>ERZ773194.205-NODE-205-length-79974-cov-11.452733_pt1 | contig 79974 bp, 62 predicted proteins | sample MGYA00511240_ERZ773194 | MGnify/ENA primary metagenome ERZ773194 (study PRJEB29015, sample SAMEA2737774) | human gut metagenome | biome: human gut; feature: human-associated habitat; material: faeces | place: China | collected 2012 ... | reverse complement strand
TTTGGCATGATAAAAACTTTTAATCCACCTATTTATTAAATTTAACTATTTTTAAGCAAAATTAAAAATTACAAACTAATTTTCATTAAAAAATTTCAAATCAACAAAGTTTTTGAAAGAGTCATTTATCCACATGAAAATGATGATTTATATATTATTATTGTAATTGATGACTTTGATAATGTAGAAGTTTTAACAGTATATTCATTTAATAAAAGGAGGCGTGAGTGTGATATTGAACGAAAATAGTACTGTATTAAAGTATATGTATGATTATTCTTCAGATGTTTTAGGAGTTAAAGTTAAAAATGATTTTATTTATCATGAAACCGTTGAACTGGAAGATGGTGTATTATTGGATTTTGATAAAAATGATGTGCCAGTTTCTTTAGAAATTATGGATGCTTCTAAAAGATTCAACATTCCAAAATCTTCATTAAATGATTTAAAATTTTTTAATATGACTGTTGTTGTTGATAATAAATTTATTACAATTAATGTTGTTATTGGTGTTTTAATTCATAATAATGAAAATAAACAAATTTTAGAATCATTTACTGTTAATAAATATGGAATTCCAAATATAACTGCTGATTTAACTATTTAAACTATTTTTTTATCATTCTGAAAAATTGCCTTGACTTTGGAATATTGCACTTAAATGCAACTATATGGCTTTTTATTTGATAAAAGTATTTTACTTATTTTAAATGTGCAGTTATTATGGTATAGCTGGAAGCATTAACAGTTATTATGCATCCGTCAGCTTCAACGTAATAGTTTTTACCTTTGCGACTTATTTTAGCATTTTTATCTTTAATTTTGGAAATGCAATAGCCAACGACATCATCAGTATCTAATTTGAGGTTTCTTTTAATTCTTCCAACACCCATCTGGGTTGTGTGTATTTTATCTGTGTTTTCAAGTAGGCTCATGTATGTTATTTTTGAGGGATGCTACAGATAAATATTATTCAAAAAATTTTTTATCAATAGTTATCTATATTAAAGTCTATCATTTTAAGGTATATTATGCATTTTCTTTAAAAAGCAGTTTAAATTTAAAATGGGAAATTAATATTTTCCCATATAAGTTCCTATTTTGTAATTTCCATTTGAATCTGTGCCGGCATAGGTATAATACCCGTCTCCGCCTAAAACATATTTTTCTCCAGCAGATGTTTCAATTAATCTGTCTTCCAGATCATCACCTAAAATTTTATAATTTCCGAAGGTTGGTGAATATTCAGGATAATCATCGGATACATCTTCAACAGCATTGTCGGATTCTGCAGGATCATTTTCATATAAATGGAATTCTGTAGTGGATATTGAAAGAGTATCATTAATAATATAAGCTGCAAACAGTGCAGATACTATAATTGCAATTCCGCAGATTATTAAAACAGTACGGTCTTTCATAAAATCACCCCTTAAACTCCAGGCCATTTAAATAGCTTTGTGCTTGTGAATTACTTTCATTAACACTTATCTGAACTACTTTACTGTTTACAGGAACGAAATAATCTTTCTGATTGTTGCCATCACAAGTATATGAAACAATAATTGCCTTTTTGTTTTTAAATGAACCCATTTGGACACTGATGTTGCTGCAGCCGTCAAGCTGGTAATCTGCTGTTGCGCCTGTAATCGTGCTTTCATCATTGTATAGCTGATTAAACCTTTCTTCTGAATCAGGAATTATTGAAATAAATATGACATTACTTTGGTTTTCATCACTTAAAGACAATGAACCGAAGGAATCATCATAGTAACCTCCATCAATAGGTGTTGTAATTTTTAACTCATCACATTCAAATGTTTGAGGATAGTTATCTGCAAAAAACAGTGATCCCCAAATAAGCAAAATACAAATTATAGCAGACAGAATCATAATTATTTTAGTATTTTTTTCCATAGATTTGTTTTGTTTACTATTATAAATCAACTTTTTGTTTAAGCTAATAATAATTATATATTATTATTTTCAAAGGCATTAATAATGTTAAATGTAAGTTTTGCATGTGATGATAATTATTCACCATACTTAGCTATTGTCTTGTTTCACTATTAAAAAATAATATTGGTGATTTTGATGAAATAGAAATTTTTGTATTGGACAGCGGAATCAAAAAAATCAATAAGGAAAAAATAAGGAAAATAGCTCATGATTATGGTGCTGATATTTCATTTATCCATGTTGCAGATATTGAGGAAAAATATAATCTGACTTTAAATAAAATGAGTGTTAAAGGGGATTTTTCACTGGCTACCTATTCCAGATTATTTATAGCAAGTCTCCTTCCTGAAACTGTAAATAAAGTAATATATCTTGATTGTGATGCATTGGTTTTAGATTCATTTAAGGAAATCTTGAATCTGGATTTAAATAATTATCTGGCAGCTGGAGTTTTGGCGCTGAACTGTACTGCTGAGGTTAAAAAAGCCATAGACTTAAATGAAGACGATTTATACATTAATGCTGGAATGCTTTTAATCAACCTTAAGCGATGGAGACAGGAAAATGTTGAAAATCAGTTTTTAGAAAAGCTTGTTGAGTTTAACTTAAGAGGCAAACACTTTGGAATGGATCAGGGAGTAATCAACATTGTTTTATCCAAAAATCTCCTTGTTTTAAACCCAAAATATAATCTTGAAGGCAGCCTACACAATACAGGCTATGATATAACTTTCAAATTAAACGGAAACATACAAAAGAATTACTATTCAAGGGAAGTTCTGGATGATGCAATTGAAAATCCTGTATTTCAGCATTTCTGTGTAGGAAAAGGTGAAATATTTAACAGACCATGGTTAAATAAGCATCATGAAGACAATAAATTATATAGAAAGTATTTTGAGTTAGCTGACTTTGAATTTGACGAAGTATTTGACTATCACCATGTAGCACTTATAAAAAGATTCAACAGATTTTTAGCCAGAAACAAATTAACTTCCTTTCTGATTTGCAAAGTGATTCAGGATAAATTAGCTAAAAAGATAGTTGGAAATAAAATGGAAGTTGACAATCTGACAGATATTGAGAGATGGTAAAAATGACTAAAAGAATCTGTACAGTTGATACAGTATACTCTCTGTTTTTGTATTTTTTAATAAAAGGAGTTTCCGATGATGACTTGTTTATATTTTCATCAGGAGTTCCTGAAGATGTTAGAAAAAATATTAATCATGTTTATTTTCCAGCTTCCAGATTTAAATTTAATGCTGATGATAATTTAATTAAATTTGCAGTTATGAATTTGGGAGTGTGTTTCAGACAGCTTTACGGCATTCTGAAACTTAGGTTGTTGATGCTGTTTGTTGGAGATGATGTTGAGATATACGGTCATGGGCATACGCAGTTTTCTTATATGTTTTATGAATATGAAAATGCATACCTTATAGAAGACGGTCTTGCTAATTACAGAAAACTGGAAAGTAACTTTATTTCAAACAGGCTTCTTAACTTTTTGGGATTGTATATTAAAGGATCCAAATCAGGATAAGGAACACATGAAAACATTAAAAAGGTTTATCTGACTTATGAAGGTTTTTGTGATGTATCATCTAAAGCAGAAATAATTGATTTAAATGCATTGTGGGAGAATCTGTCTTTGGAAGATCATTTAAAGATTTTAAAAATTTTCAATTTCAGTAATCTGGAAAATATTGACGTATTATTGATTACACAGGCATTTAGTGAAGACAATTTAATGGATTTAAATGAGGAAATGAGGATATATTCTGAAATTGTTGAAAAATATCCCAATATTATAATAAAGCCACATCCTCGGGAAATTAAAGATTATTCTAAAATTTTTCCAGACAATACTGTTTTGGATAAGCGTTTTCCAGCAGATTGGCTGGTGGTAATGGAAAACATAATTACAATCTCTTCAGCAGCAGTTTTTCACTTTCCAGCAGGTGAAAGAGAAAAACCTGGTGGGGAGATATAAATTCAGGGCATGTTGAAAAATCCAATGAAGCTTTAAAAGATTTAGAGGTTTGAAAGATTAATGGTGAGTTTATGGATTTAAGTAAAAAAGCGATTGTTATAGTTTGTTTGGTTATAGCTGTTTTATGCGGAGGAATTATTGCAGCTACATTATTCAGTGAACCTGAAAGTATTTATGAGGTAAATATTACAAATAATAACACAACTGAAGCTGACAGGGAAGTTGTTGAAAGCAGTGATGAGATCAAAACAGAAAAATCATACGGATACTGTGCAGTTTGTGGAAAAGCCCTTTCAGCCAGTGAAGCTAATGATGAGTACACTCAGGGAAAAGTATGTCACAGCTGTGCAAACAACCCTCCCGGAGGACCGGATCATGCCAATCAGAAACTAAAAGAGGCATATCCTGATGAATATTATTGGTTAGAAACAGGTTATGAGGATAGCTATGTGGAGTAGCTATTTATACTTATAATTAATTTACAGATTTAATTAAAAAGTATTTATATCCAGTTTCAGTGAAATTTTTTAATTCATCAAATATTTCACCAGTTTCAATGGTTATATTTCCATTAATTCCTTTTATAAAGTCTAAAAATTCATCATCAGTTCTGTAAATTGCATTATAATCAGCTTCCAGATTTTCAGAAAAGAAATCCTTTAAAGTAAGTCTGGTTTCTAAAAATGAAAGAGTTTCTCTTATGTAAATTGTTTTATTGGAAGCACATAAGCTATTTAAATCTTTAATCATTTTTTTAATAGTATCATCATTAAAATAGATTAATACCCCAGTAATTATAACGATATCAAAAGGAGCACTAACTAGTAAATCTGCAGTATCTAGTTGGGAAGCAGATAAAACCTGGAAATGGCAGTTATCATAATTATAATTTTCCTTAGCTATTTCAATTAGATCTTCAGAATAATCAATACCTAAATAACTGTCGCACTTGTCATGGAAAACTTCAGCCCATCTGCCAATTCCGCAGCCTATTTCTAAAATTTTTTTATTTTCAAAATCAATTTTATTTAATAATAATTCACTTTCTTCTTTTTGACGTTTTTCAACATTTTCTTTGTCTGAAAATTCAGTTTTAACAAGCAGTGCTTCTTCGTCTTTTTTAGCCCGATTATTGAAAAATTTTTTAATTTTTTCAGAGTCTATTTCTTCAATGTTTCCATAAATTCTACTCATGTTGACCACTTAATATTGAATTAGTTCAAATACTTTAAATATTTTTAGTTTATCAGCTTTAAAAATTAAAGTTTAATTATACATTTTTTAAAATTTTGATATTAATAAATTATTTATATTTATATTGACATAGTGTTAATTTAGTTAGTGTGTTTTTCAATAAACATTGGATCGATTTTTATGGATTTTGAAAAAATTTATGCAAAGTTGCCTGATTCTATTAAATATAATAATTATATTCTAGATTTCTTTTTAAAGATTCCTAAAAAGTTACAAAATTTAAATAAAAAATCTAATCAGTTAAATTCACAAAATCAGTTATTGGATTTATTGTTTACTAGTTGTGATATAAAAATAAAAGGTAATTTGAGAAATGTTCAGTTATTGTATATTGAATTGCTTCGTTTTGTAGATAATGTCTGTAAAAAGCATGATATTGATTATTGGCTTGAAGGAGGCACATTAATTGGCGCAGTTCGCCATGGCGGTTTTATTCCATGGGATGATGACATAGATTTGTCTATTATGAGAAAAGACTATGAAAAACTAATTAAAGTTCTTCCAGAAGAAATTTCTAAATATGAATACTTCAAAGAAAATTGTGGTTTGTCTTTGCTAATTGAAAATCAAAAAAACTATTTTGAAGGATTTAGAAGTGTTTATGATGTTGATGATGAAAATGGTTTTTTAGATGATAATAAATTTTCATTTTTACAAATTGCCTGGCTAAAACCTTATGTTAAGATTGATCTATTTCCGAAAGATTACCTTTTAGAAGAAAAGTTGGAATCTTTCAAAAAAGATTATGTATCAACTAAATATAAGTTTAATCAGGATGTTAAAAATGGTAAAAAAGTTTTTTGGAACGAATTTAATGTAGTAAAAAAAGAATTGGGGTTAGTTAATACTAAGACAAAGTATTTTGCAGATTCAATTGATGTTTTACAGTTAACTTCTGATTTAATTTATGAAACTGATAAAATATTTCCATTGAAAACAATAAAATTTGAGGGATATGAATTTAAATGTCCTAAAGATATTGAACATACATTGGAAGTTCAATTTGGTAAGAATTTCATGCATATTCCAAATGTTATTGAAAATCATAGTTTGGTTCCATTTATAGAACATCAATTTAGTTCATTTGAGGAAATGGATAAATCATTTTCAAAATCTATTAGTTATTTAAAAGAAATTAATGATAATTTTGATTTTGAATAAATGAGGTTATTTTGAGTTTTATTAATAATGTTAATTTAATATTTAATAGGTGATATTGTGTTGAATTTTGCTTTAGGTCCGGTTATGAGTAGTGATTTAGTTTTAAAAATTGGAAGTGAACAAACTCCTTATTTTAGAACTCCGGAATTTTCCAAAATCACTCTTGAGAATGAAAAATTAATGAAAGAAATGCTTTTTGCAGATGAAGATTCCAAAGTCATATTTTTAACGGGATCTGGAACTTCTGGTATGGAAGCTACTGTGATGAATGTTTTTACAGAAACTGATAAAGTATTGGTCGTCAATGGTGGGGGATTTGGTCAAAGATTTGTAGATTTATGTAAACTTCATAATATTGACTGTGATGATATTAAAATAGATTTTGGGTCATGTCTTACTTCCCAAATGTTGGAAGAGTATGATGATAAAGGTTATACGGCATTTATGGTTAATATTTGTGAAACAAGTTCTGGAGTTCATTATGACATTGATTTAATAAGTGATTTCTGTAGAAGGAATAATCTATTTTTAGTTGTCGATGCCGTTAGTTCTTTTTTAGCTGATTATATTAATATGAGCGAGCACGGAGTGGATGTTGTAATAACTGGTTCTCAAAAAGCATTGGCATGTCCTCCTGGAATTGCTATTATAACTTTATCCGGACGTGCTGTGGATAGGGTGAACAATAATTCATGTAAATCAATGTATTTTGATTTAAAAGATATGTTGTTAAATGCTAAGAGAGGTCAAACACCATATACTCCAGCTATTACTATTTTGTTACAGATTAATGCGAGATTGAATCAAATTAAAAATGATGGCGGAGTTAAAGTTGAAATTGAGCGAACTACAAATTTAGCTAATGATTTTAGAAATAAAATTAAAGAATTTCCATTTGAAGTTAGATGTAAATGTTTATCTAATGCAGTTACCACAGTTCACTCTAAAGAAATTCTTGATGTAAATCTTGTTGAAATATTAAAAAATGAATATGATATATGGGTTAGTACAGCAAGGGATGATTTATCAAAAGACATGATTTTTAGAGTTGGACATATGGGTGATTTATCTACTGAAGATAATGATACTTTGATTGATGCACTTAGAGATATTCAAAAAAGAGGATTATTCTAATGATTAAAGTTATAACCTATGGTACATATGATTTATTTCATTATGGTCATCAAAGATTACTGGAAAGGGCAAAAGCACTTGGAGACTATTTGATTGTAGGGGTTACTGCTGATGACTTTGATAAAAACAGGGGAAAAATCAATGTACAGCAGTCATTAATGGAAAGGATAGAGTCAGTAAGAGCAACAGGGCTGGCTGATGAAATCATTATAGAAGAATATGAAGGTCAAAAGATAGATGATATCAAAAGATATGATATTGATATTTTTACTGTAGGATCTGATTGGGTTGGTGAATTTGATTATCTTAGAGAGTACTGTGATGTTGTTTATTTGGAGAGAACTGAAGGAGTTTCAAGTACTGATATACGATCCAAAGATAGGCAGGTTACATTAGGTTTAGTTGGTGAAGGTTTAGTTTTAAACAAATTTTACAATGAAAGCCAATATGTTAACGGATTGACTGTTGGAGGAATATGTTCAGGTGATGAAAACCAACTTAAAGACTTTGATGATGATTTAATTTTGACTCAGGACTTTGATGAATTACTAAATAATGTTGATGCAATATTTATTGTATCTCATCCATCAAAACATTACAAACAAGCAAAAAAGGCACTTGAAAATGGAGTCCATGTTTTATGTGAATCGCCAATTGCTCTTAAAGAAGAGGAACTCTGCGAATTATTCAAACTGGCTAAAAAGAATAATCTGATTTTAATGGATTCAATTAAAACAGCATATTCAACTGCTTATAACAGATTGTTGTTACTTGCTAAAAAAGGAAAAATTGGAGATGTAATATCAGTTGATGCAACCTGTACCAGTTTAGCAGATGGGTCTGGTGATGACTGGAACAGTATAACTGCATGGGGTCCAACAGCTTTATTGCCGGTTTTCCAATTGCTTGGAACTGACTATAAAGATAAAAACATTAATTCTCTTTTGTTAGACAGTGCAGAGAATTTTGATTTGTTTACAAAAATAGATTTCACATATCAAAATGCAGTATCTTCTGTAAAAGTTGGAAAAGGAGTTAAATCTGAAGGGGAATTAATAATATCTGGAACAAAAGGATATGTTTATGTTCCTGCTCCATGGTGGAAAACAGACTATTTTGAAATACGTTTTGAAAATCAAAATGAAAATAAAAAATATTTCTATCAGTTAGATGGTGAAGGAATAAGATATGAACTTGTAGCATTTATAAAATCAATTGAATTAAATAAAACAGGTTCATATATTGATATTAATATTTCTAAGGAAATATCTTCAGTAATGGAAGATTTTGATAACTATGAGTATAATAATTTGGAGTAAACTCCACCTTTTTCAACAACTAATTATTTTAATAGGGGCCAAAGTCAATTGAATCAGGTGAATGATTTTTTCTTTGTTCTTTAGGAGGTAATTTCATATAATCTCCGTATGTTGTCTTTAAAAAAGTATCATAATCTTTTGGAACATTTATTTTAATAGATTCAAATTTAACTTTTTTAGTTGATTCCCATACTTCTTTAGGAAATTTATTATAGTAATATCCAGCTTCACATACATTTTTGGAAGTTTCATTTTCATACTTTGCAACAGATTTGTCAAATATTTTTTTAAAGAGATTAGGAGTAATGTGAAATATTTTAAGTAGTTTTTTAAGGGTTCTTCCAAATTTTTCTTTTGTTGATGAAATGTATATGTCATTTTGTAAGACTGTAAATATAAAGAAAATTTTATGTAATATTTTTAATTTTTTAATAAATAGTTGTCTTTTCAAAGAATTATTTGGAGTATTTGAGAGTATGAATAAATCTATGTGAATTCCATAATTATAATTTATTTTATCATGTAATATGTCTACTATTGTTGTTCCTTTTAAGTTAAATAAAGTGTATGGAAAATAAAAATCTTCAGTATTTCTATTATTGATTATTTCGTATTTTTCGTTTTTTTCAGTTTCCATTACTTTTAAGAATTTTTCATAATTTTTTTTAGTCATTATTACATCAATATCATCATCCCAAGGGATAAATCCATTATGCCGTATTGCTCCGAGGGTTGTACCACCATAAGAAAAATATTCTATTTTATTTTTTTCACAAATATCAATGAAATCTTTTAGAACCATTAATTCGACTTCTTGCAAATGTTTTAAAACATCTTCATCGTACTCATTATAGTTCATGTTTCTTTTTATTACAGTCATATTATTTTTCTCTTCAATAAGTTTTTTAATTAGTAAAATAATTATTAAATTAATTTTATCAATTCAACAATAGTAAAGTTTAAGTTATTTATATTATATATCGTTAATATAATTAATTAATGTTTTTTGATATATGTTTAAAATAAATTTATGTGATGTATATTAATTTAACAGTTTTATCAGGATTTATAAAGAATGTATTTAAGTGAAATAATGAAATTAATTATATTAAATTCAGGATTGGGTTCTAGATTAAAAAATTTAACAAAAAACAATCCTAAATCTTTAGTTCAACTTGATGAAAATCAAACAATTTTTTCTAGAGCAATTTCAATTTTATCTAAATTTAATTTTAATGAAGTTATAATTACAACAGGTTATTTAAATAATGTTTTAGAGGATTATGCTAAAAAAATGTTTCCAAATATTAATTTTAGATTTGTACATAATCCAGTTTATGATAAGACAAATTATATTAAATCTTTAGATTATATAGATAGTGAATTTGAAGAGGATATTGTTTTACTGCATGGGGATTTAGTATTTTCAGAAAATGTTGCTAATAAAATAATAAATGCTAAAAAAACATCTGTTGTTATTGATTCATCAATTGATATTCCTAAAGATGATTTTAAAGCTAAAATTGATAATAATTTAGTTAAATATATTGGTGTAGACTATTTTGGCAATTCTGCTGTGGCTTGTCAACCTTTTTATAAATTGTTAGCTGAAGATTGGAAAATTTGGAAAAATAAAATTCATGAGTATTGTGAAAAAGGAAATGTTGATGTCTATGCTGAAAATGCTTTAAATGAATTAACTAATGAGATTCAGTTAAATCCATTAGATATTCATGGTGATTTGTGTAGTGAAGTTGATACTGTTGAAGATTTAAATAATGTAAAAGGGATTTTATGAAAACTGTATATATTGCTATTAGTGCAGATATTTTGCATCATGGTCATATTAATTTAATTAAAGAAGCATCTAAAAATGGCAAATTAATTGTTGGTGTTTTAAAAGATGAAGCAATAGCTACATACAAACGTTTGCCGGTTTTAGATTATGAAAGTAGATGTTCAATTATTAAAAATATTGTTGGTGTGGATGAGGTTGTACCTCAAAAAACTTTAGATTATACTGATAATTTAAGAAAATATAAACCAGATTATGTTTTTCATGGTGATGATTGGCAAGAAGGAATTCAAAGTAAAATTAGACAAAATGTTATTAATACTCTTAAAGAATGGGGTGGAGAACTTATAGAAATTCCTTATACTAAAGATGTTAGTATTGACAAATTAAATAATATTGTTAAAAATGTTGGTTCAGTTTCAGAATCTAGAAGATCAAAACTTAAAACGCTTCTTTCATTAAAACCTATTGTTAGAACTATGGAAGCACATAATGGATTAAGTGCATTAGTTGTTGAAAATGCTAAAGTTTCTAAAGATGAAAAAATTAACTCTTTTGATGCTATATGGGTTAGTAGTTTAACTGACAGTACTGCAAAGGGAAAACCTGATATTGAACTTGTTGATATGACCTCTAGAATGAATACGATTAATGAAATTATGGAAGTTTCTACAAAACCAATTATTTTGGATGGTGATACTGGTGGTTTAATAGAACATTTTGTATTTAATATTAAAACTATTGAACGGATGGGTGTTTCTGCAATTATAATTGAAGATAAAATGGGTTTAAAGAAAAATTCATTATTTGGAACTGAAGTGGAACAAACACAAGATAGTATTGAACATTTCTGTGAAAAAATTAGTGCTGGTAAAAAAGCGTTACGTACTGATGATTTTATGATTATTGCAAGAATTGAAAGTTTAATTCTTAAACAAGGTATGGATGATGCTATTAAACGAGCAAAAGCATATATTGATGCTGGAGCAGATGGTATTATGATTCATAGTAGAGAAAAGTCTCCTAATGAAATTTTTGAATTTTGTGAAAAATATCAGGAATTTGGAAGCCATATTCCATTAGTGGTTGTTCCAACATCATTTAATCAAGTTTATGAAGATGAATTTGCTAAAAGGGGAGTTAGTATAGTAATTTATGCTAATCATTTAATTAGAAGTGCATATCCTGCTATGATGGATACTGCTAATTTAATTTTAGAAAAAGAAAGATGTTTGGAAGCTGATGAAAAGTGTTTATCCATTAAAAAGATTTTAACTTTAATTCCTGACCAATAACAAAGTTGATTATATGATAAATGTTGAAGATTTTGAAAAATATTTGAATAAAAACGGTGTGGAATTTTTTACGGGAGTTCCAGATTCTCAATTAAGTTCTTTTTGTGATTATATTGAAGATAAATATGGTATTGGGGATAAACATATTATTGCAGTCAATGAAGGAAATGCTGTAGCTTTAGCATCAGGATATTATTTATCTACAGGTAAATATCCTTTAGTTTATTTGCAAAATTCAGGATTAGGAAATATTGTTAATCCAGTTACTTCTTTAACTCATCCTAAAGTTTATTCTATTCCTATGATTTTTTTAGTAGGGTGGAGAGGGGAACCTGGTATAAAAGATGAACCTCAACACATAAAACAAGGTGAAATTACCTTGGATTTATTAGAATTATTAGATATTGAGTATAAAGTTATAACAAAAAATACTTCTTTAGAAGATATTAAAACAACTTTTAAAAATGATTTTTTACCTAAATTAGAAAATGGTAATAGTGTTTCTTTTGTAGTATCTAAAGGAGCATTTGAAAATTTTAAAACTGAAAAATCAAATAGTAATTCATTAACAAGAGAAATAGCTATTCAAACAGTAGTGGATAATTTAAATAATGATGATATGATTATTTCTACAACTGGAAAAACATCAAGGGAGCTTTTTGAGTATAGGGAAGAAAAAAATCAGGGGCATGGAAATGACTTTTTAACAGTTGGATCAATGGGTCATTCTTCAATATTAGCTTTGGGTGTAGCTATAAATAATCCAAATAAAAAAGTGTTTTGTTTTGATGGTGATGGGGCAGTTTTAATGCATATGGGTGCATTAGCCACTATTGGATCTAAAAAACAGCATAATTTATATCATATATTGTTTAATAACTCTGCACATGAAAGTGTTGGAGGTTTACCTACAATAATGGATGATATAAATATTATTGATGTAGCTAATGATTGCGGATATAACAAATCATTTAATGCATCAAATCTTAAAGAATTAAAAGAAATCTTACCTAAATTTATCAATGAAGAAGGTCCAGTTTTATTAAACATAAAAACAAATATAAAATCAAGAAAAGACTTGGGAAGACCTACAACAACACCTATTGAAAATAAAAATGATTTTATGGAAAAACTTAGCAAGTAAGTGGTGATTATGGATTGGATTTTTAATGTACCTATAAAATTTTTTGAATATGATTTGGCAGAATTTAAGGATAAATTATTGAATTTTAAAGATAAACAAAGTATTGTGATTGCTAGTGGCAGATTACTTAGTTCATGTAATTTAAAAAGTATTTTTGATGAATTTGATAATATATTTTTAATAAATGAAAGTATTGCTAATCCAGATATTCATTTACTTGATAAAATAATGTCTAATTTAAGTTTTAAACCAGAATTGATAATATCTATTGGTGGTGGAAGTTCAATTGATTTAGCTAAAGCTATTTCTGCATTATTTAAATATAAAGATGATTTAGATTATGAAAAAATTTTAGAATTACTTAAAACGAAGGAATATTTGGAAAATGAAGATTTTATACCATTTATTGCAGTTCCAACAACGGCTGGAACAGGTTCAGAATGCACAAAATGGGCTACAATATGGGACTTTGATAATTCAAAAAAATATTCAATAGATGCTGATTATTTATATCCTCAAGAATCTTGGTTAGTTCCAGAATTAACATCTACATTAAATCCAGAATTAACATTGGCGACAGGATTGGATGCTTTGTCTCATGCAATGGAGTCTTATTGGTCAAATGCATCAAATAGTTATACAAGAGTATTAGCTAGAGATTCTATTAAAATAATAACTAAATACTTGCCATTGGTTTTAAGTAATTTGGATAATTTAAATTATAGAAAACAAATGTTGATGGGATCATTTTTTGCAGGATTGGCATTTTCAAACACTAGAACAACAGCAAGTCATTCAATATCTTACCCATTAACTATGAAATTTGAAATAAATCATGGATTTGCTGTAGCTATTACATTATTCGAAGTTTTAAAAAGAAATTGGGGATGTATTGAAGATAAAGAATTATTTTTAGAGTCATTTGGTGCTAAAAATATTAATGATGTTGAAAAATGGTTTAAAGATGTGTCTGATGATATTCAAGATTTAAATCTTTCCAGTTTTGGAGTTAAAAAAGAAGAAATTAAAGATATTGTAAAATTAGCTACTACTGGCGGAAGAATGGATAATAATCCAATAATTTTTAATGAAAAAGAAATTGAAGATATTTTAATAAATGTTTTTTAATAGTTTAGGAATTAAATTAGATTAATATGAATGAAACAATTAGCTCAATTGTGCATGATATTATTTTTAATAATTTTCTCCAAATAGGAATATTGTGTTTTATTGTAATTTTTTTAATTGTAGGGTATTTCATATCTCCAAAATCTGGAAAAGCTGTAATCGAATCTTTGTTAAATAGATTTTTTTTAATAGTAATTTTAACTTATATAATATATAATGTTGTGATAAATTATTTTTTATTTAATTATACTTGTTTTTATGATATTTTTAAGATATCTGATGTTTTTAGTATTTTAATTTTCGATTTTTTTATATATTCATTCACATCATATAAATTATCATACGATTCAAAATTTTTCCCGAAAATTTTTAAAGAATTATTATATTCTCTTATCTTAAAGTATTCATTAAATTTTATTAGATTGTTAATTACTGTTTTTAATAGAAAAAGTTTTAATATGGATTTTTTGAGTTATTTTATAAATGATTTATTTTTGATTATAATAATGTCAATATTAATTTTTCCATTATTTTATTTAATTTCAATTTTAATGGAATATTGTGAAATTTATTCAACATATGGTTTAGATTGTACCATATTTATTTTAAAATCATGTAAACTTAATGTAAAACATATTTTTGATGCTAAAAAGAAGTTAAATATGATGGATGGGAATATTAATGAAGAAAATTCACCTATGTTCATATTTAAAGATAATATTATATTCAGTAATTCTAAAGAAATAGGTAGATATCAAATTAATGTAAGTATTCCTAAAGATAGTAATAAAATGCATCATTGTTTAACAAAATATAAAAAAATAAAATATATAGTTAACTATGGTGAAGGAAAAGATAATATTTATAATTTTTTATATATTAATTTAGACAATAAAAATATTAAATTATGTTTAAATACTAAAAAATGTGTTCCTTTAAATATTGAATCTAATTTAATTGAGTTTGTTTTTGAAAATAAAAATGATATAAAATTTTGACTTTGTTGAAATCCTATTTTTCTATTTTGATTGATTGAAGAATATTGTAAATTGTTGTTTTGTAGTCTTGTACTTTTACTTTTGTTGTTTCCGTTTAATTTTCTTTTTATGACACTAAATACGCTTTCTACATTGTTTCTTAGCGAGTATATTTCTTTGTTGAATGTTTTTTGGCTTAATCGTCTGTACCATCAGTGTCGGAAGTTGGATTTGAGTGGTATTTGGTCGGATGCTTTTATTTCTTTGTTTATGCATTCTCTTATTTTTTCTGTGTCATATGCTTTGTCTGCTGTTACATATTCGGGGTCATGTTTTTTTAAACTTCTAATGGACGCTATTACGAAGGTTGTATCGTGTTTAGCTCCTCTTACTGCTTGTGAATACAATATTAATCTTGAATCAACATCGATTGCAATGTGTGATTTGGCGTAGTGTTTTCGTTCGTTATTGCGTATTTTTGCGTAATATTTGTCTGCATTGTCGCTACTGAATCCAGTGCCATCAGGAGCCACATATTTAACTTTAATTTTTAAATTATAACTATTAATGTTGTTATTTTTTCAAACATGTTTGTAGGCATTCTTTTAAAGAATTATGGATTGATGAATCATGATGATGTTAAGCCAAGATTCTTCTATGATTTAAGATTAATGTTGGAAGGATAGGTCTATCACTATTTTAAAAAGGAAGATGGAACTGATTTGATTGATGTTATTGTCGGAGTAGCTATTGGAAAACATAGGGGATGGATTCATAATAAAGACATTGATAAGATTTAAAAATTAATTTAAGTTTTAAATAGGAATAATTTTATCATATATTTTTCATTAAACTATTATCATGGTTTTGAGAGTTCCTTTAGAAAATTATTGTAAACATGATGACTGTCAATTTGATACAACTATTGAAAGTAAGTTTCATCAATTATCTTTAAATTCTTATGTAAATAATAATTTATTCACATTCCTTAGAGTATATAAAGTATATTTATTTTTTATATCCTACATATTTAAAAAATAAGTTTAATTTAAACAAATTCTTGAAACATGGCTGTCAATTTTTAAATCCAATTTCAACAGAGGGTTATGAGTGTAGGGCTCCTTTTTATTATTTTATCACGGAATATTTTAGAAAAGAAGTACTCGACATTGGTGAGATTGATGAAAATGTTGTCCAAGATTTTTTATTAAAATTTATTCCAATGATTGAAGTTTATTATGGATCATATTCATTAGAAAAAACATTAAATGTTTTTAAATGTTTATGGGAGTATGCAACACCCGAAATTGAAAGTAAATTCATAAATAAATTAATTAATTTTTTGGTATAAAACTAACGGCAGTAAGTATGTTATTTCTAATTTTATTGAAGATTTTAAAATAAATCTTTCTAGGGAAAATATACTATTATTAGAACATACGGGGATAATTTGAACATATTTTTAAATAATTTTAATTAGATTTTTAACAAGATATGTTGATTTTTCATGATGAAATTTTGAAGAAAAAAATATAATGGGGGTGTCCTAAAATTCCCAATTTTTAATTTTTTTTTATGATGTTTTTATGAATTATTTTGAGATTATGGACTGTTGCTTCGATATTTAAATCTATAATGCATTTTTGTTTTCCTAATCTTTTTAAATCGTTGTAATTTCACTCTGTTTTTAAAACACCAAATATTGGTTCAGTTATTGGTGCTCTTTTTTGTAAATTTTTTGCCCATAATCAGAGAAGTAATCATCTTTTAATTTTTCTTTATATGGGTTTGCTACTTCAGTTATTTCTCTAACTCTGCTAGAAGTGCATGATTTTAGTTTTGGGCATTGTTTACATTTGGTTGTTGAATATATTTTATGTAATCACCCATTTATTTTTCTATAATTTTTGAAAGGTAATTTTACTCCTTCTGGGCAAATGAAATTGTTTTCTACTTTATTTTCTGTAAATTTGCATTTTACATATTTATAAGTTGTAAACCTAAAACTCATATAATGAACTTTGTTTAGTAAATTTATTTATTTTTGTTTTGTTTTTATTAATTGAATCAATACTAAAATTCTTTTTCCAATAATTTTCATAAATATAATCATTTTGTTCTACACTAATAAATTTACAACCACTACTTTTGAAATTTTTGTAATAGTTTGTTGCTTTTTCTTTTTCTTTTATGAATTTAATTGTAATATTTTTTTTAGCAGGTATATTAATTAATATTTGGATTGCTAAGTCGCATGTTTCAATAATTTTGTCATAGTATTTAAAATGCCAATATATTGAATTTAACCGTTTGTATGTGGTTGTACTAGATGTTTTTTCAAAAATATTTTTTTCATATAATTTTATTGCTTCAGTGTATTTTCCTTCGTTTTCAAATTTTTTAGCTTTTTTATTTCTTTTTATTTGATGTTTTGTTGTTTTATTTTTAATTAATGTATTGTTCCCATATTTTTTAAGTAAATTATTATATTTTTTATCATATTCTGTTGTTATGATCTTATTTATATAATCGTTATAATCATCATGATTTTTAAAATGGAAATGAGTTAAAGGGCTCCTATATCTTGTAATTATTATGGATTTGTCTTTTTTTGTTAATTGATTTAATTCAGTCCATTTTTTAGAGGAATATTTTTTAATTTCATTATATTTAATCATTTCACCATTTTTTGAAGAATGGTAAATATGAAAAACGGAGCATACAATAACTTTATCGTCATTATAATTTATTTCTCGTTTTTTTGGGCAGATTTTTATTCTGGAAGGTATATAATTAATTCTGTTGATTAATGGTGTAGTTAAATATTTATTTTTTAAATTTTTTATCTGATTTTTATTTTTATTAATTGAAAAAATTACAACATTAGCTTTGACAATTTCTGATAAATATTTGTGCCATTGAACTTGATAATAAGACAGATTATCATTTTCTGACTTAACTTCTACGAAAAAGAATTCATTTTCATTAAAAATTATTAAATCTGGCAGTCCTTTTTGATAAAATTCAAAATCAGAACACAATCTTTTAAAAATTAAAGATATTTGTTCATTATTAAAATAAATAGGTGCTGAAAGCATTTCTTCAGAAGAAAAAATATCACCTAACCCAAATTTACTTTTTTCTAAATTTACATTATGTAATTTAGATAATGGTATGTATTTATGTATTGAATCAAAATGTTCATAATATGAATTCAAAATATGGTTTATAAATCTATTTCGTTTATTTAATTTTTCGAAATTAAGATTTTTTAGTTTATTTTTTGATGGAATATCATTTAAACAATTTTTAAAATTATCTGTTGTTAATATAAAATCCCTTGTTTCAAATAATTGATTCCAAAATGTAATTAAAAATAATATAATCCAGTAATTATTTTCACATTTTAATACATTATAACCTTCTTTTTTATAAAAATTTTGAATTAGCTGTTCAATACTTATTTTATTATTTAAATAATTGTTTTTATCAGTAATATCAAATTCATTTAACATTACATTTTTAAAATTAATATCTCCTTTTGATTTTGGAAATTTTTTAGGAGAAATCATCTTTTGAATTTTTTTAAATTTATGTAAATCTTTATTGAGAAATTCACTTGGGTCTAATTTTGTATAACAATTATTACAAAAACTACTATAAGTTTTGTATTCTTTTTTACATTTTGGGCATATCATTTAAAACAACAATTTTCAATGGATTATATTTATATTTTAATTAAATTACTAAATCTATTTTGGTTTTTTGAAGTACTATACTTTTTTTAAAAATAGACTTTGTTGAAATCCTATTTTTCTATTTTGATTGATTGAAGAATATTGTAAATTGTTGTTTTGAGTCTTGTTTCTTTGTTTTGTAGTCTTGTACTTTTACTTTTGTTATTTCCATTTAATTTATTAATATGTTGATATAATAGATATTAAGTAGGTGAATAATTAAAATTTGAACTTAAAATTAAGAATATCAAATTATATAATAAGATAAAAGATGTGTTTAAATGGATGATTTGGTGATGGATGAGTTAAAAGAAATATACAATCGTGAAAATATTCGAAAACAATCTATTGAAAATAAAACTTCATATTTAGTGGGTGTAATTTCAATAGTAATGACAATATTGATTTCAAAATTTGATTATTTTATTTGTTTTAATCCTCATAAATTAACAATCAACTTAATTTTATATATTTGTTCTTTAGTTTGTTTAGTAGTATCAATGGGGTTATGTTTAATTATTTTTTATCCTAAAAACTTTCAACACCCATTTAATATGAACAATTTTGAGGATTTTAATAAAAATTTTAATAAAAATGATATAACATTTAGAAATAACTTAAAAGATTTATATGTATTGTCTAATTTTAATAATCATCATATTAATAATGATCTTTTAAAAAAATTAAATTATGCATTTATTTTATTTAGTAAATTTATTATATTATTTATTATTTTAAGTATTATGCAAATTACTAATACAATTATTTATATTTCTATTTAGATTAGGTATTAATAGTGGGGGATTATGAAAAAAAATATTCTTACAAAAATAAAAAATAAAATTAAAATAAAATTTTCAAAAAAACATATTTCTAAAACATTAAACTGTGAAGAATGCGGAACTATTTTGAATAATGAGCTTATCTCATATTGTGAAAACTGCGAAAAATATTTATGTATTCAATGTAGTTTGAAACATAAAATGCATAATTTAGTGTATCTTAAAAAGAAAGGAAATAAGTTAGAAACACTTGATATAGGAGTTAGTGGAGCTGGTTTAATGGAATCTTATCAAACAATTTATACTCCAATTAATTGGTTTGATAAGCAAAATTTTGCATGTGAACATTCACAATACTATTTTAAAAAAGGATTCCCCGTATTTTATGATTATAATGGGAATATTTTTTGCCATGAATGTTTTTACAAATCTGAGAATAATTTATGCGATCCATATATTTTAATTGAAAGTAAAAATAATGTAAAATGTTTATTTCCTTTTACATATGAATCAAGTAACATCAATATATTATTTACTGGAGAGAATCGAGGATTAAGAGGTGAAAAAAGCCAATTTAATATTTTCATTGAAAATAACAAAAGAAATGCCTTATATGAATTAGATATTCTTATTGAAGGGTATGCTTGTGAAACTATGCCTAATAATATGGTTTATGAAGAATTTAGTGAAATTAACTTTAATAAAAAAATAATCACACACAATATTAAAATAGATAAAATAAAAGGAGAATCATCTAAAAATATTAATTTTGAGTTAAAAATACCATTAGATAACGAGTTAACTGGTGATGTAATTATTCCAAATAATTTAACATTATATGCAGTGTTTAATTATAAAACTATATCAAAATATGTTTATTCATTTCGTTATATTGGAAAACACACAATTAAATTAAGTGTATGATTAAATGCAATGTTTTATTATGCTTTTTTCAGGATGATAACACATAAATTATTTTATATTTTCTTTTTTTTCTACAATTTTTTTTAAAACAAAACATGATTTTTCAGACTTTTTTTTAGCTTTTAGTTGATAAAGTATAGAAATCTTCAATTAAATAAAAAAACTCGCTATCCATTAGCTAATCCATAAAATAAGAATAATTGGACGGGGCTACACAACCTATCATTTTTACAAAACCCCGTCCAACATGGAAAAGGTGGAAGAATTTTCCTGCACAATTATCCACCTAATCAATACAAAGCTTTTATAAAATATTTTTTTGAAGCAGTTCAGAATTTAACTTCAATTGTATATATTTTACTATTACTTAATATATTTTACCTTTTTATTTTCATAAAATCCTTTAATATGCAATACATTATAAAAAATCAGTAAATTATCAGGTGATTTCACATAAATATAATATGCTTAATTAGGTAATTTGGATGTTTTGGTGCAGTAATGTTGTATAATAATTTATAATTTATTTTGTGCTTTTTTTTGTTTGTTAACGATAACCACACAGATTAATAGTTTATTGTATTTAATTTTCTTTTGTTATAATGCTATTTTTCCAAAACAGATATTTTTCTATGTGCAGATATCAGAATTTTACATTATCTAATCATATGCAGGTTTGGTAATATGTTGATGAACTAAAACTACATTAACACCACCAAATAAATATCATAATATGAACAGATATTTTTCAATAGCTAAAAGGGAAGTTAAAAGTTCCATTGCAGATAATAGGCGTCTGATTTGTTTGATGTTTTCATTATATGTTATTTCAGCGGTTCTGGCCTGGATTTTTCATGCTCAGTTACTTGAAATTTTAAATCCGTTTTTAGGTGAAATTAAAGCAGAGATGTCAAGGGAGTTTACAATGGATCCTGCTTTGGAACTGTTTATTAACAATGAAACTGCAGGTCTTACAACATATTTTTCATCTGTTTTCTTTGGAATAATGTCATTTGTCAGTGTTATTGTTAATGGAATGGCTATAGGTATTGTTGGCGGAAAAGTAGTAAGTATGGATCCTTTTCGCATGAGTCTGATGTTTATTGCTTTAATTGTTCCTCATGGAATATTTGAAATTCCTGCTTTGATTTTTGAATCAGTAGCAGGTGTTTTGCTGTTTTTGTTTATCTGGAGATTTTTAAAAACAATTGACACTACCAGAAATGATGTTCCCGGTTTTAAATTAAGGGCTAAAAATTCATGGAAGTTAAATAGGATTTATTTAAAACAGTCCATTGTTCTTATGGTATTTTCCTGTTTTCTGCTGATTGTTGCAGCACTTATTGAAGGCCATGTTACCGAACATGTAGGTATGTGGGTTGATTCATTTTTCTGATTGACTCTATCTTTTAAATTAGCTAAAAACTTTTATATAGCCTTTTTGCCGAAAATGATTTTATTGGGCAAATTGCTTATTTTAAATCGTCATAAGTTTCACAGTTTTAATGTGTATTGATGAAAAGTATAAAATAAATTAGATGAAAAGTATAAAATAAATTAGATGAAAAGTATAAAAAAGGGATTGTCATGAAAAAATATCTGCCGAGATACACTGATTACGAATTAAAAGAATCGTTAGAATACATGGGTGCAGTATTAATAACTGGTCCAAAGTGGTGTGGAAAGACTACAACAGCTAAACAGCAATGTAATAGCTTAAAAGAGTTACAGCATCCTGTTTATGGAAAATCTTATTTAAAACTTGCAGACACAAATCCTATAGAATTATTAAAAGGTGAAAAACCGATGCTAATTGATGAATGGCAAATGGCACCGGAACTGTGGGATGCAGTAAGATATTTGGTAGATGAATCAGATGAAGACGGACTTTATATTCTAACAGGTTCAACAATAGTTGATGAAAGTAAAATTATGCATTCAGGAGCAGGCAGAATAAAAAGAATCGTAATGCGACCAATGAGTTTATATGAAAGTGGCGAATCTACGGGAGCAATATCACTGATGGATTTATTTAATGATGAAGATTTAAACATCGACGGCATAACTTCAAATTTATCAATATCTGATTTGATATTTTCTGCCTGCAGAGGTGGCTGGCCGGAGTCACTAAACAAAAAAACAAAAAAACAGCAATTAGCTATTGTAGCAAATTATATTGATATAATATGCAATAGTGATGTTTCCAAGATAGACGGAGTTAGACGAAATCCTCAAAAGGTAAAAGCTATTTTAAAATCTTATTCCAGAAATATTTCAACACTGGCAACTAAAAAAACACTTATGAAAGATATAAAAACAGAGTATGGGGATATATCAGCACCTACATATAATTCGTATATTGATGCTCTTGAAAGATTATATGTTATTCAAAATATTCATGGATGGTCACCAAATATCAGATCGGCAAATACTATCAGAAAATCTTCTAAAAAGGAATTCATAGATCCATCAATAGCTGTAGCAAGTCTTAATTTAACTCCTGAAAAATTATTAAAGGACTTTGAAACCTTTGGATTCATATTTGAAAACTTATGCATACGTGATTTATTGGTTTATTCAAGTTCAGTTAATGGAGAAGTATTGTATTACAATGATGACAGCGGTCTTGAAGCGAATTGTGTAGTATATTTAAGTGATGGAAGATATGCATTAATAGAATTTAAATTAGGAAACAGGGAAATTGATAAGGGAGCAGAAAATTTACTTAAATTAAAAAAATTAATTAAAAATAGTGTTAAAAACAAAAAAATTGATTTGGAAGAACCAAGTTTTTTAGCTGTTATAACTGGTGGTGAAATGGCATACACTAGAGATGACGGTGTAAAAGTTATACCAATTGGATGTTTGCGATAAATGTTTTTCTGGATTAATTGGTGAGATATATTATTTGAATATGCTTTTGTTAATTATTGCAGCGGTTACGAATGTCTATTAGGGCATGGTTTTTTGATTAACCTATCTTTTTTTTTTAAATCACTACAATTTTATTATTTCGTATCAATTTTTCAAAATCACTTAAACAAACTATATATACTTATTGAACTTAATATTAAAATGTTTAGTGTGGTGATATATATTTTAAAAATAAATCTTGAGGAATGTTTAGATGGAAATTTAGATAGGTTTAACTGCAAATAAAATTATTTAAGTTAGGATAATGAATTTTGAGTAATATTTTATTATTTATTCAGCAATATCTTTATCAAAAATATATTTTTGATTTTAATTAAATATTATAGGTATTATTTATAAATTTAGTTTAATTTAAATTTGTTATCTGTAATTTAACTATTTTTTATTCTTTTTAATATTTTTTGCAATAAAAAATAAAAAAATTTATATTATTTTTATTACAAAATATTATTAGATATTTATAGGAGGCATAAATATGGTGGTTGATAATAAAATTGTTGGAGAAAGGATGGAATTTTTAAGGGAGAATATGGGAGTAAGTCAAAAAAATTTAGCAGAATATTTAGACATATCTCAACCATATTTATCTCAAATAGCTGCTGGAAAAAGACCAATGTCTTTAACAATTTTAGATAAACTTTGTGCATTATTTGGATGTAGTGAACAGTATCTTTTGGGTTTAGATGATAGCTTTCATCCAAAGTCTTATGCATTTCGTAGTAAAAAGATTGATGTTGCGGATTTAAAATGTATTGCATCAATAAATAAGCTATATAAAAATTTGAAATATTTACATAAAAAACAAAAAGAATTGGGGGGGTTAACTTGAAATCTGATTTGGAATTAAATTCTTTGGCTGTTGATTTAAGAAAAGATTGGGAAATTGATGCTTATGGGCCTTTAGATATTTTTTCAATTGTTTTGTCTAAATTTTCTAAATTATCAATATTGATTTATCCTATGTCTAAAAATACTAGTGGTTTGTGTATTAATGAAGAAAATATACCTATTATTGGAATTAATTCAAATCATTCTAAAGGTAGACAAAAGTTTACATTAGCTCATGAATTATATCATTTATTATTTGAGGATATTAAGGATATTATTATTTGTAATGATGATAAAAATGATTCTGAAGTTGAAGCAGATTCTTTTGCATCATTTTTATTAATGACTGATGAAGGATTAAGGAGATACATGAAAATCAATGAGATTAATCATTGGAATTTGAATAATATTATTGCTGCTGAACAATATTTTCAAATTAGTCATCAAGCATTTTTATTTCGCATTAATAAATTAGGATTTTCAGTAGATGAATATAATAACATAAATTTAAGTAATGAATCTAAAAAAAGAGGTTTTTTGAATGATTTATATAAACCTGCTTTTAAAGAGGATATTCCTTTTGTTTTAGGCAATTATCTTAAGATGATTAATCATATTGATGAATTAGGTGGACTTTCTGATGGTAAAAAGAGGGAATTATTACTTGATGGTTGTAGGGGTGATCTGGTTTTTAACAAATGTGGGAGACAAGATTTAAATGAATAATAAACCAGTTTTTTATGATACTGATTGTTTGTCTTCTTTTTTAGTAGTAGATAGAATTGATTTATTAAAAAAGGAATTTTCCAGCATAATTGTTTCAGCACAAGTAAATATAGAATTTTTAAATGATAAAACTCCAAAGTGTATATATGAAAGATTTAGTAATTTGGTAGATGAAGGTTTTGTCATTGTTAAAGATATTGATGTGGATGATGAAGTTATGGAATATTATATTACATTTATCACTGAAGATGATGATGGAGGTAAAGGTGAACTAAGTTCTATAGCATTTGCAATAGTTAATAATGGAATTCTTGCAAGTAATAATTTTAGAGATATTTGTAAATATGTAAAGAAGTATAATTTGCACCATATTACAACTGCAACTATTTTATTGGATTGTTTTAAAAAAGAATATGTTTCTAGTGATGAAGTTGAAAAAATTTGGCAGGACATGTTAAAAAAATATGTTAAACTTCCAAAAAAATCATTTATAGAGTATTACAAATGGGACGATCCATTATGCAGTTAATCATTAACTTAAACTTTTTTTATTAAAATTTCCAGAATCATATTTTTCCAAATTCTTTTTATATAATCTGTTATTTTTTTCATAAAATTTTATTCAACTTATTTTAAATTTTAACTAATTTTTATTCACTTAATCTCTGAATTAAATGTATATAATTAATATAGTATTTTCTACTAAAGTAATAATGTTGAATTAATAACAATAAATTTAATTTTATCGCAGTTGATTTTTTATGGCGAAAACGAAAGATAAAAACGAATGGGGAAGTAACCTGTCATTTCTGTTGGCTATGATAGGTTCGGCAGTTGGACTTGGAAATATTTGGCGATATCCTTATGTTTTGTACAGTAATGGTGGTGGAGCATTTTTCATACCATATATTGTTGCAATTTTGATTATGGGGATTCCCTTTTTAATTTTGGAATATGGTGTCGGATATAATTTTAAATCTTCTTTTCCAAAAGCGGTTAAAAGCATTTCAAAGAAATGGGAGTATTTAGGTTGGTTTTTACCAGTAGCTGTTTTCATGATTCTTATTTATTATTCAGCTATTCTTGGTTGGGACGGATTTTATGTAATTATCTCAGCATTTAAAGGCTGGGGAGCTGATCCAAATGCCTATTTCACAGGCAGTTTCCTTCAGGCAAATGATACTTTAGGTGGTCTTGGTACTTTTGTGCCTTTTGTAGCTATTGCAATGCTTGTAGGATGGGTTATAATGTGGGTTATTTCCCATACTGACTTGGAAAAAGGTTTAGGTAGGGTTTCTAAAGTTTTAGTACCTTTATTATTTGCTATAATGATTTTTATTGTACTTTTCTCTTTAACATTACCTGGAGCAGGTATCGGACTTGCAGAGCTGTACAATCCTGACTGGAGTTTGTTGCTTAACTTCAATATTTGGATGGCTGCATTTGGTCAGATGATATTTTCATTAAGTTTAGGTATGTCTATTGCATTTACCTATGCAAGCTATACCAAGGATGATTCAGATTTGGTTTCCAATGCATTGTGGGTAACTGTAGCTAACTGCGGTTTTGAAAACTTTGCAGCTATTGGTGTGTTTTCAATTCTCGGATATATGTCACTTCAAAGTGGTGTGGCAGTGCCTGATTTAGTAACTCAGGGAACTGGATTGGTATTTATTGTATATCCTGAAGTATTTAATGTGCTTGGTGGCATAGCTAATATTATCGGACCGTTATTCTTCTTTACAGTATATTTAGCTGGTATAACAAGTGTTTTAGCATTGCTTGAACCGGTATCCGTATCTATTCAGAATAAGTTTGGTTGGACCCGTAATAAAACAGTAACTGTTTTATGTATTGTTGGAGGAGCCTGTTCAATGATTTATGCAACGGCTATGGGTTCATATATTCTGGGAATAGCCGATACATTTGTTAATCAGATAGCTATTTTAATTGGTGTTATATTTGAATGTATTATATTTGCCTGGATATTTAAAGCAGAAAACATTATTCCTAAACTCAATGCAAAAAGCAAATCAATTAAATTAGGTAAATGGTGGCTTGTTGTAGTTAAATATGTATTGCCGATTTTCATTGCAATTGTATGGGTTGGAGGAATTTTGGAAGTTATCTCCTCAGGATCCATGTTGGAATTGGCTATTCTGGCTATTTTAACTATAATATTACTTGGTGCCACATTTATATTTACTAAACTGCCTGCAAAATCAGGGGAATGGGATGAAGTCAAACAGAGACTTTAATCCTATTTTAATTTTTTATTGAAGCTGATATTATGGCAAATGAAAAAAATGAATGGGGAAGCAATATATCATTTCTGCTGGCTATGATAGGTTCTGCAGTTGGACTTGGTAATATCTGGAGATTTCCTTATGTTCTCTATAGTAATGGTGGAGGAGCATTTTACATTCCATATATTACAGCAGTACTGATTTTAGGTATTCCGTTTCTGATTTTGGAATATGGCGTAGGATATAATTTTAAATCTTCTTTTCCAAAGGCAATTAGAAGCATTTCAAAGAAATGGGAATATTTAGGCTGGTTTTTACCTGTAGCTATTTTTATGATTCTGGTTTATTATATTTCAATTCTCGGATGGGACGGATTTTACGTAATCCTGTCTGCATTTAAGGGATGGGGAGCAGATCCCAACAATTACTTTACAAATACCTTTTTGCAATCAACAGAATCTGTCAGCGGTATTGCAACGATTGTGCCGATAATAGCTATATCAATTCTTGCAGGATGGTTTATATTGTGGTTTATTTCACACAGAAACCTGGAAGACGGAATAGGCAGGGTTTCAAAAGCATTAGTGCCATTGTTATTTATCATAATGATTGGTATTGTAATATTTTCTCTAACATTACCTGGAGCAGGTATCGGACTTTCACAGCTCTTTAATCCTGACTGGAGTTTGTTAGGTGACTTCAATATTTGGATGGCTGCATTTGGTCAGATTATATTCTCCCTAAGTTTGGGAATGTGTATTGCATTTACCTATGCCAGCTATGCTCAGGATGACTCTGATCTGGTTTCAAATGTTTTGTATGTTGCAGTGGCAAACTGCGGTTTTGAAAACTTTGCAGCTATTGGTGTGTTTTCAATTCTCGGATATATGTCACTTCAAAGTGGTGTGGCAGTGCCTGATTTAGTAACTCAGGGAACTGGATTGGTATTTATTGTATATCCTGAAGTATTTAATGTGCTTGGTGGCATAGCTAATATTATCGGACCGTTATTCTTCTTTACAGTATATTTAGCTGGTATAACAAGTGTTTTAGCATTGCTTGAACCGGTATCCGTATCTATTCAGAATAAGTTTGGTTGGACCCGTAATAAAACAGTAACTGTTTTATGTATTGTTGGAGGAGCCTGTTCAATGATTTATGCAACGGCTATGGGTTCATATATTCTGGGAATAGCCGATACATTTTTAAATCAGATAGCTCTGCTGATTGGGGTTATATGTGAATGTATACTATTTGCATGGATATTTGATGCAGGTAAAATCATCCCGTCACTTAATAAGAATAGTAAAACCTTAAAAATTGGCAAATGGTGGATAGTTGCAATTAAATATATTATTCCGATTGTTTTAGGATTTGTATGGATTGGAGGACTGTTTGGAGTTATATCTTCCGGTTCATTTGTGGAATTAAGTATTTTAGCTATTTTGACTGTTATTCTAATTGGTTTTACTGTTATACTTAAGAAATTACCTGCAAAATCCAAAGATTGGGATGAAACACAGCAAAGACTTTAATGTCTTTCTTTTTTATTTTATTTTTTTAAACTTTCTGTTTTATAGTTTGAAGCATTATTTTTTGGCTTTACATAATTTTTAATAATTAATAATTCTGATTTTTCAAAATTAGCTAATTCAGCTTTGTTTTATAAGTTATTGTAACTGACTTATTGTTTTGGCATTTTAAACTTCCGGGATTTTCTGTTCCGGATAAAATGAATGAATAACTAAAATGTTAATTTTAATATGTAAAATAATGAACATTAATTAAAATTAACTTTAATTTTTGTACAGTTAACTATAAATAAAAAAAGTTATTAAATAATTACTGTGAAACTGCAACGGCAGTTTGGCTGTAAGTTTCACAAAAATCTAAACATTTAAAAAAATCTATTATATGGAGGCAAATTCAATGGATATAGAATTTGAATTTAGCTTTGAAGAGGATGGATTTATGATTTATGTTAAAAAAATCAATTAATTTAATTTAATGGCTGTTTTAAATAATTAAATATCAAATTTGCCTGTTGTATTTAGTTATATGGTGGTAATTTTTTACCATTATTATCTTCTCTTTTCATCACTTATTGCTTTTATTTATATGCTACTTGTTTAATGTTTTAAGTAATTGTTAAATGAATTTCTTTTTTTTTATATGAAAGTTATTATAAAATTATATATACTATAAAAATATAATATATAATTCGTAATTATCAAAACAAAATTTTATATTGGTGTAATTAATGAATTATTTGAAAGTATTAGCAATACTTAGTTTATTGTTTATATTTTGTGGTTCGGTTTATGGTGCAGGTGAAGCTGATTCTCCAGATATTAACGGAGTTAATGCAGTTATTGACGATACAATTACTGTTGAAAATGCTAGCTTAACCTATGATAAACTTATCACAAGCAATAACTGTGAGGAAGTTGTTATTGGAGATAATTCTATTTGGGATGTTCCGATTAGTGAAGGTCCTATTGTAGAAAATGATAACACGTCTATTCCGGATATTACTTTAAAAGGCGAAAATGGCAATAATATGTCTTTTAATAATCCTGCAGATGTTTTTATCAATGAATCATTCAACTTCCAAATGGTATTTAAGAATTTGGGGGACGCTACTGGATTCCAACCTTATATTCAGTTAATAGCTCCTGATGAATTAACACATTTTACTGTTTCATATTCTAATAGGAAGATAGTCCCGATAAAAGTTGGAGTATTTAATGAAAGTACTTATGACAATACAACGGGTTTATATACCTTAAGGGATCCATTTACTAAAAAAGAAGTGCACGGTCCGGCAAACAGTACTTTTTATATTCTTCAGTATCCTTTAGGTAGTTTTACTGTTGATGCTCCTGATGCGGTTTTAAATATTACTTCAGGTATCGGAGTATTGGAAATAGGAAAATTACTTAATTTTACTGTTACTCCTGTTTTTAGATATGGGAACAGTCCTATTGATGATCCGGTGAATTATCCTCCAATTTATGGAGAAACTGTCACAGGATGGGTAAATCCTGTTGTTGTTAAAATAGATAAAAGTTCAAGTCTTAATGAACATGAAACTGCTACAGGTTCAAATTTTCCATTTAGCTATTCTGTAAATATTAACATAGCTAATGGTGCAAAAATTGAAAATATTACTATTACAGATGTAATTCCGTCTGATGTAATGTATTTGGGAAGTCCGGTTTTATATGATTCTAAAGGAAGAGTTATAGACTCTGGTTTATATACTATTGAAGAACCTGCTGGTAATAAAACAGGCGGAAAACTAATTTTAAAATTAAAGGAAGCTGTTGGGGATTTAAGCACCACAAGTATCACTTTAAAGTATAAGGCTTATGCTCCGGAATTTGATAACAGTACCGGTGACAACATAACCATTATCAATTCTGAAACTGGTGAAGGTGTTGCTGCTGCAAGTACTGTGGATATGAATTATACTTATGTTAATGATACTTACAATGCTTCAAATAGTTATAGCATATATTTAAAATCATTAGCTACTCAAAAATATTCAGAAATTTTAACAGGATCAGGTCAGTTACATCCTATTGTTCCTCATAATTTAATTGTGTATAAAATTGATTTTGAAATTTCTGATTACTTTGCTTTTGATGATTTGGTAGTTTATGATAAATTTGACACCCATAAAGTAGGTTCAGCTCAAAAATTCTTAAGCGAATATGAACCTGTCCTATCAATTTATGGAAAAACATATGAATTAAATGAAAGTTATTACAGTGTTGTTTCTTTAGGAGATATTGATGAATCAGTTACATTTTATATTTCAAAATTCTTAAAGGATAACAATATAAGTAAGCTTAAAAGGCGGATATTATACAAATAGAAGCGTTAATCAGGGTGCAATGGTAGGGTCTTTAAATTTTGTTGCAAAAGTTATTATTCATTATTCAAACGGATCTTCTGTTGTATCAAATGATTTGGTTATTAATCATATTAAAACATCAGCTACTGTTTTAAATACATTTAATACGGTTTCTGATAACAGTTACACACAATTAAGAGTTCCAAGTGTTACACTTAAGAAAGATATTATTGCAGTTGATGGTGAAATCATAAATGATACTGACTTTTATAAAGTTTATCCTGGTCAGAATATAACTTTTGTATTGGATATTCATTTTCCTACAGGTTCTGTAAACGATTTTATTGTCACTGACTTTTTACCAATTCCATTATTTAACTTAAAAGGATTTAATCTGGTTAATTCCACTACTGGAGTAATTCCTAAATGTGGATATTGGGCTTATGCAAATGACAGCGGATTTTTACATGATGAAAATACAGGTAAGGTTATTGTTCCTAAAATTGGTATAGATACTTTTAATAATGCACTTTCATTTAATTTTGGAAATACATTAGATAACCTGGCTCATCCTGTTGATGTTAGATTGTGGTTTACATTTCAGGTATCTTCAGAACCTATGGCAGACCAGCTTAATTTGGCTAATCTTGCTGAAATGAAGTTTAAGGATTCCATTGATGTTGTATATGCAAGCTCAAATATTGTACTGATGCTTACTAATGAACCTGAATTAAAAATTACAAAATATGTAAATGACACAAAAATTTTAGAAAATATTGAAAATGCAACTGAAGTTGAATATAATATAACTATAACTAACACAGGTCATTCTGCTGCTTATGATATAATTGTAGCTGATGATTTTGTTAACAGAACAACTTTAAATGGAATCACAAAAGCTGATGTTAAATCTGTTAGTTTGGTTTACTCAAACGGAACTGTTGTTGATATTACTGCATTTAAAGATGACTTATTTACAAAAGGATATATGATAGCTCAGTTAGCTCAAAACACTTCATGCAGTATTGTATATACTGTCAGGTTTAGTGAATATTTAATCCCAAAGGAAAGTATTGTTAACAATGTATGGATTACAAACTTTGCGGCATATCCTAATAGTACAAACTTTGCAACCAACAAAGATAAGTATAGGGATAATGCAACTATTATAGCTAAAGGGTTAAACATTACAAAAGAGTTCATTGGATCTAATGTTACTGACAATATTGAAATACTGTTTGTTGGTGAAGTGGGTATTTATAAAATAACTGTAAACTTCCCAGACTTAAGAGTTCCAAACTTAGTTATTAAAGATGAGTCATATGGAATTAAGTATACTAACTTTACAATAACTACCAGTGATGGTGTTACTGTTCCTGAATATGCATATACAGTAACTTATACTTCAAGTGCTACTCATCCTGAAAAAAGTTATTTGACTATTGACTTTAATGGTGACCTTGTACCTGCTTATGCTAAGAATAACCAATTAATTGTTAATGCATATTATACTGTTGTTAATAATGAAAATGTTATTCCAACTGGTGCAGACAGTGCAACAACCAGTAATCATGCAAGTATTAGTTGGACTAATAATACCTTAAATTCTGATACTGTTTATGTTGATATATATCAGCCTAAAATAGACATAAATAAGGTATTTGGACCTAATATAGTTCAGGGTAATGATGAGGCTAGTTTCACAATTACTGTAACTAACAGTGGTAAAGGTACTGCTTATAATACTACTATTACAGATGATTTAACAGAATTTATCAAAACCTTTGTAAATAGTAGGAGTGATATAGGGGTAACTATACTAAAAGGTAATGAAACAGGTAAAGTTATTTTTAATTGGAATAATGATGTAGCTACTTTGAATGTTGGTGAACTTTTAGCCGGTCAAAGTGTCAGTGCTAAATTTACATTCAATGTAAAAAATGATGTTGTTATTGGAAAAGAATTTAAGAATATAGCTAAAGTAGATTATTATTCTATTTTTAATGAAACAAAATTCGATGAAAAAAGAAATTACTCTAACCAGGCAAGCAGTACCCTACACACTTACGATGCTAAAGTAAATAAAACTGTATTTAACACAACTATTGTAAATGGTAAGGATAAGGTAACTGTTGGTGAAAATGTAACATACAATATAACTGTAATATTGCCTGTTGGAAAATACAATATTTTAAAAGTTACAGACACTCTTCCGGAAGGTTTAAAATACATTGACGGTTCAATTGTAGTTTACAAAGGAAATACTCAAAATAAAGCTGCTGAAGGTAAGGATTATACTGTAACTGTAAATGGCAATATTGTAGAATTAACATTTGCTTCTGAATTTGCAGATGAAATTATTAAGGAATATGGCGATAAATTCCAGGCATTTTTAAATGCTACAGTATTAAATGTTAACAATAACAAAGCAGGTGCTGTTAAAACTAATAAAGCAGTACTTACCTGGAATACTCATGAATCCATATCTGATGCAGCTGTCGGCATTGTTGAACCGGTCATAGATATTACTAAAAACTTCAATGTAGACAATGTTATCGGTGGGGATGTAATCTACTTTGATATTACTGTAACTAACAGTGGTCAGTCTCCATTATTTAATGTAACACTTAGTGATGATTTAAGTGATTTAATTAGTAAATTTGTCAGTGGAGGCATTAATATTACATCTGGTGGTGCTGGTGTAACTCCGACATGGAATAACAATATTGTAAGCATAAATATTGCTGAACTTGGTATAGGCAAATCATTAACTTACAGATTTACATTTAAAATAAGAGAAGATGTAATTATAGGTAGTAGTTATACTAACACAGCTAATGCAATAGGTTACTCTGCACCGTCTAACGGTAGAAATTACACTGATGCTGCAAAAGACAGTTTTACCACCAAACTTCCGGTAATTACTAAATGGGTTGTTGATTCATCTATTGATAATGGTAGGGATAAGGTAACTATTGGTGAAAAGGTAATTTATGGTGTTAATGTAACTTTGCCTGTTGGTAATTATACTAAATTGGTGATTAAGGATACTTTGCCTCAGGGATTTGAGTATATTGGTGCAGATGCATTTTATGCAAATGGTACAAAATTAGTGAATGGTAAAGATTGGACTGTAAATGTAAATAATTATGATATAACTATTACAGTCAATAATGTTCATTCTAGTAACTTTGCAAATGGTATTTTATCTATTAATTTGACTGCCAGACCTACAATATTTGATCCGTCCAATAAGGAAGGTGCGGTTAAAGTTAATAATGTGGAATTGTTCTTAAATGATAAGACTATGGGCAGGTCTAGTGCAAAGGTTACAATTGTAGAACCTACAGCAGATATTACTAAAAAATTCAATGTAACTGAAGTTGAAGGCTTAGATCATGTTTCATTTGATGTAATTGTTAAAAACAACGGTAAAACTCCATTATTTGAAGTGACAATTATTGATGATTTGAAAGACCTTGCTTCATTTATTGGTCAAACACCTGGTGAAGATAATGTGGTTATTAAAGTAACTGATGCTGATGGAAATCCAATTGATGCTAAAATCAAATGGATTGGTTCTCATGTTGAAATTGATGTGGCTCAGTTAAATTCTGGAAATGCGATTCATGTGAAGTATTCATTTGTTGTAAGGCCAGATATTCAAATTGGCAGTCAGTATGTAAATATGGCTTATGCTGTTGGATATTCCGCACCTAATCATGGTAGAATTTACTATAATGAAAGTAAAGATACTTTAAAAACTAAAATGCCAAGTATTACTAAATTAGTAATTGGAACTACGCTTGGCAATAAAGAAGGCAACATTTTTACACCAAATATTGGTGAAAATGTAACTTATCAAATTATGGTAAAGTTACCTAAAGGTAATTACACTAATTTGCAGGTTAAAGATATCCTTCCACAAGGATTTGAATATCTTGAAAATTCAGTTATTTTATCAAATGGTACTTTAATCAGTGATGTCAGTGTAAATGGAAACCTTGTAACTATAAACTTTGGAAATACTACATCTTACAAATATTCTGACAACATTATATTTAATTTATCTGCTGTTGTCTTAAATGATCAATCTAACAAAGCACAATCTATTAAATCTAATAATGTTGAATTATATTTAAATGATGATAAAATAGATAATTCTAATGCACAAGTTAAAATAGCTGAACCTAATATAAGTGTTGTTAAAACATCAGATAAACAAAAATATGAATATTATGAAAATGCAACTTATTCAATTGTAATTACAAATAATGGAAACGGAATAGCATATAATATCACAATTAAAGATGTGCTGCCATTAGGTTTAAAATACACTGGTATTAATTCAACTTCCAAGTCAAATGGATGGGTTGTTGAATTTGATGAAAATACACGAACATTTACAGTTAATGGTCTTAATTTAACTGTTGGTGACAAATTCACATTCACATATAAAGTTTCATTTGATGAATGGGAAATAGATGGTGTAAAATACTCACCAATTGGCCAAAACTTTATAAACTCAGTTAATGTAGCTTATGTTTCAATTAATGGAACAAATCCAAATAATAGGACATACACTACTCAAACAACCAAAGAAGTTCATGTTACTGAAGCTGATCTTAGTGTAGTTAAAAACTGTAATAATAAAGTAGTTATAGCTGGTGAAGATATTTACTACACAATTATAATTACAAATAACGGACTAGATACTGCTCAAAATGTTAAATTAAATGAATATTATCATTCAGAATATTTAACTAATTTAGAATACTCTTTAGACGGTAAAACATGGAATGTTTATACTAATCCTATTGATTTAGGAAATATCAATTCTAAAGCTTCTAAAACTGTCTATATCAGAGGACATTTGGATGCAGGTATTGTTGATGATACAATATTAAACAATACTGTCAGAGTCAACACCACTACAGGAGAATTAAAACTCGATGATAATGAAGCTACAAACATTAAAAATGTTACTACATTAGCTGAATTGCATGTTACTAAAGTTAATATTACTGAAGCAATTGCAGGTAAAATTATTAAATACGAAATAGTAATTACCAATAATGGACCTTCATATGCACGTGATATTATTTTAAAAGATATTTATAATGATTCTGAATTAACAAATATGTTGTATTCTTTAGATGGTCAATCATGGACTCGTTATGATGCTTCTATTAATATTGGAACATTAGCTAATGGTCAAAATAAAACAATATTATTTGAAGGATTCATTAAAACAACTGTTCGTGGAAATGTAATAAATAAAGCGGTTATTGGCTCTTCAACAAAATTAAGAGATAATAGTACCTTAGAAGATGATGTTGCTGTAAATGTTAAAGGAGATACTACATTGGACATTACAAAAGTAGCTAATACCACTCTTGTAAATCCTGGAGATGTAATTAAGTATACTGTTCAAATAACTGCAGGTGGATTGTCAGATTCTTTAGATGTTATTTTAACTGACAAGTTAAGTGAAATGTTCTTTGATGTTAGTAAGGCAACTTACTCTATAAACGGAATAGACAAAGGTGCTTGGATAGGAAATGCAAACCTCGGAACCATTTCTTCAGGAATGACTGTTAATGTAGTAATTACAGTTCCAGTTAAAGCATATGTTGATGTTGGAAAATTAAACAGCATTACAAACTTTGCATCTGTAATTAATTCAGATAAAAAAGCAGCTAATGATACAAACATTGTTCCAATTAATGTAATTGATTTGGCAGTTAACAAAACAGTTAATCATCAAAATAAAACATATAATTATGGAGATAATGTTGAGTATGTTATTGAAATTGTTAACAATGGTCCGGGAATAGCTACTGATATTATAGCTACTGACAACTTACCAGAAGGATTGAAATTTATTAATGCTAATGTTCCGGGTGGTTGGACTCTTAGTATATCCAATAATAAAATCACAATAAATGGTGAAAAATTAGCTAATGGTGAAAAAGTTTTAATTACTATTATAGCAAAAGCTGCAAAATCAAATGCAACCCTTATAAATAATATTAAAGTTAATGGTACTGGATTTGATTCAAACATCTCAAATAATAATGATTCTGAAACAATTAAGATAACTCCTTTGGTTGATTTGGCTATTACAAAAGTAGTTGATAATGCAAATCCATTATTTGACTCAATAATAACTTACACAATCACTGTTGTTAATAATGGTCCTGATGCATCTACAGATGTTGTTGTTAAAGATATTTGGCCGGCAAACGGTTTAAAATTCATAACATCAACAGGTACATACAATCCAGCTACTGGAATTTGGAATGTTGGTGAATTAGGTTCTAATGAAATAGCTACCCTTACAATTACAGCTAAAACAACAGCTGTTGGCAAATTTGAAAATAAAGTATCTGTTAATGGTACTGGTTATGACAGTAACCTTTCAAATAACAATGCAAGTGTTAATATAACTGTTCCGGATTGTGTAATCTTAAATATTACTAAAGTAGCTACTGGTGGAATAGTATCTGAAGAACCAAATAAAGAAGTTATTGCTGGTGAAAAAATAACTTATACTGTAATTGTATCCAATTATGGTCCTTCTGTAGCAACCAATGTTTATTTAACTGATTTATTCAATGCTGATGAATTGCTTAACATGGAATATAATTCAAACGGCAACTGGGTAAAATATAATAATGGAATTGCACTAGGGGACATTGATGTAAATGAAGCAGTAATGATTCTGTTTAGAGCAACTGTAAATCATTCTACAAGAGGTTTAATTAACAACACTGTTAAAATCACAACTGACATAAAAGATGCAAGAGGTAATTTTGAAGCTAATGAAACAGTCAAAGCTATTGATAACTCAACTTTAGTTATTAATAAAACTTCAAATGTTGATGCTATTAATCCTGGAGATTTATTCAATTATACAATTGTAATTACTGCTGAAGGTTCATCTGATTCATTGGGAGTTATTTTAACTGATAAATTAGATCAAAGCTTATTGGATGCTCAAAATGCTGTTTTCTATGTAAATGGAAATTATGTAGGAAAATGGAATGGTTCATATAATATTGGAACTCTAAAAACAGGAAATTCAGTAACTGTAACTATTGAAGTTAAAGCATTAAACAGTGCAAATAAAGATATATTCAACAAAGCTATTGTTGAAAATGAAGAAGGATTTATTAATGAATCTAATAAAACAGTTCATGTAAATACTGTTGATTTAGCTATTAACAAAACATCAGATAAAGTGACTTACAAATATTTGGACAATGTAATTTATACAATCGTTGTAACAAATCATGGTCCAGATGATTCATTTAATGTTACTGTTCGTGATATGTTGCCAAATAGTTTAAGGTTTATTAGTGCAAGTGGAAATTATGATCCTGTAACTGGAATTTGGTTTATTGGTCATTTAGCTAAAGGTCAAAGTGCAACTTTAACTATAACAGCACAAGCAATCTTTCCGGGAATTATTACAAATGATGCAAATGTAACTGGTAGCGGTTATGATGTAAATTTAACTAATAACCATGATAATATTACAATAACAGTTCCGGATTGTGTAATATTAAATGTAAACAAAGTAGCTATTGGCGGTGTTATTAACATTACTGGCGGTATTAAAAATGTAGTTGCTGGAGAAGAAGTTATTTATCAGGTACTTGTATCAAACCATGGTCCTTCAACTGCAGTTAATGTGGTTTTAACTGATAATTATCAAACTAAAGATTTAACTGTTGTAGCATACTCTTTAGATAATATTACATGGATTCCATATACTAAAGGAGCTAATATTAACTTAGGTGACATGACTTCAGGAAGCAGCATACTTGTTTACTTTAAAGCAATGGTAAATGCTTCTACAAGAGGAATTGTGCACAATGTAGTGAATATTACAACAGACACAGATGATGTAAGGGGAATATTCAGTGCTGAAGAACATGTAAATGTAATGGCTAACAGTACTTTAAAAGTTGATAAAACAGCTGAAATTAAGGAGTTAAACCCTGGAGACACTATACATTATATAATAACTGTAACTGCTGGTGGATCTTCAGATTCATTGAACATTGTTTTAAAAGATATATTGGATTCAACTTTATTGGATGTAAATAGTGCCACATATGCTGTTGATGGTCTAAACAAAGGAGTATGGACTGGAAGTCTAAGTTTAGGTAAAATAGCTACTGGAAATAGTGTAACTGTTGATATTTGGGCTAAAGTTTTAAGTTCTGCTGATAGGGATGTTTTCAATTTGGTTAATGTTACTAGTGATGAGCATCCTGAAGGAAACACTTCCAATACTACAGTTCATGTGAGAATTGTTGATTTGGCTGTTGATAAGCTGGTAAATAATTCTGTTCCTAAGTATTTGGATATGATTGAGTATACTATTGTTGTTGTTAATAATGGTCCTGATAAGTCATTTAATGTTACTGTTGGTGATTTGTTGCCTGATGGTGTTAAATTCATTAGTTCTAATGGTCAGTACAACCCAGATACTGGTGTTTGGTTTGTTGGTGATTTGGATAATAATGAATCTGCAATTTTGAAAATTGTTGTTCAGGTTATTAAGGTTGGAAATATTATTAATAATGTTAATGTTACTGGTACTGGTCATGATACTAACTTAACCAACAATAACGCTTCTGTTAGTGTTAATGTTCCTGAATCAGTATTGTTAAACATTACAAAAGTTGCAAATTCAACAATAATTGTAGCTGGTGAAAATGTAGGTTATACAGTTGTTATAAACAATTACGGTCCTTCTGTTGCTAGTGATGTTGTTCTAAAAGATATATTCAACAGTAAGGAATTGCTTAACTTACAATATTCATTAAATGGTGTAGATTGGTTAGATTACAATGGATCTGTCAGTTTAGGTGATATTAATGCAGGTACTAATGTAACTGTGTATTTCAGAGCTAAGGTTAATGGTTCTGTTCGTGGTGATGTTTTAAACATTGTTAATATTACTACTGGTGTTGATGATGCTAGAGGTAACTTTACAGATAATGAAACAGTTAATGTAATGGCTAACACTACTTTGGTTGTAATTAAGGATGCTGAAATTAAGGAGTTAAATCCTGGTGATACAGTTCATTTCATTGTTACTGTTATTGCTGGCGGATCTTCAGATTCATTGAATGTAAACTTAAATGATATTTTAGATGCTAAATTGTTAGATGTTGCTGGTGCTACATATGCTGTTAATGGTGTAAACAAAGGTTCATGGACTGGAAGCATAGATTTAGGTAATATGCTTACTGGTACTGCTGTTACTGTTGATATTTGGGCTAAAGTATTGAGTTCTGCTGATAGGGATGTTTTCAATTTGGTTAATGTTACTAGTGATGAGCATCCTGAAGGAAACACTTCCAATACTACAGTTCATGTGAGAATTGTTGATTTGGCTGTTGATAAGCTGGTAAATAATTCTGTTCCTAAGTATTTGGATATGATTGAGTATACTATTGTTGTTGTTAATAATGGTCCTGATAAGTCATTTAATGTTACTGTTGGTGATTTGTTGCCTGATGGTGTTAAATTCATCAGCTCTGATGGCCGATACGATCCAGTTACTGGTGTTTGGTTTGTTGGTGATTTAGATGCTAATGAAAGTGTAACTTTAAAGATTGTTGTTCAGGTTATTAAGGTTGGAAATATTACTAATAATGTTAATGTTACTGGTACTGGTCATGATACTAATTTAACTAATAATAATGATTCTGTTAGTGTTAGTGTTCCTGATTGTGTTATTTTGGATATTTCTAAAGTAGCTAATTCTACTGTTATTGTAGCTGGTGAAAATGTAGGTTATACTGTTGTTATAAACAATTACGGTCCTTCTGTAGCTAGTGATGTTGTTCTAAAAGATGTTTATAATGTTAAAGAGTTATTTGGATTACAATATTCATTAAACGGTAAAGATTGGTTTAATTACAATGAAGCTATTAATTTAGGTAATATTGATGTTGATGCTAGTGTAACGGTTTACTTTAGAGCTAAGGTTAACGGTTCTGTTCGTGGTGATGTTTTAAACACTGTTAATATTACTGCTGGTGTTGATGATGCTAGAGGTAACTTTACAGACAATGAAACAGTTAATGTAATAGCCAACACTACTTTGGCTGTAATTAAGGATGCTGAAATCAAAGCACTTAACCCTGGAGATACAGCACACTTTGTCATTACTGTTATTGCTGGTGGGTCTTCAGATTCATTAAATGTTAAATTGGAAGATATTTTAGATGCTGGATTGTTGGATGTTAAATCTGCAACCTACAGAATAAATGGAGGTAATTTAACTAATTACACTCAAATTATTTCATTAGGAAATATGCATACTGGCAGTAAGATAGTTGTAGATATTTATGCTGCAATATTAGGTACAACCGGTCAGGATATCTTCAATTGTGTAAATGTTACTAGTGATGAGCATCCTGAAGGAAACACTTCAAATACTACAATACATGTAAATATTGCTGATTTAGAAATTATTAAAATAGTAAATAATGCTACTCCAAATTACGGAGACGAAATAACTTACACAATAACTGTAAGAAACAACGGTCCGGATAACTCAACCAATATTAAAGTATCTGAAGTATTGGCAGATAATTTCAAATTCATTTCAGCTAATGCTTCTAAAGGATATTATGATTTAACAAATGGTGTTTGGGCAGTCGGTAATTTAACTAATAATGAAACAGCTAAATTAGTTATTACTGTAAAAATAATTAAAACAGGATTTATCCAAAACAATGTAAGTGTAAATGGAACAGGTTTTGATCCTAACGTAACTAACAACAATGCTACTGTGAATATTACTGTTCCTCAAACAGCAGATTTGTCTGTTGTAAAAATAGTTAATGTTGATAGGGTAAGTGTTGGAAATAGAATCACATATACTATTGTTGTTAAAAATAATGGTCCTGACACAGCATTAGATGTTTATGCAGTAGATAAATTATCAGATGCTCTTAAATTTGTTTCATATAAAGCAAGTGTGGGAGTATATGATCCGGTAACTGGTATTTGGACAATCGGTAATTTAACTAACAAAAGCAATGCTACATTGGAAATTACATGTATTGTTTTAAAAACCGGCGTAATATCTAATGAAGTATTTGTAAATGGAAGTACAGTTGACTTGAATATGACTAACAATTATGGTAATGTTTCAGTTACTGTAATTCCGGCTCCTGCTCCAGTACATCCTGCTGATAAAGATATTATGGATTCTGATGAAGTTGCAATGGGTGTTGATGCAATGGCAAAAACAGGAAATCCAATACTTGCTTTATTGGTTGTTTTAATCTTCGGAATATTTGGATTTGGAGTTTCCAGAAGGAAAAAATAAATTTAAGGGATTTTTATAAATCCTTCTTTTTTCTTTTTTTTATTTTAAACTAATTTTAAATAGTTATTTTTTTATTTTAAATTAATTTTGTCATCAAATAAAAAATTAACAATTATATAATCTTCTATTTATCAAATACAATTTTCCTGTAAAGATATAAACTTGCTTCTAACAATATTTATATATTTTCAAAAATAAATTTATAAATAATTTAATATCGGAGTTTTGTTTATGTTAAATGATAAAACTATTTTAATTACTGGAGGAACAGGTTCTTTTGGTAAAAAGTTTACAAAAAGAGTATTGGAACAGTACAATCCTAAAAAAATTATTATATATTCAAGAGATGAATACAAGCAATATTTAATGCAAAGACAATTTGCCCAACATAAAAAAGTAATGCGTTACTTTATTGGGGACGTTAGAGACAAAGAAAGATTTGCACGTGCTTGTGATGGTGTAGATATTATTGTTCATGCAGCTGCATTAAAACAAGTTCCGGCTGCTGAATACAATCCGTTGGAAGCTATTAAAACCAATATTGATGGTGCTAGAAACATTGTGGATGTTGCTATTGACAAGCATGTTGAAAAGGTAGTGGCATTATCCACTGACAAGGCAGTTAATCCGGTTAACTTGTATGGTGCTACTAAAATGGTTTCAGATAAATTGTTCATAGCAGCAAATGCTTATGTTGGTGCTAAAAACACTCAGTTTTCAGTAGTTCGTTATGGTAATGTTTCAGGCAGTCGTGGATCTGTAATTCCATTTTTCAAAACTTTAATTGATGAAGGTCAAACTAAAATACCAATTACTGACATGAGAATGACAAGATTTTGGATTACTCTTGATGAGGCTGTTGATTTGGTAATTAAGGCTATTGGTGATGCTAAAGGTGGGGAATTATTTATCCATAAATGTCCTTCATTTAAAGTAACTGATTTGGCAAAAGCCATGCTTCAGGATTGTGAATTTGAAGATGTGGGTATCAGGCCAGGTGAAAAGCTCCATGAAGTAATGATAACCAAAGAAGATTCAAGGTCAGCTTATGAATATGATGATTATTATATAATTTACCCTGATTTGGAATGGTGGGAAGATGTTAATATAAAAGAAGGTGGAAAAAAGGTAGAAGACAGATTCTACTATGCATCTGACAATAATCCGGTTTGGTTATCTGTTGAAGAGATTAGGGAAGCTTTAAAAGATATAGATATTGTATACTAGGTGATTTTTATTTCTAAATTTTTACCCTATGGAAAACAATGTATAGATCAGGAAGATATTGATGCAGTTGCTGATGTTTTAAGTGAGGATTTCATTACTCAGGGGCCAAAAATAACAGAATTTGAAGAAGAAATAGCTAAATATGTTGGGGCTAAATATGGAGTTGCCTTCAATTCCGGAACTTCAGCTCTGCATGGTGCTTATTTTGCATTAGGTCTTGATAAGGGAGATGAAATGATTACAACTCCCAATACTTTTGTAGCTACTGCTAATGCTGGGCTATATTTGGGAGCTAAAGTTAATTTCTGTGATGTGGAAAAACAAACAGGAAATATTGATGCATCCAAATTGGAGGCTAATGAAAATACTAAGTTAATAACTCCTGTACATTATAGCGGAAATCCTGTTAACTTAAAGGAAATAGCTGATATTGCTGAGGATAATGATGCCAGAATTATTGAAGACGGAGCACATGCACTTGGTGCAAAATATGACGGCAAAAAAATAGGCTCTTTAAAATACTCTGAAATGGCAATGTTTAGTTTCCATCCTGTTAAACATATTACAACAGGTGAAGGTGGAATTATTGTTACAAATGATGAGGAGTACTATGAAAGACTTCAGTTATTCAGATCCCATGGAATTACTAAAAATAACCTGGTAAATCCTCGTGACGGCGACTGGTATTATGAAATGCAGCATTTAGGATTTAATTACAGAATAACTGATATTCAATGTGCTTTAGGTTTATCACAGCTTAAAAAATTAGATTCCTTTGTTGAAAACAGAAGAAAAATAGCTGAAAAATATAATGGAATGTTTGAAGACAATCCCTATTTTGACGTTGTTAAAGAAAATCCGGACGGTGAGTCTGCATATCATTTATATCCGATTTTGTTAAAAGAAAAATATGCAAATCATAAAAAGGAAATATTTTCAAAATTACGCTCTGAAGGATTAGGTGTTCAGGTGCATTATATACCTGTTTATTTACAACCTTACTATCAAAACCTTGGATTTAATAAAGGACTTTGTCCAGTAGATGAAGAGTTTTACAAAAGAGAACTTAGTATACCAATGTATCCTACATTAACTGATGAAGATTTAGAGTTTGTACAAGAAAAACTTTACAAAGTGTTTAGTGGGTATTAGGAAAATGAAAATTGGAGCAATTATTCAGGCCAGAACCTCTTCAACAAGACTTCCGCAAAAAGTTTTAAAACCGCTACCTTTCAATAGCAAAACCAATGTATTGCAGCAGGTTATAAGAAGAGTATCCAAATCTGAACTTATTGATGAAATAATAATAGCTACAACAATACATGATGAAGATGAAAAAATAGTTGAAGTAGCTAAAAAAGAAAACATTAAGTTTTACAAAGGCAGTCTGGAAAATGTTCTGGAAAGATATTATAATGCTGCTTTGGAAAACAGTCTGGATGTTGTTGTCAGGATAACCAGTGACTGCCCATGTGCCGATGCAAATATAATTGATGAAATTATTAAAAAACATATAGACTCCGATGCAGATTATACTTCCAATACATTAACTAGAGGATTTCCAAGAGGAATTGATGCTGAAGTAATTAATTTCAGTGTTTTGGAAAAGGCATATGAAAATGCCACTGACAAATTTGAAAAGGAACATGTAACTCCATTTATCTACAAAACACATCCTGAAGACTTTAAAATAGTACAATATGAAACAAAAAACGACAACTCTGATATTAGAATTACCTTAGACACTCCTCAGGATTATGCTCTGCTCTGCAGTGTTTATGATAATTTATATGATAAAAATGAATTCTTCTCTCTGGAGGATATTATAGAATTATTTAACAATAAACCTTATTTAAAAGATATAAACTCCGAAATTACTCAAAAAAAGGTTTGCAATAGTTTGGAAGAGGAATTGGCTGAAGTTATAAATTTATGCAAAAAACAGGATTTGGACAGAGCCAAACAATACATTGAAAAGATAATATGAATGTAATAATATTGACTGAAGGTGGAAAAGACTACGGTTTTGGTCATGTAGCAAGATGCAGCTCAATATATCAGGCTTTTAGAAAATTCTGCATAACACCTCAATTTATTGTTAATGGGGACAAATCAATTGATGCAATTTTGCAAAATATTGATTATACTATTTATGACTGGCAGAATATGGAATTTGCTGATGATGATATTGTTATTATAGATTCATATCATGCACCACTCGAATTTTACCAGAAAATAGCTAAAACAACTGCACTGGCCATTTATATTGATGACAATAATCGTATAGATTATCCTGACGGAACAGTTGTAAACGGAACAATCCTTGCAACAACCAAAAGAAAAGATGCACTGTACGGTTCAAAATACATTCCGCTTAGACAGGATTTCTGGAACACAAAAATAATTGATGTTAATGATGAAATAAGAAATGTTTTAATTACTTTAGGTGGAAATGATTTAAGAAATCTGACTCCGAAAATCCTGAATTTGCTGAAAAATGAGGATTTTGCAAAAAAGGTCATCATAGGAAATAGCTTTGATAATGTTGGTGAAATCGAGGAGTTTGATGATGAACTGATTTATTCTCCAGACAGCCGGCAAATGCTTGAGGCTATGGAAAGCACAGATTTGGCTATTTCATCAGCAGGTCAGACATTATATGAACTTGCAAGAGTAGGTGTTCCGACAATTGCTGTCGGGGTTGTTGACAATCAGATAAACAATATTAAAAACTGGCAGAAGCAGGGTTTCATTGAGTTTGCAGGATTTTGGGATGATGAAGATTTGGGGGAAAATATTTTAGCCAAACTCGAGCTGCTTAAAGATCCTGATTTAAGAAAAGAAAAGCAGAATAGAGCAATCAGTGCAGTTGATGGTAAAGGTTCACTGAGAATAGCTAAAACTGCTCTAAACAACTATTACAGGAAAAATTCTGTTTTTAGAGAAATTAAAAAAGAGGATTGTTTTAAAATATTTGAAATAGCTAATGATGAGGAAGTAAGAAAAAGCTCATTTAATTGTGATAAAATAGATTTGGAAACTCATAAAAAATGGTTCAATAGGGTATTGGATGATAATACAACTGAATTTATGGTTTTGGAATATGACTCAGATATTATTGGTCAGCTGAGATTTGATTTTGATGAAAAGTATCCTGTTATCAGCATCAGCCTAAATAAAAAATATAGAGGATTGGGATTATCCAAATACCTGTTGAATAATGGAATAAATTATATTAAAGAGAATTATAATCAGAATACTTTAATTGCTGACATTAAAAAAAGCAATGCAAGATCAATTTCATTTTTTGAGGCTATGGGATTTAAAAAAGAATATGAAATCAGAAATGGTAGTGCTTTAAGATTTATTTACAGAGGCTAAATTATGGAATTTAGAATTGAAGACAGATTAATTGGTGATGGGCATCCTACATTTATAATAGCTGAGCTTTCAGCAAACCATATGAATGATTATGACATAGCTGTTAAAACTATAGAAGCAATGGCAAAATCTGGTGCAGATGCAGTTAAATTTCAGACCTACACTCCGGATACCATAACTTTAGATTGTGATAACGAGTATTTTCAGATAAAACAAGGAACAATATGGGACGGTCAGGTATTGTATAACCTCTATGAGGATGCATTTATGCCATGGGATTGGCAGCCTAAACTGAAAAAGGTAGCTGAAGATTTGGGGTTAATTGTATTTTCCTCACCCTTTGATGAAACTTCAGTTGATTTTTTAGAAGATATGGATATGGGAGCATATAAAATTGCATCTTTTGAAATTACAGATATTCCATTAATTGAATATGTAGCAAGCAAAAACAAACCGGTTATAATCTCAACAGGAATAGCTTCAAAAGAAGACATTGATTTGGCCATTAAAACATGTAATGATGCAGGGAATGATAAAATAGCTGTTTTAAAATGCACTTCATCTTATCCTGCCCCATTGGAAGAAATAAATCTTAAGACAATTCCTGATTTAAAAGAAAACTTCAAAACAGTTGTCGGACTTTCAGACCATACTCTAGGCAGTGATGTAGGTGTTGCATCTGTAGCTATGGGAGCTAAAATAATTGAAAAACACTTTATTTTAGACAGAACTATGGAAGGTCCTGATTCAGACTTTTCAATGGAACCTGATGAATTTAAGCAGATGGTTGATTCAATAAGAAATGTTGAAAAAGCTCTGGGCAAAGTTAGCTATGAATTATCTGATAAAATGAAGGCAAACAGGGAGTTTTCAAGATCATTATTTGCAGTTAAAGACATTAAAAAAGGAGAACTCATAACAAAAGACAATGTCAAATCAATCAGGCCGGGTTTTGGATTGCATCCTAAATATCTCTCAGAAATTGTCGGATGCAGGGCTGCTGAAGATATTGAAAGAGGAACTCCTTTTAAACTGGAATTTGTAAACAAATAAATTTAAATTAAAAAAGAATTAATATATAATTTTAAGAGGTGCTTAATGTCATTGAATGTTGGAGTTATAGGTGCTGGAGCAATGGGAACAGCTATTTCTCAGTGTATCGCACCAAATACTAATAAATTGTTATTGTATGCCCGAAGAAAAGAAATCTGTGATGATATAAATGAAGGACATATTAACTGCGAGTATCATCCAAGTGTTAAACTGCATGAAAATATTAGGGCTGTCAATGATTTATGTGACCTGAAGGATGTTGATGTTATATTTTTATGTATTCCTTCATCAGTTATGCGCCAGACAATGGTTCAGTTAAATGAAATAGTTTCAGATAAGTGTATTTTTGTAAGCACAGCTAAAGGAATTGAAAACAAGACAAATAAAAGAATGAGTGAAGTTATTAAAGAGGAAACCGGAAGATCTGCAGTAGTGTTATCCGGACCGAACATAGCTTCTGAAATGATGAAAAACCTGCCTTCTGCAACTACAATAGCCAGTATAAAGAAAAAAGATCTGGAAATAGTCAAAAGTGTATTGTCAACTCCCAAACTTAAAGTTAACACTAATCATGATGTTATCGGAACTGAATTTTGCGGTATCATTAAAAATATTTTAGCTATTTCTCAGGGAATCTGTAAAGGAATGGGCATTAATGACAATGCTAAATTTGCAGTTTTCACCAAAAGTTATAATGAAACTAAATGTATTATTGAGAAATTAGGCGGAAACAGATCAACAGTAGATGATTACTGTGGATTTGGAGATATTATAACAGCATCTACATTAAATGTAAGTAGAAATCATACTTTAGGTATCTGGTACGGTCAGGGTGTATATCTGGATGAGCAGACGGGAGTTCTTTTTGAAGGGAAAAACACGGCTATTGTTCTTAAGGAAATCTGTGATAAGTTAAATATTGAATGTTTAACTGTTAATTTTGTTTATGATGTTATTATTTTGAAAAAAAGTCCTAAAAAAGCATTTTATGCATTATGGGAAAAATTATAATTAATCTCATAATATGCATATTTTATATTTATTTTTTCAGTTTTAAAGCAATTTTTCTATTTTAAATCAATTTTAAGATTAGGCACTGATTTTTAGATAGAATTTATAGTTTTGCATATTTTAAAGCTTAATTTTAGTAATTGCAGAATGAATGTTTGGAAATACATTATTATAAATATAAAAAATAACAAAATCTAACTTTAATGATATGTGCTGCACTACTTGCTGGAGGTATAGGAACCCGTTTGGATGTTGGAATGCCTAAGCAATTTTATTTAATAGCTGGTAAACCGATTTTAATACATTCTCTGGAAGCTTTCTTAAAAGTTGAAGAAATGGATGAAATTATAGTATCTTCACCGAAAGAATGTGTTAATAAAACTAAAGATGTAATAAAAGAATATGACTTAACAGACCCAAGAATCACTGTTATAGAAGGTGGAAAAAGACGTAGTGATACAATTTTAAATTCCATTAACTACACTCTTGAAAATGATTATCCTAAAGATTCAATAATGGTTACTCATGATGCTGCAAGGATATTTGTAACTCCAAAATTAATTAAAGACAGTATAAGATATGCAAAACAGTATGGTGCAGCAAGTGCAGTTATTCCGGCTACAGATGTCATATTTGAATCTAAAAAAGACGGAATATTAACTGACGTTCCAGACAGACAGTATTTGCTGCAGTCTCAAACACCCCAATCATTTAACATAAATCATTACATTGAAATTTACAGTGATTTGTCCGATGAGGAAATTGACAAATTAGATGAAGCTATGATTTTGTTTCACATGAGGGGTCATGAAATTGGTTTATTTGAAGGAGATAGAACTAATTTTAAAGTTACAAGACCATCAGATATTAAAATAGCTAATGCGATGTTAAGGGGATAAATAATGGCGGATATTGTAATCTTTTATGAACTTCCGGAAAGGGAATTAAATAATGCTAATCTTTTAAAAGCAGAATTTGAAAAAAGAGGATATTCTGTTGATATATTGGGGTATTATAATTACAGGGAACTTATTTTTCCAAGAAAATATAAACCTAAATTATTGATTGGTCAGGCAGGTTATAACAATAATGACATTGAAAGATATACTGTCAGATTCAAACCTAAAATCGATAAAATACTTAATTTAAGATATGAACAGGTAATAGCTAAAAGAATTCTTGATTCTAAAGCTCATTATCCAAAAGAGTATATGAAAAAAGCCAGTCATGTTTGCTGGAGTGAAAAGATAAAACAGGATATGATGGCTGAAGGAATTGAGGAAAAAAATTTACCTGTTACTGGTGATATTAAAACAGATTTCTCAAATCACCGCTTTGATTCATTTTTCAAAACTAAAGATCAGCTGGCAAGTGAATTTAATTTGGATTCATCCAAGGAATGGATTTTATTTATTTCAAGTTTCACATTTAATGAAAAAGATTCTAAACGTTTAATGAGTATGAATCATAATCTGGATGATGGTAAATATATGCAAAAATGGAATGTTGAATCAAAAGCTATCGTAATGGAATGGTTTGAGAAATTCCTAAAAACGCATCCTGAAAAGGAATTTATTTACCGTCCACATCCTGTTGAATTCAATGTCCTTGATGAAGACTCTACAATCAGTATTTTAGATGAAAAATATCCTAATTTCCATTATATCAATAAATATGCAATTCAGGAATGGATTAGGCCATGCGATTATTTAAACACTGTTATAAGTACTTCTATTATTGATGTTTACTTGCTGGAAAAACAGTGCAATATTTTAAGACCTGTTGAATTAAATCCTGACTTTGATAATCCGTTGCTTGTTGGAGCTAAGACTATCTGCACTTATGATGAATTTGAAAAGTTAAACACAGATAAAAACACTGATGAATTCCCGGTTTCTCGTGAAATGATTGGTCAGTATTATGATTTTGGAGATAAGTTGGCTTATGAGAGAATTTGTGATTATGCAGAAAAGATGATTAATGATGATTCGTTTAAGCATGATTTCTATCCGAATCCGTCAAGATTCCACAGATTGAAGTTTATTATTAAAAGGTCTCTTGATGTTCCGAAATTAATTCCTGCTGTTATCAAGTCAGCTATTAAAAACAAGTCATCCACATCTAAAACCAAAGACAACAGGTCAATTTATGAAAAAAATGCTAAAAAAATAATGGAAATTGTAAATCAGTCTTCATAAGGGCCAAAATCTATTTTTTGAGTTATATGATTATATCTTTCAGATTCTGGAGGTAATTTCATATAATCTCCATAAATTTGTGTAAGGATGCTGTCAAGATTATTCGGGCAGTGAACTTCAACATCTTCAAACATTATTGTTTTTCCAGGTTTGAAATCACTTATTTTATAAATTTGGGGATGGTGAAGAGCTGAAATATCACAGACACATTCACAGTCTTTATCATTGTATTTGTCCAATAATTTATGGGTTTTATCAAATAGGGATTCTCTTGAAATATTAAACAGCTTTAAAAATGCATGTCCTGTATTGGCTAATGCCTGAACTAATGGAGGATATCCTTTAAATTTTATAACAGACATTGCAAGTAATCTGTCTAAGACACGGCAATGTTTTACATGGAAGAATCTTTTTAATTTATTGTCAGGAACTTTGTCCAATACAAATATGTCAATGTCAATTCCTAAATCAAAATCTACCTGATTGACCCACCATTCTTCAAAAATAGTGTTTTTGAGCATGATTTTTGAAAATAAAAAGAAGTAATCCTTTGTTTTGCTTGTTAAAAAATTATATTTATTGTTGGGTTCGGATAATGCGACTTTTTTAAACTTTTCATAGTCTTTTCTAAACATAATAATGTCTATGTCATCATCCCATGGAATAAAACCGCCATGTCTGACGGCACCTAATGCACTGCCTCCGTAAATAAAATACTCAATGTTGTTTTCTTCACAAATAGCTATAAAATCCTTTAGAATCATAAGCTCCAATTCCTGCAGTTTGTGAATAGTTTCATCAGAATAATCAGTATAATGCATCATTTTCCCTTTTTAAAAAACTTGTTAAATTATTATTTATAATTAATATACATATATAACTTTTCTAATGGAAATTTTTATTAATTATGTTTGGTATAATTTATAGTTATACAATTGGATAGGAAAAATATGACTTTTAAAATTAGTGTAGTAATGCCTGTTTATAATGCTGAAAAGGAATTGAATGCAGCTATTGATTCAATAATCAACCAGTCTTTAGGTTTTGAAAATATTGAGCTGATAATAGTTGATGACTGTTCAACTGATAATTCCAGAAACATTATAAGTGATTATGCTAATGAATATGATAATATTGTTCCTGTTTTTTTAGATGAAAACTCAGGGCTTCCAGGTAAGCCACGCAGTTTAGGTATTAAATATGCCAGTGCCGATTACATTTCCTTTTTAGATTCTGATGATGAATATCTTAAGGAAGGTCTTGAAAATTTGTACAATACTATTTTAACTCAAGACTCTGATTTTGTAATCGGATCACATATCATTAATCTGGATGGAGATAAGGTTAAGGTTAAATTCCTCCAAAGTGATGAAAGATTAGTAAATTTAAATCCTTTGGAATCTCAGGAAATATTTGACAGCTTAAGTTTGAATTATTTTGTAGCTCCATGGGGTAAAATCTTTAAAAAAGAATTAATTTTAGATAACAATATCTCATTCCCGGAAGATACTCTGTGTGAAGACACTTATTTTTATTTTAAGGCACTGATAAATTCAAACAAGATTTCTGTTTTACCAAATACTCAAGTTTATATGTATAACACATTTGAACATAAAAAAACAGCCATTCATGGTCATGATATTAAAAAATTCAACAGATTTCTAAAGGGTATGTATAAGGTCAATGATCTTCTGGAACCGGTTAAATTGTCTCAGCATGTAACAATCGGGGAAAATATCGGAAGTTTGCTTTTAATATTTTCTAATTTGGATAAAAGTCATAAGATGTATGCGGTTAAAGAAATTTACAAGTTTGAAAAGCATTTAAACTGTAAAATAGATATTCATAGAAGAGAAATTGCTGTTTTAAACAATAAAGTTTTAAATAAACAGTTTAAACAGGCTATTTTCATTTCCAAACTTTATACTTCACTTTATAATAATCAGACAATAAAAAATCTTTACAGGAAGTTCAATATTCGGAAAAATAACTAAGTTTTGTTTTATTGGTGTGTTTGTAAATGGGTAAAAAAACCAAAAAGAAGTTTTGGACTATGCCAAAAACCAGGAAGTTCAAATCTTTTAAAAAAAGACAGGATAATGAATATTACTTAACTGAAGTTAGACTCAATAAGGAAATTAAGGAATTTCGGGAAATGTTCAACAGTCTGTCATATCCTTTGTCTGTTGATGAATATGATGATATGGATTCCCGCAGACTGAAAATCAAGTTTTTATTTTCTAAACAGGAGAAAAAAGTCTGGAATAAATCTGATAATCGCCGCCGCATTTATCTGGGACAGTTAGCTTTTTTTAAACATGTTTATGTTAAATGGAAACATATAACTTATCCGATTTATCTGGAAAGACACTATGGGGTTCCTCACCATACTACATTTTTTGTTCCGTGGTTTTTGAAAAAGAAAGATAAAAAGAAATTTATTTCTGTTGTAGCTAATGGTTTAGTTTAATTTATATAGTATTTTAATCAGAATTATACATAATATAAATTTAAAAATTACTTGTTGATATCATGGATAAAAAAGAGTTAATTAATAACGGTAAAGTAAAGAGTGTATATACTACTGATGATGAAAATGCAGTTATCATTGAGTTTAGAGATGATATGACTGCAGGTGACGGTGCAAGAAAAGAAGTGATGAATAAAAAAGGTTCTTATAATGCACTTATTTCCACTAAACTTTTTAAAGTATTGGAGGAAAACGGTATTAAAACACAGTTTATTGATTTGCCTGAAACTAATGTTATGGTAGCTAAAAAATTGGAAATGATACCTATTGAGGTTATTGTTAGAAATATAGCTACAGGCAGTTTAATTCGTAAATATCCAATAGCTGACGGTACTAAATTAGATCCTCCTATTGTTCAAATGGATTTTAAAGCAGATGAATTCCATGACCCTATGCTTAATGATTCCATTATTAAAGCTTTAGGATTAGCTACTCAGGAAGAAATTGACGAATTAACCGAAAAAGCATTAAAAATTAATGAAGTTTTATCTGAATTCCTTTTAGAAGCTGGAATTATCTTGGTTGATTTCAAAGTTGAATTCGGTAAAGATAAAAACGGCGAAATTATTTTAGGTGATGAAATTAGCCCAGACGGATGCAGGTTATGGGATAGTGAAACCTTGGATATGTTGGATAAGGAATTGTTCAGAAAAGGTAAAGACAATGAAGTTATGGACGCTTATGTGGAAGTTTATAACAGAATTATCCCTGATGACGAGAAAATAGAATTGTAAGGAGTTTTTAGAAATGATTTTTGATATTGAAGTTAAAGTATCTCTTAAAGAAGGTATGTTAAACCCGGAAGCTACAACTATTGAAAGGTCTCTTGCTTTACTTGGTTATGATGTTAAAAATGCTAAAACTGTAGACATCATTAAATTCCAAATGGAAGGAGAAGACAGGGAAGCTATAAGGGAAGACGTTGTAGACATGTGTGAAAGATTACTCTGTAATCCTGTAATTCATAATTATAAAATTACTGTTATTCCACAAAACTCTGCTTGTGGGGCTTAAGGGGTTTTTATAATGAAAATTGGAGTAATTAGATTTCCGGGAACCAACTGTGATAGGGATGTGGCCAGAGCTATTGAACTTGCAGGTTTAACTCCTGAATATATCTGGTGGAATCAGGAAGATTTAACAGATTTTGACGGTATTGTAATTCCTGGGGGATTTTCTTATGGTGATTATTTAAGAGCAGGTGCTATGGCTTCCATCACTCCTGTTATTGATGGTATTAAAGCATTGGTTAAAGAGGAAAAACCTGTTTTAGGAATATGTAACGGGGCTCAAATTCTTGGTGAAATAGGTCTTGTTCCAGGTGTTTTCATAACTAATGAAAATCCTAAATTTAACTGTGAATGGGTTGATTTGAAAGTCGGAACTGCAAGAACACCTTTTACAAAATCATTTAAAAAAGGTCAGACTTTACAGATTCCAATAGCTCATGCAGAAGGAAGGTTTTACACAGATGATATTGATTTATTAAAAGATCAAGATCAGATAGTTTTACAATTTAAAGATAAAAATCCTAATGGTTCTATGGAAGCTATTACCAGTGTTTGTGATGAGTCAGGTCTTGTTTGTGCAATGATGCCTCATCCTGAACGTGCTTGTGAAGAAATATTAGGTTCTAGTGACGGGTTAAACTTTTTTAAAGGATTTTTATAAGTGATTTAGATGGTAGTTTATTTAGTGGGTGCAGGTCCTGGAGATGCTGATTTAATAACTCTTAAAGCTATAAAAGCTCTAAATAAAGCAGATGTTGTTTTATATGATTATCTGGCTAATGATGAAATTTTAGAGCATGCTCCAAAGGATGCCAAAAAGATATATGTTGGTAAGAAAGCTGGAGAACATTATAAAACACAAGACCAAATTAATGAATTGATTGTCGAGCAGGCTAAGGAAAATGACACTGTTGTTCGTCTTAAAGGAGGAGATCCTTTTGTTTTTGGTCGTGGAGGAGAAGAAATATTAGCTTTAATGGAAAATGATATCAAATTTGAAGTAATTCCTGGTGTAACATCAGCTATTGGAGCGCCAACATCACTTGGGCTACCTGTAACTCATAGAGCTATAGCTACCTCTGTAACATTGGTAACTGGTCATGAAGATCCTACTAAAAAGGAAAGTCAGGTTAAGTGGGATTATACTGCAGATACATTAGTTATATTAATGGGTATAGGCAATATTAAAGAGAACACAAGTGAAATTATGAAGTACCGTTCAGGAGATACACCTGTTTGTGTTATAGAAAGCGGTACTCTTCCAGATGAAAATGTGATTTTCGGAACTCTTGAGAATATAGCTGATAAGGAAATTAACACTCCTGCTATTTTGATTATTGGAGATGTAGTAAGTCTTTATAAAGACATTTATAATTATTGAGGTGTAACAATGTGTGGGATTGTAGGTTGCATATTAAAAAACAATAAAAATGCAGCTCCTGTTCTTTTAGATTGTATATCTAAATTGGAATATAGAGGTTATGATTCAATAGGTATCGCTACAGTTAGTGATGGTATTAACATTAAAAAAGATAAGGGGGAAATTAAAGAGGTTGATTCTAAATTAGATTTGGCTGATATGCCGGGTCATTATGGTATTGCACATGTTCGCTGGGCTACTCATGGTGATCCAAATAAAATTAATGCTCATCCGCATACTGATGAAAATGAATCAGTAGCTGTAGTTCACAATGGTATTATTGAAAATTATTTGGATATTAAATCTCAGCTTGAAGAAGAAGGCCATGTATTTAAATCAGATACTGATACTGAGGTTATTCCTCATTTAATAGAAAAATATATGGACAAAGGATTTGATTTGGAAGATGCTGTACGTGAAACAATCGGAATAATTCACGGAGCTTATGCAATAGCTGCTGTTAGTAAAAATGAACCTGATAAAATAATAGCTACCCGTAAAGACAGTCCTTTAATTGTCGGTATTGGTGAAGACGGATATTACCTAGCTTCTGATTCTCCGGCTATACTGGAATATGCAAGAGACATAATCTATCCTGAAAAAGGGGAACTGGTCATTATTGATGAAAATGAAATAGTGGTCAAGGATGAATTTGACAATGTTATAGAAAAAGAAATTGAAACTATTGATTGGACTCCTGAAATGGCTGAAAAGGAAGGTTATGACTATTTCATGATTAAAGAAATCAATGAACAGGCTACAGCAGTTAGAAACACTTTAACTGAAAGGGATAATATTCAGGAAATTATTGATGATTTGGGAGATATTTCAAGAATCTGTTTTGTAGCATGTGGTACATCTTTCCATGCTTCTATAACTGGTAAATATCTTTTAGAATCTTTGGCAGGTATTCCGACTGATGTTATTTTAGCTTCTGAATTTAAATACTCTGCAAATACATTAAACGAAGATACTTTAGTTATTTTCATATCCCAATCAGGTGAAACAGCAGACAGTCTTAAGGCACTGGATTTAGCTAATGAAACATCCAAAACTTTAGGTGTAGTTAATGTAGCAGGTTCAGCTATTACAAGGCGTGCTGATTATGTGATACAAACTCAGGCAGGTCCTGAGATTGGAGTTGCTGCAACCAAAACTTATGTAAGTCAATTGACTGCTATTTATTTATTTGCAGCATTAATAGCTAAAGATGAAAAATTGCTTGAAGATATCTACAAGGTCCCTGATTTCATTGAGGAGCTACTGAAAGAAGTTGATTCAATTAAGACAATGTCTAAAAAATATAAGTTTGCCCGTGACTTTTTCTTTATTGGAAGAGGATATTCTTATCCTATAGCTTTGGAAGGAGCTTTAAAACTTAAAGAAATTACCTATATTCATGGTGAAGGTTATGCTGCAGGTGAACTTAAACATGGGCCACTTGCACTTATTGATGAGGGAATTCCTGTTGTTGTAATACTGCCTCCTGGAGAAAACCACAGAAAAACAATGAGTAATTTGGAAGAAGTTAAATCCCGTGGTGCAGATATTTTAGCTATCGGTTCTAAGGATGATGAAAGACTAAAACTAAAGTCTGATGATTTGTTTACTATAGACAGTGATGTTAATGAAGTTATTGCACCTTTAGTTTATATAGTGCCATTACAATTGCTGGCATATTATGTGGCTGTTGAAAAAGGTTTGGATCCTGATAAGCCTAAAAACTTAGCTAAATGTGTAACGGTGGAGTGAGATTCATGATTTCAATTTTTAAACTTGATGGAGAAGAATCTAAAGCTATTTTTGCTTTGGAATTTAACGAAACTCCATATTTATTTTTATATTTCAATCAGGAATGGGTTAATGAAACCGACCCTGAAGTTAAAGCTCTAAAAGAAGAATATTCTAAAGCAATGGATTTAAACGATTTAAAAGATTTGGAGTTAGGTGAAAGTATTGATTTTGATGATGGTGTCATACTTTGCTTATCTAAATTTGAAAATCCGAACTCCGGAGTTAAAGATATTTTATATTCCTATTCAGAACTTCTACTTGTAGATGATTAAAAAATATGTTTTTGAATTAGCTATTAATTATATTAATTAAATAGCTATTATTTTACTATTTATTTTGCAATACTCTTATTTAATTGACTTTCTTTTGCATTATTCTAATACTTCCTTGAAAAGCAGTTTTTCCAAAATCTATTTTTGAAACTTAATTTAACTATTTTGTTTGGTTTAATTAATTTAAATATTTGGGATAATCTAATTTTGCAGTTTATTTGTGTGTTTTTTATAATTTGGATTGCAGTATTTTGGAATCTGATTTAAACATAATAATTCATTGTTTTTTAGATAATTTTAAGTTTAATTTTTATCATATTTTAATTTAGATAGTTAATTAATTGCTGTTTATTAAAATAATGGATTAACTATTGTTGATTATTAAAATAAGCCTTCAGATTAATTTTACTTTAAGCTTATTAATTTATTTGGCTCTCGTAGCTTTATTTGACTAAATACCTTAGGAAAATTCTCCTGTGATTTTTAATTATAACTTATTAACAATTTTTAAATACTTACAATTATCTATATTTTTTTTAAGCTTTAAATTGTTTATTTTAGCTATTTTAACTTTATTTGAGCTTATTTTGAAATTCAAAAGCTTTTTATAAGAAAAGATAAAAACAATATACACACAAGAAAAAAATATTTCTTGATTCATAAGAGGTGGACTTATGTTTGGCAATAAAATGAAGATATTTTTAATAACACTTTGTTTCATGTTGTCTGTATCTGCAGTTGGTGCGGCTTCAGATGTTGGTAATGTGGTGTCATTTGATGACGATGTTGAAACAGGTGATTTGGATGTTGATCCTCCATCGGGGATTGATGATATAAATAATGTAACTTATTCTAAATCCGAAGATACTCGAGAACCGGTTATTTATGGTGAAGACCTTTCAATGTATTATAAAAACGGAAGCCGGTATGAAGTATCTATATATCAGGATGGTAAACTTATAAATTCTCAAAATAATGATTCTAAAGTAATTTTCAATGTTAATGGTGTGAATTACACAAAAGAATTGGTAAACGGTAAAGCTTCCATAGGGATTAACTTAAATCCTGGAAATTACACAATAACTACATTTTATCATTATACAGACGGATTAGCTACCAAGACCAATAATATTGAAGTATTGTCTACTATTCTGGCTAATGATGTTGTTAAGTTTTTTAGGAATGGTACTCAGTATTGTGCTAAGTTTTTGGATGGTTGTGGCAGTCCTTTGGTTAATGCCAGTGTTATTTTTAATATTAATGGTGTTTTTTATGAAAAGCAGACTGATGATAATGGTATGGCCAGATTGAATATTAACCTATTTCCTGGAGAGTATATTTTAACTGCAATTCATTTAAACGGTGAAGAAAAAGCAAATATTATTAAAGTATTGACTACTATTTCAGCGGAGGATATTTCATTAATTGAGAATAAAAGTGGAGTATTTGTACTTAAAACTCATGACGGTGCAAGAAATGTATCAATAACAATTAATGGTGTTGAATACATTGTTCAAACTGATGATGGAGGTGTTGCTACTTTGAATGTTTCTTTATCAAAGGGTAATCATGCAGTACTTTCCAAAAACTTGAATTCAGGAGAGGAAATATTCAATACGATTTATGTAATGGAAGATCCTGCTTTTATTAAATACTACAGCATTTACGGTGTATCTCCTGATGGAAAATATATTATGGCTATCGGAAGACCTTCAGCAGCTGGTGAATTAAGCAAATATGGTTATACATTCTACAAATCAGTATTTGAAAGAATATGTCCATGCTGCAGAAGTGACAGACTTTACTGGGGAATATTCTGGGCAGGCAGTGAAACAGCAAACTGGGGAGTTTTCCCAGCTACTGGTTTAAAAGAGTCAGGAAGTGCAGAAGGTCATATATTCTGTGCTAAATGTGATGCAGATTTCTCTGTTATTGATGGTAAAAACCATGGTGGCGGTTCTAAAAATCTGATAAAAGTTATTTCTACTGTCAGTTCATCGAATGATGAAGCATACATATTAAAAAATGGACAAATGCCTTATTCGGCATTATAATCTCCATTTTTTACTTTTTCTAATTTTTCAGTCATGTCTAGTATTCTAGTTCTTGAATTGTTTTTCAAGTCTTGTTTTTCAGTATAATTTTCCTCACATTCTAAAATATAAAAGGCTTCTTTGGAAGTAGTTGATGGAATGTTCATTTTAGCTAAATTACGCTCAACACGTCTTTTTAATTTTTCATCTTCCATATTTTTAGTTAGAAAAATCGGTGTTTTGACAGCAGAGGATATTTTGGTGTTGTGTCTTGCATCATGTCTGACTTCTGCCCGTTTATCTAAAATAAAATCACTGTTGTTGTTTAGATTAGGGTCTCTAAATGGAATGCCTACATCAGATAAAGCTATTCTGATTTCATCGTTTTTTGGAAGGGATTTATCAAGAACTTCTGGATTTGGACTGGCTAGGGTTCCTCCCTGTTTTCTTCCGAAAATAGGTCCCTGACCAACATAAAATCCTGCTTCTATAAAACCTGCCCTGACTGGTGCAGAAGAAGTATAAGTAGCTATGATACCTCTGTCTTTAATTACACGTCTGAACTCCCTGAAGAAATCCAGAGAAAATAATTCAGGAGCCATATTTTGACTGAATGGGTCTAAAAATATTGCATCATAATAGTTGTCTTCCAAATTTTGAACAGTTTGTCTTGCATCTTCAATATAAACATTGATGTCAATATTTTCAGGAATTTTGCATTTTTCATAGCTAATGCCGGCATAATCCTGTTTTATTAATTCATTTTCAATAGCTTTTTTGGTAATGTCATGTTCCGGAATTGGTGAGGGAACTAAAAGACCGCATGCAAGAGTAGCTTTTGAAATTTCAACCATATCAATTTGTAAACTGGAATCTGAGCTATTTTTAATAAAATCGGCTATTGCAGCAGATGAATTGTATCCAAGTCCTGCACAGATATCTAAAATAGCTAGATTTTCATCGTAGTTGAATTTCATAGGTTTGATAAATTTCTCAAATGATTCACTTATTGCACCTGTAGATGTATGAAGTGTTTCAACTTTGTGATTTATTTCCTTTGAATTAATGGAATATGATCCGTCATCAGTTAAAACAAAATAATCCTTGTTTTCATCAAAAAAATTACATCTTGAATTAATATTTCCACTACTTCTTTCTTTTTCAAAACAGCTGTTGACTAAATCAAAAATATCATCATTGATTACTCTGGCATTTTTTTCATAACTCATTTTAATCTATTTAAATAATTAATTTTTGACTAATATAAATCTATTAGAAAAAGTAAAAATCGGTTTTATAAATCATTACAAGAATATGATACTTTAAAAAAGATAATTATTACTGATATTATTTATGATATGTCAGGTTTGATATAATTTAAATTCAGATTACTATAATTTTAAATACTGTCATGATACAATATTATGTGGTGACTTTTTTTGGAATTTTTCAATTTTGACATTGGTAAAAATCGTATATATAATGTGGATTGGCTTAAGACTATTGCAATACTTGCGGTATTGTTATTGCACTGTTCTTCGAAATATTTGCTGCCGGATTTTGTGTTTCAGCCAAATTGGTACTGTGGAGTATTTTTTGAATCACTTTCCAGATTCGGTGTTCCTTTATTTATCATGGTTTCAGGATTTCTTATTTTAAGAAAAGACCAACCAATTTCATCTGTTCCTAGAAGAATTAAAAGGGTTTTAATTCCTTTTATTTTTTGGCTAGTAGTCTATGTAATTGCTAAATTTGCAATGATTTATCATTCATTTGATTTAATTCAATTCGGATACTTTTTAATTCAGGCATTTTTAGACCCTACTATTGTTTCAATCGAGTTTTGGTTTGTTTACATGATTATAGGGTTGTATATATTTTCACCGATTATTACTACATGGCTGCATAATGCCGAAATTTATGAAATTGAGTATTTTTTAATTGTATGGGCTTTGATTTCCTTTGTAGGATTTTCAAATGTTGATTTTTTGTTATATGATTATTTAAAATATTTCACAGGAAGTATCGGTTATTTTATATTGGGATATTATTTATACATTAAACAAAAATCTGTTTTAAAAAATAAAAACTTCGGACTGGTACTGTTTGTAGCAGGAACATTGTTGTCATTTTTAGGAACAGTATTGTCTTCTATGGCGATTGGAGGACAGTCTTTATTATTTTTTAATTTAGGTGATGTAACTCCAAATGCCTGTCTTCAAGCTATTGGAATGTTTATAATAGTATTAAACACAGATTGTGAAAAATATTCTAAATCAGTTAATAATGCTTTTGTTTTTTGCAGTATTGGAAGTTATGGAGTTTATTTAGCTAATGTTTTATTTATTAACATTTTCGATAAAATTCTTTCATTTAATGTTATGGGAAATGCTGCACTGACTATAGTTTTAGAATGTATTGCTGTTTTTATAATCTGTAATATTTTTATTAGACTGATGAGTAAAGTTCCGGTTTTAGAGAAATTTTCCGGAATTTAATCTTTTTTATTTTTTTACTTCAATTTTTATTTTAAAAATGAGGAAAATTTATATAATTTCTAATTTAAATTTTATTTTAACTAATAAAATAAGGTTAATTAAATGTTTGAGATTAAAGCTAAAGATAATAGAGGCAGAGTTGGTGTTTTGAAAACTAACTCTGGTGATGTAAAAACCCCTAATTTAATGCCAGTTATCCATCCTCGTAAACAAACTATTGATGTTAAAAAATATGGGGCAGATATAGTTATTACCAATGCTTATTTAATTTACAAAGATGAGGATTTAAAAAAGAAAGCTGCAGAAATAGGGCTTCATAAGTTAATTAATTTTGACGGTCCGATTATGACGGATTCAGGTTCGTTCCAACTGTCTGTTTACGGTGATGTTGATATTACAAATAAAGAGGTTATTGAGTTTCAGGAATTGATTAAAACAGACATTGGAACTAGTTTGGATATTCCAACAGCACCTTTTGTAACCCGTGAAAAGGCTGAAGCAGATTTGGAAGTTACTTTGGAAAGGGCTAAGGAAGCTGTTGATTACAGAAATTCCCAAAATATGGAAATGAAATTGAATTCTGTAGTTCAAGGTTCAACTTTCCCGGATCTAAGAAGAAAATGTGCAGATGAACTGACTAAATTAGATGCGGATTTGTATCCTATAGGTGCAGTAGTTCCGTTAATGGAATCATATCATTATAAGGAGCTTGTTGATGTTGTAATGAACAGTGTAGCACATCTTCCCGACAGTAAGCCACGTCACTTGATGGGTGCCGGCCATCCGATGATTTTTGCCTTGGCTGTAGCTATGGGATGTGATTTGTTTGATTCAGCAGCTTATATATTATATGCTGAAGATGACCGTTTATTGTCTGTAAGAGGAACTTACAAACTTGAAAACTTACAGGAAATGCCATGTTCATGTGAAGTTTGCTGCAACTACACTCCTGACGACTTAAGGGCTATGCCTAAAGAAAAAAGAAGAGATTTAATAGCTCAGCATAACTTAAATGTTTCATTTGCTGAGTTAAGATTAATTAGGCAGGCTATTTATGAAGGTTCATTAATGGAACTTGTTGAAGAACGCTGCAGAGCACACCCTAATCTGCTTGAAGCTCTTCGCCAATTAGGCAACTACAGCAAAGATTTGGAGAAATATGATCCGAGAAGTAAAAAATCAGCATTTTTCTACACCGGTTCAGAATCATTATACAGAAGTGAAGTTTTAAGGCATATTCAAAAGCTAAGGGCAATGCCCAGAAAACGTGATTTGGTAATATTGCCTCCTTCACGTAAACCTTACAGCAAATATGTTTCAGGTAAGCTTGGAAACTTTTATGTTTATGGAAGTGAACAGGAATTGGATTTGAACAATACTGATTTTATGGTATTGGATATTCCGTTCGGTCTTATTCCCCTTGAAATTGATGAAATATATCCATTAAGTCAAAATGAATCTCCAAGAACCTGGGATGTAAGCAGTCTGGAATTTATTGAGGACTTTATCTCAGAATTTGTAGAATACTATGACCAGGTCTTAATTCATTCCAATGTTATTAAAAAATTGGATATTGGATTATATAATATTCATTCACAGTCTGATGAAATCAGATATGCAAAAGATGACCTTAAAAAGGTTAAGGCAATAGCTGACTATCAGTTTGGTGTCGGAGTAGGAGATGCTTTATTTACAGGCAATATAAAAATTGAAAAAAGTAAAAAAACAGGTAAGATAAGACATATTTATGACGGAAAAACATTAATTGTAAATATGAGAGCTTCTGACAGCTTTTTAATCCTTTCAAAAGAAGGTGCAAAAAGACTCCATGCGGCTACACAATATCCTAAAAACAGAGTTGTAGTAAATAAGGACTCAGAACCATTTTCACTTGAAGGAAAAAGTGTTTTTGCCAAATTCGTCGTGGAATGTGATGAGGATATAAGAGCTAAGGATGAAGTTTTAATTGTAAATGAAGAGGACAAGTTGCTTGCTTATGGTAAGGCATTACTTGGAGCCTGTGAAATCAACGATTTCCAAACAGGACAGGCTATTAAAACACGTAAAGGAATGAAAAAATAAGGAGGAAAACATAATATGTCTGATAAAGTAAATACCGGCAACAATATGGAAGATAAAAAACTTATTAAAAATGCAAGAAAACCTGAAGGAAAATTAGGTCATGAAATACTTGACAGGATGAATAAATCTCATGAAACAATGGCCAGATGGGGAGTCAGTCATTTTAACATTGATGAAACAGATAAAATCCTTGATATCGGATGTGGTGGAGGGAAAAATCTTGAACGCTTCGCTAAACAAATAGGTAAAGACGGATGTGTTGTAGGAATTGATTACTCTGAAGTAAGTGTTGAAAAATCCACTGATTTAAATAAACAGGCCATAGATGATGGCAAAGTTAAAGTCTTACAGGGATCTGTATCTGAAATGCCATTTGAAGATGAAAGCTTTGACATTGTAACAGGTTTTGAAACAATTTATTTTTGGCCGGATTTTATAAATGACTTAAAAGAAGTAAACAGGGTTCTTAAAAAAGACGGTTTGGTATTTTTCTGTAACGAAGCAGTTTACAGAGAAGGTAAAATGGATAAATATGAAGATTTAATAGAATTGTTGGATATGAAAATTTATTCTGAAGATGTTTTGAAATCAGCACTTGAAAAAGCAGGTTTTAAAGATTTTAAGGCATTTATTCAGGATGAAAATGAGTGGATTTGCGTAACTGCAAGAAAAGCTTAACTATTAAAAACAATATAATATCATTTTTCAAATACTCTTAAGGTTTAAAATTATGAATAAGGTTCGAACAATATTTGCAAATATGAGCTGGCTGATGATTTCCCAAATCATTACCAGTGTTTGTGCTTTTGTTTGGACTATTTTAACTGCACGTTACCTTGGAGTATCTGACTATGGTATTTTAGGAACAGCAACTTCTTTTTCTGTTATTGTAATTGTTGTTGCTGATTTGGGAGTCACTACATATATTACAAGATCCATTTCGGTGGATTATAATGTAGAGGCGGAGTATTTGGGAAATGCACTGTCCCTTAAATTAATACTGTCTGTACTCTATTTGGCAGTGGTTATTTTTATTTCCTATTTGCTGGGATGGGATAATTTTACTATTTTAATAACTTTCCTATTTGCAATTGAAAGTTTAATTAAATCATTTTATAATTTGCTTTTTGCTTCATTTCAGGCTCACGAACAGATGAAATATCAGGCAATTACCAATACCTTACTTAATGTTTTGACTTTGGTATTTATTGTAATGATTTGCTTTACTGATTTCGGTTTGCTTGGAATCACCTTTGCATACATTGCAGCTAATTTAATCGGTTTGATTTACTGTATAGCTGCCCTGACAAAGCATATTATAGTTCCGAAATTATTGTTTGATTTGAAATTTTTTAAGAAACTGATAATTGCGGGAATTCCTTTTGCTTTAACTACACTGTTTTATACATTGTATTATTCAATTGACATGGTTATGATTACTCAGTTTTCAACTACCTATGCAACAGGGCTTTATAATTCTACCTACAAGCTAATTAATGTTTTAACATTGTTTTATACAATTTACTCAGCTGTTATTTTCCCGGTTATGAGCAAGCTGTTTAAACAGGGAAAAGACATGCTGCGCCTTAGCTTTGTCAAATCAATTAAATATTTGTCTATGATTACTATTCCAATAGCTGTAGCTACCTTTTTCTATGCGGGGGATGTGATTTATCTTTGTTATGGTAATCAGTATGCTGATGCAGACAGTGTTTTAAAAATATTGGTGTGGACTGTCTGTTTCTTATTCGTTAACGGTGCATGTTCCATGATTTTAAATGCATCTCATAAGGAAACTTCCGTTACAAAGATTTATTCTTTAGCTGCAGTGTTCAATGCAGGATTAAATTTATGTTTAATACCTTATTTCTCAGCACACGGAGCAGCATTTGCAACAGTAATGACTGATATTTTAATTTTAATTTTAGAAATGTATATGATTAGTAAAATAAATCAGCTTCCTGACAGGCATTTGATTTTTGATTTGATTAAGATAATTATTGCATCTGCTGTCATGGGCGGAGTATTTTACCTGGTTAACATGTCATTATGGTTAGCTATTCCTGTTGGTGTTATAGTTTACTTAATAGTTATTACTCTTATAAAATTCTTTGATAACGAGGATAAACTTATAATTAAACAGATTTTAGGTAAAGCTTAATATAGAAAACTGATATATATTAATCCTAGTAATTTGTGAGTTTAGTATTATGAGTAGGGTAAGAACTGTTTTTGCAAATATGAGTTGGTTAATGTTTTCTCAAATCATAACTAGTGTCTGTGCTTTTGTTTGGACTATTTTAACTGCTCGTTATTTAGGTGTATCTGATTATGGTCTTTTAGGTACAGCTACTTCTTTTGCAACTATTTTTGGTGTTTGTGCCGATTTGGGAGTTACTACCTATATTGTCAGATCCATTTCTACAGATTTTGACTCTGAAAAGAAATATTTGGGAAATGCTATTGGTATTAAATTAATATTGGCGGTATTTTACCTGGCAGTGGTATCACTGGCTTTATTTATATTGGGCTGGGATAATTATACTGTTGTAATCTGTTTCTTGTTTGCTGTGGAAAATGTAATTAAGTCATTTCAAACTGCAATGTATTCTTCATTCCAGGCTCACGAAATGATGAAGTATCAGGCTATTACAAATACTTTGCTTAATGTTTTAACATTTATATTCATTGTAGCTGTTACATTTACAAATTATGGGTTATGGGGAATTACTTTAGCATATATTGCAGCTAATTTAATCGGTTTAGTTTATGCGACTTTGGCTTTATCTAAAAAGATTATTGTTCCAAAACCGTTGTTTGATAAGGCTTTTTGTAAAAAGTTAGTTATTGGAGGCCTTCCTTTTGCATTGACTAGCTTATTTTATATGATTTATTATTCAATTGACATGGTTATGATTACCCAGTTTGCAAATACCTATGCAACAGGGCTTTATAATTCATCTTATAAGTTAATCAATGTTTTAACTCTGTTTTATACAATTTACACTTCTGTTATTTTCCCGGTTATGAGCAAACTGTTTAAACAGGACGGAAATTTACTGCAGTTTAGTTTTGTCAAATCCATCAAGTATCTGTCTATGGTTACTATTCCTATAGCTATTGCTACCTTTTTTTATGGGGGAGATGTAATTTCATTATGTTATGGTAATCAGTATGCAGAAGCAGGAGAAGTTTTAAAAATCCTTATTTGGACTGTTTGCTTCTTATTTATTAATGGAGCATGTTCCATGATTTTAAATGCATCCCACAGAGAAACTGCAGTTACTAAAATTTATTGTTTGGCTGCTTTGTTTAATGTTGCCTTGAATTTTATTTTAATACCTCATTTCTCAGTTTACGGTGCTTCAGTAGCTACTGTAATTAGTGAGATTTTAATTTTAGCTTTGGAATTATACACCATTTATAAAATTAATCAGCTTCCTGACAGACATCTTCTGATTGATATTTTAAAAGTTGTACTTTGTGCAAGTGTTATGGGTGTTGTTTTACATATTCTTAATCTTAATTTATGGTTAGCTATTCCTGTAGGAGTTGTAGTTTATTTAATAGCTATTATTCTTACTAAAACATTTGATGATCAGGATAAACTGATTTTTAAACGAATTGTTGGAAAATAGTTTTACCAAAAACTTTATATACTATCAAAACAAAAGTATAATTGTTGTCTGTTATGCGGTGTTAGTCCAGCCTGGTTAAGACTCTAGCCTGCCACGTTAGAGACCCGGGTTCGAATCCCGGACGCCGCATTTATGCAGTTGTGGTATAGTCTGGTTATTACTTGGGCCTTCCAAGCCTACAACCCGGGTTCGAATCCCGGCAACTGCATTTGTTTTATCTAATTTTCTTATTTTTTTCTTAATTCTTATTATACTGATTAGTTTTTTTAGTTACTTTTATATAATACTTTTTATAAAGATTAAATTACTAAAGTTAGTTTTCTAACTAATTTATAAATTAAAAAAATCTTGGTGATTCTATGGTAGGAATTGTTGGATATGGGGCGTATGTGCCGTCATATAGAATAAAAGTGGAAGAAATTGCTAAAGTGTGGGGAGATGATCCTGTTGCTTTATCAAGGGGTTTAGTTGTAAACGAAAAATCCGTACCTTCTGCTGATGAAGATACTGCTACTATTGCAGTAACTGCTGCTAGATATGCTCTAGCAAGAGCTCAGATTGACCCACAAAAAATAGGGGCGATTTATGTTGGTTCTGAATCACATCCTTATGCAGTAAAACCATCTGCAACTATTGTTGCAGAAGCTATAAATGCTACTCCTGATTTGACTGCTGCTGATTTAGAATTTGCTTGTAAAGCTGGAACTGCTGGAATTCAAATGACTATGGGGCTTGTGGATTCCGATATGATTGAGTATGGATTAGCTATTGGTGCTGATACTTCTCAAGGTGCACCTGGAGATGCATTGGAATATACTGCATCTGCTGGAGGTGCAGCATATATTATTGGTAAAGATAACACTCTTGCTGATATTGAAGAAACATACAGTTTTACTACTGATACTCCTGATTTTTATAGAAGAGAAGGACAAGACTATCCGTCTCATGGTGGCCGTTTCACTGGAGAACCTGCATACTTCAAACATGTGTTAAGTGCTGCAAAAGGTTTATTTGAAAAAACTGATTCAAAACCTGAAGATTATGATTATGCTTGTTTCCACCAGCCTAATGGTAAATTTTACTTAAGGGCAGGTAAAAAACTTGGATTTACTAGTGAACAAATCAAACAAGGTCTTTTAACTCCAAATATTGGAAACACCTATTCTGGTGCAGTTCCATTAGCTTTATCTAATATTTTAGATGTTGCAGAACCGGGAGATAAAATATTTGTTGTTTCATACGGATCAGGTGCAGGTAGTGACGGATTTACCTTAACAGTTAATGAAGAAATTAAAGAAAAAAGAGATTTAGCTCCAAAAACACAAGACATCATTGATAGAAAACAATATGTTGATTATGCTGTTTATGCTAAATTTAAAGGCAAAATTAAAATGTAGGTGTAATTATGAGAGATGTTGCAATTATAGGAGTTTCACAAACTAAATTCGGTGAATTGTGGGATTCATCTTTTAGAGATTTAATCGCTGAAGCAGGTGTAAAAGCTGTTATGGATGCTGAAGTTGAAGGAGACGATATTGAAGCAATGTATGTTGGAAATATGTCTTCAGGTTTATTTGTAGACCAAGAACATATTGCTGCACTTATTTCTGATCACATGGGTCTTAATCCAATCCCAACTACAAGGGTAGAAGCAGCATGTGCATCTGGTGGGCTTGCTTTAAGACAGGGAATTATGGCAGTTGCATCAGGTTTCCATGATGTTGTAATTTCTGCAGGTGTTGAAAAAATGACTGATGTTGTAGATGCTACTCCAGCTATTGCTACTGCATCTGATCAAGAATGGGAAGCACAACAAGGGGCTACTTTCCCATCATTATATGCGATGATTGCAAAAAGACACATGTATGAATATGGAACTACAAGGGAACAATTAGCTCAATTTTCAGTAGTAAACCATAAAAATGCTAAAAACAATCCAAATGCACAATTCCCATTTGAAATTAGTGTGGATAAAGTAATTAACTCTACTATGGTAGCTGATCCTTTAACACTTTTAGACTGTTCTCCAGTTTCTGACGGAGCAGCAGCTGTTGTTATGGTTCCTGCAGAAGATGCTAAAAAATACACTGACACTCCAATTTATGTAAGGGCATCTGCACAGGCTTCCGGAACTATTGCATTACATAACAGAAAAGACTTAACCACTATTGATTCAACTAAAGTAGCTTCCAGAAAAGCATATGAAATGGCAGGAGTTACTACTAAAGACATTGACCTTGCAGAAGTTCACGACTGTTTCTCAATCAACGGTCTTTTAGCTGTAGAAGACTTAGGATTTGCTGAAAAAGGTAAAGGTGGAATAGCTATTGAAGAAGGTCAAACAGAAATCGACGGTGATTTCCCAATTAACCCATCTGGAGGTTTAAAAGCTCGTGGACACCCTCTTGGAGCAACAGGTATTGCTCAAGCTGCTGAAGTTGTATGGCAACTTAGAGGAGACGCAGGCAAACGTCAAGTTGATGGTGCAGAAATAGGTATGACTCACAATATAGGTGGTACTGGAGGTACTGCAGCAGTACATATATTTGGAAGAGATCTTGAGTAGACAGTCATCTTCTCTTTTTAAATACTTTAAAGTACAATATATTAATTAGACATATTTTTGGAGAGAGTATAAAAATGAAATTTAAAATAACAGCAGTAAATACTAAAAACCCAAGTGAAAAATTCGAATATGAATTAGAAGGAGAATCTGTTGACAGTTTCAAATACTTTGACGAAGCTGAAGGTAAATTCTTCCATCCTAAAGAAGTATTAAACAACAAAATGAGAGAAATTAACAACAATTTAATGTTAAATGACTCACCAATATTTACCATTAAAAAAGCTGGTGAAAAAGCTAATATAAAAGCTATGACTTTTGACATTGAAATTGAATCAATCTAATAGATTTAATTTCACTTTTTTTTATTTAAAAGAGATTCATTTCTCTTTTATTGATTTTTATGGATATTCCACTTTATTTTTATGCTGCTTTTAAGGATATGGACAGATTAGCTCCTGGAAGTGATAAGTCTACTTTAAAAGCTATTGGCTATATTGATTTTAATAAAGATTCGCAATTAACTATTTTGGATATTGGCTGTGGTGTGGGAGCTTCAACTTTATTATTGGTTGATTATTTTAAAAATTCAACAATTGAGGCTATTGATTTATTTCCACATTATCTGAAAGTTTTGGATGAAAAAATAGTTGACAATGATTTGGATAACAGGGTTTACACCTGTCAGATGGATATGAATGACCTGGATTATCCGAACTGCGAATTTGACATTGTTTTTAGTGAAGTTTCAGCATATATCATGGGTTTTGCTAAAGCACTTAAAAGTTGGAAACGTGTTTTAAAGCAAAATGGTTATCTGGTTGTTTCTGAGCTGTCATGGATTCAAAAGCCTTCAAAAGAATCTAAAAAGTTTTGGAAAACACATTATTCGGAAATAGACACTATTGAAAATAAAATAGCTCTAATAAAAGATGAAGGTTATGAGTTTATAGATTATTTTATTTTACCAAAAAGTGATTTTGAAGATTATTATGCTAATTTAGAAAGCAATCTTCGAACATTAGATGATAATGACTTTAAAAAAGATTTTAAAAAGGAAATTGAAGTTTATGGAAATAATAGTGATGATTATAGCTATGTTTATTATATTATGAAAAAAGAAGTTCGTCAATAATTTCCATATCTATATTTTCTTCAACAATTTGTGCTAATTTATTTAATGAGTAATCTTTTTGTGTTTCGTAAGGGTCTTCACCATATTTTGCTTCAAGACCTTTTTTGACTCTTAGATAATTTAAAAATTCACATCTGAAATTGTAATTGTGGAATATTCCATGGAAGTATGTTCCAAAGACATTTCCATTACATGCTCCGTCAAAGTCACCTTCATCATTATTTCCCTGTCCTTTTTGAACATTTAATAATGGGCATACATCTTTACTTGAATCCAGGTGTGATGTACCTTCATGGATTTCATAACCGGTTACTTTCTCTCCAGCTATCTTTGCAAATATTTCACCGGCTATTCCGGACAAATCCTCTTTTTGAGGTATAACTGCTTCAGACTGTGTTACAATTTTTTCGGTATGCTGGAATTTTGACTCAATATCCAATAATTTTAACCCTTCAATAGTTCCAACATCAGATTCTTTTTTATTTTCGTCATAAATTATATTTCCAAGGATTTGATATCCTCCACAGATTCCAACAATTGGGATTTCATCGGATTTGGCTATTATTTTACTGGCAAGTCCGCTGTCAAAGAGTTCTTTTGCATCTTTGGTTGAATTACGTGTTCCGGGAATGATTATAGCATCAACATCGCCAATTTCATCATTGGGATTAATCATTTTAATCCCAACATCCTCTTCAAACTCAAAAGGATCAATGTCTGTAAAATTGGAGATTTTAGGAAGCCTTATAACTCCAATAATAATATCCTTATTTTCATCAAATACATGGGTTGTTAGGGATGCTGAGTCTTCTTCAGGCAGTTTTAATGTTTCATCATAAGGAAGAACACCTAAAACCGGAGCTTCGGTGATTTCTTCAATTCTGTCAAGTCCAGGTTTCAAAATATCCAAATTTCCTCTAAACTTATTGATGACAGTAGCTTTCAGTCTGGATCTGTCATAGTCATCTAAAAGCACATATGTTCCGGCAATCGCTGCAAAAACACCACCCATTTCAATATCAGCTATTAAAATAACATTTGCATCAGCCATATGCGCAATTTCCATATTGGCAAGGTCTTCTTTACGCATATTAATTTCTGCAGGTGATCCTGCTCCTTCAATGATTATAATATCGTATTTTTCTTTTAAAATATTGAAACTTTCCTGAATAGCTTCAAAAGCCGTGTTGTGATAGTCATGCTGATACTGGTAGAAATTCATATCTCCGATGGATTTTCCCTGAATAATTACATTGGATGTAAAATCACCTTTTGGTTTTAAAAGAATAGGGTTCATATGTACACTTGGTTCAACCATTGCAGCTTCTGCTTGCAACATTTGAGCTATTCCTATTTCTCCGTTTTCTTTAGTTGTATATGAATTTAAAGACATATTTTGAGATTTAAAAGGAGCTACGTTATAGCCTCTGTTTTTATATATTCTACATAATGCAGCTACAAGCATACTTTTTCCTGCATTTGATGATGTTCCCTGAACCATTAAACATTTAACCATTAAAATCACTTTTTTATTTGCTTTAAAAATATTTGTCATTTATATTTTATAAATGTTAATCGGTTAATTATGTCTATAATATTATATATTATTTCAACTAAAATTTATAAATGTAAAAAAAATTTTATTAAATATAAAATATATTTTAATTTAATAAAAAGGTTGATTATTTATGAAATTTAATAAACAATTCTTTTTAGGCATTATGTTGCTTGTTCTCCTTTTGGGAGTAAGCAGTGTAAGTGCGAACGATTTGAATGAGGATAATTCATCTTATATTGGATTAGATGACTCTTCAATGGTAATTATGGAGGATTCTGCTCAGGCAGGCAGCGATGTTAATGCTCAGGCAGGCAATCCTTCTGATGATGTGATTATTGTAAATAATTGGGGTGAACTAAAAACATACTGTGAAAAAACAGATAAAAACTATGTGCTTCAGTTAAAAGAAAATACTAATTTTTACCCGGAAAATGGAGATGACATTTCCAATCAGATTACTGTTAGAAATAATGTAACTATCTTGGGAAATACAGGAGCATATATTGGTGATGTATCTCCTAAGGCATCAACACTTTTTTATACTCCAATTTCAACTCCGGAAAATTCAGGAATTAGTTTAAAATTAGTTAATTTGGCATTTAAATTCATATCTGTTTCAAAACTTTCATCTCTGGATAGTGGAATGGTTGTGGAGTTAGCTGGTGATTGTACTGGCAACTTGCTTGAAAATTGTACTTTTGACAATATAACTGCTTTGTCAGGTCATTCCTGTGTTTATTATATTAAAAAAGGTTATACTACAGTTAGAAATTGTAATTTTACAAACATCAATACATGTTTTGGTGTTTTAAGTATTTATGATCCTGATGCTGGCTTAAACTGTAATACTTCACATATGTTAGTTGAAAACTCTTATTTTGAAAATAATTATGCTACAACAGAACCTGGATGTATTAACAATTGCGGTCAGTTAATTGTTAAAAATTCTACATTTTATAAAAACAGTGCATTTTGGTGGGCTGGAGCAATACACACTCACAGTGGAGCAAATACAACAATATATGATTCTAATTTCACAGATAATGTAGCTGGATGGAATGGTGGAGCATTGTATACCTACAGTTACCTGCAAATATACAACACCACTTTTACAAGTAATAACTGTACAACCAACAATGGTGGGGGAGCTATTGGTGCATGTTTCTATGGAACCAATCCTCATATTTATATTGAAAACTCATTATTCCAGTATAATACAAACAACTGCTGGTCTCTTACTAATGAATCTACAACAGGTACTGGTCGTGGAGGAGCTATTTCAATAATGGATGCAGGTGATTTGGATGTATATAATACTACTTTCATAGCTAATTCTGCATCTATAGGTACTGCAATTTGTGCAAATCAGGCACAGGGTTACGGATCTCCAAATGTCAGATTAATAGGCAATAAATTTATTAATCACACAGTAGTTGGCGATGTATTGATAATTGATCTTTCCAAATCTGAACTGGAATTATCTGATAATTATTATTATAACAATTCTTTAGTATTTTCTAAAACCAAACTTAGTGAAGAGGAAAGAATTGGCAACACAACAGTATTGAATATTCAGTTTAAATTAAAAAACGACAAATATTATGATTCTGATATTTTATCCAAATCAGGTTATTTTGTTTATGTAGATGGTGTTTATTTAAAAACAGTCTACAGTGAGTCTTTTAATTTGACTTTTAATGACGGTAAGGAACATAAGGTATATGTACGTTCAGTTGCAGGTGTCAGTAACTCAAATAATCTCACTGTAAATGGTGTACCTGTTCAGTATATCTATGTTTCTGTAAACGGTAATGACAACAATAACGGAAGTAAAAACGCACCTGTACGTACAATAGCTAAAGCTATTTCTTTAAATACTAATGGAATTTATATTTTAGAGGGAAATTACAGGGAATATGGATTAAATATTAACAGTGATTTAAAAATTGTTGGTGATGGAAAAGTTATTATTGGCGGAATTAGTTCAGCTGATCCGGTATTTAAAATTTCAAACAGTGCAAATGTATCATTTAATAATTTAAAATTTGCTGATATATCCAACGGTGAAATTATTAATGGATTAGCTGCTGGAGAAGTTGAAATAAGTGGTTGTGAGTTTTATTCAAACAATCAGAAAGGAATTCTTGTTAATGTAGCTAATTTGCTTATTTCAGATTCCAAATTTGAAAATAATAATGTTTTCAAATGCATTTATACTAATTATTTGGAAATGAGAAACTGTGAATTTGTAAACAATACTGCAAACGAGAAAAAATCCACTTCCGAGGTAGGCAATTTAATTTATCTGGACCTTAAAGACCAGCAAGGAATAATTTCAGGCACTTTCTTTGAAAATAATAATGTTTATCAGGGATGTATTTATGTAAAAAGTAGTGATTTTAATCAAGGATTGGAGATTGCGGGTTCTGTTTTCATAAATAATACTGGAGTATTTAGAGGAGGCTGTCTGTATGCTGATTCAAGTTCCAGCAGCAACTATCCTATTACAATTTCATCTTCTGTATTTATGGATAATTTTGCACAGTCTGGAAGTGTTGCTTTTGTTATGAAAAAATGTGTACTTACAGCTACAAATTCAATCTTTTTAGGCAATAAGGAAAAATCTCCATCATTAGGAGAGGTATTTTCAACTGTAGGCAGCAGTGCAAAATTTGCAATAGATAGTAATTGGTGGGGTAACACTGCCGAAAATGCAACATCTGCTCCAAGAAAAGGGTTAAACAATTGGTTATTCTTAAATGTAACCGGTAATGTTGATAAATTGAATTTCAATGAAAATGGGATAATAACTGTTGATTTAGCTAATGTAATTAATAGCAACGGTGAAATCAGCAAATATGATGCTGGAGACAAATTGCCATTAGATACTTTAAATATCACTTCTGTTAATGGTATAACAACAACTGTCGGTGATAAATTTGTGGATGGTAAAATACAGGTTATATTTACTCCAACTGCTACTGGAGAAGCTTCAGTAACTACTGATCTTTATGGAGTAACCAGTACTATAAAATTCAATGTAGGTAAAACATTTTCAGATTTACATATCTATACTAATGATATTAAGGTAAATGAAGACCTTGTAATTAAAGTAGCTTTAGAAAGCAGCAGGCCAACAGGTACCGTTACAGTTAATATTAATAATAAATCATATACTATTAATTTAGTAAACGGTACGGGATTTACAACAATATCTGGCTTAGCTGGTGGAGAATATGAAATTACTGCCAAATATAATGGTGATGATAATTACGAAGAAGCTATTGCTACATTTTCAGTTAAAGTTAATAAAATAGCTTCATCAATGGATATTACTGTAGATATTACTGATGTAACTACCATTGTTGCAGACCTTCCAAAAGATGCAACAGGTAAGGTAATATTTACTGTTGATAATAAAACAAAAAATGCAAATATTAAAAATGGTAAGGCATATATAGTTTTATTTGACCTTGATGATGGAGTTCACACTGTTCATGCAGTTTATGGTGGAGATAATAACTACTTTGGATGTGAAGCTAGTGAACAATTCAGTAAAACCAAACTTAATTCTACTTTAACTGTAAATGCAAATGATGCTAAAGTAGGTGAAGACGTTGTTGTTTCTGTAATTGTCATGCCTGCTCCAGGTAGTGACGGATCCAGTGTAAATATTACAATCGGAGATAAATCCACAATTGTAAAAGTTGATAAAGATACAGGTAAGGCTTCCTTAAAAGTATCTGATTTAGCAGCAGGTAATTACACTGTTAAAGTAGTTTATAGTGGTAACGGATTGTATAATGGTTGTGAAAACACAACTAATATTAAAATAACCGGTTATTCTGTTCCTCAATGGGGTAATGATGGATTTGACACTAAAAACACTGGAAAAACAAATTACACAGGAAATAGTAACGGTGCAGCTATCTGGAATTATGTTGTAAGCGGAAGTCAGATTAACGGTTCTATGGCTATTGATAATGCAGGAAATATTTATGTAGCTTGTAATGATGGAATTTATTCATTTACTTCAAACGGAACTTTAAGATGGAAATTTGAAGGTTCCTTTGGAAGAGAGATATCTTCAGGAATAGCTATTTCCCGTGATGTTATTATTGCTCCAAAAGCAGGAGATGCAATATACTTTATAAACTCCACTACAGGCAAAAAATATAATTCCAATATCTGGCAGGGATCAAGTATTTTCTCACCTGTTGTAGATGAAAATGCTAATGTATATATTTCCAGTGAATACCAGTACAGCAGCGGAAGCTACAATCTGGTAATCATCCCATATAATATGTGGAAATACGGCGGAACTCCTACAATGATTGATTTAGGATCCCAACCGGTTAGTGCACCTACATTACTGGGTAACGGATTGGTAGCTGTTAATACAAAAGACGGTCTTAAAATAATCAATGTTACAAGCAAAACTGTAATTGGAAGTTTTGTAGGAATAGGTGTTGTAGGACGTCCGGTAGTTGACTCCAGTGATGTCATATATGTATTTGATAAAGACGGAAAAGTCAATGCATTAAGTGCAAATAACAAATTATGGACTACTGAAATAGCTATAAATGGAAGCACATTAGCTTTAGATGAAGAAAACAGTGCATTATACACTGTTGGCAGTGATGGAAATGTCTATAAAATAGATATATTTAACAAAGGAGCAGCTTCTGTTTTCTATAATTTGGGAGGTAATGCATCTTCCATAATGATTGACAATGATGGAACTGTTTATATAGGTTCAGATAATGGAAAAGTTTCTGCCATCACTAGTGAAGCTAAATTATTATGGACATTTGCTGCTGAGTCTCCAATTAAAGGACCAATCGTCATGGATAAAAATGGTACGGTCTATGTTTATTCCAGTAAAACAGTTTATGCAGTAGGAATGGGAAAAATCACTCCTGCTATTGATGTAAATGCTGAGGATGTTAAAGTCGGTGAAGATGTAATTATCAATATTGAGCTTCCTGATGATGCTACAGGCAGTGTTGAGGCAGTTATTGGAAATATTACACAAAATGTTAATATTAAAGACGGTAAAGCTTCTGTAACTATTGCTAATTTAAGTGCTGGTCAATACACTGCTGCTATTCAGTACAGTGGGGATAATAAATACAACGGTGTAAAAACAGATGTTTTATTTAATGTTAATAAACATGAATCAAAAGTTGATATTTCTGCAGATGATATAGAAATTGGTAAAACTGCTGTTGTAACCATTAATGTTACTCCTGGTGCTACAGGTAATGTTACTGTAGTTGTCAATGGCAAATCACAGGTTGTAGAACTTAAAGACAGTAAAGCTACTTTAACTATTGAAAACTTAGCTGCTGGAGATTATAAAGTAGAAGCAACCTATAATGGTGATGCTAAGTATTTAGCTTCAAGCAATAATGCTTTATTCAAAGTTTCCAAAATATCAGGATATGATATTAAAGTTAATGCTGGTGAAGTAAATGAAGGTGAAGATGCTACAATTATAGTAGTTTTACCTAAAGATGCTACCGGCAATGTAACTTTAGTTATGAACAACAAACCTTACTTTGCAAAAGTCAGTGATGGTATGGCTAAATTGGTTGTTCCGTCTGTTTCTGCAGGAACTCATGATTTCATTGTAAATTATTCTGGTGATGATAAATATGATAAATCAACTGTAAACGGAACTATAAAGGTTAATAAAAAAGCAGCAACATTAATTGTTGAAGATCTTGTAAAATATTACAAAGGAGATGAAAAACTTACAGCTAAACTGGTAGACGGCAGAGGCAATCCAATAGCTAATGCTGATGTAGTTTTCAATATTAATGGTAAAGATTACATTAGAAAAACTAATAATGAAGGAATAGCTTATATAGCTATTAATTTAGGGGCTGGAACCTATAAAGTAGTAGTTAAATATAATGAAAGTTCTGTTAATGTATCAGTAACTGTAAAATCCACTGTTTTAGCTGATGATTTGGTTAAAATGTATAAAAATGCTACTAAATTTAGTG
>ERZ773194.198-NODE-198-length-81699-cov-16.364277_pt1 | contig 81699 bp, 101 predicted proteins | sample MGYA00511240_ERZ773194 | MGnify/ENA primary metagenome ERZ773194 (study PRJEB29015, sample SAMEA2737774) | human gut metagenome | biome: human gut; feature: human-associated habitat; material: faeces | place: China | collected 2012 ... | reverse complement strand
CTGCCCGGATCTGAATGCAAACGTCCTCGAAGAGAACGTCGTCCGTCACTTCAATGCCGTCAACCTCGGCTTCGCCTGCGACACCCCGCGCGGTCTGATCGTCCCCACGATCTTTAACGCCGACCAGATGACGCTGCTCGAGCTGTCCATGGAAGCCAAGCGGCTTGCCGCCGAGGCCCGCGAAGGCAAGCTCAGCCCCGATTATATGTCCGGCGCGACCTTCACCATCTCCAACATCGGCTCGTTCGGCTGCGAGGCGTTCACGCCCGTGATCAATCCGCCTCAGACCGGCATTCTCGGCGTCTGCAATATCCAGACGAAGATCAAGTCCGCGAAGGACGGCGTCATTGAGACGTACCCGGCCATGGGCCTGTCTTTGACCTTCGATCACAGAGTCATCGACGGCGCACCTGCCGCGCGCTACATGAGCGAGCTGTGCAAGAGCCTTGAGAACTTCATGACGCTGCTTGCCAAGTAAGAGAAAGGAAGGACGAAATTATGCCGAAATCTTTGTATATCGATCCCGTAAAAGTCCGCGAACCCGGCTATATCCACTTTGAAGATATTCCCGTCTGCCAGTATAACAAGACCATCAAGCAGGAACTGGACGAGGGCAATTACACCAAGGAAGATCTCATCCGCATCTACCGCGACATGGCCATCTGCCGTGAGTTCGAGCATATGCTCACGCTCATCAAGACGCAGGCCAACTATAACGGCGTCGAGACGACCTACCCCGGCCCCGCGCACCTGAGCTACGGCCAGGAGGCCTCCTGCGTCGGCGAAGCATATCTGCTGAACAAGGACGACATCACCTTCGGTTCTCACAGAAGCCACTCCGAGATCCTGTCCAAGGGCCTCAGCTGCATCAACAAGCTCTCCGACGAAGAACTGATGCAGACCATGGAAAGCTTCCTCGGCGGCAAGACCCTCGCAGCCGTCAAGAAATTTGCCGACACCAGCGACGTCAAGGAGCTGGCCATCCGCTTCCTGCTCTACGGCACTGTCGCCGAGATCTTTGCCCGTGAAAACGGCTTCCATCACGGCATGGGCGGCTCCATGCACGCGTTCTTCCTGCCGTTCGGCATCTACCCGAACAACGCCATCGTCGGCGGCTCCGCTCCGATCGCAACGGGCGCTGCGCTGTACCAGAAGAACAACGACAAGAAGGGCGTCGTCGTCTGCAACATCGGCGATGCGTCCCTCGGCTGCGGCCCGGTTTACGAGGCCATGAACTTCTCCGCCATGGACCAGTTCAAGACCCTCTGGGAGGAAGGCCGCAAGGGTGGTCTGCCCATCATCTTCAACGTCTTTGATAACTTCTACGGCATGGGCGGCCAGACCATGGGCGAAACCATGGCCTACAATATGCCCGCCCGTCTCGGCGCAGGCATCACCCCGAGCCAGATGCACGCCGAGCGTGTCGACGGCTGGAACCCGCTGGCTGTCATCGACGCGTACAAGCGCAAGATGGAGCTGATCAAGAATAACGAAGGCCCCGTCCTGCTCGACGTCGTGACCTATCGTCTCGTCGGCCACTCCACCTCCGACCAGAACGCGTACCGCACCAAGGAGGAGATCGAGGACTGGCGCAGCCATGACCCGATCGTCAAGTTCCGCGAGGCCCTCGTGGAAGCAGGCGTCGAGTCCGACGAGTTCTTCGCCAAGCTCCTGCAGGACACCGCTGACCGCATGACCATGATCTGCCGTGCAGCCGACGACAAGGAGCTCTCTCCGTATGTCGACTTCGACAAGAACCCGGACTATCTGGCGAACCTCATGTTCTCCAACGAGACGGTCCGCTCCATGGGCGCGCCCGATCAGAAGCTGAACGTCACTGGCCCGAAGGAAAGCTGCAAGCGCTACGCAGACCTTGCCAAGAAGGAGCACTTCGCATTTGATAAGGACGGCAATAAGTTCTCCGACATGAAGGTCTATAACATCCGCGACGCTATCTTTGAGCCGCTGATCAACAAGTATTACGAGGATCCCACGCTCGTCGCCTATGGCGAAGACGTGCGCGACTGGGGCGGCGCATACGCCGTCTACCGCGGCCTGATGGACGTGATCCCGCACTCCCGCCTGTTCAACTCCCCAATCTCCGAGGCTGCTATCGTCGGCACCGCCGTCGGCTATTGTATGTGCGGCGGCCGCGCGGTCGTCGAGCTGATGTACTGCGACTTCCTGGGCCGCGCAGGCGACGAGGTCTTCAACCAGATGTCCAAGTGGCAGGCCATGTCCGCCGGTATTCTCAAGATGCCGATGATCCTGCGTATGTCCGTCGGCGCAAAGTACGGCGCGCAGCATTCTCAGGACTGGGTCGCCATCGTCTCCCACATCCCCGGTCTGAAGGTCTTCTTCCCGGCTACCCCGTATGAGGCCAAGGGCATCATGCAGGCAGCTCTGAACGGCACCGATCCCTGCGTCATCTTCGAGTCCCAGCGTATCTACGGCAAGGGCGAAGAGTTCCACGAGGGCGGCGTTCCCGCCGAAGAGTACGAGTGGGCCCCCGGCGCGGTCAATAAGGTCCGCGATGGCAAGGATCTCACCATTCTCACCATCGGCGCAACGCTCTACCGCGCGGTCGACGCAGCCAAGACGCTTTCCGAGAAATACGGCATCGAGGCCGACGTCATCAATATGCCGTCGCTTGTCCCGCTGGATTATACCGACCTCATCGCGTCCGTCAAGAAGACCGGCCGTGTCGTCCTGGCCTCCGACGCCTGCGCAAGAGGCACGTTTCTCAACGAGATCGCGGAGAATCTGACGAATATGTGCTTTGATTATCTGGATGCGCCTCCCGTCGTCATCGGCGCGCGCAACTGGATCACTCCGCCGCACGAGTTCGACAAGTATTTCTTCCCGTATGCCGAGTGGATCATCGACGCGGTCAACGCCCGCCTGATCCCGCTGGAGGGCTACACCTCCACCACCACTCCCGACGAGGCTGAGATCATCCGCCGCAACAAGCTGGGCGTGTAAAACCAGAGATCCCCGCGCAGATCCAATCTGCGCGGGGATTTGAAAGAAAGCCTTGACAAACGTACCAAACGCCGCTATAATATCTATGTTTTCCGGGTCATAGCACCGCACGGGAAACAGCACAGCTTCATAAATGGGCCTGTAGCTCAGCTGGGAGCGCAAGCGGTACGGTTTTAGCTATCGTGTTGTATCTCATGCGGGAGCCACGCGGTTCACCCTCAAAAAGTTCATAAAAATGGGCCTGTAGCTCAGCTGGGAGAGCGTTCGGTTCGCATCCGAGAGGTCGAGAGTTCGAGTCTCTTCAGGTCCACCACAAGAGAGTTATACGAACGCGATACGGCGATGGAGAAATCCGCATCACCGCATTCGGGTTCGTATTTCTTTGTCCGTTGCCATGCAGCAAAAAAGAGGCAGACGTTTGATGCGTCTGCCTCTTTTTATAACGAAGTTCGTTATAATCTACCATCTTCCTGCAAAATGAGAAAATACTTGTTATATTTTCTCGTAAAGGAGCATGGCTATGATTAGGATTTTACTGTCCACGCGCCTCGGCGAAAGGCGCTGGACGCAGGCTGATCTCGCTCGGGCAACCGGAATACGTCCGTCTACCATCAACGACTACTACCACGAATTCGCCGAGCGTGTCAACCTTGAGCATCTGGATTTGATATGCGAAGCACTGGACTGTGATCTCGAAGATCTGATTATCCGCATACCGAATAGTGAGCCGCGGGTACGGACACGGACCGGCTTTGAATTACATACCAAACGCTGACTTGCTCCCAAAAGCCCGGACGCTTACCATGCGTCCGGGCTTTCTCCTTTTGCGGGAATCGTATAGACCTCTATGGCGTTCAGAACGTCGCCGGGCTGGCATTGAAGCTGGTGACACAGGATCTGGATCGTCTCAAAGGGAACGTCCTGATGCAGCCGCATCGCCTTGACGGTCTTCGCCGCCAGACCGAATTTCTTGCCGACCTGCGCATCGGTCAGACCGCGCACATCTTCACGCTTTAGAAACGGGTCAAAGGAAATGATTGTCCGTCTGATACCGCGCTCTTTGAAATCTAAGTACATGGCGTTCCTCCCTAAATTTCTGTTCCGTCTGGCAAAATGAAGCTAATCTTCACGCTGCACCCCAGGGCGCTTGCCAGCGACTCAATATCCTTTTCCGTGAAGTTGCCGCGAGTCATCTTATTCGACAGGTTCTGGCGCGTCTGCCCGGACGCTTCGGCTAATTCGCCCATCGTCATATTTTGCCGTTTCATAATTAGGCGCAGCTTCTCTGCAACTGAAATATCCATACTATCGCCTCCTGTCATCACTATACACGATTCTGTGTCGATTGTCAAAAACTTTTTTGCAAATTTCACGATAAAATGTAAATCATCTATTGACAAATGACACGAATTAGTGTAATATAAGCATGTAAGGCAAAGCCGAACAGCTTTTTGAAAGGAGCGAGGTGAATGAACGACGTGAACGTCACCGAGGCGCTGCTGAAAGCGATCCTCGAACTCATCGAGAAGTGCGAAACGCTCGAAGAACTCCGCGAAAGCGTCAAGCGCATCATGGATGAGTAAATAAAAAGAGTAGCGGCCCCTTCCACAGACCCGCTACTCAAACACCCCGAAAGGTGAGCCGGGAGCCTTACCCCGGCCACCTTGATTATAACCGAGTAAGGCAAAAATATCAAGGAGGAACACAAAATGATGATTTCTGAGTTTATCGAGCACACCGGCTTCGAGCCGACCGCCAGCGAGTATGCGAAGATTGAAAAAGCCTACTACGACTTCAATGGCAACAAAGACGAATTCTGCAAGGCGTTCGTGAAGAACGGCGGCGAAAAGAAAATCTACAAGGCAAGAGCCGAAGAAATTGCGCAGCTCAAGAGCCAGTTGGTCGAGATGGAAAAGCAGCATAAGACCGAGATGGAAGCTCGCGAGAAGCAGATCAACGACCTGACTGCCGAGTTGGATCGTGAGCTTGAGTGGAAGCCCAGCACCGGCACCGGAACGAACATGAGCCAGAGCGACTACGACCACCTTGCCAACTGTGGCAAGCTGATGACCGACGAAGAAGCCAAGACATTCATCGCTGACGAGTGCGGCTTTGCTCCCGAAAAGATTCACATTCTGCACGAGGTTCACACCTACGAGGTCAACAAGCACCGCTGCCTCCGCAAGTCCGGAACCTTCGACCGCACGCCTGTGTACGAATCCACTGACTGGAACTATGTTCGCTTCGACTGTGCCTGCTTCATGTACGAGCTGGTCAACGGCGAGCTCCGCTTCTACTGCTGCTAAATCGTCGCCCGCCCCGGAGGTTACGAGGGCAGGAAGGTTCATCATGGAAAAGCTGATTTATTCCACGTCCCGCGAAGGTTACGACGTCGACCAGATCAACAGGACAATGACCGTTGGCGAGCTGATCGACTTCCTCGCGCAGTACGATGAAGATACGCCAATCTATCTGAGCTTCGACAACGGCTACACCTACGGCGGCATTGTTGAAGGTCGCTTTGAAGAAAACTATGGGGAGGATAACGACGATGAATAAGGTTCGCCGTAAAAATTTGCAGGCCATCATTGACCAGTTGGAGGAGTTGAAAGGCAGCCTCGAAGACCTTCAGGCTGAAGAAGAAGAATACCGGGGCAATATCCCGGAGAATATGCAGGAAAGCGAACGCTACGAAAAAGCCGACGAAGCCTGTGACAATCTTTCCAGTGCTGTGGACAGTTTGGAAGAAGCTATCAGCAGCATCGAAGCTGCTATCGAGTGAAAGGAGAAAGCCTTATGACGATCAAAACGTTGGAATACATTCACGCGCTCTTGATTGAGGATGAGCGTAAGCGCAAAGAAGTCTACGAGAACTCCAGACGGCTTCAACGCGAATACGAAGAAAACGGTGCAGATGAGGAACTGATAAATCGGCAGGACGAAGATGCGGGCAAATTTATGCGCGAACACTTTGCCGCGCTGAATGCGCTGGAAGACTTTGAGGGGCAAGAGTGGTAAGGAGGCTCAGAGCATGGGACTGATGATCGATAAGCCGGCAAAGACATTGATCGAACGCTTTGCCCAAAAGCAGCCGGGTGGGCACTTCGCGTGTCCCCGCTGCGGGAAGATGACGATGGACGCAGAGAGCGTCACACACAACGCCCTCAGCCGCCGCATTGGCTGCTACATCTGCGACACCTGCGGAACGGTTGAAGCTCTCGAAGATTTTGCGCATAAGCAGAATTCGCTCAACGTGTGGGCAATCACAAAAGAACCGGAGTTGTGGCGTATGCTGAGCTGGAATAGCGCCGGCATCGAGATCGCCGGTCACGAGGGAACGTGGTATGTCATTGACGAGGGCGATTTTCAGATTACCCCGGACGTGGACGGCAAACCGGAAACGCTCACCGCGCACCTGTTCCTGCTTGAAAGTGAGCTTTACGGCGAGGATGCTGCAGGTCTCATCGTGAACGATGAAAAGCAGATCGTCATGGAGGACGTCTGGAACGGCTTCGACGATCTGGAAGACGCCGGGTGGGAGAAAGCGCGGAAGATCGAATGCCCTGTCTGCAAGGGTGAGTTTCTGCGAGAGGACATGACTTTTACACGAGACTGCCACGGCATTACTTACCGGTTGGTCTGCTTCGATTGCTACGACAAGGTTATGGGAAAAGGCTACGACGGAGAATACTACACCGAAGCGGACGAATGTATTGAGGAGGATTATTGAGCATGAAAAAAATTACCGTCCTCGACTTCTGTAATCAGATTGGAGCAGCCAGTGATGAGATTCCGGTTGTGGTGAAAGCCGGACCATTGACAATCGGGCATTTTGCCAGCCTGTATATGCTGCCAGCCGCGTCCATGCCGGGAACGCTCGAAGCGAAGATAAATTTCGTGACATTGAAACGTGACGAGATTGTGATTCAGATAACACCGAAAGCGTATAGCACGAAGTAAGCGCCTCTGTCGCGTCGCTGCTGGACTTGCAAGTTTAGGCAGCGCAAAGCGACGAGAGAATCAATGGGCAGATATAAAAACGGCGTAGCGAGCCGCCAGAGCCGCGCAAAAAAAGAAAACCCCTCACATGACACTTCTGCCATGCGAGGGGTTTGTTCATGTGTTCAGATAAAGGCGCTGTCCACGTTGTCCGATGCGTCCTGCTCCTGAAAGCCGTTTGCCTTGGCGGCTTCAAACGTGATGCCGCCACGCTTGTGGTCGGACTTGACCAGCTCAAAATAGCACTTGCCGCCCGTGATGATGATAACCTGCGCCAGACTGAGCGCGGCTGTCAACCAAGCGGCAGAAGCCATATAGTTGGACTTGATGCACAGGCGCATCAGGTAAATACATTCCTGCGTGATAAGCAAGCCAGACCCGACCAGCAGGAAGCAGACGAGTTTGCTCGTGTCCAGCTTCTTTCTCCTGCGCTTTTTCTGAGCCATCAGATCATGCCGAGCTTCTGCGCGAAGCGATAAAGAACCGTGACGAGCTGCTCGCGCGTCATCATGTCCTGCCACATGAAGTTCGCGGAGCCGTCGGGCAGCGGTGCGCCGCCCTGCACGATGCCGTTGTTGACTGCCCACTGGCGAGCAGCTTCGCTCCAATCGCTGCAGTCATTGTCCTGAAAATCTTTCCGCATTTCGCGGAAAAGCTCTGTGAAGGTTGCTTTGTCCATATCGTCGTCCTCCTTTTCTCCGTTTTCCAGCGCCATAACTGTGTGCCCAGAGGAAACGAGAATATCGCCCCGGCGCAGGTAGGCGTCAGATGTCAGGTACTTCCGGTCAGTCAGCAGTTCAAATTCTCCCGTCGCAGGGAAGCAGCGCATCATGCAGTAGGTCGTGCAGGAATTGCCCTGCTTGCGGTAGGTTTCTTTCAGGGCGTCGACGCCAGCGGAAATTGCGCAGAGCATCATAAACGCGCTGCAGTCCGTTTCTACGGGCTTTGCGATCTTGCTCAGAATGAAGTCTACCGCTTCCGCAGCGACGTAGGCTGTGTTGCGACCGTCCTGATCGTACCCGATGTTCTTGTTGCCGACACCAGCTTCGCACGCCTGCGCGGCTAGCTCGGCTTTCCTGCGGTCCTTGAACCGGAGAACGCCGAGCCAGCTTCCAGAGTACCAATACGCGAAGTTTAATTCGCGACCGGTCTGATTGCCGGGTTTCTGCCCATGCGCGCCGGTTTCGCCGAGCGACGCCTGCCCGATGCGTACGCTCATGTTTCGTCGCCCCCGGAGGTCAAAAGCTCACCGGCGGTGAGGAAACTGTGATTCAGCCAATACACAGCAGCCTCGATCATAGCGTCCAGCTTTGCTTCGTCAACAGTGATGTGACGCTTTTTGAGCCAGTCAAGCACAAATGCTTTCTTCTCATCTCCGCGACCAGAGCCCTTATAAAGCTGCTCTGCGGCAGAAACAGCGACTCTCACCCAGCCTTCAATATCGGTCTGCTGCTGGGCTGTGGTCTTGCTCTTGATGTACGGAATGACAATGACGGTAATGACTGCTGCGATCAGCGCAAATACCGCCTGAATGATGGTGGTAATGTTGTATTCCATGAATCGTGTTCCTCCTTAGTCATACAGGGCGTGAATACCCTGCTTTGTCAAAAAATCCTTCTGCTTATGCTTGATGTTGGCTGCGTAGTTCAGAGCATCGTGCATATCGCCGTTGCAGTTTGCGTCTGGAATGCGCTGTACTGCCTTGGCGGTTGCTTCGCCGAGCGCGATTGCTGCGCCTGTACTCTGCACCATGAGCAGAAAGAAGTCTTTCTGCGCTTCATCCTGCTCTTCGGCGCGCTTATCACGCGCCGCAATTTTCCGTTCCAGTTTCCAGACGATAAAGCCCATGATGGCGGACGGAATCCCCATAGCCGCGACAAACGCGATCAGAAACTCACCAGCGTTGATTGTCATAATCACTTTCACCTCTACTTGCAAAATGCAGGAGAGGCAGACCGTGCCGCCCCTCCTGCTGCGTGTCAGATCTCTACTTCGAGATCCTTCAGGATTTCCTCGACCTGCGGCTTGATGAGAGCCGGCACCTGGTCGAGCGTCTTTTTGCCCTTGATAATCAAGGTCGCATAAACGATTGCCATGGTCTGCACCTCCTTCCCGAGCAAAATGGTCAAAAGAAAAAGTCGAAGGCGCGTCATACGCCCTCGACCTCACTTTCTTCAAGAATACGGCGGACCTCATCCCTGAGTCGCTCCGGCACATCATCAAGTGTTTTCAGACCCTTGCGGATCAGCTCGGCATAGATTTTTGCCATACCCGTCAACCTCCGATCACAAGCTCATAGACATCGCATAGCGCAAGCTGCGCCTGCGTGATCTGCTCGGTCAGTCCTTCGTTGACGCTTTGCAGATCGCTTACCTGCTGTTTCAGCTTCGGAATTGTTTCCGCTTCCGCTTCTGCCAGCTTCGCCTGCGCGAAATAGCCATCGAAGTTTCCGAGAATATCATCGGAGATTCCGTCATAGAACGGCAGCTCCAGATAATATTCGTCGTACTCATAGCCGGAGATCGTCAGTTCACCCTCCGTTTCCGAAAACGGCGCTACGTTCTCATAGAACCTCACGAGGCAAAAGCCGGGCTTGTCAGGCTGCTCCTCCAGCGAAAACGCATTGGCTGGCGCATTGTCGCCTCTTACTTTCATTTCGCACAACCTCCTTTAAGATTCGTACCCCGATGGGGTCAACATACTTTTTTCGCACCGCAACGGCGTTGCAATGCTTGAGCTGACCGATTCTGCTCAGCAGACCGGCAGCGGACGAATAAGAGATCCGCTGATGCCGCTCGATCCGCTTGCGGACTCTGCGGCATTGCCGCGTGAAGCGCAGGAAATTCTTACGCCGCATGGTGGTGTGGTCGCGGTAGAACCGATACCCGACAAAGTCCAGCGCCCGCGCCCGCAAGGGAAACACCTGCCAGTTTCCTTTCATCTGCAGGCGCAGCCGCTTTTGCAGATACTCGGCAACCGCTTTACGCGCGCGGTGCAGCTTTTTCTTGTTCGGACCGAACAGCACAATGTCATCCATGTACCTTGCACTGTACTTCACGCCGTCGAGCGTCAGAATATATCGGTCGAGCGATTCAAGGTAGAAGTTCGCAAGCCATTGGCAGATGAAAAAGCCGATGGCGAGTCCATGTTCGCAGGTCTGAAGAATATCCCATGTCAGCTTCAGGTATTTCTTGTCTTTGATCTTATGCGCCAGCATCCAGATCAGCTTGTGCCGGTCGACGGAATGATAGAAGTGGTGAACGTCCATTTTGCAGACATACCGGCTGCCTTTTTTGTCGTGGTGGATGACGCGCTTGCAGCGGCGGATCGCGTGCTTGCCGCCGCGTCCTGGCACAGACGCGCAGCACCAATGGTTCATGCCGCGTCGGAATGTCGGCTCTGCCGCCATGACCATCAGCGTGTGAACGATGCCATCAGGGAAGAACGGAACATATTCGATCGTCCTCCACTTCTGGCTGCTCACATCGTAGAGCCGGCGCATCTTCGGCTGCGCTGGCTCAAAGCTCTGCGTTGTCAGCAGTTCATAGACGCGCTCGGTGTATCCGTCCACGTCGGACAGCACCCGCTTCACATCATGCCGATTGCGTTTGCCTTTTGAGCCGAACGCAATCGCGGCGCGGATATGCTCTTTATCGCACATCCATTCATACAGGAATCCTTTTCTTTTTGGCATTTGCCTCGCTCCTTGTTTGCCATCGGAGTCTTTCCAGATACCTTTCGGTCGTACTAAAGCCCGTCCTGTAGTGGCAATATTTTCGCCAAGCGGCGCGGGAAAGTCCGTGCAAAGAAATGGAGCATACAAACAAGCAGGCGCGCGCCGATGTTCGAGTTCGCATTGGACGAGCCGTAGTTGCCGTTGAAGTAGAACAGGCCGCAGCGCCCGGCGGTATTGCTATAGTAGCCGCCGACGCAGAGGACACACCAGCCAGAGTTCGAGTTCACGCGAAGACCAGAATACCGTCGCACAAGCTGCACGGGCAATCCCGGTGAAGATTATACCGTCTGTGAACCGGGAAGTTCTGAAAGCGGGAGAAAATAACGAAATACGTTATTTTGAAAAATATACGCGCCGCGCTTCGCGCGGATAAGGGAAGCGGCGCTACCGCGCCAGAGCAAATATTGTGCTGCTATCTACTCGGAACGCCCGGGGGCTGCGGCCCCCGATCCCCCATTAGGGGACGTAAAGGAGGCGCGCGCCGATGCTCGAGTTCGCATTGGACGAGCCGTAGTTGCCGTCGAAGGAGAACAGGCCGCAGCGCCCGGCGGTAACGCCATAGCAGCCGCCGACGCAGAGGACACACCAGCCAAAGTTCGAGTACACGTAATCGGGAACGTAGGTCGTCGAACTCCCTCCCTGTGCCGTTGGGATGAATGCCCATGGGAGCGCGGTGCAGTTGCCGAGCGTCTTGATAAAGCCGCTGTTGCTCGGCAGGCTGAGACCGGCTGCGGTGTAGTTCGTGCTGGTATCGTCGGCATATTTCGATGGGTCTGTGCAGATATAGGCGGCGCGGTTGCTGAAATTGATACCGTCAATCCATTCGTAGACGTTGCCCCACGGATTTTCAATGCCGCGGTACTGCACACCGCCTGCGGAGGTCCGAGAGGAAGCCGCCGTGCCGGTGTGGTAAGTCATGCCGTCTGTCGTGCCGGTCTTTTGCAGCGAAGCATTTCCGCAGATGCCTTGACCGATTTTGCTCTGGCTATCCCAGCTTGCGAACTCAACGAGGTAGAGCAGCCAGACCGCGCACCACGACGCATAATCGTACTGCTGCCACTTGCTGCCCTTGTTCCGGGAGTTTGTGCGGGCTGTGGCGCGCGTCATGCTCGTCAGCGGATTCGCGCCAGATTTGGAAGCATAGCCGGAGATCGTATTGTACCGTCCAACATAGCGCCCGGAACCGGGGTGCTTGGCAAAGCCGGTGAACGATGCGTTTGCGACGTAGTAATAGATCTTGCTGTTGGCGCTGTCATGGACGATCTTGTAATAGAACTCCGGGATGAATACCATCGTGTCATAGGACGTCCGGGAGAAGCCAGACTGCCCTTTTTTGTACGACACTGCGCCGTTGATGATGTTGTATTCCTCCATGCCCTGCCATGGCATGAATGCATCGAACGGAGAGCTGCCCGCGCCCGTGCCGATTGCCGCGCTCGGCTCCGAGGGCACGGCAGCATTGACATAGCCATTCGGGTCGTTGCTAGGCGTCAGACGGGAAAGAGCCGGCGAGGAATTGCTGTACGTCCAGCAGACGCCGAAGATCGTCACGAACACGCACGACACCGTGCAGATCTTGCTTGCCGGTGCGTTGTAGTTCGTGTCGCTGGCAACGGAAACCGTGATCGTAACCGTGCCGGAGTTTTCATCGACGCTGTGGACGGCCACAACATTTCCCGAAATGGAAACACTGGCAATATCGGGGCGGTTGGATACAGCCGTGATGGTTCCTGTGCCAAGCCGTGTGACCGTAAAAGAATCTGTCAGCTTTCCGTCTTCCAGCTTGATCGAGGTCTTGCTGAGCGTCAGTGAGCCATCTGCCTTGCCGATCTTCCACGATACGGTTTTCGGCGCGGTTGAGCCGTCTGCCCACTGATAGAGGGCTGTGTCTTTCAGCGTAAACTTCGCGCTGTAATTGCCGGCGTTCGTGCCGCTGGTCGTGCCGCCGAGCGTCATTTTCGTCGTATCGTAGTTGTACCATGCCGGGCTTTGCGAGCCGCCCGAATAGGTCAGGCTTCCGCTCTGGCTCGGAACTGTCACGGATGTCTTGGTGACGGTGACGGCTTGCGTTGCGGTGCAGGAAACGCCGCCCTCGGTATAGCGGATCGTGACGCTGGTGCGTCCTGCTTCCAGACCGCCGCTCGGTTCGACCGAAACGCCTGTTGCAATCAGCGTAGCGCCGTTGGAATAGGTTGCTTTGACCACCATGCCGGCAGTAGAAAACTGCTCACCAGCTTTGTAGGCGGTCTTTGTAGGCGGCGTTGTGATCTCAATGGAAGCAAGTTTGATGCTTCCACCCGCGCCGCCCATCATCTGAAACACTTTGCTCATTGTGTGACCTCCGCTCTGTAGATGTTCACCGTGATTGCGCTCGTTGGCGTTTCGGTGCAGGTGAACGGCATTTTGCCGTTTTCGGTGATGTCACCGACACGGATTCCCGCTTCGCCCCATGCGGTCAGGCTGCTTCCGACCGGCGTAACGATGTAGGCGTAGTCCGCATCAAGAAAGCGCGCGTCCTCCAATGTCTGCGAGAGGTTAGACCAACCGGCAACGGTCAGCGTCAAAGTGAATGCAATGCCTTTTCCAGCCTTCTTTGCGAACAGATCCGCGTGCGCGTTGGGAGACGTGTTGTGTGTAGAAACAGCGTCTGCGCCAGCGCCGGCGCTTTCAAAGTTGCTGCTGCTCTGAAATGCCGCGCTGCCGAGGTCTGACAGCCACTTCATGATCCGACCAAGCAGCACTTTCAGCTCCAGACCGGATTCAAGCTGCGTTCGCGTCGTGGACTGCGTAAAGGTTGGCTTCAGCGTGCCGCCGTCACCGTCCATATTCAGCTTCGCATCGAACAAGGCTTTGTGTGCCGCTTCGGATTCGTTGTGGTTCTTAACGGCGTCCTTTTGCTCTGCGCCGACCTGCTCTGCGGTGTAGTCGCCTGTCTGTGGCACGACCGCCCCGGAGCGTCCTTTGAACGAGGTCACGCCGCCAGCCGGTCCGAGCAGGCTGACAGGATCGGGATTTGGAAGACCGCCGTCGTTCGTCCAGCTCAAAACGCCCGCTTCGCTCAGGTGCGGCGTGAAGATTACGCCGGGGTTACCCTGCGTGCCGCGCGATGGGAAGCCGGAGTCAATGAATGCGCCTTGAGTTCCATCCCACACATACCAGTTTTCGTTATCCCCAATATAACAGGCTTTGCCCGCAGCAGATACCAGTGCGGACGCAGCGGCGCTGATCAGCGCAACTTCGGCGTCAGTGAGCGTTTCAGCAAGCGTGGAGATTGGAACGCGGCGCACCTTGCCGCCGATTGAAGCGAGAATAAAGTCTGCAACTGCCGCAGACGCGGCAATCGGTTTGGAATTTACGTTTTCTACTGCCATACGATCACCCCTTACAATTCTGTGACGAGCGCCTGCGGCATGATGGCTGCATTCTTCCGGCTTTCCGTGATGGCATTGATCTCACGCATGACGCAGTTCGTAAAGGACAGGTCTGCGGTAACAACGCCCATGTGCGACAGCAGCCGGAGGCAATAGATGTTCATCGCGTCCTTGATGCGCCCGCAGCTGCAGCGCTCATTCTGGTCAAAGATTGCCTTGACACGCGCAATCTTTTCATCTGGTGTCAACGCCATCAGCGACTTCCGCGCGAAGAACATCTCAATGGCTGCGGCAAAGTGGCTATACGCGATAACATCAGAAAGACCAATGGCGGTGTACTCTGCTTTGACGCAGCGCGCAGCTTTTTCAGGTGTGATCTCGCCGCCATACATCCGCTTGTTGTAGCAGACGATAATCATATTCAGCGCATCGACCAGCTTGTCAATATCGCCGCCGATTGCCGCACGAAGCTCGCTGCGCTGCTCCACGGAAACGGTGTCCGTCTGCAAAGCAATGGCGAGGTTTGCGGCCGCGATTTCATAGTTGCTTGCAATTTCCAAGAGGCTACCTCCTTACTTTGATACGCTTGTGCAGTTCGTTCCGCAGTAGCCGCAGGCGGTCTGGCACGAAGTTGTGCAGCCTGCCGAGCATAGACCGAGGCACGAGCCGACACAGCCAGTATTGCCGCAGGTCACAGTGCAGGACGATTTGCACCCGCCAGAGCAGCTTCCAGAGCAGCCGCCCGAACAACCGCCAGAACAGCCAGAGCAGCTTCCGTCACAGGAGCCAGAACAGCCGCCGGTGCAGTTGCCGCCGCAGCCGTAGCAGCCGCCGGTGCAAGACCCCTCGCAGGTGTTCGCGCAGCCGCTTCCGCAGCCGGTGCAAGACCCTTGGCATTCGCCGGAGCAGGTCGTTTCACAGCCGCCCGTGCAATCGCCAGAGCAGCCGGTGTAGCACGCGCCCGTGCAGGACGTTTCGCAGTCGCCCCGTGTCTTGTCTGTCATGGGGCGGGATTCAAATAGCGTAAGCGCCGCTTCAAAGCCTGTGACGTCCTCATCGAACACGATTCTGCGTCCGTCGAGGCTTGGCACTTTTTCACTGTGGATCTTCGACAGCGGCAGCGCCAGCTTCTCATAATGCTCGACATCGACCGTATGATCTTCCTCTGGGCTGTTCGTGTATTCGTATTTCTCGCCGCCGTACTCCGCAACAGACCCGGTGTGGCAGCGGCGCAGACACTCGGCTTTTACGCGCGCTTTCAGTTCGGCAAAGCGTTCGGCTTCAATGTACGCCATATTCAGTCCTCCTCTGAAAGAGCCTTGAGGCGCGCCAGTTCCGCAGGGGAAACGATCTCCAGCGCCCATCCGTCCGGAATGTCCAGGCGGTATCGCGCTACGTCTTTCTGCTTCCGATGCAGCTTGTTCCAGTAGTAGGCGTTTGCCAGGACGCGCGCTTTGTGCATCGGGCAGATATACGTCACGCGCTTATCCGGCGTTCCTGTACATTGGTAGTTATAGGCGCTGCACCAGGAGCAGCCGGACGCGATCGGGCATCCAAAGCATTCATCCGTAGACTGGCTGCGCCGCGTGACCGCCGCCATCTCAGCAACCCGCGCCCGGTGTTCCGGTAAGACCATAATGCCGTGTTCCAAATCACCGATGGCATACGGTTTCTGATCTGTGCCGAGGGAAGTTCCCATGTAGCGCAGGCACGGAAAGAAAACGCCGTTGCAGTCAACAGCCAGCATTAGACCTGTGCCGCCGCACCAGTTCTGGTTGTCATCTTCCGGCAGCGGATGACCGATGCTTTCTGAGAAGATCGACAGGTACGGCTGTTCATCCAGCGCCAGGACATAGTCGGCAAGCTGCTTGAGTTGCGCGTAAAGCGTAGCTGCATGGTCGAGCGTCCAGCCTTTTTCGTAGACGCAGTTCAGATTGATCGCGCGATACCCGGCGTCGAGTAGTCCGATCACGGCATGGTACAGATACCCGACATTGCCAGGGGCAACGGTCATCTTCGAGCCGAGCGCGTGTCCTTTCGCCATGTAGTCCTTGGCAGCGGCGATTGCGAGGTCATAGCTGCCAGAACCGTCCGGGAACACGCGGCAGGAATCATGGAGCTGCTTATCTCCGTCAATGCTGACGGAGAGCGACAGATGATCTGCCCATTTCTCCAAAAATCGCTGCACCTCCGGGCGGAAGTACAGCGTTCCGTTTGTGGACATAGAGGCTTTCCAGCGTGTCGCCCACGGATGATGCAGCCGAAACACCTGCTCTACGAAATAGCTGAGAATCTGATCGACAAGCTCTACTTCCAGCAGCGGCTCACCGCCGATGAAATCCAGCACAACACCCGCCGTTTCCGTAGATGTGATATATCGGTTCGTCCGTTCGTCTGCGGCAAGCAGCATATCGACTGCCGCCTTTGCCGTTTCAAACGTCATCTTCCGATGTGTCTTGCAGCCCTGATAGCAATAGCTGCACCGCAGGTTGCAGTCCTCCGTCACCTGAAACGTGATGCACTTGGAATGCGGGGAGTTGATACCAAGCTGAATGCCGGGGATTGGGAACAGCCGCGCCAGCATATCCGTAAAGGTTTCCTGCGGCCTAATCATCGGCTGCCTCCCTCGGCGTCACGGTCACGGTAGCGGTCGAAAAGTCAAGCGTCCAACTAACCGCAGCGCTGCCGGCTGCGGGAATGACATAGTTTCGTTCCAGTTCCGCTTTGGCTACCTCATATTCCTTGCTCTTTTTGAGATAGTCCTGCATCCATGCCTCATACGCATCGGTATCTTTCAGACCCTGTTTCACTGCCATGAGCAGCAAGTCCTGAATGGCGCTGCGGTCATAGTGCAGCGATTCGATGTAATTGGAAAGTTCCGCTTCGATCTGAATTTTCATTGTGCATCCTCCCGAGATCAAGAATAAGCGACCGGAACGTGTTCCCAGTCCGTGCCGTTCCAGTATTTTAGACCGCCGGTTACCGGCGTCGGGTCAATCCAGAAAAGGTTTTTCTGTGTTGGCGGGGTCGTGCCGGTTGCGAACATGGATAAACTGGACAGTTTCATAAAGAGCGGCGCGGAATCAGGACCTTGCGCCAGCAGTGAGATTTCTGTTGGCGCTGCAACCTGCGCGAACGATTTTTCCGTATCTGCGAACACGATGCAGTTCTTCGTCCATTCGCCGCGCCCCGTGCCGCCGCGCTGGACGATCACCGTACCATCGTTGATGTCGGTGGCACTATGCGAATGCTTGGACGCAGCGGCGCCGATGTCGGCGGCTTTTGTTTTGTGCGGGTTCTTGTAGTCCGAAAGGTGCGCTTTCAGAAGCGACAATGCCTTTGCAATCTTTCCGAGAATAGACCCCATCTTCTCGCCGGATATGATGTCGGAAAGTTCGTTCGCCGGTGTAAATTTCGGAGTCTGATCTGCAAAGGTTTTGTTCTCAACGTTGCCAAGACCGATCTGCTCTTTGGTCACGCTGTGCGGATTGTTCTTGTCGTTCTTATGGTTGTTGAGTTCCTGCACCGTTGCATAGACCAGCGTTTCACCGAGCGCCGCCGACACGTTTTCTGCTTCGCTGACGAACACGATAAAATCATACTGCGACGCCAGAAGCCGCTCTACGTTCGGATTGATGTAGTCCGCTTTCTCAACCTCGGTTTCCTGCCAAATGCAGTAGCACAGTTCCTTGGTGGAATCGTCAGGGTCTTCAACATAGATGCCGATTTCCGTTGCCCAGAATCCCGTGATCTCCAATTCAACGTTTTTGAACGATACCGACAGCGTAACGTATTTTTCGTTGCGGGTGGCGGTTGCAATCTGCAAGGAGAGCAGAGGGTTTTGCAGATCGTTCGCGCCCTCGCCCGGCGTACCGTTGCCGTATTTGATTCGTGTGAATTTGATTGCGTCGCCCATAAGACCGCGAAGCATGACATTGTACCCGTCGGGGGTCAGCCAATGTGTCATACCGTTGCCTCCTTATCCATCATAATCAAGCCACCATCCCAGTCGCACAGGGCGTTCCCGGCTTCATCGCCCATGATGTCGATGTCCGTATCGACCGAGCCGGTGGTCAGCTCGAACTTCTTCGTAACGCTCATAACTGCGCCGAAATACAAAATCAGTTCACGCACGGAGATTGCGCGGATGCTGTCAAGCACCGCACTCTTTCGGCTTACCACTTCGAGAATCTGGAGGAATGTGCGGATATTGTCGTTGACCTTCCGGATGTCCACATCGAAGATGCGGTAGTGATTCGGCTCGCCGCCGTATTCAAACCATTCCTGCACCTTGCCGGAGCCGAACGAAGTGGAAAGAGCCAGTTCGACCGCATACTTTGTGCCGAGGTGACGCCGGACGTGCCAGGACTCGCGGAACGTAGCGCGTTTCTGCTCAATATCCCAGTCGTTATCCCACCAGCTTACGCCGAAGTCATGTGCAAGCTGGTCGAGAAGATCTTCCGGCAGCGTGTCGATGTGCTGATAGATCATGTTCTGCTCGATCTCAGCCGGGCGCGCTGTCAAAATCTCCGCAACGCCCGTTGCAAGGGCGAGCATCTTTTCGTCTTGCCGCAGCACATCGGGCAGGACGTTCAGCAGGCTTTCAACGCTCAGACCGTACTGCTCATTCATCCTCGTAGCCTCCGTTTACTACGGTCTTTGTTCCCAGCTTTGCGATCTGCGGCGCAGCATTGTTCTTGCCGCCCTCCAATACCTGATAGCTCGGAGAGCGCAGAACAATGCGCTTGACGCCGGTATGCCACAGCAGATCGCGCAGCTTGTCCGGGTTGATGTCGCGTCCGAGTTTGCCGGACTGCCAAGCAACGTATTCCTCAACAGCGGCATTCACGGCTTCCTGAATGGCAGAACCGGAAAGCGTTGTGTCGGTCGGAACGTAGTAGGTGAAGTCGATATTATACGAAACGATGCCCGGATCTTTGACGCCTACATAGTCTGCAAGCGGGCGTACCTTGCTTGCATTGCAGGCGGCGAGAACGGCGTTCTTGATCTCTGTGGTGGCAATCGTACCATCGTCCATCAGGACGTAAATATCAACGTGACCTGCTCCGTCAAAGGTAAGCGATGCGTCGATCTGGCTTGCACTCGCCAGCGCGCCGCCTGCGGTGATTGCAATTTGCAGCAGACCGTTTTCGTAGGTGGCGGCATAGTCCGTGTCGGCTTTTGCAGCGGTCGTGCTTCCGTGCGCGTAAACGGCCAGAGAGGAAAGATCAATGGTGTCGCCGCCCCAAAAGGCATATTTCGTGCCGCCTTTCGTGTAAAGATCCAGCGTTGCCTTTTTCACGACAGCCGGGCGAACTGCCTGCACGTCGGCAATTTCAGTAGAAACCGACTTCGCGTGATAAATGTACGAGCCGACTGCGCCAGCCGTTGAAAACGCGAACATCGACTCGCGCATCAGCTCGTAGAACTCATCGTCTGTGGCGATTTCAGAGCCATCGTCCGAAGCGGTAATGTTGGTGCAGGATGTGTAATAGTCAAACACATCGACGATCACGTTGATCTGCCCGATGGCATAGCCGTTGCCGACCGTGCCGTTCGTCTGGCAGCGGATTGCGGTGTCAACGTAGGTATCGCCCGCACTGATATAGGCATCCGCCACCGTTTCCCAGATCAGCGTGTTGCTGGGGTCTGTGACGCGCGTACCTTTCGGAACGAGGATTGCGAACGTCTGCGCTTCGGAGATCGTGAACCGCTCCGTGCAATAGGCGGGTTTCGCCCGCGGCCGCTGCTGCAGATAATACAGCTCCGCCAGCGCGTCAAGGTTTTTGCCCTCTGCGCGGCTCGGAATGTTCTGATTCGCGGTGTAGTTGTTGTAAACCCGCTCTTGAATGATGACGCTGGCAACCCATTGAGCGAACAGCTTTTCTGGGCTTGCAGGTCTGACGCTCGTGCCGGTCAGGTTTTCGTAGACAGAGATCAGAAAGTTTACGATCTCCGCAGCGTCTGTTGAAACAAACTGAAATTCAGTATTGCGACTCATTGATAATTTCCACCTCCACAATCGGAATCAGCGCGCCTTGCATCTCTGCCTGCGTGTCAAAATCGACGCTCCTGACACGGACGCGAGGTTCATATTCTTCGATTGCCTCGCGGATTTGAGAAAACAGCAGCACCTTTGCTGCCGGAATCGGGCGGTCGATCAACGTCGCATCAATCCCGAAGCCGCGGTACATCGGGCAGGAGCCTTTGATTGTCCGCAGAATGATGGACACGTTCTGCAGAATGGATTTGACGGTGTCGGGTTCATTCAGGCTGATCGCGCCGATCTCCGACATTGTGATTTTGTACCCCATAGCCACCTCACCGTAAATACTCTTGAAGTGAAATGCTCAGCGTTGCGCCGATGATGTTCCCGTGACCGTCATAGTATTCTGCTTTGGTCTTGTGGCTCAGGATCGTCCAGCGGTAACGCCCGTACCCATGATTGCCGATCGTAAGCGGCAGCGTTACGCCTTGCCGTTCAAGATCAAAAAGCCGCCAGATTTCCGACATGGGATCAACGCCGAGCGAAGCAAGCAGTTGAATGTCAAAGGTGATCTTCGCAAGGTCAGTTCCGGTGTATTCCGAGATACTGTTGCCGGCATGAAGATCGTGCGTTGCATACCGGGCAGAACCAGACCACATAAAATTGCTGATCGTTTTCACCGTGCGCGAAGAAACAGAGAAAACAATATCGCCAAGCGCGCCTACAATCATCCGCCGATACCTCCCAGCACAAAGCCATCGCCGTTGAACACGGGAAGATAGATCGTGAGGACCGTATCGTTTACAAGCGGCATCCATGGCTTGATGACAAGATCATGCTGATGCCCCTCTTGCAGTTCTGTCTTCTGCGGCGCAGGGTCGTAGTCCGGGATATGCGGGTGCGTGTCCAGCACATAAAGCCAGCCGGACGTCATGTTGCAGTCCTGAAACTTTACGCGCGCCTTGCGCTTGGCATTGTCGATGTCCGTCACGGTTCCGATGCGGACGAGCCGCTTGAGTACCTTTTCAGCGTCCATCTTAATATCCCTCCAGTACCATTCGCAGCGAAATCTGCGTCGTATAGCCGCCGCTGTCCAGCTTGTGAACAGCCTGCTTGATGATGTACCTGCCATCGTAGCCGCCCCAGCCTTTCAGCGCGACAGTAACGCCCGCAACGAGGTCCGTGTTGCCGGGCAGCAGGAATTTCGCCTGGCGGCAGAACTTGTTGTGCAGCCGAAGATTCTTTTCAGCCAGTTCTTTCGCTTCGTCCGCCGTTTCAACCTTGGCGGTAAGTTCAAGCTGCTGATTGTTCGGGTCTTCGGTGTAACCGTCAATTTTTGCGATGCCCTCAATGCATTGACCGGTTTCGGGATTGACGTAAGAAACCCGGCAGGACGCATATTGCACATCGGCTGCGCTGGTATCAAGCTGATACGTCTTGTAGCTGTGGTCATAGCGCTTGATCGTGATGACTTCCGGCTTCTGCTCATACTTGCGCTGATCGAACAGCACAAGGATTCGGTTTGTGGCTTTGAGCGAGATGCCCGCGTCATGGCAGAGCTGCGACAGAAATTCAATGTCGCTCATGTCGATCTGCTCCACTCGCTCATAGTACGGATCGCTGTCCGATTCGTACATACACGTCATGCCGCCATTTCCTGCAATTTCGTTTGCAATGCCTGACAGCGTGTAGCTTTCCCAAGCCTTGCTTTTACAGGTTTGCCGAAGCTGCGAAGAAAATGGAATGGACGAACCTTTGATGCAGACCGTATTCGGCGGTCCGCTACAGGAGATATGGTCGAGTTCAAATTCTCCGCACGGCAGAACCGCATCAGAGCCATCGCTGTTCCAATTCTCCCGGACAAACACAACGTCCATGGCGAGTCGTTCTTCCGATTCCCCGGACGATGCGCTTTGATCGCCAGACGAGGCAGAAGACGCGGAACTGCCGCTTTGTGTATTTGTCTGCGCGGAGGATGCGGAAATGCCCTGTACCGAACCGCCGATTCTGCCCCAGCTGATAATGCCGGCTCTGCGGGTGTTGATGTCTGTGATCTGGACGCGCGCGCCGGTTGCGTTAATCATCTGACCGTTTCCCATGTAGATGCCAACATGGTCAACGACGCCCTGCGTTCCGAAGAAGATGAGATCGCCAGGCTGCGCGGTGGCTTCATTGACCGGCGTTGCCATGTCCTTGTAGCCTTGTGCGGTCGTTCGCGGAACGGTAATCCCGGCTTCATTGAGTGCATAGTAAACAAGACCGGAGCAGTCAAAGCCGCTCGGATCGCTGCCGCCCCACACATACGGCGTACCGAGATACTTGTTCGCCTCGCTGACAACAGCATCGCCGGACGCGCTCCCGCCAGAAGATGACGCCCATGAAAGATTCTCGGAAATTTCATCGAGCCATTGCGTGAGCCACAGATCGTCACGATCCTGAATCTTGATCTGAAGATCGTCCGTTTCGTCTTCTTCGTTGTCGGTGTAGGAAATCGACAGAAGATATGGCTGAATAGACTTCGTGATATTGACGCCGCCGAAAGAAACTTCGGCTTTCGTGCGTCTGGCAAGATTCCGATTGCTCATTTCTGCACCTGCTTCCATGGCGGCAGCGTAGACGCGCTGCGCTCTGGCACATCGGGAATTGTCAACTCAATGCCAGACGGAAAAGAAAAATATTCAAGCAGTGAGCTATTGGCGTTCATAAGATCGTCCGTATAGTCAACGCTGCCCATCTCGTTGTAGGCGATCATATCCCACATATCGCCCTGAACGGTTGTATAAATCCTGCTCATCTGTACGCTCCTCGTAGTGCGTCAACCTTGTCTTCTCGGATGACCGCGCGGACCTGTTCGGCAAATTCTTCGCCGTAGGATTCAAGCCGTGTCATTACGCCATCATTGACGTCGCCCTCGACTGTGATATTCACCTGCACAGGCGTTGCGCTGTCGGTGGTCGATGTCATGGCTTCAATGGCGCTATGGGTGTCTGCCGCATTGAGGACAGTTTCGCCGCCACGCATCATCACAAATTCAGGACCTTCTTCGCCAACAAGGGCAAGACCGGCATCGGCATAGTCCGTGCCGGTGGCATATCGGGAAATCCCGCTCATGCGCCGGTTCGGGGAAGTGCTGTTGTAATACCCGTTGCGGTTGAGCGCTGCAAGTGCGGCGCTTCCGAGCCTGGAATACGCCTGTTGCACGGTTGTCAGCATTCCAGACGCGCCATCAATAAAGCCCTGAATGGTGGCGCGACCTGCTGCAGCGGCTTCCGTGCCGTAGTCCATATCATCAATGGCGGCTTCAAGGTCTCCGCTGATCGCGTCCATAGCTTCTGAGAAGCCGGTGCGGAAGTCCGCAATATCCTCTGCGGTCTTGTTCTGCTCCTCACGCAGCTTATTCCAGTTTTCGACCATCTTTTTCAGATCATCGTCATTGGCTGCTGCCATACCCGCGACCGCATTCACGCTTTCTGCGCTGCCATCGGCAAAAGAGCCGATCAGGTCGGTCAACCCCTCAATATCTCCGGCTCTGTCGCGCAGACTTGCGAGGTTTTCGTTGTAGGTCTGCCAATGTGTGATCTGCCCTTGGAGATTACTGTTGATGCTGGACGCAGAGGTTGCAACGATGCTGTCTGCTTCCTGCCAAAGTGAATACTGCCCGCGAACGCTTTCCGCCGCGGCTGTGTAAGCCTCCTGATACGCCTCCTGCAGCGCTTCGATGCGCTCCATGGTATTGCTGATCTCGGTATTCAGCTCACTATAGCCGCGGCTTGCATCGTCTGTTGCGGAAGTCGATTCCTCTGTTGCAGTCGTTAGATTTTGAACAGCTTCTTCGGCAAGTGCAATTTCGCTCTGCGCCTCCTGCAGCGCTTCGTTGTCCTTGTCAATGGCTTTCTGGTAATTGTCAACAGCGTCCTGAGCCGCCGCGACCTCCTGTGCGTTCTGCTCCAGCTTGCGGTTCAGTTCATCCGTTGTTTCACCGAGCCACATATTGGCGTCTGTGACAAGACCGGTTTCTTCAAAGTAGTCCTGGACTTTTTGATTGGCTTCCTGATAAAGTCTGTTCTGACGCTCAAACTCATCGTTCTGCGCCTTTTGCGCTACCGCCAGCTTGCCCTCAGCGTCGCGCAAGCCGATTTTGTTTTTCTCGGCTTCAATCAGAACGTCGGCATTCTTACTGTAAATTTCGGTAAGCTGCTCCTGATATGCCTGCGCGATAGCGTTGTCTTTCCACGCCTGCGTATTGGCGCGCAGCGCTTCCGTGCCGCCGTTGATCGTGTCGGTTTCAAGGTCAATGTAATTGGCGAGATCCGGTACGGTCTGTGTCAGCATTACGAGAATACCGTGATATTCCCGCTGCTGCTCTGCGCTCAACTCACTCAGCGAGTTCAGCTCCTCAAGGCGGTCGATGTAATTGTTCGCAACATTCGCGGATGCCTCGGTTGTCGTGACGGTACCATCGCAAGCGGCTTTGGCGTCATTCATAGCGCTGTCGAGTTCCCGCGCCGCCTCCGTCAGCTCGCGTACAGAGGGAACGGCATCATTTTTCGATGCCTCGCTGACAGCGACAATGCCAGCAGCCAGCGCAGCTACGGCGGTCACGCCCAACATGATCGGACCGACAGCGCCGCCGAACATCGTAGCCATATCAAGAGCCTTGATGACCTTGGAAATGGCGGCATAGGCTGTCAATGCTGCCGTTGCGCCACCTACCACGCCGGTAAAGGTTGCAACGCCTTTTACGAGAGCAGGATTGTTCTGAATATACTCACCGGCAACATTGAGCGCGTCTGTACCCGCGTCGTAGAGATCGCGCAGCGCCGGTGTAAAGGCATCGCCTACGGCAACTTTCAGGTTGTTGTAGGCGTTCTGCATCATGTCCAGCTTGGACTGTGTTGTGGCGTAGCGTTTGTTTGCCTCGTTCGTCAGGGCGATGTTCTCATCCCACGCGGTATTCGCCGTTTGCACGGCGCTGTCCATTTCATCCGCAGCCAGAGCGAGGGATTTGAGCATATTGCTCTGGCGGATGCCGGTCAGACCGAGATCCTCCAAAACGAGCGTTGCGCTTTCTCCACGCTCATCCAGATCGCCAAGTCCGCGGATGAATGCTGTAAGGGCGCTCAGAGCGTCCGTATTCCACTTTTGCTCAAACTCATCCGCAGACATTCCCGCGACATCTGCGAAGCTCTGTAGGGTATCTTCGCCACTTGCAACAGCCTTTTCGATGGCGTTGAGCGTCTGCGTCATGGCTGTGCCGCCTGCTTCGGCTTCAATGCCGACAGAGGACATCGCAGCAGCCAGCGCCATAATCTGCGGCTCGGTCAAGCCTGCCAGCTTACCGCCAGACGCAAGGCGCGTACCCATCTGTGTGATCTCGGATTCGGTTGTGGCGAAGTTGTTGCCGAGGTCAACGATCACGGCGCCGAGCCGGTCGTAGTTGTCTGCGGACATTCCCGTGATGTTCGCAAAGCGCGCAAGCGCGGTTGCGGCGTCTTCGGCGGTCATGTTCGTAGCCGTGCCGAGCATGGTCATAACGCGCGTGAAGTCGAGCAGTGCGTCTTTCTGAATACCAAGCTGTCCGGCTGCTTCTGCTACGGCGGCAATTTCTGTGGTAGACGCCGGAATCTCTGTAGACATGGCTTTGATTGCGTCCGACATATCTGCCAGTTCTTCATCGGTCAGGTCTGTCGTTTTCGCAACGCCGGTCATTGCGGATTCAAAATCCATGGATGCCTGCGCGCATTCCTCAAAGCCTTGTTTTATTTCATTAAGCAGGGCGGAGATACCTGCGGCGGCAAGAACGCTGGAAACCGCATCTACAGCCTGCGTCGCGCGGCTGCCGAAAGATTCTGCACTATCGGCTGTTTCGCCGAGTTCACCCCGCGCCTTTGCAAACGTAGAGCGGAATTCGCGTCCGAGCTGCGCTTCGAGCGCAAATAGCATTTCATATTCTTTTCTCGATGCCATATCTCCGCCTCGCTTTCACTTTCGTTTTCGTTTCTCCATTTCCTCGGAGATCAGCGCGTTTGATGCCTTGACCCATTGCGCGAAATCTCCGAGCCGGAGGGATAGCCAAAAATCAATCGGAGTGTTGTTCGTCCGAGCCATGGCAAGGCATTGGCGGCGAAGCCACGCCCCGCCATCGCCAACGATCACTCCTTGCGCGATAAAAAACCTCTTACGGTATTCCGCAGACGGTTGAAGTCACGCAGGCTGATTTTGCCGAGCGCATCAACGCCGAGGTTTTCGGTGCAGGCTTTGGCACACACGCGCACCAGATATTCGCTGTCGAAGTTCGCGACGATCACGGTATGTCCAAGCATCTGCAGCTCCCGCTCGATTGCCAGCGAGTCGCTGCCGCTCAGACTGTCAAAGTCAAAGGTCAGATCCGTGTAGGTCTGCTCCTCGTGAACGAGCGGCTTTGCCAGATGCAGCGTAAACACGCCGCTGTTGGCGGTCGCTTCATCCTGTTTTTCTGCTACGGCAAAGATGTCGGCGCTTTCCTTTTCGCGCTGGTTCTGAATATTCTTGTTTTCCATGATTCATAGCTCCTTTCAAAAATAGCGGGGCGGCGCATGGCGCACCGCCCCTGTTGGTTTAAGACTTGCCGAGTGCCTTGCGGGTGTCGGAGAGGTAATCGACGCCGTTCAGCTCGCAGATGTAGTTGTACGGGTCGAGTTCCATCGTCTTTGCGCCGTCAATGTACGTCACCCAACGCCGCACAGCGTAGCTGCCAGAGCCGTCCGTAGGGGAAGCGGGGGCAATGTTGCCGTTGGAGAGCGTTTTCGGAACAAGCACAAGGACGTGCTTGACTGCCTGCGTCTTGTAAACACCGGCAATCGGGTCATACACCTGCTGCGCGGCGCGCAGGTCGATGTTATGCTCACGCGGTTCCTGAAGCTTCAGGCATTCGGCGCTGAACGTGCGGAATTTGAGCTGCGCGGTCATGGCGTTCATGTGACCAATGATCGGCGCTTCCACATTGCCGGCAATCCCGGCGCCGGAAACGGTCGCAACGATGAAATCTACGTCAGGCAGCGTCGCAGAGGCGAGTCCAAGGAAGTCCTTGGCGTCTTCGTAGCAAGCAAAGTTGATAACAGCCTGATCTACCATTGGCATGTTTCAGTCCCTCCTTTGTCACGCCAGCGCAGTCTGCACATAGTCAGTGTCGTACTCCAGAACGAAGTCGATCTCCTGTGCAGGGCTGGGCGGCGTCATGTAGATATGGATTCTCACGATGCCCGCCATAAGGTCGGTCATCGGATTTTCGGAATCAAGGATTTCAACGCGGGCGCCGAGCAGATACTCGCTGCCAACCAGACCGGCAAGCCAGTTGTTCGCAGAATCCTTGATGTTGTCGAGCAGGCGGCGGTTCATCGGACTGTCCGTTTTGCTCCAGAACGTTTTGATAAGCGAGTTGCCAACCCACTTGAACATTCTGCTAATCGGAATGAAGTAGTCCTTGATGTCGGTGTTGCTGGGATAGCAAGCCGTGTAGTTGCCCCATGCAACCCAGCCGGTCATAAACCGAAGCGCGGTGCAGATGCCGTTCGCGTTCAGGATGTTCGCCTGCTCCAGCGTGAGCGTGACCGGGGTTCCGTCTTCCAGGCAAGCACCATCGCACTGCAGCGCCTTGTTGGACGGGGATTCATACGGTACGCCGTCGTTGTCGCTGTCCACTTTTGCCATCAGACCGGCAAGCTGCGTAGAAAGGTGGAACTGCTTATCACCGAGTTTGACCTGCGGCCAAACGGCAATCTGCGCCGGGTCAATGAGGTTCGTTGCAGACTTCTTCGCGGCAACAGCGTCATAGCTGCGCGCGCCGCTGGCAGAGCAGTCGATGTCGCAGATAGACTTCGCACCGAGAATGCCGTTGATGACCTCGGCTTTTGCCGCCATGACTGCCTGAACCGTGCTGGTATGAGACCAGCCGGGGGCAATGATGAGGTCTGGCGTGGTGCTGACCGTTGCCATGCAGAGGTCGATTGCCTCGATGCCCTTAACGATGTCATCATCGTCAAGATCGGACGTCTTGACCTTGTCGTAGGTGACGTAGAGCTTAGTCGCGGCTTTTGCTGCGCCATCCTCGATCGTCTCAACGATGAGGTTTCCGTCCGAGTAATACGCGGCATAATCCGTGTCCTTGACCAGCGCCGTTTCAGACGAAGACGCGGCCTTGACAACAAGGCTGGACAGGATCGCATCGAACGGCAGCTTTGCCTGCCTGCCAGACAGGGTAACTTCCGAACCGGCAACGGCTTCCTTGCAGGTGGAAAGATCAAGCACGTTGCAGAAAATGATCGGCTGGCGCTGGAACAGCTTGAAGTGCGAGTACATGACTTCGCAGATCGTGTAGACCTTCCAGTCATCGGAATAGCCCAGCTTCTTTACCGCGTCCTCCCAGTCGGTGCAAAGCACCGGGGTATAGATCGCCGCGGGAGATTCTGCCGAGTGTACCGGCGCGGTACCGACAACAAACGGTACGCCGGATTCAGCAACTACGGGCGTAGAAACACTCGTTTTCTGCTCCCGCACATATACGCCATGCTTCAATGGTTACTCCTCCTTTTTCTTCCGGTCTGCCAGCTTGTGATAGTTCACATAGAGCAGATTGCCGGGTGTTTTGACTTTGATTCGTGCCTCGGACACCTGATCGCCGGGGATGACCAGCGACGCAATCAGCGGGTATTTCTCAACAGCCGCCGAAAGCTGCGTGAGCGCAGCCTGCTTGTCGCCGTACAGAATCCGCGCCTGCTGGATTGTTCCGACAATGCTCGGACCGATGTACATACAAAAGCCGGCGCTTTTCGCACCGGCTTTGCCTTTTACTTTTACCATACAAATGCCTCCCTGTTGACGCTTGGAATCTTCCAGACCGACACCATTTCCGCGCAGAAGTATGGTGCGGTATTGTCGGTGTAATAGAGCGTAGACAGCTTTTGCGACAGATCGAGCGCGTACTGCTTGCCGATTACGCCATGGAGAAGAAGTTCCTGCCGAAAATGCTCAACCGTTGTGAGCAGCCGCAGCGCGCCCTCCTGATCGTCTTCTCCGTACACGCAGAAAAGAGATCGGACATCTGCCGTACTGTCGATCAGTTCTCCCGGCTTCTGCTCATCTTCGCCTGTGACGATCTGGTGCAGAATGTACGGTGCCTTTGAGGTTGCGGATTTGACATCTGGCAGACGCTGGCGGTAGACAAACGGCGGACGCTCGGCGGGTTCTTCCTCATCGCCTTTCTGACGCCGCACGGGGAGAAGAATTTCGCGCATGACCTCATTCGTGAAGTCCGCAAGCGCATCCAGTAAATTCAGTCGTGTCAAGATTTAACCTCCCCATCCAGCAAGAATGCGGTTGACCTCATGTTCCAAGCGTTCATCCATTTTCACGGCGGTCTTTTCGGCAAGGCTTTCCTGAACTTCTTCGTTTCCGAGCATCTGCGGAACGGAAGAACCCATGATCTCCTTGATCTCGGCATCGCCTGTGGCAGTTTTGCCGCCGGTGCGCTCGAAGATACCGATGTGACCAGACTGCATCTGCGCGACAAATGCGCGGGAGAATGTGGTCGGCGCGGTCGATACCAGCTGATGACCGGTCGCGGCAATGCCCGGGTGAACCGGGCGCAGATTGCCGTTGACGATTGCCATGACGGTTTTTTCCGTGTTGACGGTTGGCTTACTGGGGGATGAGCCGCCATAGCGCCAAAGCGGAATCTTGTTGCCACGGAACGTGATGCGCGCCTCGATGCCGTTGAAATATCGGTAGCTGACATTGACGTTTTGCTCTGCGCGGATATTCTTGCGGGTGATGTCGTAACGCTGCCGAATTTCCTTGGTGCTTTGGGTACGGAGAAATGACGCCGCGCGCTTGGTCGCAGAGCGGAGCGCACGTTCCATTCCACCAGGCACGTCCGCAAGCGCCTGTTCCGCGGATTTGAGCTTCTCGGCGCCGATGCAAGAAACGTAGAACGAGCTCATTCGTCAAACGCCTCCAGTTCAACACGCAGCAGACCGAGTTCGCAGACAGAGGACGCGACATAGAAGCGTCGGAAAAAGGTTGCGTCATCGGGATCGCTGATCTCCAGCCGCGTACCTTTCTCTGGCTGATTGCCGCCGAGGTCTTGGATTCTGCAATGCAGCACCGTTGATACGAGAAACAACCCCTGAATATGATCGCTCATAAGCTGGCGGCGGTCTTTTTCTTTCAGCCCGGACAGCACAACAGGAATACCGGCGTGATCTTCTCCGCTGTATTCAACGCCGTCATAGACCACGATCCGCTTCTCTGCAAACTCATCGATGTTCATAAAGGTGCGCACGTTGTCGCGCTCCACCATATCCTTGAACCTGCTCATACCACCGGCGCGGCGGCGCTCAGATCGGGCAGATCTCCCTCACCGGCTTCTTCACCCGGCTCGACAGGAACGGCGGCGATTGCCGCAATCAGATCATCTTTCTTGCGGAGCTTCGCCGTTTCGATGCCAAGCTCGGCAGCAAGCTCCTTGAGCTGTGCCACCGTCATTTCCTGCAGCTGCTCCGCGTCGAGATGCGCCTCTGTGTCGCCCTCTGCGCCGTTTTCTGCGCCGGGAATATCGGAGCAGGGGGCGGCGCCGCTTTCGGGCGCGCTGGCGGTTGCAACAGGCGCTTCGTCCGCTTCGTTCACGATAGCGGCAACGCCGAGTGCAACAAGGCGCTGCGCTTCGGCTTCATCCACTTTGCAGGTGCTGCCGCGCTCAATGAGTTTCGGCATAGCTTTCTGGGTTTCACGCCAGCCGTAAGAGCCGCTGATAATTTTGACTTCTACCATGGTCGTACTCCTTTCCCGCGCCCGATCAGCCTACGACATTTGCTGCGTAGATGTACGGGCAGTAGTCCTTCGGCGCAGCCAGCGGGCGGGTAGCCAGACGCAGCTTGCGCTTATCGCCCGGCTGATCGAGGATGAATTTCGGCACACGCTTTGCGGCGTAGGTGGCGAAGTCCGTCGCGCCGTAGTCGATCTGCGTGATCTGACCATACATCATGTGGCCGCAGCCGGGAGCCGTGACCATTGCGGAAGTCGCGGGGAAGTATTTCTGCTCCGCGTTGCTGTCATCGACATAGGTTTCGTCAACGCAGATCACGTTCAGGCGGAAACCACCGAAGTTGAGCGTTCCCATGTAAACAACGCCATCGTAGGCGCTGAGCTGCTGGTCGATCGTGCCGATGATGATGCCGCTATTGCGGTCAAGGAGGCTCTTGACGTCATCCAGAGCGAGGATCGCGTCTGCGACGTCCGAGCCGATGACCAGATCCGCCGCGTGCAGACCGCGCTTGGACAGCTTGCGGCACATATTCTTCACATCAGCGAAGAACGATGCGCCTTTCTCACCATCGGCATCCCACTTGGTGTTGACCGTATAGGTGTGGTCACTGGAATCGTCATAGAACTTGACGTAGAGCTTTTCACCCTCGGTCTTGTCGTCGATGTAGGACTGCATCGTGCAGGCGTTGTTGATCATGGTCTGTACCGCCATCCATTCCTCGCGGCGGACGATGCGGAGGTTCATGTCGGTCAGATCGTCACGCTGCAGCCGTGCGGCGCGCTGTGCCGGTGTGCTGTTCGCGTAGATCGCTTCACCGAAGCCGCGCTTACGCAGATCGTCCAGCGTCAGCAGACGCGAGGGTGCGATAAACGCAGGCTGATATTCATGGATTTCATAGCCGCGGCGCTCCATCGGAATGTCGCCGGCGCGCGCGGATACGAAAGCCGCCATCTTGCGGTCACCCTTGCGGTACTCGGTCAGCACCTTGTCGGATGCGAAGATGTCACCCTCGCCGGTCGGGAAATAGCGGTCTTTGAAGAACGTCTGGCGAGGCACGATTTCTTCCGTGATCGCCATCAGTACATAGGTGTCAAAGAAATTCAGTTCAGCAGACATGTTTGTTTCCCTCCTTAGTTGGCAGCGGCGGCATTCTTGAAGACGATGCCGCGCATACGCAGGTTGTCCTTTTCGGTCTCGCTGATGGTGTGGCTTGCGGCAACAGTCACCTTGTCCGGGTCAAAGCAGCCAGCCGTATAGACCGCAACCTTTTCGTCCGCAGAAGTGCCAACGTCGATGTCATCACAGAGGATGCAGTCAGGCGTCAGCGTTTCGTTGGTTACCGCGGCCGTGCCAAGAACAACCAGCTTGCCATCACCGGCTGTGCCGCTGGACTTGGCAAGGATCGTGCCGCGCTTCAGCGTTGCCGCTGCGGACAGCTTGCGGATTGTGCCGCCGCTCACCTGAACGGCGGGTACGACATCGGTAAACAGACCGTCATAGTTCATGTCACCGAGTTTCTTGCTCAGATTGGTCATAGCTTAACCCTCCTTCTTCTTGCCGAACAGAGCGGAAACGGCGGCTCTCGCCTCTGCCATCTTCGCTTCCGGCGTCTTTTCGCCTTCGTCTTCCTCCTCGTTGTCAGGGGGAGGCGTTGCGCCGACATCATCTGCGCCAGAATCGTCGGCATCGTCTTTCAGATCAGACAGGAACTTTTTGCCCTGCTTTGCCGCCGCCTTTGCAGCGCTGACCAGCAGCTCTGCTGCAGTAAGCGGCTTATCGCCGTACTTTGCCTGCTGAACGGCAGTCGGGTCGAGCAGGCTGGAAACCTCGTCGATTTCCTGCATACGCGCGCGTTCTGCCTGCACAGCAGCGTTGACCGCCTCGGTGTGATCCGCGGAAGCACGGGCAGCGGTTTCTGCCTGAGCGATTTCGTCCGGGTACTTTGCCCGGAGCTCTTCCAAAGTCATGGAAATTCCTCCTTTGCCGGTGTCTTCCGGCTGTTTTTTATTCGTCTCAACCGAAGCGGATGTTTCGGGTGTGACCGTAGGAATGTTGTCCGGGGCGAACATCCCCGGTGCAAGATGGAACTGCTTGCCGCGCACAAAAAGGCTTCGCCCGTCTGCGCTGGCAGCAATGTTCGTAGGCTCTGCGTCCTCAATCAGTTCGTCCGCAAACCCCTTTTCGATTGCCTCGCGGCCGGTCATATAGGTCGTATCAGCCATCATGTGCATGATGACCGTTTCGGAAAGACCGGTCTTGCGCTTGTAGACCTCCATCTGCATTTTGTCCCATGCGTCCTGCTGGGTAGCCTGTTCCCGCAGTTCATCGGCATTGTAGCCGCCCCAAAGGTACTGCCAACACTTGTGAATCATGATAATGCTGGACGGATTGACCTTGACCGTGTCGCAGGCGCTCATGATGATGCTGCCCCCGCTCATGGCAACGCCATCTACGATGCAGGTCAGCTTCGCGCCGGCTCTCGCCAGTTCGCGCAGGCGGTTGTGAATCATGTTCGATGCTCCAGCGTCGCCGCCATAGCTGTTCATGCGGATCGTAACGTTCTTGCAAGAGGAAATCTGTTTGAGATCCTCCAAGAACTCGGAAAGCAGAATGTATTGCCCGTCAATGGGTTCGCCCCACCAGTTCGTAGGCTGTTCCTCATAGATGTCGCCGTACATGGTGATCTCAGCAGAGGTTTCATCGGTCGAAGCCATCGCATAGACCTTTTTCTTGATGTTGACAGCTGGTGCCGTTTTCTCGTTCATACCGTTTCCTCCTATTCTTCACTTCCGTCATCGTCGTTGGACGGAGCAGCAGATTCCTGTGACGGGCTGCTTCCGCTCGCCGCAAGCAGTTCATTTTCACGCGCAAGCTGATCGACGTTTTCTTCCCAGTCGCCGCCAGACATCTCGCGCGTTACCTGATCGTGCGTCTTGATGGCGTGACCGGTCAGCATCAGGGCAGCTTCGGCTTCCTTTTTCGGGTCAAGGCTGCCCTGCACAGGACCAATCCAGCGCGCGCCGCACCATGCTTCGCGCAGAAGCGGGTCTGTGTAGAATCCGACCGCTTTCAAGCGTCCGAGCGCAACAGCTTCCGCAAGGAACAGTTCATAGACCGGCTGGCAGAAATCATTTACGAACCAAGACCGGCGCATTTTGAACGCTTCCCATGCTTCCAGCAGCGCGCCGCGGCTTGCAGAATAAGAACTGTTGAACTCCTTGATCAGCACGTCATAGGGCAGTTCCAGCGCCGAGCCGACCAAGCGGCAGATCGTTTTCACGAATGTTTCAAAGCCGGCTGTCGGGATGTTCGGACTTCCAAACTGGACGCTTTCTCCGGGAGCAAGGTGCGTGACCGTTCCCGGACCCATTTCATATTCGTTGGGGTCATAGGAGATGTTGCTCGCGTCAGATCCATCAGGATTCCCACTCGGCACTCCGGCAATGTCACCCGCGCCGACCTCGTTGAACGGCGTATCGGATTGGTCTGTTTCGGTTGCAATCCACGCCGTGAAGAAACTCTGCACCAGAGCCGCCATCAGTTCGGATTCCGTGTAGCGCCGAAGCTGCAACAGCGGCTCGATCACCTGCGCCAGATATGGAACACCACGGTACTGATCTGGGCGTTCCGAGTCCATGATGTGCAAAATGTTCGGCAGACCCGTGCGGTCTCCATAGGCAGTAACGCGCGTCCATTTCTGCTGCTCGGTTGTGATCTGGTGCGGGTAGGTGTTGCTGATGTAATAGGCGACAACACGTCCGTTGCTGTCAACCTCTACGCCATCGAAAACGCGGTTTCCAGCTCCGGGATGACCGTCTGGCACAACGGCATCGGTGAAGCCGCCGAGTGTGTACCCGCCGCCAAAATCAGACGGAGTCGAAATGCGGTCTGCTTCGATAACGTGCAGCCGCATCGAATACGGATTCAGCGGTGTTGCCGGGTATCGCTTCACCAACACAAAAACATCGCCGGACATCAGCCACGATTTCAGGGCAAGCTGCTGCAGCGCTTCAAAATTGTTCAGACCGAGCGCGTCACAGTTCTGCTTTTTGCCGCCCCATAGCCGAAACTCCATCTCAGCTTTGTGCTGCCATTCCTTTGCTGCTTCCGGTGTCATGCCGAGCAGATCGCGGTCAATCGTCGATTTCAGCGTCAGACCTGTTCCGACAACCTTTGTTCGGTTGGTGTTGATCGCGCTCGTTGCCACCGGCGATGCCATGTAGAGCATTCTCGATCGCTGCCGCAAGGTCGCGTTGTTTCGGTTAATATCTTCATTTGGCGAACCGCTGTCAGGGGTAAAACCCTTGAGGGCGCGCCGGGTTACGCTTGCACCAGCTTCGCTGTAGCCTTTGGCATACGGAGCAGCGCTCCGAATGTGCTTTTTCTCACTCAATGCTTTCGCCTCCTGTGATATAAAAAACGGACGGTCTGGCGGCGAAAGGAGAAAACTCCGCCAGACTGTCCGTGCAACGCCCTTTCGGGCGAATTGCCGTATTTATCATTTTCGTGAGGTCACGAAAAAGGTCACCAATCGCGCGGGATGACGCCAAACGCCTTGCGGCGCTTGCTGCCGTTCAATTCCGACGTCAGTTGGTCGATCTCGTTTTCCATCTGTTTAATTTCCTCCGACAGAGCCGGAAGATCAAAGCGGGTAAGCTGCCGGTCGTCGATCATATAGCTTTTTACGCCGCCATCGACCAGCGCCGTGTAAGCATCGTAGAGCTTTTCGAGCGCGGCTTCGCGGAATGCGAGCCGCTTTTCAATGATGATTCTGCTTGCCATAAATGATCTCCTTACCAATCATCGTAGTATTTCCGCTTGCTGCGCGCTGTCGGGCGGTGCTTTGGTGGGGCAATTCCTGTAGATGGCGGGGCGGGTGTTCGCTGCCCAGCGGCTGCTTTCAACTGCCGGTCGATCTCATCGAGGTTCTTCGGCAGCGCACGGAACGCCGCGTTCGCGTAGTTCCGACAGTCCAAAGGCTCGTTGCGCTCATGCCCCGGAATCTTCTTCCACGACCAAGGCTGCTTTTTGTTCGGGTCATAGACCTTCGTTTCAGACAGCAAACCGGCGAAATATGCGCTGCCGTAGTCATCCCGCTTCGGGAAGTGACAGTATTTCGCGCCCGGCGTCTGCACACGCAGATTGTCCATGATGATCTCCTTACCAGAGTCAACGCCGATCTGATACTGCCAGCAAGTGCCGACCGCGATCTGGCGAACGATGATCTTCTGCTTTTTGGGCGGCGCGGTGTATGGCTTGTCTTGACCGGGCATACCTTTGATGCAGAACACCTTTTTGCCGATTCTGGCGCGGCATTGCAAGCGGACGTCCTGCGTGAAATGACCACCCTCATCAACAAAGGACATGGACACGCGAAGACCAACGCCGTTTTGAAACCGCAGAACACGGTCGAAAACCATCTCGTCAAGTTTGTTCCATGTGGAATCATCGTCCGGGCGGCCCATGACGATTCCTTTTTCAATGCCCCATGTTTCACCGAAATGTCCATGCCCGACAATCTCATATTCCATGCGGTCATCCTGTGTATCGACGCCTGCGGTTAACACAAGAACGCCCTGCGGCAGCTCAACCGGCTCTCCGTTATCGTCCTTTCCGTAATCCTCGCGGCGAGCAAGAAGCGAATCTTCGTCCTCAATATCGCCGCGATCTTCCCATGGTTCACCGAAGCAGGTGTTGTAAACAACCTGCATCTTTTTCGTGCTTCCGATGGCATTCAGGTATTTCAGCACGATAGATTCCCACGATGCCCATTGGCTAACGAAAGCGTTCAGCCAGAAAGAACGTGTTCCCTGTGCGTAGGCTTCGGGATTTTCTGCAATCCACTTTGCCGGTGCGCGCTTCATCTGCGCTTCGGACGCAATGCAGCCGCAGCCAGGACAGACGTAGTACACCTTTCCGACCTTGAACGTTTTCTTGTGTGCGACGATGATCTCCTCATGCTCGAACCGAATATCGGACCAGCGGATTTCGTGATACTCTCCGCAGTTTGGACATTTGGAGTTCCAGCGTTCCATCGTGCCGGTGTAGTAAGCAGATTCAATGGCGCTGGCGTTTTTGATCGTTGTTGTAGATACCTCAACGGCTTTGGCGTTATAGAACGTAGTCTGACGAGCCATCGCCAGATCCCACGGATCGCCCTCATTGCCGGCGCTCATTGCCCAGCGGTCGCGTTCATCACCGAACACATATCGGATAGGCTTTGATGCCAGCGCGTGTGCCTCGGTCGAGCCGCACATCGTAAGGATTCCGCCCGGATAGGCTTTCTGGAGAATCGTATTGTGCGAATCGCGGCTTTTTGGCGCTGCAATCTTCTGACGCAGCGCCGGGCTGTCGCGCAGCATCGGAGCGATACGGAGCTTGGAATACTCCTGCGCGTCAATGGTTGTGGGATGCACGAACAGAATAGAGCCGGGATCTTCGTCAATGATATAGCCGATACAGTTATTCAGGAACTCGGACTTGCCGACCTGCGATGCTGCTACCATGACGATATGCCGCACTTTCGGATCTGTGAAAGCGTCCATTGGTTCCCGCAGATAAGGGGTGCGCTCTGTACGCCACGGACCAGGTTCGGCTGCGCTTTCTGCGGACAGGCGGCGCTTCGCTTCCGCCCATTGACTCACTGTGAGATCATCTGGCGGCGTCATACCTGCCAGCGCTTTCCGCATGGCTTTATTCAGCCGTGCCGCTCCGCGCCGTTTGGCTTGCCGTTCAGCTTCAGCTTTTCTCAGTTCATCGGTCGCTGCGTTATTCTTCGTCATAGCTGCGCCCCGCATTGCTCCAGTCGCGCCGCTCGTTTACCTTTTCGGCGTATTTCTCCGGGTCGTAGTGATACGCGGCTAATTCCCGCATGACCTTGTGGACTTCCTTGCGGATGATCTCAGCGGCTTCTGCTGGACTCTGGGCAGCGGTGACATCGACCGATAGACGACCGGGGAGGGAGAGCAGCGCGCCGCGGATGGTATAAATCAGGTCTTCCGTGAATCCCTCAACATCTTCCGAGCGGTGCAGTTTGCCTTTCAGCTCCTCAACTTCCATCTTTGCAAGCTGCGCTTTGGACAGCTTGAGCTGCGCTTCAGACTGCCGTTTTGCTGTTTCCAGTTTCTGTTCTGCTTCGCTGATCTGCGGTTTGGAAAGGAAATTGATATATCGCTGAACCGCATCGCCAAGCTGGAAGTAGCCGCGGCGCGCCGGGATAATTGTTCCGTCCTGCGCCATCTGCTGCACCCGCCGTGCTGTCACGCCGAGGATCGCGGCAAGCTCTGTCGTGCTGATTTCAGCTTCGGCATCGATCTTGATTCTCGTTTCAGCCATATAGCAAGCTCCTTTCGCTTTTTTCGAGGGGGCTCAGCGAATTGCACCGCAGCACCCGTGCTGCACGGGCGTGACCCTTACCCCGATGTGGTCATATAAATCTTAGGAGGTCGGTACGGTATGCCTCACCCGCACCGTGGTATGAAAAACGTGCAGATTCCGTTCGGTATCTGCACATATTCCAGCGGTAATCGTAACGAAATTACCAAAAAAACAGGAAACTAACTAGGCGAAAAATGGGGTCGTCGAGCCCGCAACAGATAGGGGGTGGGCGTCACAGTACCTTTTCAGCGGCCGAAGCGGTCACGGCGCATGATACCCTGCCACCCGGCAAACTTATCGCGCGTGACAACGTCTTTTTCGCAAGGCTTTTTGCGGCCTTTACGCCCTCGATGGCAGATGCATACCGTCTTTCCATTGACGATCTGCACCCAAACAGGAATCTTTTCTTGTTCTTGCATCTTTTTCGCCTCGTATCTGTAACTGAATTGAGCGGTGAATCGGCTGCATACCCACCCGACCATTGCGAATAATATCAGGGTCTACGATTGTTCTGCGGAGAAAACTGCATCGCCCTCCTTGATGAACATGACGTGTCCGCAATGCTCACAAACAACCTTGGCATACTTTGGCGGCTTCTCGGCTACGCTCAGAGCAGACTCGCGTGCTTTGTCTACCTGTTCCTGCGTAGTGATAGCGACATTCTGCGCGTCCTCTTTTGCGGCGTTATCCAGATAGGCTTGGTATCTGGCACGACGATCCTCTTCGGATTCACCGACCACCCCATCATCGAAAAGGGTGTCGGCATCAAAGTCGTCGCTGGGAGCGGGGAAGCCGAGGGATTCAAGATCAAAGTCGAAGTCGAGGTTGAGCATATCAATCTCATGCAGCAATTCATCGTTGATCCACTCCGAGAACTCAGATATGCGGTTGTCTGCCAGACGGTCGAGCTTGATTGTTTCTTTGTCTGCGTCTGTCACGACACATGGAACTTCCTCCATGCCGAGCCGAATGGCAGCAGCATATCGGGCGTGACCTTTGACAATAACGCCGTTGCGGTCGATGACGAGCGGCACATTGAAGCCGACCTTTGGGATGATCTCAACGAGCAGGTTGACGGTCTTATCGTTCTTCCGAGGATTGCGGACATACGGCTTGACCTCGGAAATCTTCTTCATCACGATCTGATTAACAATCTCCATCAGTGCCAGCCTCCTTTCGATACTTCTGAAGCTGACGCGCCTGATTCTCGGAGATTGCAGCGCGTGTGAATGAATTGTTTTCGTAGAGCTTCGCATAGCCGGTGATGTGCTTGAGGCGCACCAGCTCTTCTGGTTCTAAGCCAAGCTCGTTGCAGACCTGAAGATCGGTCGCGCCATTCATCAGCATTTCCATGACGATATTGGACATACCGTTGATGGAGTGCTTACCTCTGGCGCGGTTGTGCCGGACCGTCGAAGCCATGAGGTCATTCATGGTCTTGCCGTGGAGTACGACGCATGGCAGCTTCCCCTCGCACGATGCGTAGATGTCCTTGAATCTACGCATGATGCTGTAACGGTGGAAGCCGTCAACGATCACATAGCGGTCTTTCTTTTCGTCGTAGATGGTAACGACAGGCTGCGTGTAGCCATCCGCTTTGACAGAGCGGTACAGGAGTTTCATTTCCTGTGTGGCTACGCTGTTGGGGTTATAGTCGTTTGCGTGGACCTTTTCAATGGGAATCCACTCGACGCTGTGAATGGGCTGATCTGAAATCATTTCTTGCTGCCCATATATTGCTCAAACTGCGCGGCGTCGCGTTTGCGGTAGGTAGGCGCCTTTTCCCGGATACGGAAGCGGGAGCGGGCATTTGCGTTGTTCGTGCCGTCAATATCGTTCAGGACGATCTCTTTGACATGGACGCGATACCATTCGTCGCCGGTTTGATTCTTCCAGCGGTTACGGAATAGCTCATGGTATTCCGGCTTTACGATATTGACAAGCAGATAGTCGCGGTATTCCTGCCACGAACGGAACGCAAAGGGGAGCTGGCGCGGGATGATGTCGCCGCTGTCAAAGGTATGGGCGAATGTACCGACACCAGATACGCGACGGATGAACTTGTTGTAGGTGTCCGGTTCAAACTCCTGCAGCATTTCGATTGAGTGCCAGGCGGTTTCGTGGATGAGCGCCGAGACGCGCATGGCCTCCTTGGCCAAGCCCCACTGGTATTGCAGATCGTAGACGCGATTGTACGACCAGTGATTCTTGGCAATGGCTGTCCAGATGTCATCGTTAGTGAAATCGTAGATCGGCCAGAACACCTGACACCTGCCAACTTTCTTCTTGCACCACGTCACGCCTTTGTATCGGGCTTCATGCTGCGTGATAGCAACGCGCCGGTTCAGGCTTTCCGTCATGCGCATTCCCACCAGCACGGCACAATTCTCAGAATCGGTGCAGTGGGACGGGAGGACGTTGACAAGCTCATGGAATCGGTTTTCGCTGCTGGGGTTTTCCTTGATGGAGAGCGGGTGCTGCGGGTGAATCCAGATCGCTTTGTCCTCCGGATTCCAAACACTGATAAAATTCTTCTCCGGGGAGAGCGTGTTTGTGAACTCAAAGGGAATCTGATACCAATACGGCGTGACTTCCGGCAGCTCCATGATGTGCTGCATATAGTCCACCGTCGCTTGCCACTCGGCTTCCTGATCGAGCCAGAATACCTTGAGCGGCAGACGCCCGCGCTCCTGCGCAACCATAAGCGCCATGCGGAAAAGAACTGTGCTGTCCTTGCCGCCGGACATGCTGACGATTACATCGTCGTGGCCGTCGAAGATCATCCGCAGCCGTTCCAATGCTTCATCGAATACGTTGTTTTGCAAGTAGATCATTGCTGCTGACCCCGCGCCGCTCATGTGAGCAACATAGGGTTTCCTCCTTTTTTCGATGTACCCGCAGCCGGCAGCGTTGGCGATACGCCGCAGGTCCGAGCCATCCTCCACGCAAGGAGCATCGTGGAGGCAAGTCCTCCTTCCGAATAAAATGAGCAGCGCCCCGATCAGGAGCGCCGCCCGGCTTGATTTGGAATTTTACAGTTTACATGAAATCACATCTCAGGGGTGATTGCAAGCGTCACAGCGCGTCAGTGCGTGTCATGGCGGGGCAAGTTCCGAGGAAGCGATAACATATGGACTTGACGCCATCCTCGGAATTTCGCCCACCAAGCACACTTGCAACTACCTTCCACGGCATACCTCGGATGAAACGCAGCCGGAATACAAGGCGTGTGGTGTTATCCTCGATTCCGGCGATCCAGACAGCGATCGTCTCCTCGCTTCTGGCGATCTGTTCTTTCAGCGCGTCGCGCTGCGTCTCCATGTCCGCAATCTCCGCGCCGAGGACGCCGACCTTGTCATTGACGCCGGAGGCGTGCGGCATTCCATCCAGCTTCTGCGCCCCGGGAACGGCAGCATTCCACAAGCCCTGAAGCAGTTCTTCCGTTTTCTGAAGCTGCTGGACAAGATCAAGATGCCCATTCAGTTCCGCCAGAGTCATGTGTGCCGCCCCTTTCCATCGTTACTTTGCTTTTTTCCAAGCCCGGATTGCGGTTTTCTTTGTGCCTTTCGGTGTACCCGCTCTACCGCAATTATAACACCTGACGCAAAACATGGGCGGTGTTCTTGAACGCAGATATACTTCCTCGATCTTGCAGCGACTGTCTGCACCGCAAAATCGGCAGGTCAATTCATCGGTTCTCGGCATAGCGTCACCTCCCAGTCAAAGACTTGCCAAAAGAGAAAAGAGCTTTGGCGAGAACGTCCGCAGAAGCACCATAATTGTAAAAGCAGCTTGAGAGCCGGTCAAATGCATCGCAGATTCTCTCACAACGCAGATATGCGTTATATGCTTGGAAATTGCTGTCGCCGGGTGCCTTGTTCCGCATAAGTCCGTTTGCATGATTTCGGCTATACCCGCGAGCCATCAGCAGCTTAACTGCGCGTTTTCTTGTCATGTGTCTCTTTCCTTCCTGATAAATTTCACGCCACAGTTCCAGCAGAAATTATCGCGAAAACCGTTGACTTTGCTTCTGCAAATCGGGCAGCGGTGCGCTGATATAATTTCTCCCTTGAGGGCAGGCTCGTTGGAATCGCCAGTGTAAATATTGCAAGGGTAACGTACCAGACGGACACCCTCACCATAGGGAAGTCCGAGCAACCTTGACACTGGAATGCTTAATGCTTCTGCGAATCGTTCAATCGTGACTGGCTTTGGATTTCGCGCGTAGCTGGATGTGCTTTCATACTGTGCGATCATTGAGCCAGAAACGCCAATCCTCGCACCAAGTTCAGCTTGTGTCAATCCAGCTTCCTCACGTGCAGCACGGAGCCGTGCAGCAAACTGAGTATCATTCATTGCTCCTCACAGCCTCCTTTTTGCGTTCAATACGTTTCTGCTCCATACGTTCCAGCCGATCATCGCTTGCTACAGTCCATTTCCGACGTTCCGCTGCCTTTGGACGGCGCAGGAAATCCGCTCTGGCGTTCGAGGTATAGGCGCCCGGCATACCCAGTTTTTTCGGTTTAGACATTTTTCCGTTCCTCCAAAGCCCGCTCGGCTTCTTCTAAGCTAAGAAACATGGTTTTGCCAAGCTCACTTGCCAAAAAGCCATTCGTCTCGCCCCGGTAGTTTTTTGCGGATATGATTATGGTGCGAAGTGTATCTTGGAGGTAAAAAGCTATCTGGGTAATGGTTTTTGGATAGATCTTTCCATTTTCAAGGCAGTACAGTGTATCGCCGTATTTGCAGGGAGGCAGCACCACAACGCGCCCTTCTCCGTCAGCAGCCAGCAGCTTTCTGATTCGTTCGGCTTTCGATGTATCATCCGCGAAAGCGGATTCTATAATGGTTTTGGCGTTCACCACCTGCTCCGGTGTCAGCCCCGTAGCTTCGTAAGAAGCCAGACGAGCCAACGCAACCTCATATCCGCGGCGGCACATAATCCGTCCGTCATTGTCGTACCATGTGAGCTTATCCATTCTGCTTCCTCCTGAACTGTCTAGCATAGGGGCAGGTTGCCCAATGCGGCACATAGCCCACACCGGTTGCTTTGGCCGGGTCTTCCGTGTATTCGCACGAAAGCACTTGCCCGTTTGGGGTGACAATTTTCTTGCTGCCGACGCGCGGCTTTTCGATGTAGTAGCGCGGGGTAGCATCGCAGGGGATGGATTTCCCGGCTGGCGTCGTAATCCAGACGAGCGCAGCCATGCACGCTTTACAAGCGGCCATTGTTTTCATCCTCCATTTCGTATTGTTCGATATGAGCATCAGGTGATCTTGGCGAAACGATGATGTTGCCAAACTCATCGGCACCACAGAAAAGCGCCCATTTCGGCAGGCCGGTTTCCCGGCTAACCGCGTCCGAAAGATCTTCTAGCTTCTGCTTGCCCTCTGGCGTATCGAGAAAACGCATAACCTTTTTCATCCGCAATTCGAAAATAAGCTCCCGAATCCCTATGTAGGTGAAGATGAGCAGAAGCGCAAGAGTCAAGCCAAGTCCTATAGCTCCGATTCCAAGTAGAAGCGTCTTAATCATAGAACATCCTCCACGTGCCTTTTACGCTCCAATGCCCACCATCCTTCAATGTCGGCTTCGAGCGATACCATTTGCGCCAGCGCCAGAACAGAATCTTCAGTGGCTCATTGCGCTGCCAGCACCGAAGTTCCAGCGCATACTCCCGGCGCCGCTCACGGCGCTTCCGTTTTTCACGTCTTTGGCTCATGCTGACCTCCCTTTAGCGCCTGTGTCTGCAAATTTTGAGAAACGCACTTGAATCTTAGTCCGTCTGTACCGTCCGTCAGAGGAAGCGCCCGGCGGCGCTCGATCTCGGCCCGGTAATTGCCGCAATGCTTACAGGCATCCGTGATGGCGCGATTGGCGGCGCAGCCGCCCAAGACGCACATTTCGGTCAAAACATCACTCATCATCGGAATCCTCCGAATCGTCCTCTGGCGCGCCATACTCTGCAAAGAGGCGGTGCGTACCATCTGCCATAGCTTCTTCATCGTCCGATTTTTCATAGCCGAGCGCTTCCAGGACATCATAGACGCGGTCGAGTTGCGAGTTTTCACAGAGGACGTACTGATGTTCTCCCATGTTCCATTGACTGTCGTAGTAGCTCTCATCGTTGGCATCAATCGCAGAATAACAGGCACAGAAGATCAGCTTTTCTGGCTGCGCTTCTGCCGCGCTGCGGACAAAGCCCATATCGCAGAAATCTTCGTTTTCATCGTCTGGCGAAAGTCTCATGCCAAGGAGCTGGGCACAGAGCCGAGGGTTGATGGAATTGCAGTAGCCACCGTCGATTGACTCTGTCGTTGCCACGCAGAACAAGGCGATTTCCTTCATGTGCTGTTTGAATACGCTGTTCGGAAGCTCTTTGATGAAATCCTTGCGCAGTTCAAAATGGGCCTCCGCGACTTCCGCAAATTCATTTTCGGCCTGTTTGTCTCTGCGGCGCCGTTCCTCGCGGGCTTCGGCTTCCGGGTCTGGTTGCTGCAATTCCTGACGTTCCTTGTAAAGTGTGATTCCGGTGGAATCCTTCCTGTAAAAGTATCGAACATCACTTGCGTCTTCTGGTACGGTCATTTCTTTTTTCAGATCCCAGCGGCTATAGCCTGAGAAATAGGCCATGTCAACTTTTTGCCCATTGAACTCGCCAGTTTTTTCGATATGGTATGCGAATGCATCTGCACATTCCTCCCATTCGGCGAATTTTTTTCTGATTTCCTGCTCTGAAATCAGGCTTTTCAGAACGCTGTTGAAGTTTGCCGTGCCAATAGCGTCAAGTGCTTTGTTCTTATCCTCCGGGCTGTCCAGCTTGTCAAGCTCCAGATAATCGTTGAGCGTCGCACCGCGGGATTCAGCTTTCTGGAATTTCTGCCGGTCGAGGTCAAGCAGTTTTACACGGCGGCGAATGGTGGTTTGAGAGAAGCCAGATTTTTCGGCGATTTCAGCTACGGAATCGCCCATGTTGAGCATCATCTGGAAGCCCTGCGCCTGCTCGTATGTAGTGAGGTCGCTGCGCTGCATATTTTCAACAAGCATGGTCTGCAGCTGCTCCCGCTCAGACATTTCGACCACAATGCAGGGCAATTCGGTCAGACCAGCGATCTTCGCGGCGGCATAGCGGCGGTGACCGATGATGACCGTATATCCATCCCGTACGATGTGCTTGTTGATGATGCGCTGGCTTTCTTCAGTGGGATTTGCGCGGTATTCCTCACACGCCGCCTTGTATTCTTCGTCCGTCATATTTCTCGTTCGAGGAACGACGGTGAGGTTTTGCAGAACGCCGCTGGCTTTGATGCTTGCTGCAAGCTCCGACAGATCGCCGAGATCCTTGCGCGGATTGTCGGAGTGTGGGAAAAGACGGTCAATTGCGATATTTACGATTTGAGGCATTTGTGAATCTCCTTTCAGTTCAGGGGCGCGTTTGCGCTCCGTTTACGCGGCACCAATGCCGCTGCGCTTTTTTCTTCCGCGCCAGCCGGCAGGTTGGGCAGAATGTATTTTCTTTGCGCTCGATGAAAGAACGACCGCAGCGAGCGCAGTGCTGCGGCGGGATTCTGCGGAACTCAGTGCATTCGTCGCAGTTTTCACAGCGGTCACACCCTTTGATTTCATCCCAGCTTACGCATAACAGCCGCTGCCAGTATGGATTATCGTCAATGTCGTTGATGCGCTTGCGGAGCACTGAGCAGAGCATTTCAAGTGTTTGCACGGTTTCTGTTCGCGTTCTGGACAGGTGTACCGCCTGCTTTACGGTCGGGTCTGGCGCGCCATAACCCCAAGGATGATCTTTGAGCATGGCGCGTACTTTGTCCTGATTCTCGGTCAGATAGACGAAATAAACTTTTCCACGCACGGCTTTTTCGGATTTGCCGAGTGCCTTGCCAATGGCGGTGTAGCTGTCGCCTTTTCGGATTCCGTCTGCCAGCACATCGAAGTCGGTCTGTGTCCAAGCTGCGGATGAGCCATGATTGTCGGCTTTGACCGGCCGCTCTTTCAGCCCGAGGTCGTTGCATCGGCGCTGGATCGCGCCGGCTGAGCGACGCAGCATATCAGAAAGCTCGGCATAGCCGTATCGGTGCTGCTGGAGCAGCATTTTCAGCCGTGCGTCCTCGTCAGGCGTCCACGGGTCTTTCCGTTGGAGCGCGAACGCCTGAAAATCTTTTTTGCGCTGTTCTGCTACCCATGCAGGTTCTTCGCCAAGCGCCAATGGCTCCATCTTGGAAAAGTCAATGAACGAGCGGTGCTGCTCTGCCCACTTCCAGAACTCATCGAGGTGGACGACACGGAAGCTGTTCTGATTGACACGCTTTGTGTGAATCGGAAATCCACGGTTCTCAACCCAGCTTTTCATCTTGTAGCTGCCGCCTGCATTGGTGCCGCAAACGGCGATTAGAAGCTGATTTAGGGCTATGTAATCGCTGCCGAGCAGAGCCGGTCCGGGTCCCATCCTCTGCTTTTGCACATTGACAGCATCGACGGAGCGATTCAGATTCCTGGCTATCGCTGGGATCGACAGAATGCCCCATTGTTCCGTGAGGTACTGCCGTTCTTCATTTGTCCATCTTTTCATGCGTCAGGGTGATTCTCCTTTCTGTCAGAACAATGTGAGTTGTCCGGCTTTTGTTTCCCGCAGGGGCAAGGCGGGCGGCGCTGCCGGCTTGGTAACTTGCTGTGATGAACCGGTCGCAGGTGCAGGAGAAGCAGAAACCGTTGGTGCATCTTGTTTTCCTAACTTGCGTGTAACTTGCTGATCTTGCGTATCGACCGGTGGAAACAGCAATTCCATTTGCGCCCCGATGCGGCGGTAGTGCCAGATGTCGCGGAAATAAAACGGGGTGTACCATATGTTCTGGTCTGGCCGGGGGATAAGCCCCCGGCGGTCAAGTGCTGTTAAGGGATGACGAAGCGTGTCGCCAATCACGACGTACCCGGCGCAGCCCATGAGCGAGAGCTGCAGGTAGCACATCAGGCCAACGATGTAGTCAATGTCCTGCGCCGTAAAAAGCACGGAGGTCTGGTAGTTGATTTCCTGTCGCGTACAGGCATTTGCAAACGCCACCAGCAACGCTCCTGCACCACAAGCGCAATCGTTGACGGAGATCCAGCCGTCCCGCTCTATACGCGCTTGGAGGTCTGTGCCGGTGATCTCGGCCATCATGCGGCAGACATCATAGGGCGTGAAAAACTGCCCAGCGTGGTCATTGCCCAAATCCAGTGCCATGTAAAGCTCGCCGAGAAAGTCCTGATCTGGATTGAAATCCATACCGATCACGACCTCTTGGAGCATCTGCGAGAATTTGAGCATTTCTTCGGGCTTGTACTTTCCGGCAATCGTCATATACGTCTTTTCATGCTCGGCAGCGTGGCTCCGGTCAACGGTATTTGAGATCGCGATTGCGGCGAGTGTTATGAAATCTTGCCAGATTTCCCAGCGTCCATATCGGCCGCAGAGGGAGTTGAAGATCTTTACAAACTCCGTCTGATGGGTGCTTTTCAGATTGTGCGGCACGCTTCTTCCCATGGCTTATTCCTCCGTCTGCGCCGGTTCAGGCGGTACGATGGAACGCTTGGTGACCTTGCCTTTGGTGGACTCGACACCAGCATCGAAGCCGCGCCGGTAGATGCGATAGAGGTATTTCGTCAGGTCTTCACGGTTCATGTGCTTGATGGTTTTGTAATCATCCCGTTTGAGCAGAGGTGGGTTCTGATTATTCATCGTCTGAGACCTCCGCATCGTCCGGCTCGTCGGTAGGAAGGACTTCGCGCGGATTCGAGCCAGCGAACGGTCCGACAATGCCGTTTTCCTCCAGCAGCTCCATGATGCGGGCGGCGCGGGCATAGCCGACGTTCAGGCGGCGCTGCAGGAGAGAAACCGTCGCCTTGTTCTCCATACGGACAACGCTGACCGCCTGATCGTAAAGTTCATCATCGGCGGCGTCGGATCGATCTTCCTCGGCGTCGAGATCATCAGAATCGTCTTCCAGAACATCGTCCGTGTCCATCTCGGCGTCCGCTTCATCGGGGGAAGCTTCCGCTTCGTCCTCGCGGCTGTCATCGTCCGGTGCTTCGCTCTCGCTGATTACGGGCATCATGCCAGCAGCCAAAGCGTGCTTTTCCAGAACGTCCTTGAAGAAATACTGCTGCCAGTATGTAATCATCTTCATCAGGATCGATTCGATCTTGGTGCGGAGCGTTTTTGAGATCGTAAACGTGCCGCCGGTGACGCGCGTTTCGAGCGCACCGTCTTTGAAGATCCACATCATTTCGGCTTCGGGGCTGATATAGCCTGCTTCCTCAACCGCTTCCAGCATGGAAATCTGCGCGTCCATGCCCTGAATCGGGCGGATGATGAAGATGATGGGGTAGCGGTCTTTGAGGAAACGATAGGTCAGATTGTGTTCGTCACAAATGCCCTGCATTTTCTTGGCTTGCGCTTCATATAACGTGATTTCGCTCATTGTAAATACTCCTTTCATTGTCGGTCGAGCAAGAACAGCGTTCCGTTCCACGCCGTTTTCACCCGATAGGGTTGTAAATCTTCTTCCTTGACGTATTTCCGTCCAAAGAGGTCTTTCATGGCTTTCCAGTCATTCCATGGGATCTTGTAGACTTCGCCGGTCGAGAAGCCGGCAACGACGAAGCAGCGTGCGCCGAGGCTCTGGTGGCGATCCATGTAGGACGCCTGAATATCAAGGACACGGTCCTGCGCCAGACGGTCGGTGGAGGTGAACTTCGCTTCAATCAGGATCGTCCGACCGCCCTTGAGCATTCCTTTGTAGTCCACCTGCGCTTTCTTCGTGTAGCAGGCGAGGAAGCGGCCGTTTCCCTCACGCTTGATGACTTTCATCGGTTCCGGCGTCTTTTCGATCAGGGCATAGCCGCGTTCGCGGTAATACTCGAAAGAGCCATCGAGCCGCTGCTCGAAATACTGTCCTTTCTGGTGGGCAATTTTGCCGAGAAGCTGTCTTTTGGGGTCTTTTGTCATAGCTGCCTCCTATCCAATGCCGAAGTAAATTCCGTCGCAGTAGATCGCATCAGAGCCTTGCTTGTACTCGGAACAGAAGATGTAGCTGCTATCGAGGTCGCTGTGGTTGCCTTCAAGAAGGTCGGCTGCAATATCCCATGCCCGCTGCACGGCTGCGGCTTCGCCTGGGTTGTTCGCTTTCTCCGGCCACACAACACCGGTCACGGAGAGCAGTCCCCATTGCAGTCCGTACTTGTCATCCGTCAGAACGCCCTCAATGGTGTCCGGGTAGCGTGGATCTTTCACGCGATTCAGTACAACATCGCCCACACGGTAGCGGCACATATCACACACATCGTCGCCGCCTGCTTCCTGATAAATCACAATGGCAAGGCGCTCCCAGTCGCCTTTGTCCTGGCACTCGAAGCCGCCTTTTCCGCAAGGCTCGCTGTCTGCCTCCTGCGGAGGCTCTGGCAGCTCGTATGTACTGGGAATATCGGCGGTTTCGTGTTCGACCGGCGCGTATGCTTCGTCCAGCAAGCGGCTCTGGTAGGCAGCTTCGTCAAATCGCTCTGCCTGCTTGACCGGCTGCATGGCAGAAGCGGGGGGGAGTGTGCCAGAAGCCGTTTGAGGTTTGCCGATCTCAATTACAAGAATCACCAGAGCGGCGAGCAGAAGCAGTGCCGTCAGAAAAACAACCGTAGGCAGGTTGCGCCTTGCCCATCTTTTCATATCCTCATCCTCCATTCTCATTTCCATCGCCAAGCGCGAACTGCTGCGCGACACCGGCGATCATCTGTTTTATGTCTGACGGGAGCGCCATGTACTCCCGATCGCTCTTGATACGCACCGTGTAGGAACGCTGAAAGTTGGAAGCGACCACGCTTTGCACTGTTTCGGCGTTCATCATGCCCCATTCCCGAAGCTGCTGCGGTGAACCGACAAGCCGCTGAATCGTAGGTGGCAGACGGTCGTATTCTTCTTTCGCGTTGTAGCCGCTGTTTGCAATCGCTCGATAGACCAGCGTCCATGCCTCAGCTGCGGTCATCTCCTGCGGCGTTCGCATTTTGATGATCTGCGCCTTGACTTCACCGATATTCGGTGGGAATGTACTTGTCCGTGATGCAATCATGGCTTTTACCGCGAGTGCAACCACGGCAACAGGCTCGTCTTTGAACATTTCTGCCCATAGGTCAACGATCCTGTTTGCGTCCTTTGCGCCAAGACCGTTGTAAAACTGCGGGTAGGCTGCTTTCAGGACAGCCAGAATGTCAGCCGTTTCAAGCCTGTCCATTTCTCATGCCCTCCGCGATGTCGGTAAACACGTTGCCGCTGGAGCTACCACCCTGATAACGATACTGCCCGCCCTTGTCCTGCTCCTTGGAAAGCCAAGCATTGATAAACCGGCGGATTCCTGATTTCGTCTTGCGCCGCTTGGGATTGTCAGTGCTCCAGCTTGACATCTTCCTGAGTTCCTGCATGACGTTGACAGCGGGGTATAGTTCGCACCAGCGGTTGTAATCCTCGGGGGACACGTCGAAGAACGTCTTGTCATTGAGGATGATGCTGATAACCGGCGGCGCGGAGACGGTTTCCGGCTCTGCGCAAGAATCCTCCGTATTCTCTATATCTGCCTCTTTATCTAAACTCTTATCTCTAATCTCTTTATCTCTATCTCTATTCTCTATCTCTGGTGTAACAATGTTCGCGGTCTGTTCGCCTTGCGTTACACTTTCGGGGAGGGCGTCAGCCTTGCGAGAACGGACGTTTCTCATGCGGGAAGCTGCATCGGTTTCGCTTCCGACGAGATTGTTGTGGTCCGCAAGAACCAGAACACCGTCAACGTCTTCATAAACAAGACCGAAAGATTTATAGAGATTAAGAGCCACGCGGATTGTGTCCGCAGAGAACCATTTGAGATCGCGCTGGATTTTCGGAATGTCGTATTTGATAACGACCTCACCGATCTGTCGAGATAAGCGGCCATCGGTGTTGATGGTCTTGAGACAAAGCATCTGATAGAGAACAACGTAGTTTGCACCGTCTGGCTGTGACATAAAGTAGTCAATGGTGTCGGAGGTCATAAAGCTCTCCTTGAGCTTCATCCAGTAGAATCTTTTTGCGGTTGCCATGAGAAACCTCCTTAGAACGGCAATTCGCTGTCATCGTCCGCGAGCTGAGAGAAGCCGCCGGTCGGGTCATAGGTCGGCTCACCTTTGGACTTGCCGCCGTCACCGTCGCGCTTGGAATCGCCAAAGTAAACGCTGTCGGCAACGACTTCGGCGCTGCGGCGCTTGTTGCCCTCCTTGTCCTGCCAGTTGCGGATTTGAAGCCGACCGGCCACGACGATCATGCGCCCCTTGCTGAAATACTTCTCTACGAACTCAGCCGTACCACGCCACGCAACAATGTCGATAAAATCCGTTTCCCGCTCTGCGCCCTGTGCTGCATAGTCGCGGTCACATGCGACGGAGAATGAGGCGACTGCCGTGCCGTTCTGCGTCCGGCGAATCTCTGGGTCGCGTGTCAGACGCCCCATGAGAACAATGCGGTTAAGCATGATCGACCTCCTGCATTGGCGGCGCCGGTTCATCTACGCCCTGCGCTGCCGGGTCGCGGGGAGCGCCGAGGATCGCTTCGAGCGCATCACGCAGATGCCAGTTTTCAATGCTGGACTGGAAGATGGCTTCGCAGACACGCAGCCGCTCGGACTCGCGGATGAGCTGTTCCAGATCAACGTCCATGATGATGCCCGCTCCGGGGGAATCATCGACCGGGTATGCGTGAACATCGTTTCTATTGCAGTTGAGCATTTTTGAAATCTCCTTTTTCGATAATTTTGATTACTTCCTGACACTGCGGAATATCAAACATTCCGATATGCGTCTTCTCAATCGGAAGCCCCATCTGCTCGGCGAGCCATCCGTAGGCGGCTTTGCGCCGCCCGCGGAAAGGGCCGGTTTTCCAGAGAGGGTCGAATGATGCGTGTGCTGCCATTTTCCATTTGCGGAGCGCGGCATCTGCAAGGCGTCCGAGCGGTTTATCCGTTCTGCCATGGCAGCCTACATACGCGCCGCAGTTTCTGCAGAGGTAGGCGGTATGTCCAAAGCTGCGTCCGTAGATTTCGGAATCATCAACCAGCGCAGCTTTGTGACCACAGTAATCGCAGTAAACGGTCAAGGTTCCTTCGCCTCCTTGCTTTGAGATGATTTACCCGGCGGCCCTGTCCTGATGCCAAGTTCTTCACACTCGGAAATGATTCCGTCGAGAAAATTAGCCATTTCCGCGCTGGTGTACTCGCTCGTACCTTTCAGCGCGCGGTAGTGGATGAATTTTTTGTCACCCATATAGCTGCTGCCGATCGCGGCGTAATGTCTGGCAACAAGGCGGGGCGGTACGCCATCGCGGAGCGAGAACAGAACTTTGCATTCGTTCCCGGCTTCGTCGATGTAGCTTTCGCCAACGCCATAGCGCCGAATCATTTCTTCGTAAACGGATTCCTTGTCGGTTTTCAGCTTGGCGGCAAGCTGCTCGATCAACGCCCATGCAAAGCCGCTGGCGCGGTTGCTGCGAGGGTCAGACTTCTTCGCAATGGAGAACGTGATCGGGCGCTCCCCGAAGTTCTCCCACAACGATTTGACGCTTTCACGGGTATAGATCGACAGAATATACTCGCCGCTGCGGGCGTAGGTAATGTCTTTCAGAAAACCGTTCATGCTTTTCCCTCCTCAACGTGACCGTGCAGGTAGACATATTCGCCGGTCGGTCCGATGTTCTGATAGATAAAATCATCACACTTGGCTTTTGAAAGATGCGTTCCAAGCACCCGCCGCTCATAGACGAACTCGCCGTTTGCCTTTTTCTCGCGGATTCGCTCTTGGATTTCTGCGTCCTCGTAGTTCGCCTCCAACAGATACAGATCGAAGTTCGGCGCTGAAATGCCGTGTAGATTGTTCGTGTCGGTGGCGTAGAGAACCTTTCCAGCCGGAAGCAGCAGCTTGTAACCGCAGTTCGGAACGTCATGTACCAGCGGCACAGGCTCGACGGTGAAATCTCCGTAGCTGTATCGGTGGTCGAAATCATAGAGGTCGATGTTCGCGGGATTGACGCCAGCCTCCACCAGAGGTCGCACCAGCCAGCGACAACAGCCGAAACGGAGTGCCGGACGGTCCGCAGCGAGGGCGTGGAGCGTGCTTTTTCGGAAGTGATCTCCGTGCCAGTGTGTCAGCAGAACCAGCCTGAGAGCTTTTGCAACTGGCTTCACGAGCTTGTATGGCACACCGCAGTCCATCAGAATTTGCCCGTCGATCACGACTGCGTTGCCGGTAGAGCCGGTTGCGAGGACTTCAAACGGAACGCTCATTACAGCGAACTGAGGTCAATCTGCTCCGGCTCGCTGGCGTTCTCCTGAAGCTGAGCGGGAGCACTGCCCTCAACGGCCGGCTGCGGAGCGTCGGTCGTAAGCTCCAGCTCGTCGGAATGGTCGGTAATGATTTCACCGGTTCTGGGGTCAACAGCCGGAATGCCGGAATCGTCAGCGAGCGCCTGCTGCATTTCCGTGGACATGATTCCCCACTTGGAAATGAGCTGTCGGAGCAGGGTTTTCTTTGCCATGCTGTCGAAGTCCTTGTACCAGAAACTCGAATACTTCCACATATCCTTGTCAGCGATCTGCCCGTTCTTGATCTTGTCGTAGGCGTCTTTGCTGAACGCCTGCGAGTATGTATCCGCATGATTGAGCATCTTTTCCTTTGACCAGTAGATGCACTTGCGGAAGCCGTTCAGATACTCGAAGTAAGCCATGTAGCCAACGATCGGAAGCGACTCGCGGAGATCATCGTCTTCGATGAACTTGAACTGCGGCTTTGCCGTGTGCGGATCTTTGCCGAGGTACTCGCCCTGGCGGATCTCCATGCAGTCCAGATCGGAATACTGCCCGCTGCGGAGCGCAAGCTGGACATAGCCTTTGTAGCCGAGAACAAACTGCGCTTTGGAGCATTCAGGGGAAAGAAGATGCCCCTCACGGTCATACTTCGCTTTCTGCTTGAACGGAACGAGATAATACTGGCCGAGCTGCGGCGAGGGAGAAAGATTCAGTGCCTCACCCAGCAGACCACCGGCAAGGATGGAACTGGGTTCGCAGGTCTGAAGCGCCGGAGTAGTGGCGACAGCGGACGTGATCGAGGCAATGAAGCGGTTTGCGCGCTTCGGATCTTTCAGCGTATTTCGGATAAGATTCTGGTAGCTTTCCGTACTGATAGCCACGGAAAAGGTCTGCTTCTTCGCAGGCGCGATGTTAGAACTGCTCATAGTCGTAACCTCCATTTACGAGAAATTCTTTGAGTGCTTTCAGCTTGTCAATGCCACCGCGGACGCGGAACGAAACCTGATAGATTTTTTCAACAGGCGCCTCGGTGGGGATGGGCTGCTCGACGGGTGCAGAAACGGGGGCAGGCGGTTCTTCGTTCAGAACTTCTTCGATCTTCGCCTGCGCGGCATCCTGAACTTCCTGTGCGGACTTCATGGCGGCGCGCCGTCGTGCGGCTTCCTCCATCTCCTTGTGGCGCTTGTCCACAATCAGAGCGGCTTCCGGCGCGGAAAGCGTCTTGCGGTACTCGACCATGACCTCATCCTTGTGTTCCAGCGTCTCAATAAGCCGAAGATCGTTGGACACGTTCTGCAAGAACAAGGAAACCTGCCCTTGCAGCTTTTTCATGGAATCGGACATTGTGACGTTGACGCCTGCCAGCTCAAAGGGAACAAGGTCTTCTGGAATGTTCAGGCTGGCGCGGTACTCGTTGTAAAACGCAACGATTTCATCACGCTTCGCGCCCTTGATGCCGTTCTCAACTGCTGCAATCTTGGTTTTCAGTTCTGCGTCAGCCTTTGTGAAAGCATCGGCTGCGCACTCCTTGTAGAGCTTTTCAAAGGCTTCATACGGGGCAAGAATCGCTTTTTTGACTTCGCGGCGGCGCGCTTCCAAGTCCTGAAATTCCTTGTTCAGCTCTGCACGGGCTTTCTTGACGTCCTTGTAGGTTTCCTCAGTGCAAGCCAGCGCCAGCGCCTGTGCAACGCGAGCATCGACAGAAGCCTTGACCTGCCGAAGCTGGTCTTCGATGATTGGAAGCTGCTTGACAACGATCAGATTATTTTCCATCAGTCGGTGCCTCCTGCGTGATTTCTTTCAGGAGCGGCAAGATCCGCTCGTCGATTCGGCTTTCCGGCACGTTGACCTCGCAGATCACGGCGCGTGCTTCGCGTTTGGCGGTGGGGGCGATAACCTCCATGCCAACGGTGACGTTCGGAATGCTGCAGCGATAGCTATAGGCGCGTCCGATGCGTACGCTGCCGGTTTCCTCATCGCGGTAATAGACATTTACGATCATGTGGTTTCTCCTTTCATGCGTTCAAAATCAACCGGCTCGTCCGGGTCACAGGGCTCGACCGTGAACGTGAAGCTGATACGCTCATGGCAGAACTTTCGGAAGTTTCCATCCGGGGAAGCCATGCAGGATTTCAGGAAGTTTTCTTCGGTGTATGCGCTGCTGCAATTCAGAATGCCCGGTTCTTTATCGGGGTGGGCAAGCCGGAATGCCGCGCAAGCCAAGTTGACGTTCGGGGCTTCAACTTCCGTCCAGCCGCCGACGAAAGGCTGACCATCCGTGCCGTAGGTGAAGTAGTATTTCATTCGCGATCTCCTTTACTGATATATCCGCGCACAACATCGGTGAGCCAGTCCTGCACAGTGTCGTAGCCGTCGGCTGCAAGATGCGCTTTGAGCTGGGCAGCTTCGTCGGCGGTGATTCTGGCGTGCAGCTTGTCCTTGAGCCGGTGCTGATCGGCGGTGCGGAAGTTCTTGCGAACGTTGCCGTCCGGGTCGAACTCGGCGTAGAGGGCTTTCATGGCTTTCTGTGTCAGGCAAACGCCGTAGGCGTCGCTGTTCTCGCACTTGCTCTGGCTTGTCATGTCGTACTTGGGGTAGATGGTCTGCACAACAGCGACCATTTCTTTTGCGGGAGTTTTTGTTTTTAGCCGAAGCTCTTTCAGATTGTTCGGCATCTGCATTCCTCCTTGACGATAAGATTTTTCACTGCTATGATCGAGGTAGGTCTTTTTGCCTGGGGTCGTTTCCGTGCCAGCGGAGCGGCCCCCTTACTTTTTCTTGGCGGCTTCATCTCCTTTCCCAGCGGCGCGCTGCCGTTTCCGTTCCCGATAACCGATGAGCCATTGCTGGTAGCGTTCCTCCATGCCGGGAATCTCAAAGCAGGCTCGGGTGAGATCGAGCGCCATATCTGCCAGCGCGTTCCTCTGGAACTCTGGAATGGAATCGACATTGATGGTCGGCGGCAATTTCTGTCCTCCTTTCTCATTGGGTGTTTAACTGATTAAACACTATCGGCAAAAAAAATACAGTCCACGGTCGTTTCAAGCGCAGCAGCAATTTTCAGCAACGTCTTTGTCGAAGCAGAGCGAGCCGTTCCGTTCTCCAAACCAGAGATCGTTGTGCGGCTGATGCCGCTTTTTGCTGCAAGTTCTTCCTGCGTCATGCGCTTTTCTTCGCGGACTTCCTTGATGCGGTATCCCACGGGGCGTTCCTCCTTTCTGCCAAGGTGTTTAATTTGCTTGACACGAACACATTACCACGTTATTCCACGGCTGTCAAGCAAATTGAACAAAAATGTTCAAAAAATTTTACGGACGTCTTGACGATGCTGATTGCCGAATGTATAATATTTTTAACAAAACATCGGAGGCACAACCATGACGCTCAAGGATCTTGTAATTAAATACAGGGCAGACAATGGACTTTCCCAGCGCCAATTTGCGCTGCAATGCGGTCTTTCAAATGGATATATCAGTATGCTTGAAAAGGGGATCAACCCAAGTACCGGCGCGAAGATCACGCCAACGCTTCAGGCTCTGAATAAGCTGGCTGCGGGAATGCACACAACGCTGAACGAACTGTTTACGCTTGTTGACGATATGGATGTGGACGTAAAAACGCCCGCCCTCAGTGAAGAGGACGGGCTGGCATCGGTCGATATGGAGATCATTTCGCTTCTGGCTGGCTTGTCTGATGCGAAGAAGCAGCAAGCAATTTCGTTTCTTCGGTTTCTCGCAGCAAGCGAAGAAACGTAAGACATTCCTTTTTCGCGGTATCGGACATCTTTTCCAACAGGCATAGTACGGCCAACAGTTCCTTGCTCGACATTGCAGTATCTCCTTTTCTTTTTTGGCTGCCGGCGCATTTTTGATTATAGCACAAAAATAGGTAATTGGTCTATTTCGAGAGAATATAACAATCTTGTTATTTCGACAAGGAGGAAATGAAGATGAGAATGAAGAAGCTGACAATGGCAATCATTGCCGCTGCGTTACTGTTGTGCGCAGGGTGCAGCAGGAATGATGAAAGCACGCCGACTGCCCCGTTCAATGGGATGCTCGACATCGACACTGGCGAGGTATATTGCCTTGGAGACCAAAAGGAAAAATTCGATAATGCGTTCAACGAAGGCAAGGAAAACGCCGATCGGGGTTACTACTCCTATCTTAGCGATAATTTGCAGGTATCTTATGACAGCGAAGGAAGAGCTTCCAAAATTACTGTTGATGGAGCAACGAACCGTTTTTCGTTTTACAATTTCACGTTTGCTACTCCAATCGAAAGTATAGAGGGACGTTATGAGCGCTCAGACGTATCGGGACTCCTTTTTTACAAACTGTACTTCGATGAAAACGGCGATGTTTGCAAGCCATATACAGGCTACTTGTTTGCGGAACTGGAAGTTAGGGACGGGGATCTTCTGGATATGAAAGATGGTCAATATCTTGAGTATTCCATTCAAACACTCGATTCGCTTACTGCTAGTTTCAGCCGCTAAGAAATGTTATATCGCCTAAAGGAGCTGCAAAACACATGGCACGTTCAGCGAAGAAAATTGAATATGCACCCGCTGAACAGATCGGCGTGATCTATGCCCGTTATTCTTCACACAACCAGAAAGAAGAAAGCATTGAGCAGCAGATCGCCGAATGCACGGAGTTTGCCGAGAAGAATGGAATCAGAATCATCGGCATTTACGCAGATAAGGCTGTGTCTGGTCGCTCCGATCGACGTCCGAACTTCCAGCGCATGATGCGCGATGCAGAAAAGCGGCACTTCCAAATCGTCGTTGCGTACAAGAGCAACCGCATCGCCCGTAATATGCTGAACGCTTTGCAGTATGAAGCCCGGCTCGACCTGTTTGGAATCAAAACATTGTACGCCAAAGAGGAATTTGGCAATACCGCTGCAGGACGCTTCGCGTTGCGGACGATGATGAATGTGAACCAGTTCTATTCCGAGAACATGGGCGAGGATATCAAGCGCGGTATGGTGGACAATGCCAACGAATGCAAGGTGAACGGTATGCTCCCACTCGGATATGTCAAAAGCAACGAGGGCAAATATGCCGTCGCACCAGACGAAGCAGCCGTTGTTCGAGAGATCTTCGACAGCTTTCTGAAAGACGTACCAGTTGCTGAGATTGCCCGCTCACTTAATCAGCGCGGTATCCGCACAAAGCTTGGGCGCGAGTGGAACAAGAATAGCTTCCATATCATGTTGAAGAATGACAACTACATTGGCGTTGTGGTCGAGGATGGCATACCGCCGATTCTGGAAAGGGAGGTTTTCGCAGCCGTGCAAGAAAAGCTCGCAAATAAGAAAAAGACCGCCGGGCGGCGGTCGGCAAACGGAGAATATCTGCTTACTGGGAAACTGTTCTGCGGCTATTGCGGCTCCTACATGATCGGCGTGTCTGGCACGGGGGAGAACGGAACCGTGCATCATTACTACCAGTGCCAGAAGCGCCACGCAGAAAGCCGGTGTGAAAAGAAGAACGTGCGACGTGACTTTATTGAAAAGCTGATTGCGCGGTTGACACAGGAGTATATTTTGCAGGATGACACAATCGAGTGGATCGCTGACAGCACCATGAGTTTTCAGGCGATGGCGCGCCGGGAATCGGGAATCGCTCAGTTGGAGCATGATCTGGCAGACAAGCGGAAAATTGCGAAGAACATCATGTCCGCAATAGAGCAGGGGATTATCACCGAAACGACAAAGGCGCGGCTGCTCGAAGTGGAAGCGGAAACCCGCGATCTGGAACGATCGCTGTCTGTAGCAAAGGCAGCGGCGCAGCCAGTAGAGCGTGAACGAGTCGTTTTCTCACTGGAGCAGATGCGCGAGGGGAACGTCGGAAGCAAGGAACATCAAAAGAAGCTGATTGACACGTTTGTAAAGTCAGTGACGCTCTGGGATGACCGTATCCAGATTGACTACTATCATACACCCGGCAAGCACAAATTCTCATATTCGCTGGAGGAATTGACAAGCAAGGTTGAAAACGAAAGTAATGCCGCTGACGTTCGTGCAGAGTCTCTTGAGGTCCACCATCAAGCTGCACCAAAAAAGATGCCGCTGCGAAAAGCCTAGAAGTTTCAACGACTTCCGGGCTTTTTTGCGCCCATTTTTAGAGGCGTGACAAAAAGATGCCAAAATGGGCTTTGGCAAATTCGATGGACCTGTACCTTTACCCAAGGCTTTTTGAGCCGCTTTTCCGAGAATTTTTCGGGAAAGCGGCTCGCTTTTGCTCTCGGCAAAGTGTAGAATTTCGACTGGCGTTTTTGTTGGTTCTGCCGAATGCGCACTCCAAGCACAGATGGCGGTGCGTTAGCCCGCTGTGCGGCATTTCAGACGTTAAGACCGTAGACAAGATCCATCCCATTCCAGGACGAAACCACGGCGTATTGGCGATGCTGGGACGCGAGAAAGCAAACCTCCCGTTGCGCTGGCAACGGGAGGTCGTTTATCTGCTGGCTCTTATCAGAGCATCGGTTTTCAACGTCACGCCCATCATCGCCTTATCATCTCATCAGCAGCAATATAAATTATGTAAGCTATAAAGTGGGGAAAGAACAGCAAGAAATGTCCTCGCTGCGGGCATAAAATGAAGCAACAGTTTATTGGCTTGCGGCATTATTCCTGCGGCATGAGTTGGAAGGGCAGGACCGGCTTTTTTGAGCGCACGCCGGACATGGTATTCTGTCTGCGCCGACAAAAGGTCTCCGCAAAGCAGAGCATCTGCATTGAAACACGCTAGGATGACAATACAATATTACGGGAGCATCAGAGAGATCTGGCGCTCCCTTTGCATTGCTCGACTGATAATTATCCGACTATGCAGCGAGGGCATAGGCTTTTATTATTTGCACATTTGAAAGTTGCTGCTTTAAGCGCAAGAACTCAAACGAAATTATTGACTTTGACCTGGGTCAACAGTATAATTCTTTTGTAAGTCGAGAATGATAAGCACTAAGTTTCAAACAAACGGAGGGCCGTTGTATGAATCAAACCATCCGAAGGGATCACTATCTGCAAAAACTCATTGACCGAAAAGAAAATGGACTGGTGAAAGTGATCACTGGGATCAGACGCTGTGGGAAGAGCTTTCTCCTTTTTAACCTGTTCTATGATTATCTGATTGAGCGCGGCGTCAAGGAGGAACAGATCATCTCGATTGCATTGGATGACGATACCTTTATCAAATACCGTGATCCGGAAGAACTGTCCAAATTTATTCGCGCCAAAATCGTCTCAAAAGACATGTATTATATCCTCATTGATGAGGTACAGTATGCGATTGCGAAAGAAGAATTGAAAAATCCGGACTCCATCCGGCTGTACAATGTACTGAACGGTCTTATGCGGCTTCGCAACGTGGACATCTATGTAACCGGCAGCAACTCAAAAATGCTGACAAAGGACGTTCTGACCGTTTTCCGTGGGCGTGGTGATGAAGTTCGCGTCTACCCCATTTCGTTCAAGGAATACTATACCGCCATCGGCGGAGATAAGATCGATGCATACGAGGAATACGCCTTGTACGGTGGGATGCCGCTGGTTTTGTCCAGAAAAACAGGCAACGATAAGATGGCCTATCTGCAAAGCCTTTTTACGGAGGTTTACTTCAAGGACATTACCGAGCGCTATGATATTGCCCTTCCGGATGTGCTTGCAGAACTGACGGACGATTTGTGCTCGTCTATCGGTTCGCTTACCAATGCCAGCAAGATTGCCAATACACTGGGTACAGTAAAGAACGTCTCTGTTTCAAGCACGACAATTTCTAACTATTTGAACTACCTGATGGAATCCTTCCTGTTCAGCAATGCCAAACGCTATGATGTCAAGGGGAAGAAATACTTTGAATATCCGTCGAAGTATTACTGCACTGACATCGGCCTTCGCAACGCCCGACTGAACTTCCGACAGCAGGAGGAAACGCACATCATGGAAAACATCATATATAACGAACTGCTGTGCCGGGATTGCTCGGTAGATGTCGGCGTGGTGGAGATTTCGGAGACAGTCGAAAAGAAGCAGTCCAGAAAACAGTGCGAGATTGACTTTGTCGTCAACAGAGGCACGAAGAAATATTATATTCAGTCGGCCCTGAACGTGAACGACCCGTCCAAAATGGAGACAGAACTCAGACCTCTGAAAAATACAAAGGATTTTTTTAAGAAAATAATCATCAGCAAGTCGTCCATGAAACCATGGACGGATGACGATGGAATTCTGCATCTTGGCTTGTATGAGTTCTTGTTGAACGAGAATGCAATGGAACTATAAAATGCTGCTGTGAAATAATGGCGGTGAGGCGATCCTGAATGGAACTGCCTCACCGCTTTTATGACTTTATTCGGGACCGAAGATGAAGCCCTGATGGGTATGAACAATATTGGAGAGGATACAGAATAACCATAAATAATCAGAATCAATAGCAGGAGCGTCAGAGAGATCTGAAGTGACCACCAAAAGCTCAATGTCATTAAGATAAAACTGCACAAAGCGCAAGGCAGCTGCCACAAGTAAGCGAAACGGTCTATTTTTGTGGTAGCAGCCCTTTTTGCGCATGACAAAAGCAGATGTCCAGAGGCCATCTGTAATAAACGAGAGTGAATTACCTGCCATCACAGCGGGGTGACAGTGTCAAGACCGCAGCCGCGTCAGCGGTGTGAAGCAGCCTTGACACTGGCAGCACGTTGTGATTCTTCATATAGACTTGAGGCGATAGCCCCTGTCTTTTTTACTTACCAACGTTCCATGTGTACACACGAAGCATCGTAGCGACTCGGACGATTGCACACGGCTGGCTCCTGTGGATAACCAAGAGCGAGGATGGAATGCGGGATGATGTGCTCTGGCAGCTTGAAAAGCTCGCGCTGCGCCTTCACGGCATCCTCACGCGGCCACGTGCCGAGCCAGACCGCACCCAAGCCGAGTGCGTGCGCGCACAGGCAGAGATTCTCCGCTGCAATTGCGCCGTCGATCACCCAGAACTCCTCCGCCGTGCGGACAGCCTTATGCATGTCTCCGCAAATGAGGATGCCCATTGCCGCACCACGCAGCGGCTGGGCGTATTTTCCGTTTCCGTCCGCCATTTTCTCCAGCGTCTCGCGCGCATTCACAACAATGTACGCCCAGTCACGCGCATTCGTCGCACTCGGCGCGGACATGGCCGCCTCCAGCAGCAGATGAAGCTTCTCCGGTTCAATGGGCTGGGATGTGAATTTCCGCACACTTTTTCGAGTCAGAATGGCCTCGATCGCATCCATTCAGTCGGCCTCCTTTGTTCTTTCCTCATAAAAGCGCAGCTCTGTCACCGTGCTGGCTGTCTCCCCGGCCCTGATCACGCAGCTCGGAAACGCAGGCTCGTTCACGGCATTCGGATACTGCTGCGTTTCCAGGCACACTGCACCGTGCGCCCGATAGTGTTTCCCATTCTTACCCTCGATCGGAGACGGAACGTGGTTGAGCGTAAACAGCTGCATGCCGGGCTGATCCGTCCAGACTTCCATTGTAACATGGCTTCGGCAGCCGTGCAAGACGGCCGCACGCCGGAATCCGCTGCCGTCAAGACAGTAGTTGTGATCAAAGCCCGCCTGCTGGCGGAGCTGCGGCGCATCGGCGCGCAGCGCGTCGCGCAGGAGACGCGGACTCCGGAAATCAAACGCCGTACCCGCCACCTCCACCGGAACGTGCTCCGGGATGCCGTCCGGCGCAGTGTAAAGGACCCGCTCCGCACTGATCTGCAGGAGCTGCTCCTCCGCCGCATCGCTGCCGTGGCCGTTGAGGTCAAAATAGGCGTGACTCGTCACGCTCCACGGCGTGTCCGCCGTCGGAACGGCGCCGTATTCCAGCCGCAGAGCATCGTCGCTCAGGACATAATCCACGCTGAAAAACAGCTGCCCTGGAAAGCCGCCGGCACCGTCATCCAGATGCGTCATATGCAGCCGCAGTGCCTGCGGCTCCTGAAGCACGGAAAATGCAAAGTTTTTCGCGGCGTAGCAGCCGCTTCCGCCGTGGACGCAGTGGCCGCCGAAATTACGCTCTAACTGGATCTGTTTTCCATTCAATGTGAACGCGCCACCCTCAATGCGGTTTGCGCAGCGTCCAATCACGCTGGAATTGCAAAGGCCGTTCTGTAAATACCCCTCCAGAGACAGCTTTCCCAGCACAACGTCCACTGCGCCCGCATCCGTCGGGACGTTCAGTCCGTGCAGTGTCGCGCCGAGCGTCAGCACTTCAGCCTGAAGGCCGGAATCCGCGCGCAGGCGCACAAGCCACACGACCTCGCCGCCCGGAAGCTGGCCGTAACTTTCGACTGAAAATGTTCCGAATCTGCTCATACGCTCTCCTGCCGCGTCAATCCTGTCCGGCCCGCAGCTTTTCAATATAGTCTGCGGTGTTTTCGCCCGGAATGTTCCAGTTGTTGTCGTCTGCCCAGTAATCCGGGATCCAGTCCACGTCATGCACCACCTGCATCCGCAGCGCACCCGCGGGGCACGTGACGACGCAGCTGCCGCAGCCCATGCACTTGTCCTCCCGAATGCTGGCCGTACCGTTTTCCACATGAACGGCATCGAATACGCAGCGGCTCTCGCACAGGCCGCAGCCGACGCACGCGTCTTCCTTTACCGACGGGCGGAAGCGGCTCGGGATGCGGATCGGCAGACCGTGATGCTCCAGATCCGCCATAGCGCAGCAGTCGTCACAGCAGCTGCAAATAAAATCGATCTGACGCTTATTGTGCGCAGACACGATGGCCGTGGACTCGTCGATCTCCTTCAGGCAACGTTCCAGCTCCTCCTGCGTCGCATAATGTCCGCCGAAATGCTCCACCGCGTAGTCGGCGCGTGTACCGAAGGTCATACAGTGGCTGTCCTTCGGGCTGTGCTCATGGAAGCCGCACTGGCAATGATCGGCGCTGTATTCCCCGCGGTCAAGATAGGACTTATAACTGCGGCAGACGCACATTTGCAGTGCAAACTTTCCGACCTCTTGGAACGACTGCATGATCTCCCGCAGGTTTTCGCAGTACATCACACCGGGTAGATGCTTGATCGACGCATATTTCGGAATCACGCGGAACGAGCCATATATTGCGTCGATCAATGCCTGTGGCGGGTTCGGCATCTGCCGCCATGCCTCCATCAGGCGGAACAGCGGCATTTCCTGATTCCAGTCAAGACCCTGCGCGTTGTAGGCCAGGCCGATCTGGTCGCGGATGGTCATCACATCGACTGACGGCGCATAGCCGGGTCTGCCCTTCTTGAGCGGCAGCAGCCGCCCATAACGCAGCAGCCTGTCGAGCGCCTCGCGCACAGGTTCTGTTTCAAGCCCAAGCTTCTCCGCGACCTCCTCCGCGCTTCCCGGCAGCTGCAGAACCAGCTTCATCTCAAACGGCGTATACAGCAGACTCAGCAGATACGGCGTGATAAAGCGGTTCGGCGCCGTTGCGTCATACAGTTTTGCACCCTGCATATAAATCTCGTCCAGCTGCGGCAGCGGCGAGCCAAGAATCTGCTCCACAAGAACCTTTTGTTCCTCCATACTCAGCATATTATGTTTCCTCTTTCCTTTCTCTTTGTTTGCGATAAGGCATCTGCGCCTCATCAAGCATGTTTTTTGCGACTGCATAGACCGCGCCGTCATCCTGCTCCGCAGTCAGCGGCTCGCCCCGGAGATTGACCGTCCGCCATCTTCGACTGCTTTCCAGCGCGCCGAGATATCGGATGTTGGCTTCGCAGAGGCGCTCGATCATGAACTCGGCCTGCTCCGGATCCTCGATCTTATTCAGGATCGCGCGCACGCGCCGGATGCCCAGTCCCTGCGCCATGTCCTGAATTTTCTTTGCCAGCTCCAGAGACTCCATCGACGGCTCCACCACGATCAGCACCGTATCACATGCCGTCTCGATCCCGCGGCCAAAGCTCTCCACACCAGCCTCCTGGTCAGCAATCACAAGCTGACGCGGGTCTGGTTCAAGCCTTTGAAGCAGCAGCTGCGCACAGGTGCTCATTGCGCAGGCACAGCCCTGAAGCGGATCGCTGATCTTGCCGGAGGCCAGCAGACGCCGTGTGCCGCAATAAGGCGCGACCTGCTCAGGGATGTCCGCAAAATCGATCGTCTCCGCCTGCATCCACGCGGCGTCGCGGACTGCGCCCGCCTCTGCGTCAAAAACAGGCTTTGGCTCCTCACGCAGGCCGAGCTTGCGGTAAAGGCCGTTATTGGAATGGTCGGTGTCGATCACCAGACATTCATAACCAAGCTCACTCAGCGCATCGGAGAGGAGCGCAGTGACCGTGCTCTTGCCAGAGCCGCCCTTGCCGCAGACGGCGATCTTGCGGATCTGCAGGCGCGTGTCGCGCTGCGCTGTGGCGCGAATATACGCGCGCACTTTCTGCGTAGCTGCGACGCGTGCCTCCTTACTGGTAGCGCAGCACAGGCCGCAGCCGATACATCCGTCACCACCGCGCCCGACGGCGCCGACCGGACAGTGAAACAGTCCCATGTTCGTTTCCTCCGCTCTGATATTGACTGCAGGGACCTTCCCAAGGGAAGATCCCCGCCAAGTGCTAAGGAATGTTCTTTATAACGGATGCTTACTGACCGTCATAGCCAAGCTCGGCATAGCGGGCCAGCATCTCGTCGACGTTGTCCTGCGTGACCAGAAGCGCGTTGAAGATCTGGTCGTCGACGCAGTGAGAATCGACCTCGCCGCTCTGCAGCTTCTCGATGCGATCGATCAGTGCGTTTGCATAGTCATCAGAGGACTGTGCGCAGGAGGCATCAATGTAGCCCTCCTTGATGGCCATGCAGCCCTCATACAGCGCGTCCACGCCGCAGATGACCTTTGCCTTGGCGTCGATACCAGCCGAGTTCATTGCCTCGATCGCGCCGAGCGCCATCGCGTCGTTCTCGGAGAAGATGGCGTCAAAGCCGTCGTCACCGTACTTTGTGATCCAGTCTTCCATCTGGGTCATGGCGCTGACCTTGTCGAACTTGTGATACTTATAGTCAAGAACCGTGATGTCGGGGCGGGTTGCCAGTGCATCGTTGAAGCCCTGACCGCGCAGGATGGAGCCGGAGTAGCCCTCGGCGCCGCCGAGCATCAGGACCTTGCCGTTCTCAGGGATCTGGTCAATGACTGCCATGGCGGACTGATAGGCCAGATCATACTCAGAGCAGACAAAGTTAGAGCATTTGCCCTTGAGGAAGTCCCACGTGATGGCGTAGTAGATGACGTTGGTGCCCATATCCTCAAGCTGCTTGATGTAGTCACTGTCATCCGAGAGGGTGCCATACATGACAAGATCCCAGTCGCCCTCGGAAATGCAGCGCTCCAGGAATGGCTGAATCTCAGCAGCGTCTGCTTTGCTATCGAACAGCGTCACTTCGACGTTGTCAAAGTGATTTTCGATAGCCTCCTTGCAGACCAGCGCAGTCTGGTGATGCCACTGGTCTGCAGCATTATGCAGCCATGCCATTTTAAAGGTGTCTTTCTTTTCGGCGGAGTTGTCATCCGTCTTGGTATCCGCGGTGGAGTTGTCGTTTGCAGGCGTTTCGTCGCTGGGGGCGGCGTCATTCTTGGCGCAGGCGATCAGCGTGAACGCCATAACGAGCGCGAGAAGCAGTGCGATCCATTTTTTCATTTTCATAATTCCTTTCTGAACGTTTTGTGTTTGTGATTTATTGGGAGACACGGAGGGATCTGGTGAATGTGTCAAGGCCAACCGCAAGGACAATGATGGCGCCGTTGATGATCTGCTGGACATAGGAGTCGACGCCGAGGAGGTTCAGAATGTTGCTGATGATGCCAAGCACGACCGCGCCGACGATGGCGCCCCATGCCGAGCCTGTGCCGCCGGCAAAGCCGATGCCGCCGATGACGGTGGCAGAAATGGCCTGGCCCTCATAGCCCTGCGCGCCAGTGGCGACGCCGCAGTTGGCGCGGGAGGTATACAGGACGCCCGCCAGACCGATGAACAGGCCAGAAAGCGCATAGGCAAGGATGACGTACTTTTTGAGGTTGATGCCGCAGGCGCGCGCCGCCTCACGGCTGCCGCCGAGAGCATAGAACTTTCGTCCGACGACCGTCTGATCCAGCAGCACCCACAGGATGACCGCTGCGATCAGCATGACGATGACGGAGATGGGAATGACGTCAAACACAAAACCCTGGCCGAGCGTCTTCCAGTTCGGCCCGGTCTGCGAGATCATTGAGCCGCCTGTCACAATGTAGCAAAGGCCGCGGACAGCCATCTGCATACCAAGCGTAGCAACAAACGAGGGCAGATTGAACTGCGCGATCACAAGGCCGGAGAAGGTATTGATCACGAGGCCCACAACCATGCCGACTAGGATCGCAACGACCATGGAGCCAGTGGCGAGATACGCCTTCAGCGCCAGAATGCCAGTCAGGCAGCAGGTCGAGCCTGCGCAGAGGTCAAGGTTGCCGGAGATCAGCAGGATCGCCTGACCGAAGGCCAGCACGGCATACACCGTGACCTGCCGGAGGACGTTCACAAGGTTGCTCGCCGTCAGGAACTTATCCGTCAGAAATGAGCAGATGATCATGAACAGAAGTGTAATGACGTAAATGGAATACTTGGCCACAAAATTGACCATTCTTTGTCTGCTGTTTAATTTCATTGTTTATTTTCCCCCCGTAGCGTAAGTCATAACGCTTTCCTGCGTGATCTCATCGCCCTTCAGCTCGCCTGTGATGCGGCCCTCTGCAACGACGTAGATCCTCTTGCACATGCCGATCAACTCCGGCAACTCAGACGAGATCATCACAACGCCCATACCCTGCTGGGCCAGCTCGTTCATGATCTCATAGATCTCATACTTTGCGCCAACGTCGATTCCGCGTGTCGGCTCATCAAGGATGAGGACTTTCGGTGAGGCCATCAGCCATTTGGCAAGGACGACCTTCTGCTGGTTGCCGCCCGAGAGCGTGTAGGTCGGCACGTTCTGAGATCCGGCCTTAATACGCAGGCGGTCAAAGTATGTCTGCACCGCGCTCTTTTCCTTTGCCTTCTGCACGATGCCGCCCTTGGAAAGGTTTTTCAGATTCGGCAGGGAAATGTTTTCCTTTATGCTGCGAGTGCCAACGATACCATATTTTCTGCGGTCTTCACTCGCCATAACAAGACCGTTTTTGATGGCGTTGGAGATGGTGACGGGCTTGAGCTGCGCACCGGAGACCTCCACGGTTCCCGACGTGATCGGGTCAAAGCCGCACACGGCACGGACGATCTCCGTGCGTCCCGCGCCGACAAGGCCTGCAAAACCGACGATCTCGCCCGCGCGGACGTGGAAATTGACATCTTTGAACACGCCGCCGCTGAGATTTGTAACGCGGAGTACATCCTCGCCCTGACTTTCCTCGCGGGTCGGATAGAGATTGCTGACCTCACGGCCGACCATCATGGAGATGACGTCCTTTTCCGTAAACTCGCCGATCGGCGCGGTCTTGATGCTGCATCCGTCGCGCATGATGGTGACATAGTCGCTCAGACGGAAGATCTCATCCATCTTGTGCGAGATGTAAATGACTGCGCAGCCCTCTTCCTTGAGCCTGCGGATCTTATCAAACAGACGCTCGGACTCATGCTGTGTCAAAGAAGATGTTGGCTCGTCCATGATGACAATCTTCGCGTTGTGATAGGTGGCCTTGACAATCTCCATCATCTGTGCGTCAGAGATTGGCACCGTGTACATCATGGCATTCGGCGTAGTGTGGATATGCTCGATTTTTAGAATCTCGTCTGCCTGCTCGCGCATAGTCTTCCAGTCGACAAATCCGACCTTCGTGCGGGGTGGGTCACCGAGGCAGAGGTTCTCTGCTACAGAGAGGTTCGGCGCATATACAAGCTCCTGAAAGATCATGGATATGCCGAGCTTCTTGGCGATCTGCGGGCTAGTGATATGCTGCTTTTCGCCGTTTACAAGAATCTCACCACTGTTGGGCATATGCATGCCGTTGATGATTTTCATCAGCGTTGACTTTCCGGCACCATTCTCGCCAACGATGGAGTGGACCGTGCCGTAACGCACGTCGAAGCTCACATCATTCAGTGCCTTGACGCCGGGAAATGACTTTGTGATGTGTCGCAGCTGTAAAGCGTAATTCTCACTCATACTCCTATCCTCACTCCATCGTGAAAATGACCTTGTAGGCCTCACGATTGCGGATCATATCGACGCCCTTCTGCGCCTCGTCGATCGGCATCACGTGGCTGTAGAACCACTTCGGGTCCACAACGCCCTTTTCGATCATGTCGAGCATCTCGTCATGCTGGCGGAACTCGTGATACGGCCAGTTGAGGATGTGGACGCTGACGTTGTTCGGCAGGTCCAGCAGATCGATCGTGGAGTGGCCGCGCTTGAGCACGCCGTATACACCGACAACGCCGCACGGAACAAGGAACTTCGCGCCCTGAAGGACGATCTCAGGGCTTCCCGCCGCATCCACGCAGACGTCGAACTTCTGCCCTGCCAGCTTCTCCTCCACGCTCTCGGTCTTGGAGTTGAGCGTCAGATCGACCTTTGCCAGCTCCGCGATGCGCGCAAGGCGCTCGTCATGATGGCCGACGACCGTAACATTCGCTGCGCCGAGATAGCGCGCAAAGCAGCTCAGCCCCAGCGCAACCGCACCGTCGCCGAAGATGAGCACACGGCTTCCGGCATGGACACCAAAGTTTTTCAGCGCGCTATAGTTTTCCTTCATGGTCAGCAGCATGACCGCATCGGGATCGGACATGCCATCCGGAATCCGTCTGGACGGGAAGTCCAGAATGGGATCGTCCAGCATACCGAACAGCGGGCTTTTCACTCCGTCCTCCACCATTGCTTTGACATCCATAGTCAAAGCATAGCCGTTCATGCCGCCGAAGGTCTGGGTATAGCCGGGCGCAGGGGTCAGCATGCCGAGCGGGCTCGTGACACGATCGCCCGGCTTGAGATAGCGCACTCTCTCGCCGACCTGCTCGATGACGCCGACACCTTCGTGACCGAGCAGTGTGGGATACGTGACCGGCTTCTGTGCAACGCTGCCATTATAAATGATTTTCAAATCCGTGCTGCTGCAAAGACCACAGGCCGTCACGCGCACAAGACAGTCATACGGGCCAACCTTGTCCGGCTTTGGCACCTCAACGATCTTTACAGTTCCGTCGCCCATTGCGGCGACCGCTTTCATCATTTCCATTTGATTCTTCCTTTCTCTGTCGGCATCTTGTTATGTCGTATGGGGAGGCTAGACCACCATTATCCAACCTCATGCAACGTGCGCTCGATGATCTCGCACTGGAGGCGATGGTCGAGATTGACAAAGTATTCGCAGTAGCCCGCGATGCGGACAACAAGATCCCGGTGTTTGTCTGGATGTACCTGCGCATCTAGCAGATCCTTGGGATTCTGGTAGTTGATCTGAATCTGCGGGCCCATCTGCTCCAGATAGACCTTCAGCATCCGGATCGCCGCCTGTGTACCCTCGCGATCCTTGACAAAGGAAGGGCTGATTTTGAAGTTCAGCGCATGTGCTCCAGTGACATCCCTGTGCGAAAGCTTCAGAACGGAGTTCAGCAGTGCAGTCGAGCCTTCAGTGTCTGCACCTTGCGTCGGACCGACACAGTCGGAGATTGCTTCGCCCGCAGAGCGTCCGTTTGCTGTTGCGCCGAGGCTCTCACCTAGGGTAATGTGCATGTTGTAGCTGAAAACATTGTCCACATAGCGCGTCTTCGGCAGGCGGTCCGCGTTTTGGCGGCGGACACCCGCGGCGTAGCTGTCAAACAGCCGCTTTGCGATCTCGTCGACATAGTCATCGTCGTTGCCGAACTTCGGCGCACCGTTTGCAAGACGCAGACGGTCAAGCTCATGGCCTGCAAAGTCCTCATGCAGCATCTGACCAAGCTCGGCGAGCGTGTAGCGCTTTTCCTCGAAAACGAACTTGCGGATGGCGCTGAGACTGTCCGCTGCGGTACCGAGGCCCTGCGCCGAGACCGAAATGGGGTCACCCGTGTCCGTGCCGCCCTGGAAGTAATCCGTCGCATTTTCAAGGCAGCCGTCGATCAAAGCCGATGCAAACGGGTCACAGTTTCTCTCGCGCTGCGAATGGATCACATTTTTGCCGCTTTCGCCCGCTTCATCGCACTGCTTGTCGATCAGCTTCAGATATTCGCCGAGGAATTCCTCAAAGCTCTCGTATGTACGCCCCTCTGCGGCGCTCTTGCGGATCATTGCGTTCAGAAGCTCCGGGAAGAAGATCAGGCCGCCTGTCGTCCAGTTGCAATCCTTGCCCTGGATCATGATCTCGGTGCAGCCCTGGTTGTAATAGTCGCGCGCCCACTTCTCGGGAATGCCGAGGCTGGTAAGATTCGGGACCCAGACCGCATCGTTGAGCACCATCGGCTGGCCGCATCCGGCCTTGACCGTGCGCATGATCTCGTCATAGAACCAGTCAGGTGTCTTGCCGGGCATGACACGGGCGGACATGTTGGGATACGGCGTCTTGAGCGTGGACATCGCCTCAAGGCACAGCTTTGAGAGATCGTTGCAGGCATCCTCGCCGCTCTCACAGCAGATGCCGCCGACAGCGAGCGACTGCACGGTGCGCATTTTCGGCTCGTTGAGCTTCATATAAAGGCTGCAGATCAGCTCGAACACGCGGTCGACCGTGATCGTGCCAGCTTCGATGTCATGCTTATAGAACGGGTACATATACTGGTCAAAGCGTGCCAGCGACAGGGCCGAGCCGCCGAACAGATTGCCGATCAGCTGGATCATCCAGACAAGCTCGATGGCCTCGGTGAAGGTCTCGGGCTTCTGCATCGAGATCTTTTCCATCACAACAGCCATTTTCTGAAGCTCCGCGCGGCGGACAGGCTCCTCTGTCGCCTCAGCCTTCACAGCCGCAGCCTTGGCATAGCGGAAAATATAGTCCGAGACCGCCTCCATGACGATCTTGCAGCCCGTGTAGAAATCCTTGTCCTTCTGCGATTTTGCATTCTCCAGATAGCCGTTGATGCGCTCCAGAATGCCACCGATGCCCGTCACGACAAGGCGCTTATAATTGAGATTCGTGTGGTTTGCGGCGTTCCAGCCGTTTTCGCGCAGCAGCTGCATGGTCTCCGCGCCATAGTTGTACACGAAGTGCTTTTCGATGCGGGAGCCGATCTCCCAGTTTTCAAATTCCACGCCCGCATCGCGGTAATGCTGCTCCATCTCCGCGATGAGCTTCTGCATAACCTGGAAATCGATGTTCGCGTCGTAATGGTCGCGCGCCATCAGCGAGCCGAAGCGGAACTTGGTGAGGTTCGCCTGCTCCTCAAAGGAGAGGCCGCCCTTTTTGTACGAAAACAGCATCTGCCCTTCGCGCGTATTGTCATAGTGATTGAAGCCGCCGCGTTTTGCAAAGTATTCGTCGAGCATCTGCTGCGTTTCCTGCTTCAACTGCTCATAGGTCAGCTGGTTGCGCGCCTCATCGACCGGCCACATGCCCGTGACCGACCCGATCAGCTGCTCAGCATCGTAGATTGGCTGTTCAATGTGGTTGAGATGGTACGCAAAAGCCTTTGCGCGGCGGATATTCTCCGGTTCACCCTTCGTCTGTGCGAGCGACGCGGCCATATTGACATACAGCCGGGTCTGGCGCAGGCCCTGATCGTTGAGCGCCTGCGTCTCATCCTTCATGCGCTGGATGCGAGGCGTCATAAGGGTCGTTGGTATATCCTTTATGTCGATAAATTTTTCCAATTGTTCCGCCAGAAAATATTTACTCATGAATGCTCCCCCTTTTGAATTTACTGCTGCCGAAGAAAGTGCATCGTTTCCCGCAGCGCCGGATATAGTCTTGTATATGCCTGATACATGTGTTCATATTTTGCGTTTTCCACGCCGGGAGGAATCGCACCGCTCGGCCGGAATCTCGCAAGCGCCTGATCGATGCTTTCAAATATGCCGACCGCGCTGCCAGCGACAGCCGCAATCCCAAGCGAGGTCGCGTCCTCCGCCGGGGCCGGGATGGTTTGAAGCTCCAGCCGCGTGACATCCGCGATGATCTGGCTCCAGAGCGTGGACTTCATGCCGCCGCCGATGGCATGCACGCGCGTGAGCGGAAGGAATTCGCGCTGCGCGTCCGCGATCTGACGCAGGGCATAGGCAACGCCCTCAAATACCGCGCGGCAGAAATGGCCGTTTTTATGGATCTGATTCACGCCTGCAAAAACGCCGCTGGCCTGTGCATCGAAAATCGGCGAACGTTCGCCGTCAAGATACGGCAGATACACAAGTCCCTCGCAACCCGGATCGACCTCAGCCGCGAGACGATTCATCTCCTCAAGCCCCACACCCAGCAGTTCGCGCACCCAATTGACGGACGCGCCCGCCGCCTGCATCGTGCCATAGACACTGCTTGTCAGTCCATCCAGATTCATAATGTTGAACAGGCGCTGCTGCGGATCGATGACGGGCTTTTCTGTCACGGTGGCGATCCACGCCGTCGTGCCGAGGCTCAGATATGCGTCGCCGGGGTGCAGATTTCCCGCACCGGCGCTGCCGCAGGCGCCGTCTCCGCCGCCTGCGATGACCGGGATCCCGGCAGGAAGGCCAAGCTCCCCTGCGCTCGCCTGCGTCACGCGCCCGACAATGTCACAGCTGCGGTGCAGCGCAGGCAGTTTTTCCATGTCGACGCCGAGCTGCCGGAACAGCTCCGGCTCATAGCTGCGCGTCGTGATGTTCATCAGCTCGCCGTGGCTGGCGTCGGAGTAATCCGTCGTATCGGGATCTCCGGTCAGCCTGGCAATGATGTAATCCTTCGACTGAAGGAATTTTTCGGTTTTTTCATAGATCTCCGGGCGGCACTGCCGGAACCAGAGGATCTTGCAGAGCGAGCTGCGCGCATCCAGAATGTTGCCGGACATCTGATACAGGCGCTGCGCGCCGATATCGCGGCAGATCTGCGCATACTGCGCCGCGGCTCTTGAATCCGAGTGGAGCAGATGCGGATGCAGCGGCTCAAGATCCTTACCGATCGGCACGCAGCCGAGCATATGGCCGCTGACGCCGATGGCCGCGATCTTTGTACGGCTGTCGGGACTGCGCCCGATCAGCGCCTGTGTCGCGCGGCAGATGCCGCTCCACCAGTCCAGCGCGTTCTGCTCGGCAATACCGCCGCGCGCATAGTGTGTCGGATAGGACTCCGTCTGCGTGCCGACGACGGTGCCGTCCGCCGCGATGATGGAGGCCTTCACGCCGCTCGTCCCAAGATCATAAGCCAGTAACTGTTCCTGCTGCATAGCGTTTCTCACTCCACATTCACAAGCCGTCCGCCCTTTGACTGGATATAGCGCTTCCAGCCGTCGCTGACCGAGGCGTCGACCATTTCAAATTCCTGATATTCGCTGTCAATGCGCTTGGCCTTGGAGACGCCCAGCTTGTGATAGGGCAGGATCTCCGCGCCGACCAGCTTCGGCAGCTGCACCGTCAGCTGCGCAATGGCGTCAAAATGTACCTGATTGTCATTGACTCCTGGAATGATCGGGCAGCGGACCAGTACGCGTGCGCCAGAGTCATGCAGATACCGCAGGTTTTCCAGGATCCGGCGGTTGTCGCAGCCGACATAGGCCTTGTGTACCTCCGGGTCGGTCGCCTTATAGTCATACAGGAACAGATCCACGTAGGGCATGACCGCGTCATAGGTCTCTTTTCTATGAACGCCGTTCGTCTCCAGCGCGATGCGGATGCCGTGCTCGCGGCAGCGCCGCATCAGCTCCAGCGCAAAGTCCTTCTGCATCAGCGCCTCGCCGCCGGAAAGCGTCACGCCGCCGTCCTCGCCGTAGTATTTCTGATCCTTCAGCACGACCTTCATGACCTCGTCCGCAGTCATACGCTTGCCGATCAGATCGAGCGCCTGCACCGGGCACGCATCCACGCATTTGCCGCACGCCGCACAGGCTCTGCGGTCAAAGCGGTGTTCGCCGTTTTCGATGCTGTGGCAGCCGTTCGGACAGGCCGCCGCGCACGCGCCGCAGCGAACGCAGCGCTCCTGATTCAGACCGATAAGCGGCTGCATGGGAATCCCTTCCGGGTTGTGACACCATTTGCAGTTGATGTTGCAGCCCTTCAGGAAAACCGTCGTGCGGATACCGGGTCCGTCATGGATAGAGAGGCGCTGAATGCCGAAAACGATTCCTTCGTGGGTGTACTCTGCCATGGTCTCACCTTCTTTCAAATTCAAAGCTCAAGGTGAATGATATCTTCACCCTCCAGCTTGCCGGGAACAAAATCGGTGGCAAACGTGCGCTCCGGCAGCAGCACGATCACTGCTGCGTTTTCCTGATCGACCGGGAACTGCGTTCCGTGCAGGACGCCCGCCTTGAACTTCACCAGCGTGCCCTTCGGCACGAGGAATGCCTCAAACTTGGGCGGGAGGAACGGCGCAAAGCCGAAGCCCGCGAAGATGACGATGTCCGCATCAAGGCACACAACGCCCTCCGCCGCGCGGTTGTGGAATTCATAGTTGGCAACGACCATATCGCGGCGCTTTACATGGCAGACGCACGCCGAGGCATTGCTCATGCCAAGCGGCATGACGTCGGGATAGAACGCATTGTCCGTTCCCACGCCAACGCCCATCGTCTGGGGCTGGTACAGGTTCTCAAACGAACCGTATTTGCTGAAGCTCTCCTGCGTCAGGGGCTGGACCTTAACCGTTTTCATATCGCGATCTTCCTTTCGTTTTTGCTCAAAGGCTCTTCGGGCCGCCGCAGGCGGGGTTGTCAAACTTCACACCGAGATATCTCGCCGCCTCGCGCATAGCCGGAACATATTTGCCGTACATGCCGCCGACATGGTGGATATACGGGCCGAAGACCAGCTTCTCCTCCCACGCGGGCCAGTTTTCCGTTTCAAACCAGACATAGGTACCCGTGGTTTCCGGGCCGTCGGTCGCGTGGCCGTCGCCCGCGAACAGGTAATACTCGCCGTTTACGCCGTCAAAGCGGCACAGCGTGATGTCGCCCTTTTTCAGCTCCCATCTGCCGTACATATCCTTCATCTTCGCCTTGCTGGCCGGATCCTTCATCGAGTACGGGAACGGGCCGCAGTGCCACAGCAGCTCCGCATTGTCGTTCTCCGGATGACGGATCGTCAGATCCGCAAAGAACTGAGAGGAATCGCCCATCGCGCAGGCGTTCATGATGGCAAGCGTGATGGCGCCGTTGACATCACCCTCACAGGAGACAGGGATGCCTTCATCGATCAGCTCGCCCAGCGCCACACACGGCAGGCCCTTCAGCACAACCGCCGACGGCCAGCAGTCCATGGACGCACAGGTGCAGTCCTTCTCCAGAATCGCACGCTTCATGGCAAGCTTCATGGCGATCGCACGGCGGACGGCCTCCTCGCCGGATTTCAGACCGATCATCTTGCCGAGCGCGAAATTCTCCATCTCCGAGCAGTCGACGCGCGCGGTATAATCCGCATAGTCCTTCTGGAGCTGCTCGCCGTTTTCCGCGAGGATCTCGTCGGTGTACTTGACGATGGTGGGGATGGAAACGGGGATCACGTTGATCCCGAAGCGTTCAAGAAGCTCTGCCTCGTTCGCCATGACGCTCATGAACGGCTCGGGGCGGTTTCCGATCTGCGCCACGCGCAGCGTGCGCATCGTCTTGACGATCATGCTGGCGCGCAGGAAGGTCTCAAAGCCGTTTTTGAACTGCTCGGACTGTGTGGGACAGTTGACAATGTAGGAGAATTTTACGCCGCAGCGGCTGAGCACCTTTGTCGCGGCGATGATACCGCACTGCGTGTCGCGGCCGCGTGTCACATCGGAGTTCGGTTCGGTGTCGCGCGGGCCCCACACCAGCGTCGGGACCTTGAACGCGGAGGCGATCCCGGCAGCAACGCTTTCCTCACCAAAATCGCAGAACGGAAGGAACAGCGCGTCAATCTCGTTGTCCTTGAGCTTCTTCACGATCGGTGCGATCACGTCATACGTAAAGGCAATGCCGTTCTCCGTCAGCTCGTCCACGTCGATGATCTCAACATAATCGCTCTTGATGCTGCGGATAACGGGCATGAATTCGTCCTTCTGCGCCTTCGCCGCTTCCATCGGCAGGAAGGTTCTCTTGATCGGCACGACACCAAGTTTCAATTTTTTCATTTCGGTTCCTCCAATGCTCTGTTTATAAATATTGTTGACAAACTGCGTTAAAAATAATGTGCGAACGCAAAACAGCAGGCTTTTTTGAAGGGTATTTCCGTTTCTTGGTCGCATTCACCGTTCAACCGATCTTGCAGCCTTGCTGTTTTCACGAATCGCTTGCTTTAATGGCCCTATTCTTTCACATTCGTTCTTGTTTGTCAATTAGATTTTCTAACTTCTATGTTTTTAACCAAATATGCGCACTTTATTTGTGCATTTCGCTCAGTTTTGACACCGTTTTCTGCCATGATCCGTTGCTTTCGCACTTTTGGGTTGACAGTTTGTATATAATGTTGCTAAAATATCATTAAATAAGAAATTTAGGAGAGTAACCCATGGCCGAAAGACAATTCGCTGGACACAAACAACGTAATATACGCAGCAGCAATCTGCACGTTGTGCTTTCCATGTTCCGTTCTTCCCACACACTCACCATCCGCGATATCACTGAACGCACGGGACTAAGTAAGACCGCCGTCTCCAAGATCGTCAATGAACTTCTCTCACGGGGGCTCATTCTGCCTGCCGGCAAGGGCACATCGACCGAAGGCGGGGGAAAGCGCCCCGATCTGTTTGAGCTTTCCACCAGGAAGACCTTTGCCATCACTGCAACATTTCTTCCGACACTGATCACCGTCAGCCTGTATGACGCAAGCCTTGTCTTGCTCGACTCCGAGCGCCGCCAGCCGTCAGACTGCGATCCAACTCCTTATTTCAATTGCGATTTGATCACTGCCGATCAGCGGCAGAAAACACCGCAAGCGCATTTTGAATACGATGCCGCCATCTCTGTTCTGGCTGGGCTGATCCAACGCATTATGGTAAAAAATCATCTGACGCCTGCGCAGGTTGCTGGTATCACAATCTCTGTCATCGGCATTGTCTCCAGCGAGACCGGAACTCTTGTCACGACGCTGATCAGCAAGGCCTGGCCGGACGAACTCCCCGTCGTCCATGATCTGCGTCAGCATCTTCCCTTTCCGTGCAGTATCTACCTTGACAACATTTCGCGCGTCGGTGCGTATGCGCACCTATGGGAAAAGCCGCAGCGGTACCAGCAAAACATCGTCGTGCTCTACTGTGACAAAAGCGTCGGCGGCGCATACATCCGCAATGGCCACCTTGTCCACGGTAAGCGCGGCCTCGTTGGTGAATTCGGACATATCACAACCGATTATACTTTTAAATCGCAGTGTGCCTGCGGAAAGTCTGGCTGCTTTGAAAGCATCGTTGCCCGCGATGCCATTGAGTCCCGTGTTTGCCGCGAGCTTGCCAACTGGCCGGAATCCAGCCTCAATGCCTGTCCTGATGCGCCGCATGTCACCATTGCCGAGCTTTTTCAGGCCGCCGACAACGGCGATCCCTTTTCCTGCCTACAAGTTGATCTTGTTGCGCGGCAGTTCTCGGTCATGATCTATAACTTTCAGATCATGTACGACCCGGATGAGATTATCATTTCAGCCTACTGCGTGCCGCAGATGCGTTTTTTTACACAGTCTGTCAAAAAGCAACTGTACTATTTTGCCGGACAGACCGAAATGAATCTGGTGCTTAGCTCCACCGGTAATGAGCAATTCTCTGCTTTCTTGCTCAATTCCGGCGCAGCAGCGTTCTGCCTTGATCAGTATTATTCCAACGAGGCGTTGGCTGACCTCGCCTGACGTAAAGGAGGTTGACTTGGAAGCAACATGATCTGCTATGAGGAAAGGCCTGCGGCTCTCGTTCAGCACGAAGATACATGATGTATTCGCCCGTGAGCAGAGCATCCTCGACCGCGATTCCAATGTCACGCGGGGCGAGAATACCTACTTGCGGCACAAGGTCATGGCAGAAGCGGAGGATGAAGCCGTTCTCGCTGTACCGGAGAAAGATGGAATGGTATCTAAAAGGGTGCCGCTTGCCATCAAGCTGCACCCAAATAGATGCCGCTGCGAAAAGCCCAGAAGTTTCAAGGGGTTCGGCAATTTTTTATTCTCAAAAGTCTTTGGTAATTCCATAGATGAAATTGCGGTTGACAGAGGTTCAAACAGGGTTTGAACCTCTGTTTTTCCATATTCAAGCGGATTTTCAGTGGCAGCGCCCTTTTTCAGAGGGCTGCGGCGTGAACTGCTCCCTGTCAAGTAGACAAAGCAAGAAATAAAAACTATGCAGAGGATTCTATAACATGTAGGACTCTCTGCGTTATTATTTTGCTGAAGCTGCGATGAATTCCGCCGGTGTCATACAGCCAAGCTTTTTCTGGTACCTGTCATTGTTATAAAAGTCAATATATGCGCAGATCGTCTTCCGCAGAGTTTCGTAATCCTCGAAATGATAGAGGTAATACATTTCTGTTTTTAGGATGCCCCAGAATCCCTCCATTGGGGCGTTATCAAGGCAGCGTCCCACGCGGGACATACTCTGGCATACGCCGGCGCGTTTCATTTCTTTTCGGAAGGAACGACTGGTATATTGGACGCCCCGGTCGCTGTGCAGCAGCGGTTTTGCGTCCGGATATTTCTGAAACGCCTGCTCGAAGGTGTCCAGCACAAGAGGTGTATTATTGCGGCGGCTCAGGGAGAACGCAACGATATTCCTTCCGTACAGATCCAGCACAGCACTCAGGTATGCCTTGCTGCCAGAGCCGTATTTGAGTTCTGTTATGTCAGTCACCCATTTCTCATTCTGCCGGTCAGACGAAAACTCCCTGTTCAAAATATTTTCCGCGGTGTATTCCGCCGGGGTCTTCTTCTGATACCGCCGCTTTTTCTTCCTGCATACAGACCGCAGTCCAAGCACGCGCATAAGACGGTAGATCCGTTTCAAGTTGCACTTTAGCCCATAGCGGCGTTCCAAAATGATCTTCATCTGCCGGTATCCGGGAATACCGCGCTGGGCCTGATAAATCTCGGTAATGAGCCCGGCCAGTTTCTCGTCCTCCGTTTGCTTTTGGCTCACGGCGCGGTTGAGCCATTTATAATATCCGGCCTTGCTGACGCCTACCGCAGCGCAGAGCTTATAAACAGGCCATCTGTGTTCCTCGTGCAATTCTTTGATGGCCTGATACGCGGCAGTCTGCCGCACGCCGCTGAGATCCGGCGAACTGCGGCCTTGGTGTCGGTACTGCTGAAGCTTCCGATGCAGCACAGCCTCCATTTCCAGCTCAAGATTGACCGCTTTGAGATGCTTATTCTCAATGACCCAGTCGGAAAGTTCTCTGGAGCACTCCCGATCCTCTCGCAGACTGTTGAGACCCGCCGCGTGATACTTCCGCACCCACCCATAGATCTGCTGGTATGTAAATCCGAAGCGCTCTGCTGTCAGGGCGTAGTCCCTGTCATGGGCGATGCAGAATTCCACCGCCTTCTCTTTTTCTTCTCCGCTGATCCTGGCCATACATGTACCCTTCCTGGCTCCGCCCGCGGGACGGAACTCTTTTTGACCATTATACAACGAAACCCACTTCTCAAGCTGTGTTCTCGACCGAATCTGATATTTTTTGCAAATTTCCTCTTCACTCATCCGCCCGGGCAAATAGGCTTCTACCGCTTCGCGCTTGATCTCCTTGGAGTAGTGATGGTTTCCGGCCCGATGGCATAGACCTTCCGTGCCAAACATTTCATAATTTAACAGCCATTTTTGTAGTGTGCTCCGGCTCACGCCAAATCTCGCTGCGGACTGATTGAGACTTTCGGTTCCGACGAGACTGTGTTTTACCGCAATGATTTTTATTTCCGAACTCACATAATTCATTACTGACATAAGAATGCTCCCCATCCGAAGTAGTTGCAGATTTTTACTCTCTGCTTGTCTACTCTATGGGGAGCATATCATTCTTTGGGCTGCTCAAGAGCGAACTGCTGTACTTGCAGGAATTTCAGTCCATGG
>ERZ773194.197-NODE-197-length-82167-cov-4.993168_pt1 | contig 82167 bp, 84 predicted proteins | sample MGYA00511240_ERZ773194 | MGnify/ENA primary metagenome ERZ773194 (study PRJEB29015, sample SAMEA2737774) | human gut metagenome | biome: human gut; feature: human-associated habitat; material: faeces | place: China | collected 2012 ... | reverse complement strand
CCCTCCGATGCCGTCAAAAAGGCTGCCCAGTGTCAGTTTTCTGTTCAAGTTGAATCCTCCATAGTGCCTTCCTGTACCGAATTTTCCGGCGCGGCGTTCATTGCTCTGCGTACGGAAACCATGTTTCCGTTCACCAGAAGCGCGTTTCCTCCATCTTCGTCCGGTACAGGATTCATATTTTCAAGATCACGGATATCATTGGTGGACAGCCAGCCGTTCTGCCGCCCAATGGCATAGCCCTCCATGCGGCTTTTGTAGTCGCCGCGCATCAGACCGTCCACATTGAATTTCGGGAAATATACATTCTGTTCTTCCTCCAGAAGAAGGTCTTTCATGATGCCCTTTTCGATGCGAATGATCCACGGCATAAGAGAATACTGCACAAATGCAATACCCTGATGCTCGATGTTATTGAAGGTACTGCGTTTGAGGTCTTGTACCAGATGCGGCGGAACCTGAAACATCCGGCAGATTTCCTCCACATCGAATTCTCTTGTGGACAGAAACTGCGAATCCTCCGGCGGCAGGGAGATTGGCTTATACTGCATACCTTCTTCGAGGACTGCGATGCGGTGTGCGTTCCGTGCGCCGCCGTATGCCTTTGTCCAGTTGTCGCGGATCTTCTGCGGATCCTTCAGCACGCCCGGATGTTCGAGAACTCCGGCAGGCTGCGCTCCGTTTTTGAAGAAGGCGCTGCCGTATCGCTCTACTGCCATGACCGCACCGAGTGCATTTTTCATCATCGCTATCGGTGAGAAACCGACCAGTCCATTGAATCCCAGACCGGGGATGTGTAAGATTTCATCCCTGCGGAAGATAATATCCTTGTCATGCTCACCGGGCTTTTCGTCGGTGTAGGCGTGGTAAGTGTAGATCAGGTCGCCGGATTTCGGATCACGGTCGATCTCGACATTTTCGGGAAGCAGGGGATAGAGACCGAGGATGCCGTTTTTGCCGTCCCGGACAATCTGTGCATAGGCGTTGCCCCATAGTAAAAGGTGGCACATCAGTGCTTCCCAGAACGAGAATGAACTCATTTCGGGATTCGGCTGCCGATAGAGTATTTTGTACAGCGGATGGTCAATGGCTAATTCCTTATCATCGCCTTTGCCGGTGTATCTGTATAGGTGCAGCGGCAGTCCTGCGATGGTGTTGGAGAGCAGTCGAACACAGGCGTAAACAGTCACGATCTGCATCGCCGTGCGCTCATCGACACGTTCACCGCTGTGCGTCATGCCGAATACGAACAGATTTCCAGAATCACGGACATTGTCCTGAATATCAGGCAGCATCGGCGCATCTCTCGGCTTGCTGATGCCGAGCCAGCTTAAAAAGCTCATAAACATTACCTCCTGTCAGATGACCACAAGATCGTGGCCGGGTTCGTCATAGACACTGCCCTGCATTTCGTGGCGGATGCAGCGGTCAAGTGCCATGATCCATGCCACGATACCGTCAATCTTTTCTGTACTTTTCTTTTTACTTGGTTTGATGTTCTCCGCTGCATCAATTTCAGCGACCACATTTCCTGCCATCCAGCGGAGTACAGGGTTGCCGCCGTGGATAAACTGCCCCTCGAGTATGAGCTTGTACAGTTCCTTCATCGGCGGGGACATATCCTTGAAGCCCATACCCATCGGAACAACGGTAAATCCGTCTCCCTCAAGGTCTGTGATAAGCTGTGTGGCATTCCAGCGGTCGGCAGCAATTTCCTTGATGTTGTACATCGTGTGCAGCTCGTTGATCGTTTTCCGCACGAAATTGTAATCGACCACATTGCCCTCGGTGATATGAAATAATCCCATGCGCTCCCATACATCGTAGGGAACATGGTCTCGCCGTACTCGCAAATCGAGCGTTTCTCTCGGCAGCCAGAAGTGCGGGACAACGATGTATTTCTCGCCGTCATGCAGCGGAGGGAACACCAGCACAAATGCCGTGATATCCGATGTGCTGGATAGGTCAAGACCTGCGTAGCACTCCCGTCCCCGGAGCTTTTCGAGGTCGATCGGAAGATTGCCCCTGTCGTAGATATGCTCCGGAATCCATGCCACCGCACTGCCTACCCACTGGTCAAGCCTCAGCTGACGGAATACATTTTCTTCAGCGGGATTTGTAAGGGCTTCCCGGTGAGCATCGCGGACTCGGTCGATGGCGATAGTGTATCCGAGCGAGGGATTTGCCTTATACCATGACTCCTCTGCGTTCCAGTCGTCATCATCGTTCAAGCCGTAGATCACAGGATAGAAGGACGGATCAATGCGCCTGCCGTCCAGAATATCTTTTGCTTTCGTGTGATACTCGTAGCAGATGCTGTTGCGATCCGTTCCGGCGGTTGTGATCAGGAAGTACAGCGGCTGAGTACGGGCATCACCGGAACCCTTTGTGAGAACATCCACAAGGCTGCGGTTCGGTTGGGCATGAAGTTCATCCAAAACCAGACCGGATACATTCAATCCGTGCTTTGTACCGACTTCCGCTGAAAGCACCTGATAAAAGCCAACATTACTGTAATTCACCAGACGCTTTGTCGCCGCCATGATTTTTGAGCGTTTCAGAAGTGCCGGTGTCATCTCAACCATTCTTTTGGCGACATCGAATACAATGGATGCCTGCCCACGATCAGCAGCAGCGCCGTAGACCTCAGCAGACGGCTCGTTGTCGGCGTAGAGCAGATACAGTGCAATTGCCGCTGCAAGCTCACTGTTGTGCGTAGGCACAAATGACGGTCCTGCGAGATATTGGTGACTCGGACTGTCCACCTGAATGCACTGCATTTTTACAGGATGATTTACAGGTTGAATATCCAGCAGATAATGAAAACAGGAGCGAGTTTCCTTTAACCGCGCCTGTGTGCGTGTATTTTTGCGTTTAAGCCTTGATGTCGGTTGGCCATCAAAGGTTGTAAAACGGACGATATACAAAATCTCGCCGGTCGGCCACCCATGCCGTGTAGAAGGCTCACATTTCACTGCATTTTTGATGCCGAGTGACCACAGCAGTTCTCTGACGGAAAGCGCCAGCTCTCGCAGCGTTGTGACATACACACTTTGCCCTTTGCGTTCGCCGATACAGCCGTCCGAATCCATAAGCCCTTGCAGTAATGCCCATCTCTGCTCTGCGGATGCCCTCAGATATTCTGGTCGGATCTTCTTTTCACGGAAGCTGTCAAGTAGTACTGCTTTCAGTTCATTGTACTTTATGATCTCACTGCCGCCGCATTTCTGCGGATAACGGTTGTGTACCTTATACGGAATATTCGAGATGATATCCTCGACATCCTCCGTCCGAACAGTGATCTCCGGCATGGTCACATTACCGTTTCCGAGCCAGTAGCCGTACAGATACGGATCAATCGGTAAAACTGCCGCTTCTGTCTGAAGGACACCGCACACCGGAATTCGGATAAGGGAATCCCGCTTTGTCTGTGGTCTGTCGGAAAAACGCTGTCTGTATTCCGTTGTCCTGCGATAGATCTCGCCGGTCGTCCAGAGAACATCCTTGCGTTTGCCGTAAATATACTGACAGTTCCACAGATGCCTTTCCCCGGCAATGATCGAGGTGCCGTCCTTGAAGGTCAGCTTGTAGGCTTGCTCTGTATCATCCACAGGACTTTTCGCAACCACATGGCACGGAATGCCGTTTTCATCGAATACTGTATCTCCGACCTTCAGATCTCCCATATTGGTGAATCCCTGCGGAGTCGGGATCGGTGTATCCAGTGCAAGCTGCTTCCCATTTTTCTTTGGAATTTCGACATAGGCGGTACGAAATTGCCGCATATCGTCCTCTTTGACGATGCCGAAAATATCCCGGATGATCTGTTCCTGCCACGGAAGCAGCCAGAACGGTTTGCCTGCCCAGCGTCCTTTGGTATGGCAGAGATTCTCGATGAACCGCACAGCTCGGTCAGCCTTTGCCGCATCGTAGTGCGATTCCGGCAGCATAAAGCGTGTCGGTTTATAATCCTTCAGTTTCGGATAGTTGGCAGGTCTTTCTCTTGCCTTTGCCGTTCTCGCCATCAGCCACCTCCGAGAAGTTCATCCATATCGTCAACGGCAGCGTTTTTCATATCTGCGCCGGCAGTGATACGGCTTCTTGCCGCCGGGGTCAGGCCAAACTGCTCTGCGATCTTGTTCATGATCTTCAGATAAGTTTGCGCAATGGATACCTGCGGAACCTGCTGCCAGTAACCTGATTTTGTTTTTACGATCGTGCCGTGCTGGGTCATGAATTCCTCGGCTTCTTTCCATCGTGCGTATGCCTGACAGTAGGATGCGAATGCCGCCTGATCGACCTCGGTCAGCACACCAATCTGCTCCAGTTGCTTTGACAGCCTGCGCCATTCCTTTTTTGCTTCGGGCTCCAGCCACTTCGGACAGGGCGGTGCCTTGCGTTCCGGCTTCGGCTCTGCATCATTCAGCGGTCGTTTTCCGGGATTGCCTTCCAGTTCCTTGATTGCTGTCGGCGTCGGTTTTCTGCCTCTCTGAGCCATCCGCATCACTCCTTTTCTCAAAAAATCTGCATAAAGAAAAGGCCTGCGTGCTGCAAGCCTCTCCTATGTATATCCACCTTGAATTTATATGTGTGTCCGTCTTGGTTTGGATGGGCGGCTTAATGCTACCGCCTACCGACCGTTCTATTTACTTGTACTCGTACATCAGGATCGCAAGGGCAATCTCCGCAGCCTCGTTCTGCTCGGGTACATCCTCGCCTCTGTCATAGTTGTAGATGACCTTGCCATTCTCCTTGAGTGTCAGTTTACTGATTCTGCCCTCGTTGATGCCGTACTGGCTGCCCTCGTCGTAGACCTTTGCCCAGTAGTGAACCACCGTCTTGCCTTCCTTGGTCGGTGCCAGAATCGTGCCTTCGTGCCACATAGTGTTTACCTCGTTCTTTCGTAGTTTTCGGCTCGGTTTCCCGTTCCGTTGTACACACTATAACTCTTTTCGGCAGATATATCAAGCGGCTAAACTACCAGAATGTGCAAGGCGATTTTTTGTCGGTTGTTGTACATATTATGCCTTGCCACAGGAGGCACACAAATGCGCCGTGTGGGCGGCTTTTATCGCGGGGCAAGATATCCGCAGAAAGCCGTAAGCCCCCCACACAAGCGAACGTGGCGTGGAACAGCCCCTCCGCAGAAGGACTGCTCCGTTTTGCCGATCAGCCGCCGTAGTATTCTTCAATGTACTGCGTGCCGTCCTGCTCGGTGACCACACTGGGGAACCGCACCTTGTGTCCCTGCTCGGTCATGATGCCAGCGGCAAGGTCGGCGATCTCACCGAGGAACGCCATGTCCCATTCGAGGTCGGGGTTCTCGGTCAGCACCTTGCAGAATTCAAAAGCTGCCTCGTAGATGTCATCGTTGCGGTCTGCCTGTGCATCGGTAAGTTCTAGTTCTTCGGCTGCATCGCGCTTTTCTGTGTTCTCGCTCATGTAAATGTCCTCCTTAGTATTGGTGTTGTGCCGCCCCGAAGGGCGGCGGTTGTTCTCAGCACTTCGTGCCAATGCATCTGAGGGTGTCGGCATCGAAGAAGGCTTTGTAGATGTCCGGCTTGCCTACCCAGACGATGTACTCGTTGTACTCGGCATCGTACTCGATCATGCCCTCGTTCCAAGTCTCGCCCCACTCTTTCTTTGCCTTCTCGATCAGTTCCTGCTTCGTTTTCATGGTGTGTACCTCCGCATTTTCGTTTTCGGCTGGGCTTTCCGCCCTTCCGTTGTACACAGTATAACTCTTCTTGCCTACATTATCAAGCGTGAGTAATCACGATCATTTCTGCATTTTTCGGCGTTCAGTTGTGTACATTATGACCGGGGAATAGTGCGGAGCAGAGCCGAAGCCCTGCCCCTGTTGCGGTCATTCCACAATGTGAAGCACCACCATGCCGTTCGGTGTCGGGATGAAAAGCTCAGGAGGCCAGAAGAGCTTAGTGTACTTTTCGATCTGTTCATCGGTCAGTCCTGTAAAATCTTCAAAGCCGAGCCCACAAATGAAGAATGTTCCCTTGATCGGACCATAGGGATCGACCGTTCTGTTCCATTCGAGGTCATCGCGGAACAGCCCTTCTTCGTTGCACACAACAGCCGCCTCTTCGGAAAATGGGTAGAGGGCCTGAATCAGTCCGTCCACCTCGTGCTGAAGGTTCTCCAGCCCCGACTCGATGTCCTTGACGTAGGGGTGCTTGCCGGGTTCGCATACCAGAATTTTCATGTAGATTCGCTCCTTTTGATTGATTCCGCTTCTCTTGCGGTAGTCACATATTACCGTCTTTTCGCAGAAAAGTCCACGTCTGTCTGCAAAATAAATGTGACAAACATGAGGCGGGAAGTCGGGCGGAATTGTACATCGTATAGGACGCGCCAGAACGCGCCGTGTAAGGCGGCTTTTCGCAGGGGCAAGCTGTACGCATCTCCCCGGCACCGCCCCACACGAGGCAACGTGGTGCGTGTGTCGTCGCTATCCGCCGTACTCTTCCAAGTATGCGTTCACGCAGTCGCCGTAGCCGAGCTGTTCAAGCTCCTTCGGTTCAAAGACATCCAGCAGCGTTTCCATCACTTCTCGCTCCGTCCATGTTCCCGTGGCCGACAGGTTTGCGATGACTGCGGTCAGCATTTCAAGCTGTGCGTATGTATCCATGTTCTTTCCTCCTTCGGGATTGGCAGCCCCTCCCTGCGGAAGGGCTGCGCTGTTCCGTTTGGTTACTTGCTCTTGCGTCCTGCCTCGTAGGCATCCTTGAGGGCGGCTTCCAGCCCCCAGACCGAACCCTCGATGAAGTCCTCGCTGTCGCAGTGGCGGGCTTCAAGGTCTCCGCGCTCCTGCACCGTGATCAGGTGCTTTGCTGCGATCTCGAAGAGCTGTTTGTCGATGCCTGTCAGCGGATGCTCGGCTCTGAAAATCTCCTGCTCGGTTTTGGCAAGGGCGGCGTTTGTGTTTGCAAGTGCCTGCGCTCTGCTGATCCCGAAAAGCTCAAGGCAGTCCGCTTCGGTCATTCCCTCAAGGGCGGCTTTGCCGTTCTGCAGCATCTTCAGCTTGGCAACTGCGGCTTTCATTTCCTTCTTTGTCATGGTGGTTTACCTCCGTGTTTTGTATTCGGTGGGCGTTTGCCCTTCCGTTGTGTAGCATATTACCATGATCTTTCCGGAATAGCAAGCGGCTAAATGTTCAGAACAAAATCGGCGTATCTGCGCCATTTGTTGTATACATAGCACCAAGCCCACAGGAGGCACACAAACGCGCCGTGTGAGGCGGCTTTCCGCAGGGGCAAGCTTATCGCAGGAAAACCGCACAAAGGACAACGTGGGGCAAGTCAGCCCCGCAGGGCTGAACCTATCAGTCCTCGGTCGGCGGAAGCCATGCTCCTTTTTCCTCATCGAAAAGGTAGTAATACGGAATGCCCCAGTCATCGCTCATCAGGGAAACAACGCTCTTGTGGGTGACCGCAGGCTGCATCGGCTCTTTGCGGTCGCGGTGGTAAGCAACCGTCACACCATCGGCAGGCTTTTCAAAGCTGTGCGGCTCATCCGCATCGGGAGCAAGGCGCTCGCCGAGGATGCTGATGTCTCCAAGGGCAAGCAGTGCCTTGACCTTCTCGGCGGTGTTATAATGCTCGGTGAGGATGGGCATCTGGTGTTCGGGGTAGCCGTCCCAATGGCAGTAGATTGTCTCCGTGACGCCGTCCTGATGCAGAATTCCGACTCTTGAATTCGTACTCATGTTCGTAAACCTCCATGTTTTTTTCTGCGGTAAGCCCTCCCCGCAGGAAGGGCTCCGCTGTTTTGCTTATGCTCTCTTCACATCGACCAGCCACTCTGCTTCCTTGTGGGCGATGCCCGTAGCCTTCTCGGTAATGCTGCTGTCCTCATCGATGTAATGCAGTCCCTTGCCGACCTTAACGAATCTCACATTCTCGTAGCCCTCGATGATGGTGCGGTAAACGTAACCGCTGCGCCTCTCGCCATCATAGCTCTTGCCGTCCCAACCGTTGAAGGTAAAGGTGACACGCTCTGCAGTCTTGCAGAAGAGGCTCTCGAAGTCCTCGCGGGTGATCGCCGTGTTGGCATCAATCAGGTTCAGGCTCTTTCTCAGTGTGTAGGGGTTCATGGTGTTATCCTCCGTTTCGTTTTTCGGTAGGCGTTCTGCCCTTCCGTTGTGTCACATATTACCATGATCCTGCTGATAAGTCCACGCCTATGTGCAAAATAAAACGTAGAAGAATCGCCGATCTCAGCCTTTCGTATTGTAGGATTTACACATGAGGAAAAGGGGGAGGGGAGCAGAGCCGAAGCCCTGCTCCTGTCGATATCAGTTCACCTTGAAAAGGATGCCCTGTGCCGTTTCGTATTCTTCCTCGCCCCAGCGCAGGCTCTTCTTGGTGATGGTGTGCGTTCCGACCATCGTGCAGCCTTCTGCAATAAATCCGTAGATGTTCTCCATCAGCGCCGTGCTCTGATTGGTGATCGTGAACTCGGTGATGCCTAGCTTGCGGAGCGTTTCGATGAAATCGTGGAATTCCTTGTCCCAGCAGTAATCGCTCATCTCGAACTCGTCACCGTCGTTCTCGCGGCGCATCTTGTACACCCAGTAGGCTTTCATCTCATTGCCGCTGTAGGGGTAAGGACCTGCCGCCTTCTCCTCAGCGTACCAAGCGTCCACCTCCGGGCTGTCGTAGCCGTGGGCTTCGGCAATCTGAGCCTTGCGCTCGGCGCGCTCCTTTTTGGCGCGTTCATAGGCGGCGCACTGGAAGGTCATCTCCTCAAAGTAGCTGTCGTTCATGTTCGTATCCTCCATGTTATGAATTCCGGTGGGCTGTCTGCCCTTCCGTTGTGTCACATACTACCGCCTTTTGCCTGAAAAGTCCACGCCTATGTGCAAAATAAATCGTAGAAGAATCGCCGTTTTCAGCAAGCTGAACAGGTACATAGTTTGCGCCAGAACGCGCCGTGTCACGCCCGGAAAGTGGGGGATAAGTTATCCCTGAGAATGCGGAAAGGGGCTGTAACGCCCCTTTGTGCCGACTTATTCGCCTTCGTACTTCTCGTGGATGATGCCGAGAATCTTGTCCTGTTCCTCGCGTCCGACGCCGATGCTTTCAAGCGCTTCACGCGTTCCGCAGTCGGGGCAGATTGGGCTGTTATCCACGCGGGAAAGAGCTGGTCGGGCGGTGTACGCCTGCCCGCATTTCGGGCAGATGTGCGGCTCTTTGTTGCGGTCTTTCATCGCTGTACCTCCTTTGCGCTGATCTCGTAGGCGGCATCAAGGAACTTGGTGTCGAAGCCGAAGTTGCGGTAGCCTTCCTCGCAGGTGCGGATGTAGGTCATTGACGGGATCGCAATCTCACGCTCCTCGTGCATGATGTAGACAAATGCCGTGACCTTTTTGGTCTTGCCGTTTGCCAGCCTGATTGGCAGGCGGACTTCCTTCTTGTAGTAGAAGTTCGGGTAGCCCTCGTAGATGTCGAGGTGCTTCTCATCGTCGGCTGTCACTTCCCACACGGCGACCGGAACAAGCCCGCCGTCCTTCGGCTCGATGGTGAGGTACGCTCCCGTCTTGCTGCCCTTGAAGAGCAGTTCGTAGTCAGGAATCGCGGAAATGCCGATGGGCTTTGCGCCTGAGCAGCGGAATCGCATCTGGCGGATGTTGAGGTTGCTGCCGTAGGCTATGTAGTATTTTTTCTTGTTCATGCTATGTTCTCCTTTGCGTTTTTTCCTTGCGGTAGTGCTATGTTAACTCATTTCGGCGGCATTATCAAGCGGGTAAATGAACAGATCATCGAGGGCGATTCTGTGCCGTATGTTGTGCATTTTATGCCTTGCCTACATTTGCGCTGTGTGGCGCGGTTGACTGAGATGGGATACCGATTCGGAGGATACCCTTTCCGCCACACACGGGGGTGCGGGTTGCCAGTGGCAACCTCTGCGAAGCAGAAGCACCGACCGAGGCGAGAGCCGAGACCGTGGCGGCTGTGTGCGCCGCCGTGCCGTTCCGCTTGTTCTTCCGCCCCGAAGGGCAGGCCTTTAAGATCTGCCGAAGCGGAAGCTGTTGTCGCCCGTAAGGTTCTCAGTGAGGACCTCTCTCGCCGTTGCGAATTCATCCCCGATGAATCCCATTCTCATCAGCCAAGTCCGCATGGCGAACTTTTTGTTTTCCTTCTGCTGTTCCTTGGGGCTGGCGCTCCGCAGGTCCTTTGCCATCTGGCTCATTGCGAGGCAGAGCTGAATGTAGCTCTTGAGCTTGCCTGCGTGGAGCCCGTTCTGCTTGCCGTTGGAAGGCGGTGCGAACTGGAAAAGTCTGAACTCGACCGTGCCTTTGGTGAAGGTAGCGTGGAGGTTGAGCATGTGATAGCGGCTGTCGTTGTAGTGGTGGGTTCTGCCGTATTCGCAGCCCTGTGCGCCGTACCAGATGTCCGCAAGCTGTGCCATCGTGGTGGGCTTTTTGCGGTTGAGCTGTTCAAGGAATCTCGGGTCAACTGTTCTGCAGTAGCGGTGCATTCTGCTCTGGTCTACTCTGATTGCCTCGGCGATCAGGGTTTCGTGGCTTGCCATAAGGTTTGCGAGGTTTCTGAGGCTCTGCGGTGTGTGTCCCTGGGCTCCAATGTGGCAGTGGACTCCACATCCCCGCGTGTAATCACTGCGCGCTCCTGCCTTTCTGAGCCTTCTCACAAGCTCCTGCAGGGTTTCGATGTCTGCGTAGTGCAGGATCGGTGTGACCAGTTCGCACTTTTCGCTGTCGGGGCCTGCGATGCTGACGTCCTTCTGGAATTTCCACTCGCGTCCCTGTGCGTCCCAAGCACTGTAGGTTTCGTAGCCGTTGCGGCAGGCCGTGTCCTCGTAGCGGTTCGTGCCGAAGAAGTCGGCGGCGAGCTTTGCGGCAGCCTTGCGGGTGATGTTGTTCATCTCGATCTCAACCCCGATGGTCTGCTCCTTCATTCTGTTGATCTGCTGTGCGGTTTTCTCAGTCATTTTGGTATCCTCCGATTCGGTTTTTCGGTGGGCGTTTGCCCTTCCGTTGTGTCACATATTACCGTCTTTCGGAGGATATAGCAAGCCGCTAAAACCACAGAATATCGAGGAAAATACATTGCTCATATCTGGTGTATGTGTACACTTGATATACTTGAAATTCTATGGTATACTCGGATACAATGGAATAGGATCTCTTATTTTCCGGAGCCCCCATTGCGGTCAGAAATGACCTGGAAATCATCGACACCGTCTATAAGGGAGAGCGTTCTGCCATTCTCCCAGACCATGTGTATGTTGCCGCCGTCATCAACCATCTGAACCTCGCCGACCGTGCCGGGCGGTACGGGTGCATAAGGGTCATCCATATGCTTCAGTCGGATGCGGGTGCCTGCGGGATAACGCTCCCGCAAGGCTCTGAGCTGTCTTTCATTCGGAAACTGCATCGTTTTCATCCTCCTCGGTCAGTTCGGTTCTGGCAGCATCACGCTTTGCCTTTTGCTTTGCCTCCCAGCGCACACGCTCCGCATCGTTGCGGAATGCGGTGTGTCCGGAAAGCGGAGCCATGAGGCGCTTGCGGTCAACCTTGCAGTCTGCGCCGTTCAGCCCAAGGCGGATCAGCCAGATGCGGAGTGCGTACTTTTCGTTGCTGTCATCGACATCCTTTGCCTGCACACGTTTCTGCGTGATCGCCATCCTGTTCATGGCTGTGGCGAGCTTGGTGAAGGTCTGCACCGTTTCGGCATCCTGCGCTGCACCGAAGCCGTCAAAGATCAGCTTGTCATCGGCGAAACGGATGCCCTTCAGTTCGGGATTCGTTTCCTCCCATACTCTGATGTAGGCGATAAGCTCGTGGATGCTGCGGAAGGTCTTGTCATCGAGGATCGCATCGGCGAGGCTCTTGTCTGCGAAGAACTGTCCGCCGGTCGCCTTGCTGAGAAGTGCGCCGCGGGAGTGGATCATGCAGATAAGGTTTGTAAGGCTCTGCACCGTGTGCTCTGCAATCGGGAAGCTGATGCTTGCGAGCAGCGGAAATCCGCTGCTCGGTTCGTCAGGGATATCCGGCTCTGATTCAGCCGAAGCATCCGTTTCTTCCGGCGGTGCTACTGTTTTGCTTTCATATCCTGCCTCTGCAAGCCCATTCAGTACCTTCTCCACGATATCTGTGTCGATGCGGTCGCTGAAACTGAGGACTGCGTTTTTGTCCAGGGTGAAGAAGTCGATCTGGTATCTGCAGCCCGGTACACCGAGGTACTTGACCTCTGCTCCTGTCAGCTCGCCGATTTTCTGTGCCAGTGCCTTGCGCTGGCTCTTTTCAATATTGAACTTGATTTCCATATGATTACCTCCGTTTTTACTGCCGCCCCTCAGCCTTGTGCGTTGGGCTGCGGCGTTTTCGTAGTCACATATTACCGTCTTTTGCCCCGGAATGCAAGACTGTAAAACGGAGAATGTACGGGGCGTGTCTGCCCTTTAGATTGTGCATAGTACAGAATAGAAAGAAGCCCTGCGGCAGAACATCTGATTTAGTATCAGAATGTTCACAATTTGCTGCATGGCTTCTTTATTACTATTTCTTTCTCGGTGCGAAAACCCTGACCGGAACGTGCTGTTCCCGGCAATGGTCTATCACATATTTCGTGCCGCGTGACTGTCCGTCCCAGAATGCAAGCACCACATCGGCATAAGCGATGATCTCAAGATTCCGTTTCAGCGGGGCGCTCCTGCCGAAGCGTTCATAATCCGGCAGAAACTCCTTCAGCGGAATGCCGTGTGCCTGTGCGTATGCCCGCGCATCCGAATCAATGCCCCTTGCTCCTCCGCTGACGATTTCTGTGACATCTTCCGGAAGATACCGTTCAAGGTCATTCACATGAAGTCCCCGTGAGCCAATAATTGCTATTTTCATATCGTACAACTTCTTATAGATATATTTTAGATACACTTTATATCCATTTCAAACATTATACCACAAAACAGGTCTAAAATAAAGTCATAATATATCTGAAAGGAAGTTGTTTTATGGCTATTAAAAGTGTATCCATCCGTATCGAACAGGAGATGCTTGATAAACTTCACGTTGTTGCCGATTACGAAGGTCGTTCTGCCAACAGTCAGGTTCTGATCCTGATCCGTGACTGCATTGAAAAATATGAGGAAAAGCACGGAAAGATCGAGCTTGGCGGAGACAAGAAATCTGAATGAGTGTATCTTTGCGAAATCAAAGTAACGCAGATTCGGGAGTTTTCGTTTCATCGTTTCAAAACGGGCACGTTATGCGTTCACTTTTGTGTATCTCTCTGCGCTGCCCATGCGATGCCGGAAAGCACGAAGTATACGACCGGCTCTGAGACACCGTTGCCCCACAGCTTGTACTCCGCTGAATCCGTGTACGGATCAGCCAGCCATTTGCGGATCTGCTTTTCCGTTTTCGGCTTGCCCTTGGGATTTGTGACCTGCCGCCATGTCTCCCAGACCTCCGTCCAGAAGGCGATCTCCTCATCGGAAGGATCAGTAATTGCAAGGTCGGCACACCACCAGTCAGGGAATCCCTGCAATCTGGCGCACTCAACCGGAGTCAAGCGGCGAACGATATATACTGGCTCGTCATTCGGAAGGTCGTTCACAAGCGGCGGATCCTTCCAGTCGGAAGCGACCAGCGTGTTTGCCTGCTCATGGGCGGCGACCGTATGATGCGAATTCTTACTGGTGCAATAGTGGTCTGCCGGTGCTGCGACTGCCGCAGGGCCTCTTGCCACGGCTGTAACGGATACATCCTCCGAAACGGCAAAATGGTTGTCGCGGGAAATTGTGAAGGACGGATCAGGTGCGGCAATGGCGTGTCTGTCCGATGTATTGAGCGTAAAGCACACATCCTCGTTGATGCCATCACCCTGCGGACCGTTCTTGTCGGCACGACCGATCATCGAGCCTTGCAGAGCATAGGTCTCCGGCTCGGCGACCACAACAGCCTGCTGATTATCGCCGGCATTGGCTCGAAGCGTACCGCTTTTGCCGTCACTGTATACATGACCGCCGACACGTGATGCAGCCCCCGGTTCAAGAGCCACCACAGCGACACCGCCGTGATTCGAGTCTGGCGATCCCTCGCTCGTATCAAGGCATCGGGAGATGTCTGTCGGATAGCAATGCCCACGAGCGTTTTTTGTACCGTCTGATGTGAAACGCACATCGAAGGTTTCAGGCGCAGGTGCTACCACGCAGATGCCGCCCTGATTCGATGTCACAGAATTTCCACCACTTTGGTCGAGCGTTCTGCTTGTGGTCGCCTCATAGAATCCGCTGTGCGGATTGTCGGACATCATCGCATTGGAATGCTTGCTGCATACACCGAAAGCCCTGATCTGCGGCTCTTCCACCACAAGTTCATTGCAGCGACTTTCACCGACATCAAAGGTATTCAGTGTATTGGCGACCTCGCCGGGTTTCCATGTTTGCCCCTCTTCAGCAGAGTGCGGACGTGTTCCCTTGACGAACGGAACAAATACACTCTGGTCATTGTTTGTGCCGAGCGTAGCAGACTTGTCGGTCTGCCATAAAGCACCCTTGCCACCGCCCTCACATCCCGACCTGATTTTCAGCGTGACCGGTTCAGCAACAAGCGGCGTGTTGTTTCCGCCTGTTCCGGCTCGTCCGCAGAGCGTCTGAAACACACCGTCGGGATTGATCTTCGCTCTGCCGTCCGTGGGATTGTTCTCTACCACAAGCGGCTGATTGTTGCCGCCCATGCCGTAGGTAGCAGTCACAGGCTGTGCTACATCCAAAGGTCCTCTGAATCTGCTGTCCTGCCCATGATTTTCATATAACTCCATTGCCGCCGGAACAACACCGGCTCGAAGTGTGGGAGATACCTCTTCCTCGTAGCCGATGCTCCTTGCTTTTGCACTGTGTTCTGTGGAAAATCCCGCCGCCTGCAGGACACCGTTTCTGCCTGTGGACATTCCGCAGTTCACACCAAGCGTTGCTGCCGTATCATCGGTGACCGCAGCATTGTAGCCGTCGATACCGACCGCATGAAGCACAGCCGGATGATTGCCATGATCCTGTGCGACCAGTGCGAGAGCCTTGTTCTCGGTGATGCCGACGCCGCTGTTGCCCTGTGTATTCAGGCAGAGGGTTCCACCTCCAGCGTCAGACCGCCCGCCTGTCTCTCCAGTGCCTTCTTCAGCACCTCCGGCAGCTCCTTGCCACGCACGGAAGCCCTGCGGAGTATACCCAGACACGCCTTCGGACTTAAATAATACTTCTCCGGCACTTCCACCAGCAAGATCTGCGACAAGGTAGATTCTTGCTCTGCGTTGGGGGACACCCCAGTATTGAGCATCGAAAACTCGGTAAGCCACGCTCCATCCGTCTCCCAGATATACGTCTGATTTTGCCCATCTGTGATTTTCAGGCGCAGGCACCTCGATCCCTTTTTCTTTAACTCCGATAACTGCTTCGAGGACAGCCTTGAAGTCGTTTCCTCCGTTGGATGAGAAAGCGCCGGGGACATTTTCCCAGACGCAGTATCGCGGATATCGTCCATTTGTTGCATCCCTCATTTCTTTGATGATGCGGATCGCCTGAAAGAACAGGTTTGACCGATCACCGTCATGGATTCCGGCGCGCTTGCCCGCTATGGACAGATCCTGACACGGGCTGCCGAAGGTGATGATATCCACCGGCGGAAGCTCTGCTCCGTTCAGTTTGGATACATCGCCGTAGTGCTTCACCTGCGGCAGCCGCTTGTGCGTGACAAGCACCGGGAATGGTTCAATTTCGCTGCTCCACTTCGGCTCGATCCCTGCAAGGATGCCGCCAAGCGGAAAGCCACCGGAGCCGTCAAATAAGCTGCCGAGAGTCAAGTGTTTCTGATCCATCATCCGCCTCCTTTGCGTTCCTGCACAGATCGAGGAAGTCCTCCCTGATCTGCTCTCTGTAAGCCATCACCACAGCAGAAATCTCGTGTGTATACACCGGTCTGCCGATAAAGCCGGAAAGATAGTCATACAGATATTTCAGATCGTCGCCCTTGAGCATAGAAATCTCTGTGTAAGCGGTCACGACCGCACATTCATGCTTCGTCATCGGTATCCTCCCCAAGCATCAGTTCACAGGCTTTATTATAAAAATCCCGGCTGACTTCAAAGCCGTAGCTGTGTCTGCCAAGCTCCCTCGCCGCACGCAGCGTTGAGCCGGAACCGGCGCAGGGATCGATGACCACATCACCCTCGTCGGTAAATATCCCGATCAGCCGTTTCAGGAGATTTACCGGCTTCTGCGAAGGATGTATCTTCGGGATATCCTTGCCGTCCCGCATCCAGTCAAAATGGTCGAAGATCATGTGGTGTTTGCCATTCTCATCCGTGTTTCGGAATTTCGGCAGCTTGCCCCGGTACAGCACCAGAGCGTATTCCGTTGCGCCCACGATCCTCATGTTCGCCTTCAACACCTGCGGACTGTAATTCTTCATAAAACACAAAAACTGATACTTCTTGAAGCCGTATTTCTCCGCCTGCCGGATGACTTCCGGTATCTGCTGAAAGGCACAGAACACGATCATGCACGGCGCATCCTTTTCACCTTTTGGCGGCTCTTTTTTGAGCAGTCGGTTGCAGAAGGCGAAGTATTCAGCAATGTTAAAGCTGTAATCTGTATGGAATGCCGCCTTATGTGCTTTGCTGCTTTCGCCGTTCTGATTGTCACCGTCCACATACCAGTCGGGGCGGCTTGCGTAAAAATCGCCGCCGATGTTGTACGGGATGTCAGCGATGACGAGCTGCGCTTTCGGGATGCTGTAGCCTTTGAAGTTTTGGAAGTTGTCGTGATATAATACACACTTCACATCACTCAACTGCATCACCGCCCTGCGGCATCGCTGCGATAGCCTCCTCATAGGTGAGCTTCTGTCCATCACGAATGACATATGCGACCTCGGCGGTCTGCTTCTCTTGGCACCATGCCAGATACCTCTTGACAATGACATCCACGAACTTCGGATCAAGCTCGATGCCCCGACAAACACGGTCTGTCTCGCAACAGGCGATCAGTGTCGAACCGCTGCCGAGGAACGGATCGAGAACGATGCCGTTGGTCATGGTGCTGTTCTTGATCGGGTACGCCATCAGCGGGATAGGCTTTGTGGTCGGATGATCGGGGCTGCTCTTGGGCTTGTCATACTCCCATACAGTTGTCTGCTTGCGGTCGGCATACCACTGATGCTTGCCCTTCTGTTTCCACCCGAAGAGACACGGCTCATGAATCCACTGATAGGGGCTTCTGCCCAGCACCAGAGAATTCTTCTTCCAGATACAGCAGCCAGAAAGCTGGAAGCCTGCCTCCTTGAACGCTCTGCGGAAGTTCAGCCCCTCGGTGTCGGCGTGCCATACATAAATGCTGCCGTCATCGGCAAGACTGTCATACATACACTTGTAAGCGGAAAGCAGGAAGCTATAGAAATCACTGTCGCTCATGTTGTCATTCATGATCTTTCCGGCAGTTTCCTCAACATCCACATTGTACGGAGGATCGGTCAGGACGAGGTTTGCCTTCTGCCCGTCCATCAGCTTGGTGTATGTCTCTGCGATTGTACTATCGCCGCAGATGACTTTGTGCCTGCCGAGAATCCAGATATCTCCCGGCTGCGAGAATGTCGGCTTTTGCAGCTCCTCCTCCACATCGAAGCTGTCCTCACTGACCTGCTTGTCATGAACGGCATTGAAAAGCTGCTCGATCTCCGGCGGATCAAAGCCGGTCTTGCCGAGGTCGAAATCGCTGCTCTGGATATCTTCGAGAAGTTCCGCCAGAAGATTCTCGTCCCATGCACCCGTGATCTTATTCAGCGCAATGTTCAGTGCCTTCTCACGGACTTTGTCGATGTCCACCACCGCACACGGAACTTCCGTGTAACCGAGCGCCGTTGCTACGGTCAGTCTCTGGTGTCCGCCGATGATCGTCATGTCGGCGTTGACAACAAGCGGGTCGGCAAAGCCGAATTCCTCGATGCTGTTTTTGATCTTCTCGTATTCCTTGTCGCCGGGCTTCAGCTTTTTACGCGGATTGTATTCCGCAGGCTTCAGCTCCGAGACAGGGATCATGCGAAGTTCTGCTGTTTTCATCTCATCCCTCCCGAATATACATCTGCCGCAGCTCTGCGGCTCTTTTTGTGTTCGCATCCTTCAGCGCCGTGACCTCACGGAGCGTATCTTCACTCAACGGCTTGCCCTTCAGCTTTTCGGCAAGCGTCCGGTACTTGCGGATGCTCCGGCGGAGTGCGGCATCGGTCACAGACACGATATACGCTTTGCCACAGTAATCACAGTTGAGGAAGCTGTATTCGATCTCTCCCTCACGCTGCATTTTCGGCTCCGGCACAAAGGCACATCCGCAGGCATCGCAGCGGACAGCATCTCCCGGCGGTTTCAGTCTGGCTCTCATACACGCACCCCATTTCTTAATCGGAGGATTCGTTGATTCCGACTGCCCCGGAATGCAAGGGAGATGTTCTTCTGTTCCATCAGGAACGGCCCGTCCACAAGCACATCAATGTATTTGAGAATCTCATCATTCTGAAGCATTTCGTAGGTGTATCCGGAGAACAGCCAAGTGTCCGAATTCGGAGACTCAAGTTTTATCCGTTTCAGAAACGGTATCAGAACACGCTCGTTTTCCTCCTCGCAGGGTTCACCGCCGAGTATAGAAATGCCCTGTATCCAAGAAGGACGCAGGGCTTCGATGATCTCTTTTTCGGTTTCTTTGGTAAACGGCTGACCGTAGCCGAAATCCCATGCTTCGGGATTGTGACAGCCGATGCAGTGATTCCGGCATCCGGACACGAACAGCGACACACGCACACCTTCACCGTTGGCAATATCGTTTTTATTCAGACCGCAGTAATTCACAGGTGCATCACCCTTTCTGCGATCTCCTGTGTGCGCCCTTGATTCCAGAACTGCGTTCCGAGATATCCGCAGGTGCGGCGGCAGACATTCATTGTCCGCTGGTCACGGTTGCCGCAGTTCGGGCATTCCCAGATCAGCTTGCCGTCCTCTTCCACGATCTGCATCTCCCCGTCATAGCCACAAGCCTGACAGTAGTCGGACTTAGTGTTGAGTTCAGCATATAAAATCGTTTCGTAAATGTGTTTCATGAGTGCCAGAACCGCAGGAATGTTGTTCTGAAGGTTCGGCACTTCTACATACGAAATCGCACCGCCGGGAGAAAGCTCCTGAAACTCCGCTTCAAAGGACAACTTGCTGAAGGCGTCGATCGGCTCTGTCACATGGACATGATAGCTGTTGGTAATGTAGCTCCTGTCCGTGACGTGCGGAATAATACCATGCCGCCTTTGCAGACACTTTGCAAATTTGTAGGTCACAGATTCCATCGGCGTGCCGTATAGCGAGAACGAGATATTGCTTTCAGCTCTCCATTTGCTGCACTTATCGTTCAGAAAATGCATCACTGAAATGGCGAAGGATTTTCCCTCCGACTCTGTATGCGAACAGCCTGTCATGCGGTAGGTCATTTCCGCGATGCCGGCATAGCCGAGGGAGATCGTGCTGTAGTTGTTATACAGCAAATTGTCAATGACCTCACCGTTCTTCAGTCTCGCAAGTGCGCCATACTGCCAGAGGATCGGTGCAACATCGGACGGCGTACCTTTCAGACGTTCATGCCTGCACATCAGAGCCTTGCGGCACAGTTCGCAGCGTTCATCAAGAAGCTGCCAGAATTTATCTTCGTCTCCGCCTGCGCTACACGCAACATCCACAAGGTTGATCGTGACGACTCCCTGATTGAATCTGCCGTAGTATTTGTGGTCGGCAGAAGGTGTCAGGAATGACCGGCAGCCCATGCAGGCATACACATCACCCTTCAGACGTTTCATCACCTTTGCGGAAATATAGTCGGGAACCATACGCTTTGCGGTACACTTCGCCGCAAGCTCGGTGAGGTAGTAATACTTGGAACCGGGCTGAATGTTGTCCTCATCGAGAACATAGATCAGCTTCGGGAATGCCGGTGTGATCCACACGCCCTTCTCGTTTTTCACGCCCTCGATACGCTGAAGCAGCGTTTCCTCGATAATGAGTGCAAGGTCATCTCTGGTCTGTCCCTCCGGTGCCTCGTCCAGATACATGAATACCGTCACGAACGGTGTCTGACCGTTGGTTGTCAGGAGCGTGTTGATCTGATACTGGATCGTTTGTACGCCTCGCTTGACTTCCCGTCGCACGCGCTTTTCTACGATGTAGTCCAGTTCTTTTTCAGACAGCTTTGCACCGCAGTCGCAGTTCACATCCTCGAACACCTCGGCACGAATTTTCTGTCGGCTGATATCCACGAAAGGCGCAAGATGTGCCAGAGATACCGTCTGTCCGCCGTACTGATTTGATGCCACCTGTGCAATGATCTGCGTTGCGATATTGCAGGCAGTCGAAAAGCTGTGCGGCTTCTCAATCATAGTACCGGATACCACTGTGCCGTTTTGAAGCATATCCTCCAGATTCACCAGACAGCAATTGTGCATCGGCTCTGCGATGTAGTCGAGGTCATGCACATGAATGATGCCGTCATCATGGGCGGCGATCACATCCTCCGGAAACAGGAAGCGCCGACATATATCCCGACTGACTTCTCCCGCCATATAGTCACGGAGCGTGCTGTTGATGATGGGGTTCTTGTTGGCGTTCTCCTGCTTTGCCTCCTCGTTGTTGCGTTCCAGCAGACTGAGAATCTTGCCGTCGGTGGTGTTCATACGGCGCTGCTGCTCATGCCACAGGCGGTACTCACTGTAGTGCCGTGCAAGTTTGTAAGCCTCGGCCTTGTCCAGTTCATCAAGAACCATGTCCTGGACTTCTTCGACATGGACAGGTCTTGCAAGGGCATGACAGCGTTTTTCTACATTCCCGACAATGAATCCGATCACTGTATCTGATATCTTCTCCGGCACTTCATCATTTGCCGCTGATATTGCGGCTCGTATCTTTTCGCAGTCATACGGCACCTCAGCGCCGTTTCGTTTTATTATCCTCATGCTGTATCCATCAGCTCCTTTTCAGACTCTGCCAGAAGCGTGGCACAGTCCTTCCCGTGATATCTCCGGCATTGCCGGTTCAGTATTTCATACACATACGCCTGCTCTGTTTCAGTCAGGTCAATGCTGTACATATCCTCGTTGTCATCGGAATCTGAATTGACGACCACGAAACTAATGCTGCTGTCAAGTTTGCATTCCTTATGATCGCTGGGGAGCTTGCTAATCCCGATATAAAAGTCGTACCAGCCGTCATTGTCAACATCGTCCGTGCGCCCGTCCCTCGGATGCATCGGGAGATAGCCTTTCTCCATTCGGATGCGGTCTGCGACCTCCGCAAGTGCATCCGTTGCCATGAGCTGGAACTCGACAGTCGGAAAGCGGCAGGGGTAGGTGTCATAGATCTGATCGCTGCCGTACATGACCTCTGCACCGCTGTCAAGCTGTATCGCATCACGAATGAAGTTCTCTGTCAGTGTCATGTTTTTCCTCCTGCATCGGACACCAGGCGTCATACGGACAGTGACCGCAGTCGTTGTAGTGGCATTTCCCGTCATGCTTGATGATCGAAGATATCCAGATCGCATGGATCAGGATGATGATCATCATGTAAGTAAGGCACAAAACGGTTACAAGCATTTTGATTCCTCCAGTTTTTCACGATAATATCTTGTTCTGCACCGTCCGGAACAGAAGCGTTTTCGCCGTCCTGTCCTCGGCTGGGTGACCTTTGCACCGCAGACCGGACAGCGGTTGTTTTGCTGACACCAGATTTGATAGTTGACATCGACCAGATGATTGTCTCCTGCAAGACCGTGAGCCTTGCAAAAGAGCTGCACCTGATTGGTTTTCAAGCCCAGCGACCTTGCTATTGCCTTATATCCAATGCCCTGCATCCGCATAATTCGTACTTGATATTTTTGAGAATCTGTCATCTGATTCACCTCGAAACTTCTGATTTTATGCGGTTTTCGGTATCCACACGGGCTCCGCCAAGAATAAAACTGTAAAATGCGGTTTGGCGCTAAAAATGTGCTAATTCTATCGCTTTTTGACGTAAATTCGCCGTTTTACAGTGCATTTTGTAACGAAACTCTGTATGTATCCTGCCGCCGCAGTTTCCTACGGCAGCATATGGAAAAGCACGAAAAATCTGCGTTTTCTGTTTTCTGCACAGTATTTCATTTACAGCTAATATATCTCTGTCAGGGTCCCAAATGACCGGGGCCCTTGCAAATTCGCGTTTTTTCACACGAGAGGGGCCGACGGTCTTGTGTTCGCTTTCACACAGAGAAGTGAACCCGCCCCGGCGGGCAACCCCAGCCCCCAGCCCCGCCCATAGGTACACCCCTGAGACTGCCTGAACTGCAACGATAGTGAGTGTGGCTTGCGTTTAGTACTTGTACTCGGGGGTGTGATCCTCATTTCGGGTCTTGATGCTGTGGTGTCGGTGGCAGAGGCTCTGCCAGTTGCTCTGATCCCAGAAGAGAACATTGTCTCCTCGGTGCGGCATGATGTGATCGACATCGGTCGCCTTGATATAGCGCCCTTGCTTCATGCACTCCACGCACAGCGGATGCGTCTCAAGGTAACGCTTGCGGGTCTTGTTCCATGTGGTGCCATAGCCTCGACTGCCTGCGGAGCGTGTGTCCTCCGGATGGAGAGAACGGTGCTTGTCACAATACTTGGTGCCATAAGGTACGAGCGCAGCACAGCCGGGGTGTCTGCATGGTGTTTTTGGTCTGCTTGGCATTGTCTCTGCCTCCTTTCCACAGTGGTGTTGCATAGTGATAGGGGCGGTCAGTCCCGCTTGGTTTGTAGTGTGTTTGTGGTCGGTCTGAACAACGCCCCTCATATACTGTCGTGGGAGAGGGCATTTTGTGGGTATCCAATCAAAAAAAATTTCAAAAAATTTATTATAGTTCCCACGGAAGGTTCTGTTTTCCGAAGTGTCCGTATGCGGAAATGGCGTTATAGTCCACATCGAGCAGATGCAGCCCTTCGATGATTCCCCTCGGCGTGAGGTCATAATTCTCACGAACATACTGGTTGATGAACTCCGTATCCTGATGCTCCGTGCCAAAAGTCTCTACATACACGGATACGGGCTCTGCCACACCGATGGCGTATGCGATCTGCACCTCTGCCTTGTCTGAATATCCGGCGCTGACGATATCCCTTGCGATTTTTCTTGCTGCATATGCGCCGCTGCGGTCAACCTTAGACGGATCTTTGCCGGACATTGCACCGCCGCCGATATGCCCGATACCGCCATAGGTATCGCAGGCGAGCTTGCGTCCGGTAACGCCGCAGTCCGCAAAGGAACTGCCTATGACAAATCTGCCGGTCGGGTTGACGAGCTTTGCAAAGTCTGTATTCAGCCCGTATTCGGTTGCCGTTCTCACCATCAGCTTTTCGATGATGGGCTTGAAGTCCTCAACATCCACATCGTGTGTATGCTGCACCGAGCAGAGGAAGGTGGTAATGCGACCGCTGTCATAGTCATAGCTGACCTGTGCCTTTGCATCGGCTTTCAGCATACGGCAGGGGTAGGCTTTCAGCAGTTCCAGAAATCTGGTAGCCAGCACGAAGGGGATCGGGAGCATCTCCGGCGTTTCGTTGGTCGCATAGCCGTACATCATACCCTGATCTCCTGCACCGCCGACATTCACACCGAGCGCAATGTCATTGCTCTGGTGATCGACCAGAATCGCAATGTCCAGATCATCGGCGGTGAAGTCCAGCTTGTAGTCAAGTCCCGCATCGCTGTTCTCAGCTCCGCCGTTGTTGATACGGTCGAACACCTGCTGCACCAGAGCCTTGTAGTCCGGCTCATGGGTACTGGTCAGCTCACCGGCGATCACAAGACAGCGGTTCTTGAAAAGACACTCTATCGCAACACGACTGCTGCGGTCATGCTGAAGGCAGTCTGTCACGATGGCATCCGCGATTTGGTCACAGATCTTGTCGGGATGTCCTGCGGATACCTGTTCTGAAGTAATGATTCTCATATTCGTGTTCCTCCTGTATGATTGTTTATTGGATTTTGACCTTGCCACGCTTTGTCGCTTACACACTCTTTGTCAGTGACAGCATCGGGCAAGGTTCAAAACAGTGCAAAATGGGTAATGGTTCAAATCAGTGAAAATCCTCTATTCTTCTTATCTTTTCTATTGTTTTTATTTATTTGGGGCAAGTAGGGGCAAGTAAAAATAGTAATATATATAAAGAGAAGTAATAATAATAACCACCGAAAAAACTTGCCCCACGCTGCCCCAACTGCGGAAAACAGCGTAAATACGGAGAAAAGTCTACTTTTACTCCAAAGCTGCAAACTCCTCTGGTTCGTCAGCTTCGCCGTTTTCATGCTCCAGAAAACGACAGCCCACAAGCATCGTTGTTTTCTGCGCACCCTTAGTATCGTTCGGGCGCTTACGCACGATGGGGAAGAAACGCTGGATCGCGTTATTGAAGTTGGTGCTGTTTTCCTTGCGGTAGCCATATTTATCGCACCATTCACCGTACAGCTTATATGCCGCAGAGGTACGGACTTCAAATGCTTCGCCTTCTTCGAGCCACGCATCCACAAACTGCCCGATACGGTCAGACTCCTCCTGATACTCCTTGGTTGCTTGAGATACAGCAGCCGGATCTTCCAGATCTTCGGAACGGAACCGCTTATATCCTTCATAGCACCAGTTGAAGATGGCAGAGAGGCAGACATACGTACTGAAAAATGCTTTCAGACCTTTGTCCTGCTCATGCTCCTCAAAATGGCGTTTGAACGGAATGAGCTTCAGACGGTTGGAGTAAAACAGTGTCATATCAGAAACGGACGGTTTGTAATTCGTATTGATGAAGATCTTGAAATTCGGTCGGAAGTCGAAGGAATTCTCATGCAGGAAACGTGCATTCAGTGTATCATTACCCGTCATACGCTTTACCAGTGCCGCATTGAAGGTGATCTTCTTCTCCGGCTCGGAGATATTGACAAAACGGACACCCGCAAGCCGGGCGATCTCTTCGGACGGTCCGGAAGCATTGGTGTTGCCGAATTTCGTAGACAGCATCTCCGGATTGGAGGTTTTGCCGTAGTCGCCCATGATTTTGAGAAAGGTCTCCATTGTGGTGCCTTTGCCGTTTCTGGATGTTGCACCGTAGAGGATGAACAGGCATTCCAGTGATGTGTCGCCGGTAAGCGCATATCCGAGGGCTTTTTGCAAGTATAATGCGAGGTCAGCATCATTACACATAACTTCGGAAATGAACTGCTCCCATCGTGGACAGGTGGCGTTCGGATCATAAGTGACACCGGACATCATGGTGAGAAAGTCTGCCGGATCGTGCGGACGGAATTCACCTGTGGTGAGGTTCAGTGTCCCGTTCTGACAGTTGAAAAGGTAGGTATTGCGGTCAAAGATAGCGTGCGGCACTGGATACACGGATTTCGCATCTTCGATCATGGTGCGGCGGTTCTTCCGCATTTGCAGCTTCTGCACTCGCTTGATATAGCGGTTGCGTGTGTCCTCATCCTTGATCTGAAGGGCAAAGGTATACAGCCTGTCTGCCAGACGCTTTGCAAGCTCCGCCACGGCAAGCGCATTCTCGTCCGGCTGCCACACCTTCCCGTCAAAGACATACCAGATGCCGCGCTCACGGTCAAAACGAGCGATGGGCTTATAATAATCCGCAAATGCATATCCGATGCCGATCTCGTCACGCTGATAGCGGGGATTCGTGTGCGGCTGCATTTCTTCCAGCGTCAGGGAAACATGGGTGAGATCAGGCTCAAACATAAGCTGCTCATTTTCCGCATCGCCCTCGATATCGTCAAAGTCATCTTCTGCCGTAGAATCCTGAATCGGTGTATAGACAGCGGAATTGGTAGCGACAGCATTGCGGATCGTGATCTGTCCGTAAGTTCTGTCTCCGGTCATACGATCCCACTTATCACGCATCAGACCGGAAGTTCGGAAGATACGGTCGATCTGCTCCTCGACATTACCGCACCAGAATGCAAGGATAGACACAAGCGCCATATCTGCATCGGACTGGGAATCGTAGCCTTCCTCCCAGTTACCGGCATACAGTGCTTTGAACTTGTCGCCGGATTCAGATGCCGATGCGTGAGCGATAACACCGTCATCATCGAGATAGGACACAGGCTCGACAGTCTTGGAAGATACACGGGTGCTGCGCTTCATGAAGGTATCAAGTAGTGTGCGCAGGGAACCGTCATTTCGGGTAACTGCACCATTGCGGAACATATCTCCTGTAACAGTCACAAAGCGGTTCGTCACACCGGGAAGATAGACCTCCAGACCGTGCTTTCGGTTGTTGATGTAGTACACAGTCTTATCGTAGGCGAAATCAGGAGAAAGGCGAAAAAAGCCGCGCAAGCCGGTACCAGAGGGGCTGCGCTCAAAGTACGCATCGGGGAAGATACCGAGAATGGATGCTGCAACATCATTGAGACTGCCGTCCTCACGGATGCAGTGGTCGATGTCGATTGCACCGATGCCTTCGCTGACACGATAGCCGATACCGTCCCATCCGCCGATGGCATAGGATTTCATTGCTGTATTGAAGTCTGCAAAGGTAGACGGATCGTTGGTTCTCGCCATTGCACCGGTGCGAGGGTTATACGGTACTTTGGTCGGTCTGCCGGATCTCTTTTCCAGCTTCCAGACACAGAAAGAAGCGGTCTGCTTCAGAACATCTGGGATATTGACAAAATTCACAGGCATTTGGAATATCTCCTTTCAAGACTGAGCTGCGCAATAACAGCGGTTTCGATGCGGTTCATAGCTTCGTCATCGGAAATATGACCTGCATAATAGCGAAGTGCGTTCTTGCTGACAGTTGTGAGCTGCTCCGCCAGCACCATTGACAGTTCAAGCGGCTGTCTGCTATCGGTAATGCTGCCGGGAGAAAGCGGAGTGTGACAAGGCAGCTCCGGCTTTTTCAGGTGTCTGGTCATCGGCACAACATTGACGGTGTCAGCGTGTTCGTTGCCGAGGTCGTTAGAAATGATGATAACGGGACGGGTGCCGCCCTGCACACTGGAATTCGGATGTGTGCCGAGCCGCGCAAACCAGATATCGCCGCGCTTTGGAGCACGGTCGGGAGTCGGAATTGATTCACAGCGAGTTTGGTGGGAGTAGGAAGTCATATACTTTCGCGGATCAAAACCGAGACCTCTGTGGTATTCTGTTTTCAGGCGTTTGTTCTTACGCGCCATAGTTTTCACCTCCATAGAGTGCGGTGTAACCGTTTTGTCGCCGCTTTGTCGTCTTTTCAGTGCGGATCATACGGAGAGTATGATCCTATAATCTCGCCTTGACAGCGGCGATCAATTTCTCCTGTGTTACATCCTTATTGGCCAAAGCAGCAAGCACATCCTCATCGACACTGTCTTTTGTTACGATGTGGTGGATCGTGACAGTGTGCTTCTGTCCCTGCCTCCACAAACGCGCATTTGTCTGCTGATAAAGCTCTAAGCTCCATGTCAGACCGAACCAGATCATGATATGGCCACCGGACTGAATGTTCAGACCGTGTCCTGCCGAAGCGGGGTGTATAAGAGCGACCGGGATGTTTCCGGCGTTCCAGTCTGTGATGTCGGCGGAATCCTTTATATCACGAGGGCTGTAACCGCAGGCGGTTAGATGCTCCATGATGCGAGTGCGGTCATGCTTGAACCAGTAGCCGACCAGAACAGGCTGTCCGTTTGCGGCTTCGATCAGGTCTTCCAGCATTTCCAGTTTCCGGCTGTGAATGATTCGGGCTTCCTTGTTTTCGTCATAGACCGCGCCGTTAGCCATCTGGAGCAGCTTGTTGGAGAGAGAGGCAGCGTTGGCAGCATCGATATCTCCGTCCTCAAGCGGAATGATAAGATCCTGTTTCAGCTGATCGTATAGTTTTCGCTCTGCTGCATTCATCTCGACCTCATGATTGACGAAGATACATTCCGGCATATCCAGATAATCCAGTGCCTTCATGGAAATCGTAATGTCGGAGATTTTGTTATAGATCTGCTCCTCTGCGACGGGACGTGGGGTGTAGCTGAAAACAACACCGGTTGACGGATTCATGGACGCAGGCTTGAAATAGCTTTCACGAAATCTGCCTATAAACCGTCCGAGCCGCTCACCGCCGTCAAGGATACCGATCTCTGCCCACAGGTCCATGAGACCGTTGGAAGTCGGCGTTCCTGTCAATCCTACCCAGCGCTTCACGAAAGGCCGAACCTTACGCAACCATTTGAACCGCTGTGACTGGTAGTTTTTGAAGGAACTCAGCTCGTCAATGACGATCATATCGTAATCCCAGCGAAGACCGTTCTTCTCGTAATACTCTACGAGCCACTTCACATTTTCACGGTTGACAGCGTAAACAAGAGCGTTACTGTTAATCGCAGCAATCCGCTGTTTTACAGTTCCGACTACTATCGCAACATCAACATCTTGCAGATGACTCCATTTCTGAACCTCCGCTTTCCAGACATTTGTCACTCTTAGAGGGGCAATTACAAGAACTTTAGATACCTTCAGCTCATCAAACATTAGATCATATATTGCAGTCAATGAAATGATCGTCTTTCCAAGTCCGCAATCCAAAAAGAGTGCTGATACGGGATGAGACTTAATAAAGTCAACACAGTATTTTTGGTATTCATGAATCTGACTGCGTTTTAACGTATTTTCCATACTCGTCCCTCGCTTTCCAAGAAGAATGAATTTTGGCGTGTTCCGATTTGGAAAGGGCGATGAGATTGTCCGGATCATTATTGAAATGGTTACCATCGATAAGGTGTACTTCTTCATCCGCACGCAGTTCTCGTCCGAGCTTCTTCTCCAAAATGCCCCTGTGTACGGTTATTCCATTCACACGATGATTCCATGAAGTTTCGCCTTGCTTTTGCCTATACAGTAAACAGCATTCGGGGCAGCAGAAATTGTGATCCGTTCTCCATATATCAGAGCGTTTTTTCAGCATTGATTTGCCGCACCAATCGCATTTCACTTCTGCTTTCTTTGTCTTAAAGGCAATATAGCATTCATGAGAACAGAAAAAATGCTTATTTCTTGTACCATGACTTCCGACATAGGTAAAGACAGTTCCGCAGTATGAGCAGCTTTTTCTCACAGCTCTGCGTTTAGGGTTAATCATGCATCATCACCGTCCTCTATTTCATAAAACTCTATCAGATTGTCTGGATCGATGGGTTCAAGCGTTTCCCCGAAGTTATCCATATCCGTCGGCAGCGTTGCCCTTTCCAGATCGGGTATCTTCGCACCGATGCCTTCCGGGAACGGCTCACCGGGTGTCCATGACAATGCTGCTGATATGAACGGCTTGATCTGCGGCATCCTGTCAATGCACAGCACCGGAAAGCCGAGTTTCATAAGCTGATACCGTCTTTTACGCTGCAACGGTCGCATCATTTTCCCCGGTGCTTTCAGCTCCACGAAAATCGTCTTTGCCGCCGGGAACAGAACGAGTCTGTCCGGCAGTCCGTTTGCGGTCTGCGATGTCAGCTTGTATGCCACACCGCCTGCCGCTTTTACCGCCTTGACAAACTCGTTTTCGACAACATATTCTCTCAATGTGTGCCGTCCTTCCAGTATTCGCACCAGCCCGACGGGAACGGTGTATGACGGCAACATCCGCAAAAGCGGCAGTTCTCGCAGCACTGGTCATCGACATACAGTTCCTCATCGCTGTGGTCATAATCTTCATAGCTGCCGCGTGTGTAATTGCAGATCTCCGGCACAGGATATCCGTGTCGTTTTCTGCGTGTTTTATATCCTTTTCTGTCTTTCCAGGTTCTGCTCATGCGTTGATCTCCTTCCACTGATTTGCAGGCATGGTCGCCACCTGCCAGCCGATGCCCTCTAACGCAGTGGCTCTGTCGTAGGAATCTACATCCTGCGAAGCGCGTGTGATGGCATTGCTCAGACCATAGAGGGAAAGATCGCCGCCCTTGATGAGATAGTTCAGAATGCTGTCCTGTTCCGACTGATTCAGGTCATACGCCTTGCCGGTCAGTTCGATGACATCCTGCACACGTCCTGTGATCTTTGCGCCGTGGCTCTGCTCCAACACACCGATGATCTGTGCGAAACGAGCCTCTTCAATTGCTGCCATTGTGGTATCACGGAGCTTCAGCATGAATGCCTTATCTTCGGCTTCGAGGGTTTCATTTGTGTAGATATTGAAGCTGTCTTCCAGTGCTTTCGCCGCCCTGCCGACATGGGTACGGCGTTCGCCCATACTGTTGACCACCATGCCGTTGGTGCAGGCAAGTGTATAGACAAGCGGCTGAACAGACACAGCACCGAGTCCAACCTCCGAATTGGAGATGATGACACCTGCCTGCACACGGTCACCGACACACGCCATTTCCAGACGGTGATTGACGATCTTCAGATACAGCTTATTCTCTGTGACCTCGCAGCTCATGACCTCCATGCCTTCCTGTCCGGCGAAAATCGGGAGAACAGCCGAGGCAATTTCAAGGTTATCGATACGGCGGTAACGGTCAGACAGAAAGGCTCTCGCAACCTGTCCGCTGCCGTAATCAAGGGTACGCACCATGTAGCTGCTGCCCTTGTCACTGAACCATGCATTCACATTGTCTGCCAGAAGGTCAGGCTTCTGTTTCTGCATCATGTCGTAATACTTCGCCGGAATGCCGAGTGCCGATGCCACCTGACGATGGAAAAGCTGTGTGGTACCAAAGCTGTGATCGTCACCGATCCGGAAGGTGCTGCCGTCCTCGTCCAGACGGAACGCCTCTGCCGTGCCAATATAATCCTGCTTTGCTGCATTCTGTCTCTGAAGCTCTGTCAGCACTTCCGGTAATGCTCGTCCCTGTTTCATAAGAATATCCTCCTCAGTCTTTGAAGTAGTAATTGCCGGTATATCCGGCAGATGATAAGGGCAGACCGTCTGCCCATCTCGGATTTTGATTCATGATATTGCACACATCATCGACCGTATATTGTCTTTTCGGCACTTCCAAAATGACCTCATCATGCACATGACCGACTATGTCAAGTCCCGCAAGCTCCATTCGGTGCATTGCCTCTGCAAGCAGGTCACGGGCGGTCGCCTGTGTGATGTTCTCCGTCAGCTTGCCGCTGTATGTCTCACCGCGCGTCCATTTGTTGTTTGCACCGAGTCCTTCAAAGGTCAGCGCCATACGCCCGAAACGGTTCGGCTGTAACCTCGGCTTGATGTAGGCAAGTCTGCGCCCGGACGGCAGCACGATCCACAGTGTATTTGCAGAGAACTGAAAACCGATCCTGCCGACCGTTCTTTCCGCGTGGTCCTTGACTGTTTCGATCGCCGCTTTCTCCACGGCATACCAGAATTTCACGATCTCCGGGTTTGCATCGCGCCAGCTTGAAATGATGTCGGGAAGTTCATCCTCTTTCAGTCCCATATCCAGCGCACCCATAGAGATCAGCGCACCGCTGCCACCTCCGTAACCACAGGCAAGCTCAGCGACCTTGCCTTTCTGCCGCAGTTCTCCATTGATGCCGTGCTTCACGACCGGAACACCGAACATTTGCGATGCGGATGCACAGTAAATATCCTCGCCACGCTTGAAGGCATCGAGCCGCCACTGTTCTCCGGCAAGCCACGCAAGTACTCTCGCTTCAATGGCGGAGAAGTCTGCCACGATAAATTCACAGCCGTCCTTCGGAATGAGCATCGTGCGGATAAGCTGTGACAGGATATCCGGCGTATTGCCGTACAGTGCTTCGATCATGTCAAAGCAGCCCATTTTGACAAGTTCTCTTGCTTCATCGAGGGTAGAGATGTGGTTCTGCGGCAGGTTCTGTAATTGAATGCCGCGCCCGCTGTTTCCTGTTACCCACACTTTACCATTACGTCTTACAAGGAAGTATCCGGTTGGGGTTTCAGCACAGTATATTTTGCCGCTGAATTGCGAGATAGTCGGCTTCACTCTGATTTCATGACAGTTTTTCGGAGTGAGCCATATATCGAGATAGTATGCATCGCTCCAATTCGGGTGTTCTTTATCCCGGATGACCGTTTTCATTTTTGCACAGCGACCACTTGTATGAGCAAAAGCCTGAACAATATCGGCATTCACTTTGTTCGTTGTGGTATATTGGATACTGTTTTTGGCGCTTTGCGATCCGTCCCAATACCGAAGCTCATCAAAGAAAACATCCGGGCTTTCATCGAGAAGCCACATTCCAAATGTCTTGTTATGAAACATTCTTAGATACATCGGCTGCTCACGGGAAGGAATCTTGATCTGCGTTGTTCCATCTGTCCTGCATTCATTCACTGTGAAATAAATGCCCGCCTGTCTGAGCAGATGTTTGCACCGTTCTATTTTCCTTTTCTTCTTGAAATGGAAGCAGAGCATTCCATCTTCTTTATAGCTGCCGTCAGCCTGCGTCATCACCAGTACCCTCAGTTCTGCGTGCTCCAAGCCGGGCATCGTTTGTCTGCGTCCGGTAAACGGAATAGAAGGACGATACTTTTCCATATTGCCAACAGTGTCATCCGTCCACTCGCCGTTATACCGTTTCTTTACACGCATTTTGTGATCCGGCGTGCTGATCTGATCGATCCGTTTGTCCTCATAGCGGTAGATAGGACCGTCATATTCAAAGCACAATACGTTCGCTTTCTGGAACGAGACCATTTCCTGATTAGGATTCCAACAAGCAATCTTACCGCCCTGCCAATTATCAAGCCTGAGCCAGCCTTTATCTGTCAGTATTTCATGATCGCCGGTAAGACACCAGCGCTGTGTTCGCTGAGCTCCGGAAAACTGAAACAGTCCGTGCGCCCTGCCGTCCTGACAGATGTATCTCTCTGCCGCCTGATACTTTTTCACAGAGGACTTTGCCATCTGCAACCGCAGCTTCATCATATCCAGAGCCTCACCGTCTGCGCTGTGCCTGTCGAGGTCTGTGATAAGAGAAGCGACATTCTTTTTGCCGAGGGAATCCACCTCAATGCCACGCTCCTCAAGCCATCCCTTGAGCTGTGATACGGAATTCGGATTTTCAAGTCCTGTCAGAGCGTATGCACGTTTTGTCATTTCTTCGGACATTGCCATATTGCAGATAATAGCCTGCTGCACAAGCTCTTTGTCGATCAGGATACCGCGATCATTGATCCGCTGATCCATGTGGTAGTAGTCCCATTCCTGCGGGAGCAGGGGGAACTTTTCAAGCCTGCGGCGGATATCCCGCTCGGTTTCCACGTCCTGTATGCAGTAGCTTTTGAACAGCTTCCAGTCTTCGGGGGCGTGTTCCGGCAGATTTCTTGTTCTGCCGCCGTTTGCTTTGGTGGGCTTACAGGGCAGAGAGAAATAACGGATAAGACGCTCACCGACAGCGTCCTTCTGCTGTGCAGTTTTCAGTGCCTGTGCAGCCGTTGCCAGCTTCAGCGGAAGTGAAAGCGATGCCGCCCATACCATCGTGCATTGCCACGAGTCCGGAGAAATCTGCGTACCGAGATATTTTGAAAGGCAGGTACGCTCAAACTGTGCGTTCCATGCCGATTTGATAATACTGTCATCCTGCAGCGCATCCACGACCTCTGCCGGGAGCTGCTCCCCGCAGGCCATATCCACGCATTTTGTCTCCTCATCGTCAAATGCATATGCGAACAGCAGGATATGGAAATCTCCCTCAACATAGCGGTACACACCGCAGTTCGGGAGGTCTACATCCGAATAGGTCTCTAAGTCGATGGAAAGTACACGTCTGCTCAATAAAATCACCACCTGTTTGTGTATGTACAGGGAGGCAAGCCTCCCTTATGCGTCAGTTCAGGAAATCCAGATCATCGTCTGCGAGATCATCCGTGTCATCGCCCTCGACCTCAACGAAGTCGGATGCTGCGGTCGGTCTGCCCGCAAGACGCTCACCGTGGCGGACAAGCTGGATGTTCTGGAGTCCTGCTGCGATGCCCTTGTTGCCGGATGCTGCAAAACCGTAGAAGTTCACGCTGACATTGCAATAGTCACCGCTGCCGCACTCCATCGGATCGAGAATCGGCTGCACATGGCGGTCAACGATCTGCGGTGCATCCTTGCTCGTGGCATTGAAGAAGAAGTGACCGGCATAGTTCTCGTCATCAGGACGGTCGATGTCGCCGTCATGCATCGGCAGCTTGAGGTTCGGCGGGATCTTGCCGCCCCACTTCTTCTCCTTCGCCGCTTCCTTTGCCGCCTCAATTGCCTTCTTGATCTTGGCGAGCGTTGCCTTGTCATCCTTCGGGATCAGTAGGGAAACGGAATACTTCTCTTCGCTGCCATTAATTGATTTTGGCTCCCAGATGTTCGCAAAAGAAATGCGACAGGGAATAACCACTTTAGTCGCGGGTGTTGTGTTTGCCATAGTATACCTCCTATATTTCATTCAATTTTGCGTATTCACCAAACAGAATAATTGCGGCATTATTGTATGATCCTCACTCATCATCAGAGAGAACTTCAAATTCCTGACCGGGTGTTGTGAGATCAACGGGTTCTCTCGGATCGCTCTCCGGCACAAGTGCCAGCTTTCCGGGTGGCTTGGCGACATACTCACCGAGCAGCTCGTTGAACTTTTTCTTGCCCATCATCTTTTCAAATTCCGTCAGCGTGATGAGCGTCTGCTTGTAAAGGTCGGTGTACCCGTTCTGAACAGCGGTATCGACCACAGCTTTTGTATCTGTGAATACACGCTTGCTGCGCCCTTCGACCACCTTATAGCCGGGAATCGGTACACCGTGATTGATCGCCTCGGAGGATACGAATGCGAATACCGCCTCGATCCAAGAGCTGATGCGGTTCAGAGTCGGCAGGATCTCCGCAAGTTCGCTGATAGGAATCAGTCCCGGCTGCTTGAATACGGCAGTCTGTATATCCGCTTCGTAGGGTGCGGTCATATCGCTTTCCTCCGCAGTATCATCGAATGCTCCGGCATCGAGGTCAAGGAAATCCTCACGGCAGAGTGCCAGTGCTTCATTGGCACACGCTTTGCAAACAGGCTTTGCACGGCAGAACCGACACCAGTCGCCGGGGCTTTGTTCGCCCTTGCCCTCGTAGGCAAGTTTCGCAATGGGCTTGATGCTCTCGCCCCATTCCTCAAGCTCGGCTCTGCTGCACTCGAATGTGCTGATATTATCCAGACGAGGCTGAATGATGCTCATACGCACGATCTCAATATCATACAAAAAGCCGTAGGCGGCTAAAGCTCCGATCGCATAGAGCATCATCTGGCTGTTGTGGTCTGCATCCACAAACACGCCTGCACCCGTCTTGAAATCGCATACATGAAGGATTCCGCGTCCCTGCTCGTCCTTACCGATGATGAGCATATCTGCCGTGCCAAAGCCGGAAGGGGCAATGTGGCTGTAGTCCACACGCTCCTCAACAAAAGCAAGCGACTCACAGCCGTTCTCCTTCATCTGCTCAATGATGGAGATCACGAACTCCGCATACACATCTGTGATCTGCTCGATTTCCTCGGTGTCATATTCCTCGGACTGCGGACGTTTCACACGCTCCTTCAGATACTTGCGGACCTTGTACTCGCAGACCTCATGAGCGAATGTTCCCTCGGCGGCATACACGGAGCTCTCGTTCGGAAAGTTCTCCTGCAGGCGGACGGACGGCGGACAGTGAAGCCATTGCTTGGAACTGGATGCACTCAGAAGTGCATGAACATCCGGCATCGTGCCACCTCCGATCAGAGCTGCGACAGGTCAGTGAGAAACGCTTCGTACTTGTCCGCAGGTATATCGCTGACTTTTGCCGCACCGTAGGATTTCAGCAGCGCCAGCACTTTGTCCTTGTTGGCACGGTTCTGCTTGATCTTCTGCGTCACCACGCGGATGAGGTCATCAGCGGTCAGCTCCGATGCAGGCTCCGCCCTCTTTGCCGCCTTCTTCGGTTTGGGCTTTTCCGCAGGTTTCGGCTCTTCGGGCTGCTCCGGCTCTGTATCCCACGGCAGATCGTCAGCGGTGATGATCTCCTCGAAATCGTCCGGATTGATTTCCTCCGGCGCAGTCTCCTTTGGCACACCGTTGATCGCCATGTCCGCCAGCTCCTTTGCCATGTTCGGCTCCATTGCTGCCAGAAGCTGGATCACGCCGCCGAAGATCGTGCCAAGCCCATCGATCAGCTTCTTTGCGTCTACGGGAAGCGGTCCCGGCACAGGGAATTTCTTTTCAGTCTCCGTCATAAATCAGTCCCTCCTCGTCATCATCATAGTTGTCCGGCTCCTCGGCACAGCAGTCATTGGAGATATCACGCTGCTTGCGCTTGCGGAACGGATGGTTGATCTCGAAAAAGATGCCGTCATCGTCGATCTTCAGACGGAACACACCGACATCCATCTCCATATTCGGGAGCATGGCAGATGCCATCGACATGAAACGGAACATATCCGTGACCGTCTGTGCGATGCCCGCCGCACGCTTGTCCATTGCCGTTTCGATCATCTTCAGCACATCGGGCTTGTCCTGCTTGTCGGCATCGGTTGCGGCACCGCCGTTGTAGCGGTTTTTCGGGACTCTGTTTTCCATAGGCATAAGCATTTCCTTTCTGTTCAGGTCTTTCGACCGATGTAATAATGGTTCGGCTGCGAGGGCTTTGCAGCCGCTTGCGGTTTGGTTTCTTTTCAAGCCCTCTCATATACTGTCGTGGGAGAGGTCTTTTTGTGGGTATCCTAAAAATATTTTTTTGCTTTTTTCAAAGCACCTTCAAGCCTGTCATTTATGGAATCACGGCTTACCCCTATATATGAAGCAATCTCTTCCTGCGTCATACCATCCCTGAAGTACATAATAAAGGCTTCACGCTGCTTGTCCGTCATGTCTGCAAGCATCTCCTCGCGTGTCTCTCTGCGCTCCACGGCATCCTGCGGATTCTCGCCCATGCGTCCGTCATACCAGTTGAATGCCCTGCGATACGGATCTGCCAAAGCCTCCTCTGCATCACCGTCTTTATCGCCGTTATCGGCGCTGTCATAATCTGTGGTATCCTTGCGGCTGCCGGTGCGGTTCATGCTGTTTGCCTCCACACGATGGTCGCCGATCAGTGTTACTGCGATCACCCACGGCTGTGTTTCCAGAAATCCATCCGGCAGCTCATAGGTCTCTGTCAGCGTGTCTTTCTCGGAATCACGGAGCTTGCCGAAGTAATAGGTGAAGCTCTTGCAGTACGGCAGCCAGACAACAGTGCGCCCAGTGACATTCTGATAGATGGCGAAGCCGTTGCTGAAGAGAGTGCAGCCATTCATATCGGCTATCGGCGAACCGGCAGTCTCAAACAGTTCTCTCGGTGTCGGCATCTTGCCTGCCTTATCAGCGAGGTCAAGCATTGCAAGCAGTTCGCCGAGGGTGGTCTTATCGGTGATAGCGGCAGCATTCTGAACATTTGCGTTTTCCATAATCGTTCCTTTCTGCAAGGAACACACCAAGCGGCAGATGCCCATAACGCGACTGCTGTCCCAGAGAAAAAGGCACGCAGGGGACGATGTCCACACGAAATACACCTTGTCAGTCTATACAGACTCCAAATCGTGATGTTATTTCCGCTATGAGCATCTGTCCGCCAGTGCGCGCCCTGACTAACAAATGTAATGATCTAATTGCCATGCTCCGAATGCCGCGGCAAAAAAAATAGCCGGATGCATAGCACAGAGTAGACATATGACATCGGCTTCCGACCACAGGGTATACCTATGGCATTCTGTTCAGATATCATATGAACATCCTCTGCCGTATGCATCCGGCATTGTGGTGTTTCAGTCTTGGAAGGTGGTGCCTGTCCTTGACCGTGTCTATATCATAACATATCCGAATCTTCTTTTACATACATAAAAAATGGGGGCTGCTTTTTATGCACTGTGCTTATCTCAACTTTGATATATCATCTTCACTTGTTCATATCATCTAAATTAAATGGATATTCTATGAACATTCTGTCTCTAAACTATTTCAAAAACGCAAATCGCCCCCATTTTTTCTGGGGGCTTCATGAAAATATTTCAGGGCATAAAAAAAGGAGGCTCGAAAGCCTCCTGAAAATGCCGTTATTACATACTTTTCTTAGCATACCGCTTCTTTTCCTCGCAGTCCCTCGTCCACGGCGTAAAGCCTTCTGCCTTCAGCAGATCGTTGATCTGAAAGACATTTGCCTTCGGCATCAGCTCAAAGATCGTGACATAGAGCCGATGGGCAGGATTGCTCATATCATAATCAACCTTCGCTTTCTGCATAAGGTCAATGCGGAACGACTCTTCAAGCTCCAAAGCGACACAAAAAGCTAGCACTGTTTCGAGCTTCACTCTCTTGCCACTGCGCATCTTATTGACAGTGTTCACACCCATGCCGCTGCGGTCTGCAACCAGATCCGAGGTGAGACCGCATCTCTCCATATGGAAACGCACCGCCTTGCCGAATTCGTTGACATCTGAAGGAACGGTCAGTTTATAGTTTTCTTCTGTGATCTCATACATTGCCATGCGGATCTTCTTTCGCTGTTCATCGCTGAACGAACGGTTTTCGGCCGTGATCTCGGTCAGGTCATCCTTGTGTAGCTCGCCATAGGTATAGCTGTAGTCGAATTCTGCGTAGATACGCTTGAAATCCAGACAGCACTCTGCCATGTGGTGTCTAGCATACTCTGTCAAGCCCATAGCTAAGCCGTGTTCCTTGCGGATATACCTGTCGCTGTTGATCACAACATGACCGTCCAGATAGATGAACTTCTTGGAACGGACAAGCTCTGCGAAGGTCTCGCAGGATGCAAACACATCAGAGATTTGGCGGAATGACAGTGTATAGGTATAGTCCTGCGGGAATCTTAGCTCTACATCGTAGTCCTCAACATATCCTGTGGTGTTGTAGACATACACACCGCGCACCTCCGGCCAGCCAAGCTCAATGATACGCTTCTTCGCAGCATTGCGGGATACTCCGAACTTCCATTTCACAAGGTCGATCAGTTCTCTGTAATCGTCCCAGTCAGGCTCTCCGGGGAGTCGCTCGAAGAAGTTCAGGATGACATCGGATGCCTGCTCCTCCGGCATCTGAATAAAGCGTGGGATGGCATTTGCCTGTGTTTCCATCCATTTCAGGCAGCTACGCTGCGTCTTGGAATAGAAGTAGTCATTGAACTCCGGCATCTTCCTGCCGACCATTTTCCGATAGTAGCTCTGCAGCTCATAGAAGAGGTTGTGAAGGTAAGCGTGAACGCACTCATGAATAATGGCGTTCTGCGCTTCATCCTCCTCCAATGACTCGTCCACAAGGATCGTAGGACTGTCGATCCGCATTTTGACAGCTTTGTATTCCTTATCATAGACGGTCGTATCCCGCTTGTCCAGGATCAGCTTGGACTTGACATTTCCGTTTTTTGACAGTCTGGCATACTTTATATCGTGACCCATTGCCTTTGCAATTGAAGCAGTATTGATGCGGCAGGGATAATTCGATTTGTATGAATAGTAGTGGTCGATGATTGCTTGTGCAATGCTTGCAAATTCTTTCTTTGAAAGGATGGGAACCAGAAACTCATCTAAGGGATTGTTCAGCCGGATAAACTGACCATTGTAGAGCTCCGCACCGCACAGAAAGTCTGAACCGCCGTAAGAGCAGTAAAAGCCGTGTACGATATACTTCTGGCACTGCCGGCAGCCGTTCATCTCGAACACGACATCGCATATCACATACATATCAAAGGAATTGTGATCAATGCGGTCATATCTGCCTTCCTCGATGATGACAGTTTCTATCTCGGCATCCTGTGGAACGACCCACGGCAGCGGAAGCTGGTGGTAGTAGTGCAATTTGCGGATATACTGACCATACTCCAGTGTGTAATTCCATTTGAGAAAATCGGTGAAGGACACGATCTCCGGCAGTACTCCGTGCCAGTCGGGGTTGCGGATCACTCTGTACTGCCCCGAATGCAGCTTGTCGGGAATGGTGAGAAACGGTCCTCTATCAAGATATATAGTCATTTACGCCCTCCTGTTTCGCAACTTATGGTATTTCCAACATTAGCTCCATTCTATTGTTCTGTATATCTATCGTGGCGAAGTGGGTTGATGGCGAAGTTGTCGGTACTCTGACCGGCAGTCTGTCCTGTCACACACCTTAAGACGGACACACTGCACCAGCCTTCGGTCTCATTTTCCTGTAGGCGGAATACCGACATTGCTATTATATCACACCGTCAAACGAATTGCAAGTGCAATTTTGTATTGACAAAACACCGATTGTGTGCTATAATGTGATCAAAGATGCAATGCCTACGCCAAATTTCGCATTTCTAACGTTTTCAGCGTTGAAAAGTCTTTGATAAACTTTGTAGGGTTGCACAGATTTCAATAAGAATATTTGTTCGTTTTGAGGATTGACTATCCCATACATTCTTGAAGGAGAGCTTTGTAATGAAACAGCGTAAGAAACCGAATATCTCAGTCTCACAGGGAGGCAAGGATATTAAGAGTAACATCTCTGATCCTGCCCACCGTAAGGACGCTCACGCGGTTGGCGGTCGCATCAAATACTACAGGGAGCGTCTAAAATTAGATCAGAAAGTGATTGCAGAAAAAATCGGCGTGACCTCAAATGCTATCAGTAACTGGGAGAACGGAAGAACCCGCCCGGATTTCAGCGTTGTTCCTAAGCTATGTGACGCACTTGGTATCACGCTGTATGAACTATATGGCATCGAAAACAAGCAAGATACCTATACTGATAAGGAAAAGTCTATGGTAGAGAGATACCGTGGACTGTCGTATCCGCACCAGCTTGCAATGGACAGTCTGCTATCCTCGCTTGAAGCGGCAGAGACTGTCGGCAGCTTCCCGGAGATCATCAAACTGACACTCTGCGACAAGGGGCTTGCAGCAGGCTTTGACGGCGGGGCGGAGTTTGAGGACAACGGAACACCGATCTATCTGTATCCGAATACGAACACAGCAATACGGCAGGCAGACCTTGTGTTTCCTGTCAACGGCGACAGTATGGAGCCTGAGTATCATGACGGCGACCTTGTTCTTGTGGAGAAGTATCCCGGCTGTCCGGAGCTGCAATACGATGAGGTCGGCGCTTTCATGGTTGGAAACAGTACATACATAAAGATATATGAGGAAGAAGGTCTGGTATCGTTTAATGATAAGTATGATACCATGACATTCACAGAATATGACAATGTCACTCTGATCGGGCGCGTTCTCGGTATCCTTGAACCCGCTTCCATTGCAAGCAAGAGAGATATCAAGCGATATGAAGTCATGCACGAGGACGATGAGGAGTAAGGCAGATGGCAAAACTGATATTCAGATACGGCGCAATGGGCAGCTCCAAGACCGCCAATGCGCTTATGGTTCGATATAACTACTATGAGAGAGACAAAAAAGTGCTTCTGCTGAAGCCGAGATGCGAGGACAGGGACGGTGCGAAGAACCTAAAATCCCGCATCGGACTTGAAGAACCCTGCGAGTTTGCTGAAAACTTCCTTGCTGACTATAATGGTGAGCATTATGACTGTATCATCGTTGACGAGGTGCAGTTCCTGTCACCTGAAATGATAGACAAGCTCAGTGATCTTGTGGATTTTCATGGCATCACAGTTATCTGCTACGGCCTGCGGACAGACTTCCAGAGTCATCTGTTTCCCGGCGCACAGCGGCTCATGGAGCTTGCAGACGATATTGAGCAGATCAAGACCATCTGCTGGTGCGGCAAAAGAGCGCACTTCAATGCAAGACTCCTGAACGGTGAAATGGTCACAGAGGGAGAACAGGTACAGCTCGGCGGTAATGAGAGTTATACAGCACTCTGCCGAAAACACTATAAGCTGAGAATGATCGAAGGCTGAAAGGTCGTGGTCTTATGTGTACACGCTTCTATGTAGAGCCTGCTCAGTTCGCTCCGCTGATCACACGGGCACAGAAACTGGAGCTAGCGAATACTATCATGGTAAAACTCGGCAAACCGCTGTTTATGTCCGGTGAACTGCGTCCGACTGATGTTGCTGCGGTTTTAGCACCGAATAAGGACGGAAGAATGGAAGTTTTTCCGATGCTCTGGGGTTTCAGTCATGACGCGACCGATGCTCCAATCGTGAACTGCCGCCTCGAAACGGCTGACCAGAAGGAAATGTGGAAGGACTCATGGTTCCGAAGTAGATGCGTAATTCCGAGCAGTTGGTACTTTGAATGGGAGCATTTCAGGAGTCCGGACGGGAAAAAGAAGAAGGTTGGCGATAAATACCTGATACAGCCGAAAGGAGCCGAATCTACGCTGCTTGCTGGGCTGTTGTATAGGATCGAGGAGAGAAACGGAGTTAATTGCCCGGTGTTTGCGGTAATCACACGGGACGCAACCGAGGAACTGAGAAGCATCCACGACCGAATGCCGGTGATACTGAGTAGAGAGGACGTTGAAAGCTGGATAAAGCCGAACGGGAATCCTGCTGAGATATGCAAGAGGGCTTTGACTGAGGTAGTGATGGAAAAGGCTGTATAATGAATAGAGGCTCTGTGAGAGGTATAGTGTCTTCTCACAGAGCCTGAGTTTTTATATGAAAACGCTCTCTAAAGGCTTGAAAACAGGCGGCAATTGTGCTATAATAAAAAATAAATTATTGTACTATTTTACAAGGAGTAAAGCGCATGAATGAACTTGAAGTCGAAGCACAGAAGCTGGCAGAAGAAAAAGGCTTGCCGCTTGATTTTGTAAAGAGTATGCTTGAATTTGCCGAGCGTACTAACGGCGAAGATACCGCACATCCTGCTGAACTGCCAAAGCCGCGCCCGATACCCGAAGCAACGATTCTTTACTGGGCTGAAATGGCAAAGATGCAGTTTGAGCAGATCATGCCTGATCTCGGCATTCCGTTTCCGCCGGTGTATACTTCAACTGCAAGCAGTTATTCCCGGACAAGAAAGAAGATCATCAAAAGCATCGGCTGTCCTCATACAGAGGAACCGCCTGACTCCATCATGGAATACATACACGGTGAGAAAGGCAATGCGATTCTGATTCGCAGGGAGCTTGTGGCAGACTTGCCTGTGCATGACGACTTCGAGCTGCGTGTTTATTTTGAACATTTCTTCTGGCATGAACTTGGGCATTTCTACACTATCAATGCAGAGGTAGATGATCTGCACCGTTATAATGAACCCGGTCTGATAGATGATTCTCCTTTATATGATGCAGCAATCGACGGCTGCAGATACAGCAGTGAACGCCGAAAGCAGGAAGGCTACTGGTTCTGGCAGGAGTTTATCGCAGAAGTAATCGCAAACCATGTCAGCTATACGATTCGCTCCGGCGGTGACAGCTATCATCCGGAAATGCTCGACTGGACAACAGATGTATGGGGCGGGATAGTAAATCAGTTAGAGGATTTTCTTGAAGCAACGCTTTACTACTATTCGCACACCATTGATGAGTATGCGCTTGCCCACTACTTCGCAAAATTGCTCACAGACGATCTGACGATATTATTTGTAAATGCCGCTAACGAGGGTAAGCTGAAGATCAATGGCGGCGTTTATCCCGATGAAAACATAGAGCCGACCTGCATCAGCGATATACCAGAGTGTTATCAGCCGCATATGTGGAAAATGTATAAGATACTTGATGCACACCTTAATAAGAAAGGTTTCTGGTTGATGGACGAGGACACTTTAGAGAAGATCGGAAGCTGCATCAGCGATATGATGGTTGAGAAGATAAAAGAGATGGCGAGAGAGTATTCGGAGTGATAAGTCCGTAGAGAAAGTAAATCATAGAATAAGACTCTGTGCAAATGGACACTGATGTCCGATGCTTGCACAGAGTTTTTCGCATCTTATCATGATTTGTCAAGAGAAAAAAGTAACTCTTTACAAAATGAAAGGAAACAAAACACCTACTTTTTTCTGAAAAAGTGCGGATCGTGTATTGAAAAAATCAGCAGATTGTGGTATAGTAGATTATGGGGTATTTTACCCGTTCGCAAATTATATCTATACTGGAGGGAGAAAATATGCACACTATAGAACTACCGCCATATGCACCCACATTGATTGAATCTACAAGGGCAATCGGTTATACGTTAGATGCAGCAATAGCAGATATTATCGATAATAGTATTGCTGCCTGCTCTGAGAATATAGATATATTTTTCTTCCCTGTCGGTGATGCTTACATAGCTGTGCTAGATAATGGTAACGGTATGGATGCACCTGAAATTGATAAAGCTATGCAATATGGAAGCAGAAATCCATTAGATATAAGAGCTACAAATGACCTTGGAAGATTTGGTTTAGGATTAAAAACTGCATCATTATCGCAGTGTCGAGTCCTCACTGTTATCTCTAAGAAAGGTAATAGTATCGAAGGAAGAAGATGGGATATCGACTATGTTGCACAAACTGGTCAATGGTCATTAATTGTACTTGACTCCGATGAGATGCATACAGTTCCGCATTTTGAAGCTTTGTGTCAATATGAATCTGGAACACTAATTGTGTGGCAGGAGTTGGATCGGCTGAAATCAGGTGAGATAAACTTTGAAGAGGTCCTTGGAAAAAAGATAGATGGTGTCAGAGAACATATCTCACTTGTATTCCATAGGTATCTATCTGGAGAAACAGGACTTAAAAAAATAAAAATTAGCATCAATAATACTGCTATAGTACCGTTTGATCCATTCTTATCTGGTAAAAGTCAGCAACCTATGGATGATGAAATACTTAAAATTCGTGGGGAGAAAATAATTGTCAGACCGTATATTTTACCACACACATCAAAAATGACGGCAGAGGAAATCAAGCGATTAGGCGGAAAGGACGGATTAAGGAAACAACAGGGGTTCTATGTTTATAGAAATAAACGCCTTCTTGTATGGGGTACATGGTTTAGAATGATGAGAAAGGGAGACTTGTCAAAGCTCGCCCGTATCCAAGTAGATATCCCCAACACGTTGGATGATTTATGGACATTGGATATAAAGAAATCCTCTGCTCTACCGCCTGCGGAGGTGCGAAAGAATCTTGAATTAATAATCGAGAAAATAGCAGAGAAAAGTAAACGGACTTGGGTGTTCCGAGGGAAAAAGGAAACGGATGATTCAATTTCGCACGTATGGAACCGGATGAAAGCAGCAAAAGGTGGCTTTTATTATGAAATCAACCGAGATCACCCCGTGGTAGAACAGATTCGTAGCAATCCCGAGTCTGCCCAAAAGTTATTAGAGAGTCTACTTCACTTAATTGAATCATCTTTGCCGTTAAATCAGTTATATATAGATTTAAATAATGATGAGCAAATTAAAAACGACCAAATTCTAGCAGAAAAGGAAATAATACAGATGATAAGGGATGTTCTTGCAGTACAATCTTCGCTTGAAGCTCAGAAGCGAATGTTGGAAATGCTTGAAACGATAGAACCTTATATCAATTATCCTAATGCTGTTAAAACTATAAAAAAGGAGTTCGGAATATGAGTGCAAATACATTTGAGCCTCTTGAAAATATGATTTCGGCTGGAATCAATTCTGATTTTCCAGAAGCACCTCCGACAGAGACTGAGTTTAATGAAAAAGCCGAAAAGCTCCGCATGGCGTTGCAGGGGGTATATCCTGTTACTGACGAAGAGTTTGAAGGCATCAAAAGGCGACTCAGAGAAAGAATAGCTGTCCAAATGGATATTGGTGTGTATATTCAAGACCGAAATAACGGTCATCAGTCATGGCTTCCGGCAAAGAAATCTCAGTTTGAGTTTTTCTTCTGGGATCGATACAAACGATATCTTGAAGGTGCAAAGCACTGGAATCCGCGTGTGACAGCTTCATTAGGTCAAGTTGCGGAGGAAATATTGGATTTATGCGGTGACCCTTCGCAGGAAGCTTTTTCTATTCGCGGCCTTGTTCTTGGAGATGTCCAATCAGGTAAAACCGCAAATTACACCGCAATTTGTAATAAGGCGGCTGATACAGGCTATCGCTTGATTATTGTTCTTGCCGGCATGATGGAAAACCTGCGTCAACAAACTCAAGAACGCCTTGATGCTGAGTTTGCAGGAAGGAAAAGCGAGTATTTCCTTGATCCTAAAGCCGCTGAAGAAACAAAGAATATACCGGTCGGTGTCGGAAAGTACTGTGGACAGGCAGGTGCTTCAAAAAAAATCGCATCGTTCACATCTGTAAGTAAGGACTTTGATAGCGGTATTTTGCGTAGCAACAATCTTAGTCTCGAAAACGTGAATTGCCCAGTATTGCTTGTAATCAAGAAGAATAAGAGGATTTTGAACAATCTGATTACATGGTTGCGGAAAAACAACACTTTAAATGCAAATGGCAAGATTGCCGATCTTCCGTTATTATTGATTGATGATGAAGCTGATAATGCTTCAGTAAATACCAAAGATCCTGATTCTGATCCGACTGCAATCAATGCGGGAATCAGATCATTGCTTAGATTATTTCAACGTGTTACATATCTTGGAATAACCGCTACACCTTTTGCAAACATCTTCATTGATCCCACAATAGATGAAGATTTATTTCCCGCTGACTTTATTTACACATTAAAACCGCCAACAGATTATATCGGTGCAGAGCGAATTTTCGGAGAGAACAGTGACTCCGAACATATGCTTGAGGAAATTGATACTGTCGAAAAAGAGGCATACATCCCCACAAAGCATAAAAAAGATTTGATTGTAGATGATTTGCCTTCGGATATGTATAAAGCAGCATATTATTTCTTGCTTGTCAACGCAATAAGGGATTATCGAGGCGATCTCGGAACTCATAGAACTATGATGGTTCATGTCAGCTTATTTACTGATGTTCAAGGACAAATCAAAGACATATATAATGAATGGCTTGTCAACGTACAATCTGCGTTGCGTAACTACTCGAAATTATCGCCTGAAAAAGCAGAAGAAATACACCATATCCATATGCTTCACCAAGTGTGGGATGAGTTTGATTTATCTGATATCTCCGGTGTTTCGTGGGAATACATATTAAACGACTATCTATGGGAAGCGGCAGAGCCAGTATGTGTTAGAGCTGTAAACAGCAAGACTGGCGCTGCCAGCTTGGATTACTATGCTCATATTGAGGATGGCTTGAGAGTTATCGCGGTCGGCGGAAATAGTATGTCAAGAGGTCTGACATTAGAGGGACTCTGCGTTTCATATTTTTTCCGTAATACACAAATGTATGATACACTTATGCAGATGGGTCGCTGGTTCGGTTATAGACCCAATTACGGAGATCTTGTTAAGATATGGCTGTCTCTTGATGCTATGGACTGGTACGGTCAGATAACAAGAGCGGCAGAAGAATTGAAGGATGAAATTACTGCTATGCGTAATGCTCATCAAACACCGCGCGATTTCGGATTAAAGGTTCGCCAAGATCCAGGAACTCTTATTGTTACCGCACGTAATAAAATGCGTACAGCTACGCAACTTAACCAGCCAGTTACAGTATCGGGACATTTACTTGAGACACCACGCTTAAAGTCTGCACCCGTAATCCTTAAAGAAAACGAGCAAGTGTTCAAGGGCTTTATTGCAAAACTTGACGAAATGGGAACAAGGCTTGAGCAAGATGTTGAAAGAACTCAAGGACACTTTTTCTGGGAAAAGGTATCTGGAATCGCCATCGCTCAATTCCTACGCGACTTTGAGACACACCCCTGGCATTTGAGCTTTAATGGACGCGCTTTAGCCGAGTATACTGAAAAGTATCATTCCGGTGATGAGTGGGATGTTGTTCTTGTATCCAGCGGTGAAGGAAGAGCCTATCCATATCCAATAAAATGTGGAGATACAGAACTTGTATTACAGCAAACCGCCAAGCGAAAAGTATCAATAAAAAATAAGAGTATTTACGTCAGTGGTACTAAAGTTCGTGTCGGATCAGGTGGCTGTACAAAGATAGGCTTACTTAAGGACGAAATCAGAGAGGCCGCAGATGCATTTAAAAGAGAAAAGAACAAAAAGAATGTCCCGGATGAAGCGTATTTAATTGAAAAGAGAGCGCCAATTTTAATGCTTCATATTATCGAAGTAAGCGAAGTAATTGATTCTGATGATCCTACATATAAGGTTCCAGAATTCTTGTTTGCTATCGGTGTCGGCATTCCTAAAAACAAACTCGGCAATAGAACTGTCACATACATGGCCAACATGGTCGAAATAGAAAACTGGATCGCACCGGAAGAGGATTACTATGATGAATGATTACGAACAGCAATTACATAACGCTTGGAATCGTGTAACATACAATGGTGCTACTGTCCGACTTGCCGTTCAGCATCCCCTTGAATGGTATGTTGGATACTATACCGCCTCTCAAAAGGCTGTTATTCTTATCAGTGACTCTCCTGTAAAAAATGTTGAATCACTGAAAAGCATCGCATTTAATTGCGCACAACGTCAAGACGGAAAATACGCACTTGCTTTTATACTTCTTTCAAAAGAAATGGAAGAGGTTTACATAACAATGTGTGGCGACATAATTCGTTTTTCAAGTGTTGAATCGGCTCCTGCAAAAGCACTAATTCAAGTAATAGGCAGATACAAGCAGTGGATCAAACTACTGGAGCATCAAAGGAGTGCCTTAATGGGATCTTCTGCGCAAAAAGGCCTTATCGGGGAATTATACTATCTTAAAACCCGCTTAGAATCAGGTATGAACGAAGAAGAAGCATTAATCGGCTGGGTTGGTCCAGAGGGTGCGGATCAGGATTTTCAATACACCGATGGATGGCACGAGATTAAAGCTACGGGCATATCCTCATCGGAAATTGGAATTTCATCAATTGAACAGCTTGACAATGATGAAACAGGAGAGTTGATCATTGTTCGCATAGATAAATGTGCTGATGAGAAAAAAGGAAGTATCACCCTACGGTCTATAGTACAGTCCATCTTTCCTCTTTTACATAGTAATTACTCGGCACTTGAAGCGTTCAATGCCAAACTTAATAAAGTAGGATATATGGATCTTCCAGAATACGATCAGCAGTTTTACTATATATCGGGAAAAGAAACCTATGCGGTTGATTGTGACTTTCCGCGCTTAAGACGGGTTTCTCTCCCATCCGAAGTAACCCAGTGCAATTATTCCCTGAGTATAGCCGGCATAGAAAAGTGGAGAAAATAAGGAGATGACCTTATGGATTCGCAAGAGTTTAGACAAGAATTTCTTATAAGTGTTAAGACGGCTGCCGCAGTATCAGGAGAAGGATCATGCGCTGCATTTGTCGATGAAATGGCTCAGTATTTAATTGATGTAGAGGTACTTGCAGATTTTCAGCCGTCATTCTATACTGCTACTAAAAGCAATAAGAAATACCGCGTTGACGGGTACAATTACGATGATTTTGATAATTCTTTGTATCTGATTATAGCCTCTTATTCTGGTTCCGGAGAAGAGAGCACGCTAACAAATACTATTGCGAATCGTTTATTCGGTCAACTTCGCCTGTTCATAGAGATGGCCTTGAAAAGCAATTTATATGAGCAGATAGAAATGAGTACTCCCTGCTCGGATCTAATCGATTTAATGCGGCGAAACAAGGAGCGTATTCGCAAATATAAGCTCATTATTTTTACAGATTCAGAAATGAGCGTTGCCATAAAAAATATTGACATTGAAGCTATAGATGAAATACCTGTTGAAGGACAGATTTGGGATCTTGAACGATTATACAGAGTTTGCTGTTCTGATTTGAGTCGTCAGATAGTCGAAATCAACTTTTTAGATTTCTGTGAGGAAGGAATCCCTTGTATTGAAGCAAGCAACGCTAAATCAGAAAACTACACAAGTTACCTCGGAATAATCCCAGGTAGTGTGTTAGCTGATATCTACGATAAATATGGCAGTCGATTGCTTGAAGGTAATGTCCGGTCGTTTCTATCGACAAAAGTTGCCGTTAACAAACAGATCCGCACAACGCTTTTGAAAGAGCCGAAAATGTTCTTTGCATTTAATAATGGCATATCTGCCACTGCATTAGGTGTGGAAATTGCGGATACAGATCATGGTCGATTTATTACATTCGCACGTGATTTCCAAATTATTAATGGCGGTCAAACCACTGCGTCTATTTCTAATGCACGTTTTAGAGATAAAGCAGTTCTTGATGAAGTGTTCGTTCAGATGAAATTAACTGAGATTGCTGATACAGCATCTCAAGATGATACCGACACTTTAATCCGAAATATATCAAGATCCTCAAATAGTCAGAACAAAGTCAGCGATGCCGATTTCTTTGCAAGCCATCCATTCCATCGGCGCATGGAAACTATCTCACGGAAGTTGTTTGCGCCCGCAACAGACGGCGCACAGTATGAAACAAAGTGGTTTTATGAACGCGCAAGAGGTCAATATTTACAAGAGCAGATGCATCTTACACCTGCTAAGAAAAGACAGTTTGCGCTTCAGCACCCCAAAAATAAAGTCATTAAGAAAACCGACTTAGCAAAAGTTCAAAACACATGGCTTATGAATCCTCATATTGTAAGCCGCGGTGCGCAGACTAATTTTAATGCATTTGCGGAATGGATTGACGATATGTGGGAAAAAGACGATTCTGTTTTCAATGAAAGGTATTATCAATCGACTGCGGCCTTACTTCTGATGTTTCAGTTTCTTGAAAGACAAATCCCAAAACTTTCGTGGTATGAAGGCGGTTATCGAGCAAATATTATCTACTATACAATAGCCTTGTTTCACTTACTAATTACGCGCCAATTTCCGGGCAATGACTTTGATTTAATACTGATTTGGAATAAACAAGATTTACCGAATATTGTTCAGCATTCTCTACTTGAATTATCCGAAAAAGTGTTTTATACTATAACTGACCCCAAACGTAGCATAATCAATGTTACACAGTGGTGTAAAAAACAGGACTGCTGGGATTCTGTGAAAAGAATTACTTATACACTTCCAAAGGAAATAGAAATTTGTCTAACAGACAGCAGTACAGCAAAAGCCGCTGAAAGACAAGCGAAAAAAGATCAACGAATGACAAATGACATTAATTCCGAAGTCGAGGTTGTGAAATACTCAGCAGATTTTTGGAAATGTTTAACTAAATTTGTCGTTGAACATCATTTGATTGATTTGAGAGACCAAAAGGCACTCACAATTGCGTGCAGTATTCCTGAAAGAATACCTAACGCAGTACAAAGCAAGCGACTGCTTGCTATTCTTGAGAAAGCAAAGGACGAAGGATTCAAGGATGAATAAGAAGACACAGAAACCTAACCAGCCGAAAAAAAAGAAAATTAGATACTGCAATGTCATTGATTTATTTGCTGGCGCAGGCGGTTTGAGTTTAGGTTTTGAGCAAGTTAAAGGTGAAGTAAGATTTAAAATAAGAGTCGCCTTTGAAAATAACCCCAATATGCAAGAAACCTATAAGAAGAACCATCCAAGCACTGAAGTTCGCGGCGATGTCTGTGAAGCTGACTTCAGACAGATTAACCGGGAATTCGGACCAATTGATGTGGTCATTGGCGGCCCCCCTTGTCAGGGCTTTTCAAATGCTAACCGCCAACGATATGCAGCGATAAATCTTAATAATAAACTTGTAAAACAATACATACGAGCAATAACGGAGTTACAGCCTAAAGCATTTGTAATGGAAAACGTGAGTATGCTGAAATCGGATGTCCATCGATTCTACATGGAAGAGTCTGATGTAAGCATAATTGAAAGATATCAAATCGGAACAAAGGATACTCCTCTCGTCCTTCTTGACAAGCAGTACTATTTTGAGGGGGCAGAAGACTATATTGGTCAAGCATTAATTATAGACAGTTATATCTGGCCAGAGCAACTTGAAAACGAATTAAGAGTTATATACAAATGCTCAAAGAATATTACTAAACTGAAGGCTACTCTTGAAAAGCACAAAGCACGAATTGAGAAAGCTATCTCAATGTATTATGATTTGATAGAAGATAGAGATACTGATAATCACATTATAATAAAATCACGGGAAGCCTGTGATATAGTATTACAGTATTTTTCTGGTGATTGTCATATCAGCGATATTCGTTCCAGAATTGAACCTGCAATAATGATTCAGCGTATGTTAAGCCGAATGAAAGAAATAATAGATAATCACATAGTTATTGACCATGTAAGTACAGATAACGGTATTGTAGCATCTATACGCACATTTGCGGTGTTTGAATATTTATCGAAGATTCTTCAATCTGATGATTATAAATATGCTCTTAAGCCTGATGTTATTTGCGCTGCCGATTATGGTGCGCCGCAAAAGAGAATGCGTTTTGTAATTGTCGGTGTTAAACGTAGCATTGCAAATGAAGCACTTTTGCCAACTCCGAGATTTAAGCCAGAGGAATATCTTACAGTAAGACACGCTATAGAAGATCTCGAAGACGTAGTTACTGTTGATGATATAACGAAGGATCAAGGAACCCCCATAGCCTTATCTGAAACAAAGGGACCATTATCTAAACTTAGAGACTCAAATACCATTTGGAATCATATCATAACACAAACAACCCCTACTGCACTTAGTAGGTTCAAAGCGATTAAACAAGGCGAGAACTTCCATGCTTTATCAGACGATTTAAAATCCAATACATATACAGATCCTTCAAGAACACAGAATACTATCTATTTGCGTTTGAATTATGATGAGCCATGTGGAACAGTTGTAAATGTAAGAAAATCTATGTGGATTCATCCAACGCTTGATAGAGCAATAAGTGTCAGAGAAGCCGCTCGGTTGCAGACTTTTCCTGACAGCTTTATCTTTTGCGGAACAAAGGACCAGCAATATCAGCAAGTAGGAAATGCGGTTCCTCCAATTATGGCAAAAGCAATAGCTAAAAAAGTGGCAAAGCTGTTAAAGTAGGATATTACTTATCATCACAATCATCATATTCTGATAACTTGTGTTGCCGCTTGATATTGATTACAGCGAGGAGCGTGTACTATAATATATGAACCCACAGCGAGATATAAACCCGACATTCATCTCTTCCAAGGGCTTATACACAGCAGATGGTCTGAACAAAGCTCTCCACTGGCTCAAAACCGCCGATGCTGATAATCTCATGTACGGCGAATCGTCCGGAGATGAATTTGACATCATGGTCGGCGAGATGCGCAGGCCGATGCTCATAAACAGCGTAGAGACTGCGATAGCAGAACTTACCCTGTCATAAGGAGAATTATGCACCTACTATTTTTATGCAGCCAGAACAAAAGACGGTCTCTAACCGCAGAGAAGCTGTTTGACGGACAAAACGGACATCAAGCTCGTTCTGCCGGCACAGAGAACAACACTCGTATCAAGCTGACTCCCGGACTAGTCGGCTGGGCAGACATCATCTTCTGTATGGAGAAAAAACATGTCCGGAGGCTGAAAGAGAAATATTCAGATATCATAGCCGATAAAACCGTCATCTGCCTGAATATTCCCGATGATTATTCTTACATGGACGATGACCTGTGTGAGATGTTTGAGAGTGTTGTTCCAGAGTATCTTTGAGTTTTCAACATTCGCCAACAGCTTTTCCACAAAGTTTTAAACACGGGCATATGATCTTTCACAGAAGGGAAGTATAAATGACCACAGACAATAATGAGGTTGAGCAGATATTAGACCGCGATACCTACCGCCGCATCAAGAAAATGGACAGAGCCACGCTTGAAGGGCTTATACAGGGTATCTTCGGGTGAGGACGGAAGAAGAGGCTTGCTGAGGCTGGGGTGATAGTTGATGAGGTTGCATCCGATGTTGACAATACTCTCGACCGGCGTGCTGTTGAGTCAGAGATTCGCTCCATCTGAGGTATCGGTGAAAAGAGAACTGAGGAGATAATGCTTATATTTGATAAGCATTTAGGAGTATGAAAAATATTTGATGCTATTATAGCCAGCCTAAGGAGAAAAATTATGATTGAAGAAACACTATCGAAATTTGAAGGAAAACCTCTTTCGAAATATATTACCTTATTAACAGGATTTCCGTTATTCATGTGGGGACTAAATGAATTTGGAAATATAAGCGTTAAAACAGATTATTTTGACTTTATCAATTTTGACAGCAATTCAACTCCTCAATTTTTTATCAATATATTACTGGCTATAATGCTAATGCACTTGTTGAGCAGTCTGCTAGCTCCCACGATAATTCGCAAATGCCTAGATGAAAACACAGCGAAAATTAAAAATCGAGAATTTCTTTTAATTTATTTCACAATTGATGACCTGCTGGATGTAATATCAGCCGTTGCCGCACTACTGTTATCAATTATTCTTCAGAATGAAGGCATCAAAATTGATTGGATAAAAAATTTATCAGTTGTTTTTGTCACATGCAACTTTGGATATTGCATTTATACTCATTATTATTACAAAAATCTGAAAATGGCAAAAGAATATTTGGAAGATTAATTCTGTCTACATATTTCATATACATAATGTAAACAATTAGAAAACATTAGTATTTTGAACGAGAAAGGACAATAACAAATGGTTTCTCATAACGAATATGTAATCTGGACTATAAAAAACGGCAGCCTGCGGATAGCTGTTGGCATCTGCAATCAAACAGAGTTTCCTATCGTATATCTGAAAGATATGGTAGCCTATAATGAAGGCGAATACAACTGCTACTCTTATTATGATGCTCCGTTATCTCCGGAGCAGGCAAAAGAGATTATAGAAGCAGCGAAAGCCGGTAATAACAGAGCTGTTCCTCATCTCATCAAAAAGTATGTTCATCTCGATTCTTCCTTGAAATTCTGTGAATGTATAGGATATACGATGCTCACCGACATGGTTTCAGATGAATGGTTCGACAGTGTGAAAAGAATAATGGCGCTCCTTGACAGTAACCACTGCAAGGGCTACTATGAGATCAATGTTGAAGTAGAAGATTGGTAAGAAGAGAGGAATAGGTGGTGCAGTAGTATGAAACGAGTTCTCGTCAAATCTGTCCACGGAGCATTTGACTATGTTATGAAGCATTACTATCCATTCGGCATGGCTGCCGAAGCTGCGGAGCAGGGGGCGTTGACGGATACTTATGCTGTGATTTCCATACAGGACAGCCACACGGGAGGTTTCGGAGTAAAGTTCGCTGAGAATCAATTCTGCATAGGCGTTCTGACTCTGTATTTCGATGATATCGTCACAGAGGTAGATGGAGCAGTTCTGTTTGATGATGACATGGCTGAGAGCATCATAGATTTTATTGAGAAGCATAAGAGCGTGGTTGACACGCTGTTAGTGCATTGTTATGCAGGACAGTCAAGATCACGAGCTGTTGGTGCATTCGCTGTTGAGATGCTCGGCGGCGACAATCGCAAATATTTTGAGGAGGGTACGCCCAATCAGTATATCTATGATGTGCTTGAGAGTGCATGGGTGAGAAAGCAACTGAGCAGGATGTGATGGCTTTACATGGCAAATGAAAATGGGACATGGATCATGAGGGGCTTGCCTTGGGATGATCCATATAGGATACGCACATGGCAGGAACTTGTTAACTGGGTAAACGAGATCGGTTTCCTGCCGCTGTTCGCAAATGATATCACAGGCTTTTCGGCAGAAGAGCATGTCTCCGCAAATTACTGGTGGACAGGAGACAAAGAGCAGGATCCGTGGGAATGGCGTGAGATTATAGCAGCAAGTCACAAGGTCGCCTACGGTAAATTCTTCGGTGGTAAGGCTGGATTTATCAGCAAGACATGGCTACCGTACTTTGCAAACTACCGGCGCAACGGCTATGACTTTGATTCCCGCTACGAGGACGGTCTTGCAACTTATCGTGAGAAGGTCATCATGGATTACTATATCGGTCAGGATAACAATGGCGATATGGTATATAAGCACGACGAGATCCTCTCGACCGAGATGAAGAAGATGGCTGGCTTCGGCAAAGGCGGGCTGAAAAACTATCCCGGCATCATCACCGGGCTGCAAATGCAGCTATATCTAGTCATCACAGACTTTCAGCGACGCAAGAACAAGAAAGGTGCTGAGTATGGCATGAGCGTGTCCGTGATGTTCCCACCGGAAATGATCTGGGGGTATGATCTTGTGACGAGTGCCTACAGTGAGGAGCCCGTGGAATCATGGCAGCGGATAGTTGACCATGTGAAGAAACTGTATCCGGATAGCACAGAGAGTGCTTTGAACGGATTAATTGGTAAGAAACCTATAGACTGACGGACAATTTCCGTTATAGCGGTTGTGGAGTGATTTCCACAGCCGCTTTTTGTTTGACGGTCATTTTCCGTTGTGAGGCATGAGGGTCACTCGTAGGGAGTGACGGATGTTTTCCGTTATTACAGGAGCAGGCTGGAGTGCTTGACGGACACTTTCCGTTATAGCCTTTATAATCCTCCGTAATATCACCAGATATAGCAGATATCTTCCCCTCCATATCCGGTGGATTTAGCTATTGATTTCTCCTTGATTATAGAGTAATATATGATACTGATACCCCAAGTATAGGAATAACCGACCTATAAAATGCCAAAAGCCACACCGCTGATTGAACGGTATGGCTGGATTTCATCGCAAAATACTGTCTTTTGCGAAGATAATAATATTTATTATACACTACATAAGCTTGAAACATATAGATTGGCATGAAATTTGTTTTAATTTTGTCGCTTTTTGTATTAAATATGCCAAACCACTTGAAAGTAATGATAAAATTGTATAAGATTCATATAGACTAAGTTGAGGACAAGGAGCAACAGATTGAGACAAACCATTTTTACGTTCAATGGAGGTGTCTACCATAAAACCAAACAAACTAAATCCAATCATAACAATCCTGCGATAATAGAGTAATATATGATACTGCGATACCACTCGGAAAACAGCTTTGCTACGGTCAAAGTGCAGTACCCCTGTGGTCGATGTTGCCGATGAATGGCTTGAACACGCTCGATACACTGCTCTTTGGTGCGTGCAAGGACATATAAAAACGCCCTTTTTTCGTCAGTTTTCTTGCCATTTGGAACTCTCGACTCGTAACGACCGTCCTTGCGCAAGTAAAGATTCATGGTAACTCCTCCTCGGTTTCTCCTCATTGTACAAATTGAATGAAATTCAATCCACTGTATAGAAATTCTGCCTACAAAATTTTCTGAAACCTCTTGAAATTTTACAAGATTTATGATATACTTAATATAGAGTACCTGTCGAAGTTTGTCAAGGGGCATCGGAAGGTGAGAGCATCAACGCACCCTTCGCAAAAGACAGAATTTTGCGATATGGCGTAAAGTACAATTCGTAATGTGTTCAATAAAAATACATTATTTGATAATTCGATAGACAAAGGAGTGAACACTGTGATAGCTAACTTCGTATATAAAGATACTCTTCATTCTATTATACTTCCCAGTAAGGTTTCGGGACAATATACTTTTACAGATTCTAACGGACAATATGTCATTAGAATTGAAGCTGTAGATAACAAATGGATTCTGAAATCGAACCCTCAGTATACAATTCGAACAAGAAACGTAGCATCAGAATCCGGTACGGAAATAGTATCTGGAGAAGTTCAGTCTCGAATGCTGTTCTCAATAAAGGACAACTATTCTCCTACGGATAGAATTTACCTTTTCACTGAAGAATATACCGATAATCGAATCGAGTTTTTTCTTTTTACAATCCCTTCGTCTTTTATTGTTTCGATTGGTAGTGGGAAAACGCCCAAAACCATCATGTATGATAATGAATATGTTTCGACCGACCACGCAACATTACAGTATTCCAATGGACAATGGACTATTCAAGATGATGGCAGTAAGAATGGAACTTTCGTAAATGGCAAACAAGCTAGTTCTGCAATTCTTAAGTATGGAGACCTGGTTTTTATCATGGGATTAAAACTCATACTTGGTAAGGGCTGCATAGCTATTAACAATCCAGATAGGAAAGTGAAGTTTACATCTGCTGAATTCCAAGTTGTCAACATCCCAGAATTCACTGAAGACACATCTGATGAAATTGAAGCGGAAGAAACCTATTTTGACAGGTCTCCGCGTTTCAAAAAAGATATAGTCGATGTGGAGATGCCTATTGATTCTCCGCCTCGTGAGAACAACCAAGACGAGATGCCAATCATATTGACTGTTGGTCCTGCTATGACAATGGCAATGGCATCTATGACAACCGGAGCATTTGCTATTACCAATGCAATTGCCAGTGGCAATGTCAAATCAGCAATTCCGACAGTAGTAATGTCCGGAAGTATGTGTCTTGGTACGCTGTTATGGCCTACATTAACCAGAAGGTACACAAAAAAGCAAAAAGGGATTAAAGAAAACCTTAGACGTGCAAAATATAATGAATACCTTGAGATGAAGCGGCTTGATATTGAAAAACTGTGTGTAGAGCAGACTCAGATTCTCAAAGAAAACATCATTACAGTTGCTGAGTGTGAGCATCGCATTATGGATGTCGAGCGAAATCTTTGGGAACGCAGTATTGGGCAGGACGATTTTCTTACTTTCCGTATCGGAACTGGCGATATCCCCATGTTCGGTAGGCTACAGTATGCAGCAAGACGGTTTTCGCTATCCGAGGATGTTCTTGAAGACAGAATGCTTCAGCTTTGTGAATCACCTAAAATACTGAAGAATGTTCCAATCTCTGTTTCATTACTTGATGAGTCAATCGGTATTATCGGTTCGAAGTCTGAATTGCTAGACTTTGTCAAGGGCATGATTATACAACTTTCTGCGCTATATAGCTATGACGAAGTAAAACTTGTGATCCTTTATGATAAAGAAGATGAAAAAGAAGTCGGTTTTGTCAAATGGCTACCTCATGTGTGGAACAAAGAAAAGACACTGAGGTTTATCGCCACTACGCCTGAAGAGGTTAAATCAATTTCAGCACACCTAGAAGGGATATTCAGCTACCGCGAAGAATTAAACGAGACAGATTTGGCTGATGAATCTCCTTATTATGTTGTAATTGCACTGAGTAAAAAGCAGTTCAATCGTGCAGAAGTACTCAAGAGTGTACTATCCTCCAAGAAGAAAGTTCACATCAGCGTTGTATCTGTGTTTACAGAACTTCGTATGCTGCCAAAAGAATGCGCCAAGGTAATTGAGATAAGTGGTGCTTCTGGAAGACTGTACGATAAGAACGACACATCAGGCAATGTCACATCATTCCATCCCGATATTAAACTAACCCGATCCGCATTGGAGCTTAGTACAAAACTTGCGAATATTCAATTGGATGATACCGATCAGTCCACGAAGTTGCCAAAGATGATTACTTTTCTCCAGCTTCTTAATGTTGGCAAAGTAGAACACTTGAATGCTTTAGTTCGGTGGAGAGAAAACGATCCGACTAAGAGTTTAGCGGTTCCAGTAGGTGTAAATCCATATGGCGATTTGTTTGTGTTGGATCTTCATGAAAAATATCATGGACCTCATGGCCTCGTAGCTGGTATGACGGGATCCGGAAAAAGTGAATTTATAATCACCTACATTTTGTCACTTGCTGTTAACTTTCACCCGGAAGAAGTATCATTTATAATGATAGACTATAAGGGCGGAGGTATGGCAAAATCCTTTGAGAACCTGCCTCATACCGCTGGAATCATTACAAATCTTGACGGCTCTGCGATTAAACGATCCTTAGTATCTATTAATAGCGAGCTTAAGAGACGACAGTCAATTCTCGCTGCAGCAAGTAAAATTGTCGGCGAAAGTAACTTGAATATCTATCAGTATCAAAAGCTGTACAGAGAAAAGGTGGTTTCAGAACCGCTATCTCATCTGTTTATCATTGCTGATGAGTTTGCGGAATTAAAAACTCAGCAACAGGACTTTATGACTGAACTGATTAGTGCGGCTCGAATTGGGCGCAGTCTTGGAGTTCACTTGATTCTGGCAACCCAGAAACCTTCTGGCGTTGTGGATGATCAAATTTGGAGTAACAGTAGATTCCGCGTTTGTCTGAAAGTTCAAGAACGTCAGGATAGTATGGATATGCTGAAACGACCTGACGCGGCAGAGTTAGCAGATACAGGGCGATTCTATCTTCAAGTTGGATACAACGAACTCTTTGAGCTTGGACAATCTGCATGGGCAGGTGCAGAATACTATCCGTCAGATCACGTTGTTGTCGAAAAGGATAACGGCGTTGAAGCCTTAGACCTAAATGGGCACGTTGTAAAATCTGCAAAGCCCAAGGCAGTCCGCTATTCACTTGAAAAGCCGAAAAAGCAACTGGATACAATAACGGATTATTTACAGGGCATCGCTAGCGAAGAAGGCATTGCAGCACGTCCTTTGTGGCTTGATCCGATTCCAGAGGTCATTGTTCTTTCGGATTTGGCAGCGAAGTATCCAGAAAAGTATGCAGAATGCAGAAAAAAATACATACTTGAACCTATTATCGGTGAATACGATGATCCTGCTAGTCAAAAACAGGGACTTTTATCATTACCGATTACAGAGGACGGAAATGCAATCATTTACGGTGCTGCTGGCAGCGGAAAATCACTGCTGCTGAACACAATTATTTATTCGCTTATCACTGAACATACTCCCAACGAAGTAAACTTCTATATGTTAGATTTCGCCGATGAGACATTGAATGCATTTTCCAAAGCGCCTCATATAGGTGAGGTTATGCTGTCAAATGATAGCGAAAAAATCAGCAGACTTTTCAAATCGCTATATTTTCAGATTAAAAAGCGTAAAAAGAAGCTGTCCATGCTTGGTATGGACTATGTAACATATGTGCAAAAGACAACAGACGCATCTGAAATGCCGGCATTCATTATCGTGATTCACAATTACACAGCTTTTGCTGAGTTGTATAGTGATAACGAGGATGATATAATATATCTTTCAAGAGAAGGTACCAAATATGGTATTTACTTTATTCTGACCAGTTTAACTACAAATGGGGTTCGTTATAGAATCACACAGAACTTTAAACAACACCTTGTATTACAGCAAAATGATGATGGCGACTATTCAACGATACTTGGCAAAACAGACGGACTGTATCCGGCCAAACTTCGTGGAAGAGGTCTTGTCAAGCATGAGAAACTACTGGAGTTTCAATCCGCACACATTAGTAGTGATGAGTCAACATTTGAGACGGTTCAGAAAAAATGCGAAGAATTAAGACAAAAATGGAATGGCAAAACTGCCGAAAAAATTCCAGTGCTTCCGAGTGTCGTTGATGCAGACTTCTTGATTCCCTATATCAACGAAAAGACACCATTTGCACTCCCAATAGGAGTAAACAAGAACACTCTTCATGTACAAAGCTATGATTTTTCACAACATTGTATTAATCTACTACTTTCGGCTGGTGATGAATATTTAGCTTTTGTAAATGAGTTCCTTAATTTGCTCTTTAGAGTACCCAACCTTCAGTTGATGATTTTTGATCCAGAGACAAAACTTTCTATAGATTCTTCACTCGCTGCAAGAAGCGGACTTCACTATTATGGCAACAGTGAGGAGTGCAATAATGGTGTCGTTGATTTGTTTAACGAGGTCGTCAAAAGGAACAATGCGACAAAGGATGCAATGGAAAGTGGAAAAGCAACACCAATATTTGTTCCTATGATGTGTATATTCGTATCGCTGAAAAGTCTGAATGACTGCATAGATGGAGATCGCCCTGAAAGGTTGAAATTAGCTTTTGAACGAAATGATTCAGCTTTTCGATTTACAGTACTGCTGACTGATGCCGCCAAAAATATATCCGGTTACTCTTTCAATCCTTGGTACAAAAAGCATGTATCTGGTACCGATGGAATTTGGTATGGCAATGGTGTAACAGAGCAGTACAGCATTAAAGCGAATGAGACTTCTGTTGCGATGCGGCAATCTATAGCAGTGCCGCTTGGATATGCATTCATCAAAGGAGATGCCATTCTTTGCAAACTGATCTCAGAAGGCGGTGATTCCAATGGCAATTAAGTACTTAGTTGAGGTATATATCCCCGCAGCGCAAAAGACATTTGATATGCGCATACCTGCAACTAGCCGAATGGGAGAAATCACTTCTTTAGTTGCTGCATTAGCTGCTGATTTATCCGAGGGGAGTTACAAAGCAACTAAGCAATCAATTCTTGTTGACGCCCAAAGCGGCAACATGTATGATGTTAATATGACTGCGATGGCGCAGGGTGTTCAGAATGGCACGCAGTTCATATTGATATAAACCAACAACCAAATACAAGGAGGAAACAATTATGGGCAAGACATTCACCGTGGATCCCCAGGCCTTGACTGACGCTGCAACGAAGCTCTCCGATATTTCCGGTAGCTACACTGATATCTCGACGCAGCTTATGGAGAAGGCTCAGACTATGGGCGCTGCTTGGGATGCCGAGGACAATCTCGCATTTGTGAGCCAGATCACTGGCTTCTGCGATGACCTCAAGGCAATGGCCGCTAAGCTGATGACCGCAAGCGAAACTGTTGCACAGCAGAGCGCAAATTACAAGACGCACTGCGAGGACAATATCGCTCAGGTCAAGAAGCTGACAAATTAAAGGAGGGAAAATCATGCCTAGAATTCAGATTAACACTGATCAGGTCTCCGAGATTGCTTCTGTCATTGAGAGCCTGAACAGAAAACTTAGCGATGAACTGACCGCAAGCCGTGACCTCTTTACTACGCTCGGCAATTCTTGGAGCGGTGAGGCATATGAGGCAAGCAAGGCAGCCTTCAACGAATTCGCCACCAAGTATTTCCAGACCTACTATGACATCATTGACAACTATGTTAAGTTCCTCAGAACCAACGTCTCCCAGGGCTACTTCGACGTTGAAACGGCCAATACCAGCTTGAGCGACGCATTCAAGTAAATAGCACCAACACTAACCGTGGTCAAACCATAAACGGTAACCGAGCAAACTCTACTCTATGCTCATGGGTGGTCTTGTGCCGCCCATGAGTGTATGAGTGCAAAATAAATTTGAAAACAATGTAATCCCGAAGGAGTTGCTTTATGATATATAAGAAGATCGTTAAAGTGATTTGTCTATCCTTTACCTTAATTTTGATGATAGGAGTGTGTGGATGTATGGAAAAATCACCAAAATTCTCTACCGATGATATTATTAGGTACATGAATGAAAAGTACGGAGTGACATTTACGTATATTGGGCCCGTTGATGCAAACCAGCCTACCGCCACTTCACTGGCGATATTCCTCGAAGAACCCACCCATCCTGGAAAAAGAATATTTGCAAAATGTGTACTTTCCTCAAATACTGGCGAAAAATCTTTTTCCGATAACTATACTTCATATCTCTATGAAGAAGATACTCGTTCGTTACTAACTTCAATATCTACGAAAGTTTATCCTGATGCGAAAATCAGGTATGCTGTCGATGTAACATCACCGTCGTCGTATAGTGGAGATTCAATGCCTTCATTTGAAGAATACATTTCTCGAACAAAGTCATCGATAAGCTTTATGATCCTTCTATCCGATACTCATGATACATCTACAAATAAGGAAGAAGCACAAAAACTCTGTTCGTTATTAATGGACAGAAAAGTAGCGTGTAGTGTTACAATAGCATATGCGAAAGAAAAGAGTCAGTATGAGAATTTCGTCACTGATAATTGGGAAAATACACACGAACAATACAGACTTCGCGGAGATTTAAGAGTTGGCGAGTCAAATGCTGTAGAATTTGAAGAGTGGAGGTGAGTAGAATGGCGGCTGATAGAATACCTGGTGAGATTGCCTCTGAATCTGATGTATCGATGGTCTTGAATACATTAATGTATGTTAATGATTTTCCCAAAAGTTCAAGTGAAAAGTCAGTCTGTGGCTTGCTTGATGATATGGGAAAGCATTACGGTAGCTATAGCGATGAACAAAAAGCAAGTTATGATGCTGTTTTCCAATATGTTTATGGCAAGAAACCAGAGCTTAAGACTGTGACAGATAGTGATGGTATACAAAGTTCAAGAGTTATCAATGCAACATATGAAGACAATGGTCATCCTGATGTTGGTTCTTTGGTTTACCATAGTCATAGTGCTAACGGAAGAGGCGTAAAAGATGGAGCTATTGGTGGCGCTTTTTATTCCACAGATTCGTCCGGTAATCCCAAAGATATATATGTTGCATATCGAGGAACCGGTGATGGACGGTGGTATGATAATGGTGATGCATTTGCCAAGAAATATTCTCCGTATCAGCAAGATGCCGCCGAATATTTTGATTTTGTAATGGAAGACCTTGGGGTTACGGATGCAAACAATGTCTATGTTACCGGTCATTCAAAAGGCGGTAATCAAGCTCAATTTGTAACGCTTGCTTCTAAAAATGCATATCTCGTTGACAAATGTATTTCGATGGATGGAGAAGGCTTTTCTCCGGAGGCTATTGCATATTTCAAGATTATCTATGGCGAGGATTTTTATGAAGGGCAATTGCAAAAAATGTACGCTGTATGTGGAGACAACGATTATGTAAATGTTCTTGGAATAAAGGTGATCCCTGAAGATCATACTGTTTATGTTAAAAGTCCTACCGATGTTTATGATTTACCTAATGGTCATGGACTTGTAAACACAAAAACAGGGACGGGAAACCTGTTTAATTTTGAGACTGGTTCTTTTTACGAGCAAACAAGCCAACAGCGTGAACTCGCTCTATTCGCAAAGTCTTTGAGTGAAAACATCATGAATCTTCCCCCTGAACAACGTGAGGATGTTTGTAGATCTCTCATGTCCTTACTTGAATATGCATTTTCAGGCGGTGCTGGTCTGAATGGAGAATCCGCTACCACCGAGGAATTACTAGGTTTCTTCTCATATGTTGATGTAGTGGTTGATGAATTACTTTACACCCAAAAGGGGCAGGATTTTATCAACAAGTCTGTAAATGAGCTGATTCGTAGTAAACTTCCATTTGATGAAAATACCACTGCTGGAAAAATCGCAACCTTCATTGTCGTTGGATATATCCAGGGACATCTCCAGGGGGCTTTGTATGTAGCTGAGTATATTCTTGACGGATTATCTGAAATAATCGCTACTGGTGCGAAAGTAGTTGATGCATTCAGAGTAGCATTTGAGTTTTGTGGGAATGTCGTGAACGGATTAAAGGAACTGTATAAATATGTTACAGACTCTGATTACCGTGCAGCTCAAGAGTACTTATCATACGCAATGGTGATAAAATTGCATACAGATGATCTTCATGGTTTGGCTGAAAGACTGTGGGCGGTAAATGGGCGGCTTGAATCGTTAGATCATCGGTTAGACAATCTGTATAAACGAGTAAAGTGGACTGACTTGTGGAACTTGATGAGAGCTGATTTCAAAATCGGTTGGTCGCCAAAGATCAATAGTTGCGCCAACTGTCTCAATGATACGGCTAATAGATTTGAATCTGCTGAACAACAAATTCTTGGTTTAATGGGTTAATGATTATGAATACAACGAGCCATGTACGCCTCAGAAGATTTCTATCAATAATTATAATTGGGGTGATTATTATGAATGCGTTTACATTGTTGACAGGCTGCAGCGTGTTTGAAGTGGACACCGCAAAAACAGTAAAGAAGATGCTGAACGAAAAGTATGGACTGGATTTTGAGGTTGCTAATATGGGTAACCGAATCAATACTGGCTCGGTCACGCTGTACTGTTATCCAGAAAATGATGAGAATATAAGATTTACTGCTGTTTATGATTATTCAAGTAAAGAACTTGTTGACGATTACATTCCAAGAGTATATGCAAGAGCTGTTGACGATCAAATATCGTCATTAAGCAGTAGTGCTGGCATTGCGTTTTCATCAATCACAACATTTATCGGAGAAAATTCTGATGAATTAATTGAGTGCAAAGACACTCACGACTTCATAAGTAAGTCTAATGCCAATAAACTATATATTCTTATAGCAGCGAATGCTGATGATTTATCAACTGAAGAAAATGCTCAGCATATACTTTCATCATTAGAAACACTTAGTATGGAATATGGAAACATCGAAATACTTGCTGGTTTGTTTCTGTATCATTCAGACAACTATAATCGTTGCTCGGATGAACTCAAAAAGACAACAAAAGCAAATGATGATTGGTTCAAAGCATATTCGCCAATATCGGATTTTACTATTAATGTTGTAGATGGAAAAGCACAACAGACAGCAAGTGAACTCCTCATTTCAGTATAGGAGTGAAGAAAATGGCAACCTATACAGATAAGCAGCTTCAGCAAGCAACACAAATTGCATATGCAGATTTAGCTGATGCTTACTATTATCTCAAACGAGAAAAAAAGCCTAGAACTGAGTTTACCCTTTCGGAGTTAAAAAATGTAATTGAGGATCCGCAATATAATGTGGATGGAAATGTTTCAAATTTGGAGTGTTTATCGCAGGAGCAATTGGATTCATGGACAATTGCAGGAGTACATGATAGAAATTCAGAAAACGGATTCTATGCGTGTGTTGTAGACACCGGAGACGGAAATGCAATTGTTGCGTATCGCGGTAGCGAGGGGATGGATTCTAATGCCACAGGTCTTGAAAATCTTCAACATGACTGGGTAGAAGCAGATTTAGGAATCTTGAACTCTGACGGCGAGAACAAAACAACTAATCAATACCAAGAAGCTAAGAATATGCTTAGTGATAGTGAGTTTCAAAACACAATAAAGCAATACAAAAATGTAACTTTAACCGGTCACTCATTAGGAGGGAACCTTGCAGCTTTTAGCATGATTGTTGCTGACGAGTGCGGGATGGGACAGTATTTTGAGCGAAGTGTTAGCTTTGACGGCCCCGGTTTTTCTGATGAGTTTATCGATCATTATAAAGACGCAATAGCAAAGCAAGCACCCAAAATAGATCATTATAAATGGAGCTTTGTCGGTTCAATTTTACATCCTCTCCCTGGTGAGAATGGTAAGTTTATAAAAGTGACTCCTGAATCCATCTCCAAATTCTTTAGTGGTGGTTTTACTCGCCATTCAACGTCATCAATCGATTTTACTGAAGAGGGTTATGTGCAAGAAGGAAAGCAAGATTTTATCGCACTCGTAACAGAAAAATTCACACGCCTCTGTGACGCTTTGCCCGCACCAATTGGAAACACACTGTCCGGCATTATCGGAAGTGGTTTACTGTTTGGGTTCGAGCATAAGGAAATAACAATAACTACGCTTGCAGTATTTGCGCTAAGACATCCTGTGGTTACAGCGAAAGTGGTCGCATTTGCACTTGTTGTGTTGACTGTTGAATATGTAGGCGAACATTTTGAAACCTGGGTAAATAATGCTGTAGATTTTATCTGCAATACATTCAATACTGCTAAGAACTGGACCAAAGAGAAGATTGCAGAGTTTTGTAACGGCATTAAGCAGACAGTAAACGGAATTGTGGATTGGTATAAGAGTAATTTCGATCAATCTTATAAGGATGCTCAGAATTATCTTTCTTGCAATATGGTTATTCGTCTACATACTGATGATTTACACGATTTGGCTGAAAGACTATGGGCTGTAAACGGACGCTTGGAGCGACTCGATCAAAGGCTGGATAACCTTTATAAACAAGTTAAGTGGACTGACCTGTGGAACCTTATGCGAGCTGACTTCAAGATTGGGTGGTCGCCAAAGATCAATAGCTGTGCAAATTGCTTGAATGATACTGCAAATCGTTTTGAGTCTGCGGAACAGCAGCTATTAGGAATGATGGGGTGAATAATATGGATGAAGTAAGTGCTATTATTCAGGAACTTGATAGTATAATCCGGGAACTTGAAGATGTTTCATCTGACTTGAGATCAAAGTTCCAAGGTATCTATACAAGTGAGAAAATCGCTCCTGCGATTGATGATAAGGTATATAAACTTAGACAAGCACGCGGGAAGCTTAACACAATCGATCGTTCAAAGGTTGATGAATAAAAAGGAGGGAGACTTATGTTTGTAAACACAGACGAAGTTACATCCTTGGCGGGAAATATTGATACTTCAAACAATAACATCACTAATGCTCTTGATAATGTGACAAGTGCAATGAATAGATTGAAAGGAGCATGGGGCGGTGCCGCCGGAGAAAAAGCAGCCGCATTATTTAATGCTTTGAATAGTGGTTGTATTGAGGTGCAGCGCTTAGCAATTGCTGATTATGCGAACTTTTTAAGACAAAGAGTTGCATCTGGTTACGAGCAAGTGGAAAGTGCAAATACTGCGTTGAGTGATGCGTTTAAGTGACTGGAGGGATAGATATGGCTGATCATTATATTGATGTTGATTTAGGTGCATTAAGAGATGCCAAAAACGCCGTCTTTAACTACCAGATGCGTCGAGCGATGCTGTTGACAGAACTGAAAACGACAGTTGAGCAAACTGGACGAGGGTGGAGAGCGGAAGATAGCGAAGCATTTCTGATTAAATGGAATGCTATGTTTGCATCTGATGGTGCAGTCACGCTTACAACGGAAAATATAACTGCATACAAAAACATTTTAGCAGCCGCCTATTCAGCTTATCGAAAAGCTCAAGAAGATTCTGTAAATCAGGCATCACAAATCGGTGGTTGGTAAATACACAAAATAGGAAGTAGGCAGCATGAAACTTAAGTACACAAAATTTAAACAACGTCATATTCTCACTTGTTCGGGGTTGAAAAAGGAAGGTGTTAATCGAAAAGAACTTGATGTTCTCTACGATCCACCGGAAGGGTTATTACGAGTAATCGATTATGACGAAACAAAGCGCATAATAACTTATGACGTAGGGTGTTGCGTTCCACTTCAATTGTATTACAAGCAACGTTGTTTTACTGAAGACGAGGTCTTGATGCTCGTGAGGCAGCTCCTTTCCATTCTTGGTAACATGGAACGGAGCCGCCTTACTGCTCAAAAACTGATACTTGAATTCAAGAATGTTTTCTATAATATCGATCAGAGAATGTTACAGATTGTTTTTTGTCCAGTGCAAAATAATTATTCTCCGCTTGAGAGCGAACAGATTTTTACTTTCTTAAGAGAATTGGTAACCAATGCCGTTGTAATAAGGGATGGGCAATCTGGTGTCGACAAGATTCAGAGCTTTCTGTATTTCTTAAAGAAGCAACAGCAATTCTCAGCGCAGGCAATTGAGGTATTCTTCGATGATGCTTTTGCAGCTCCAGTGAGCAAGGAGCCGCAAATTGAGATTCCAAAACCATCTACTACAGCATTCCCCACCACTTCTTCACCGAGCGGTGCGCTAAACGGGATGGCTAGTAAGCCGTATGTTCCTGGATACACATCAAACAGTCCAGAAGCAGCAGGTCGGGCAGCACAACAGATAATTCAGTCACCCATTCCGATAGTTTCAATTCCACCAACTCCTCCGATATCTGTTCCTAGACAAACAAATACTGGTCTACCTCCAATCATTACTCCAGGCGATACGATTGACGCTTTTGACGAGCCAGGAAAAGGCGGCATCGCTATGCCGGGTGATACTCTTGATGCAAGTGAAACGGCCGTATTACGTCATGATGCTTCGGGAATCGAATACGAGTTGCCATACGGAGATTGTATTATAGGACGAGTTGGCGTGGATGGGAATGGGAAGCCTGTGTCCCCTGATTTAGTTGTGACAGACAATAAAAAGGTCGGAAAACATCATGCAAAAATCACCTACGATGGTTTGCATTATTATATAATTGATTTGGCATCAAAAAATAAAACCTGGGTCAATGGACAGTTGCTCGAATCAGGCTATGATCCATTCACACAAAGCTACAATGGAAGAAAAGCTATGATAGAAAACGGTACAAAAATCCAATTAGCATGTGAAGGCTTTACATTCATAATTAAAAATGGATGATGGAGGATAATATGAAAATTCTAGCGGCATACGATACAGATATAGGTAAATCAAAATCAGTGAATCAGGATGCTCTATGTATTAAGGAAGCCGCCACGAATCTGGGAACATTTACTATGGCAATTCTTTGCGATGGAATGGGCGGTTACTCCAGCGGCGAAGTGGCTAGTACAACAGTTATTAGAGTCTTCTCTGAGTGGTTTGAGAACAAACTGCCTGCTTTACTGCAAAAGGATTTTAGCCTTGATAAGGTTAGGGAACAGTGGAGAGAGATTATAAAGCTATACAGCCGTTTGACAGTTGAATACGGCTTGAAGCTCCAGCCTAGTATTAAACTGGGTACAACATTGACGGGAATACTTATTACTGAGAATTATGGAGCCGAGGTTATTCATGTTGGTGACTCTCGGCTCTATCAGATAACTAATAATATGTATCAGCTTACACGCGATCATACAAAAATCGGGTATCTTGTTGCCCAGGGCACACTGCATCTTACTGAAGAAGAGATAGAACATCATCCGGAAAGGCATGTGCTATCGCAATGTATCGGCGGATCAAGAGTAACATGTGAACCGGACAGTTTTCGGTTAGAACTTGAATCATATATACATGGCACCAGCTTTTTCTTGTGTTCTGATGGGTTTCGGCATGAGGTTACTCGTCAAGAGATGTATAATGCATTTAACCCGTACAGCTTGACGGATGAGAATATTATGAAACAGCGTATCAGGCATTTAATTAATGCGAATATGGAACGTGGGGAAAAGGACAACATTTCAGGAATACTACTTAAGGTGATGTAATAGGAGTACAAAATGGCAAGAATCGGAGATATAATAGGCGGTCGATATAAAATTCTGGAAGAGATAGGTCGCGGCGGTATGTCCATTGTGTACCTTGCAATGGATGTTGAATTGAAGAGCAACTGGGTGCTAAAGGAGATTCATCGTTCAAAAAACGAATCCAAATATGAAAAAGCGTTACGAGAAGCACGTCTGATGAGTGAATTTAAATGCAGAGGTATCCCAATCATTGTTAATATATTGGAATATGAGGACAATCAGCTTGCTTATATCGTAATGGAGTATATACCTGGTAAATCTCTACAGGATATATTAGTTGATCGCGGGACACCTTTTCCAGAGGATTTTGTAATTCACGCTGGAATTCAGGTGTGCGACATACTGAATTATCTCCATACAAAAGTACCTCCGATTATTCACCGCGATATAAAACCAGCTAATATCATTTATGTTGAATCTGATAAAAGTTTCTGGCTTTTGGATTTCGGAGAAGCTAAAGTATTATCAGATAGTAATTTGAGAGATGAAAAAGCAACAGGAACACCTGAATTTATGGCTCCTGAGTCAATAAGCGAAAAGCTAGGCGGCAGACAAATGAGTAATCAACTTTCAGATATCTTTTCGCTTGGTGCTTCCTTGTTTTATATGGTAACTGGACAAATCAGTTCTAAATCCACAACATCCAATCAGTATTATTCTATTTTGGATGTTGATAACAAGGTTTCTCCAACACTCAGTAAAATTGTTTCAAAGGCAATGGCTGTTATTCCAGATGCTCGTTATAATGATGTAATGGAATTAAAAGCTGCTTTGGTAGAATGTACTGAAGAAGTAAAAAAGAAACGGCGTGCAGCAATAAAGAACATTCGGCGAGTCTCGCTTTTGCTGGCTGGATCAATCCTGTTAACCATCGGTGGAACGGCTTTCCATATTGTGAATAATGTAAAAAACAATCAATCTTATGATGCTTTAATCACAAGCGCACAATCTGAAAGCGGAGACACAGAGAAAAAAGTTGAGGACGCCATTGCAGCAATAAACATCAAACCGACACAGCTTGAGCCTTATGATGCTCTTCGCACATTATATGAGAGTGATAATGAATTTACAGTAGACGAAGAAGCAAAATTCCAAGCTGTAATAACACCTTATAAAGATGACTTATCTGCAAAGGCGGGATACTCAGATTTTGCCTATCAGGTTGGGACGATGTACCTAATTTACTATACAGAATCCTCCGAATCATACATTAAAGCGATTGACTGGTTTTCTGCTGTGACGGGAGACCACAAAGATGCTGCCGATGTGTATTTAAGAATCGGTCAGTTTGATAGAGACATTACAAAGAAGTTGCGTACAGGTGATGAAAGCGGCGAATTTCGTACACAATGGGATTCTTTGAATGAGGCGTTAACCCTCGCAGGAAAACAGAATAATGATCTGCTTTTGATGGCTATTTGCAAAAAAGTTATATCTGCAATGGACGAGTATTGTGTTAAGTTTAAGAAGGACGGCGTTACAAGAGATGAGATGTCCGAAACTCTTGATACAGTCAAAGCAGATATCTCTGCATTAATTCCAGATTCGGATGGGTATAAAGACGATGATGGAAATGTAGACTTTGAAAAATACTATGAATCTCTCAAAAGCGAATCAAGTGATGGAGATAGAGCAAACAGCAATGGAATAGATGCCTTATTTATGGATATCTATCCATTTCTATCTACAGTTCCAGTTGAGATTGAGAAAACTTATAGATAGGAAGTGGTGGAATGAGTGCTTATTCTATAATTAGTATTGTAATGTATTCTCTTGCCGGAGTACTTTTTCTCACTGCGATAGTGGTGTTTTTTGTAACCGATGTGTGGGCTTCGATCAAGTATCTTAGCAGCAAAGATAAATTTGGAAGTGACTCTATCCCTGTGGTATCGTCCAATATTGCGAGACAAGCGATTAACGCAGGTGGCAATATTAATGGAGAGACAGTTTCTCATAGTATCTCAATGGAACCGAGAAATATAGAATATGCACAGCAAACAATAGATACTGATGAACTAGATAATCAGCCTCTGCCCGGTTTTGAAACTCAAGACTGGGATTTACCGCAAGGAGTATCGTTTGTGCTGACTAAGAACATCATTGTTGTGCATAGTGATAAGGAGTATATTGCACGTGAAAATATCTAATTACAAGGCTACACTTAAGACAAGCATTATATGTTTCGCAACATCCTCCTTCTCCTTCTCATTGATTCCCTTTTCAAATTTCAAGGGATCTACAGGAGAAATTGTACGTGCATATATGGTCGGTGCGCTTTTTTGGTCAGGACTTTTAAGTGGCATGGCTTTGACACTTATGCTTGGATATATCAGGAAGAAGTCAGATCCAAAGCAGAGAGGAAAACCCGGTATTATATGTTTTTTCAAAAATCAGATGGCGAAATACTGCGATGTGATTATGGTTGCCATTTTTACACTATGGCTAATTCTATGTTTGGTATTAGGAACAAGGCATATGATTTCCATGATTCTCATGTCAATGTCAGTGTTCTCAATATATTTACATGCTATTCTAAATGGCAAAAACTACGCTTTTGCCTGCAGGAAGGGAGTTAGGAAATGAAAATTCAAAAAAGATTGTTAGCTGCTGTAGCTGCCCTAGCAATTGTGGTCAACCAGTCGATGTTACCAATATATGCTGAGGAAACAACGACTTCATCGACAACATCAGAATCAACATCCACAGCAACGACAGCAGAAACTACAGAATCAGCAAGTGATAGCCAAGAAGGTACTACTTCCACAACAATCGAGAGTACGAATGAGTCTTCAACAGAAGGTACAACAACTATTCCCACAGAGATTTCTACATCTACAGAGAGTACTTCTGAAACAAGTAGGGATGACACTCCTAAAACGGCTCCGAATCTTGAATTCAGTATCAACAATGAATGGCAGTGGGAAAAGAATACAGACGGTTGGACTCTGAAATACGATGAGGCTACTACTTCGTTGTACTATAAAGTTAGTCAGGACTGGTTCGCAGCGGAGAACGACTACCTTGCTACAGGTGCAACTGAATGGACTGGCTTCGATAATCTCGAAGAGGGGTCATACTATATTGCTTTCTGGGCTGTTGACAAAAGCGATAATACTCTTGTGACAGTTTCTGACGTTAAGCATTATCAGTATGATAAGACTGCCCCTGCTTCATTTGAAATTGAATCCAATGTAGAAAGAAAAGGATGGCATAACTATCTGGTAGTATCCAGTAAGAATTCGGTTCTTGATAATGAATCCGGAATACAGGGAATCTATTATACTGTGAATGCAGACCAGCGTCCTGTTGAACAGCAGTGGACTGCCATTCAGTATGAAGAAAAAGAAGGTAAGGTTGATATCAGCTTCACCTTAGATGCTTCCCTTAAGGATGCTTCTATTGTTGTATATGTTGTAGATAATGCGGGATGGCAATCAACTGCTTCACTCAATGTTGCTAACCATGACCATCAGACTCCAGAAATCACAAATGTTAGCATTGTTACCCCCTCTTATTCGGACAACGATACTGAAAAAAAGAATCCAAATTGGAATGCCCAAGAACCCCACGAATATGGCCATGATAAACTTGAGGATCATCCTGTAAACAAGTACATTTATGCAAGCGATGAGTCGTTTATCAAGATCAATGTTAACGATGACCTCTATGATCTGAAATTTAAGGTAGCTGTAAATGGTCACAAGGTCTCGTACACAGCAGAAGATTTAGTACAGGTTGAAGGCGATTACTCTACTAACGGCACCTACTATATTCCGTTAAACAATGTGGCTTTTGATTTATCAGCAAATGACGTTTTCTCCGTTAGTGTTGAAGCATCAGACAGTCAGAATACCAGCGAATTAGTTTCCTTAGATACTGAGGTGTTCTACGACCCGAATGGAACTGCTGATAGTAAGATTGCACCTTCACTGTCGGGCAATTATACATTAAGAAACGCCGATGGGCATTATTCGAATAATCGTCTTAATGATAAATATGATGCGTATTTCGGAAATCCGGGTGAAAGCAAGAATAATAGCGTGTCTATCAGCATCTCTGATGATGTTGGTTTGTCTAGCTATAGCATTTCTGTGAACGGTACAACAGTACAGGCTGAATCAAATCTTGCAGAGGGCGTAGAAAAGGAAGGAAGTTACCCTGTAACAACAGAGGTGACAGATGAGGCAGGTAATGTTTCGACAGAAACATCATCAGTAACTGTAACATACAAGGATAAGACAAAAGTACCTACCAAAGATAACCCTTGTGAGATTCCGCTTTCAAATGAGGGTGAATACAAAATTGAAGTTACGGTGATTGATTTAGCTGGAAACTCTCACAAAGAAGAGTATCTCTATTTTGTTGACACACAGGCTCCGATTATCGGTAATAATGGTGACGGCTCATTTACATACTCTTATGATTCCGATTTGCTTCAGTATTTCTCCTTTGGAATATTTGGTCACACAAGTATAACATTAAGTGTTACTGTCAATGATGGCGGTCACAACAGCAGTGGCATCAGTCAGGATGATATCAAGCTGTACTGGGCTCCTGAGAATAGTGCTGGTGACCTTACTGAATATAGTGTAGTAAGAGTTGAAGGCAACAAGTTTGTATTTAGTGAATTGCCTATTTCTGAAGGAAGTATCCTTTCTGCTGTTCCTTTTATCACAGTGTGTGACTATATGCGCAATGAGAGCAAGTACTATTTTAAGGCAGAATCTGGTGTGCTGAATCGTGCTGATGCAGAAGAACTTGAGAAAGCTACTCTCGTATTGGAGACATTCCCTCCAGAATACACAATTACTCCGAGTGGTGGTAATTATAAAGTTGTAGATAACAGACTTTACTTTGGAGACAAGGATGACTCTAGTCTTACCTTTGGTTTCTCTGACAATACTGGTATTGATCGTTATGGTATTGAGATTCAAAATCAAAGCAGCATAGATTCCATTGACACCTGTCTTTCAGATGGTGATGCAGCAATTGCTGAAGATAGCGTGTCAGTTGACATCAGTAATCTTGATACAGGCGAGTATCCGTTAAAAGTGTATGTAAAAGACTTAACAGGATATGAGATAACCGAAGCAAAGGAAGCATCGTTTGATACATCTAAGTTTTATATTGATAAGACCGCCCCGGTGGTAAACAATGTATCTTATTCGGTTCAATCGTCGATGCTAAAGTATTTCACATTTGGCATATTCGGAAATGAAACAATTTCCATTTCTGTTCAGCTTTCTGACAACGATCGTGGAAGCGGAATAGAGACTGTCACTCTTTGGTGGGGCAAGGATTATACCCTTTCCGGTAAAGGTGATGGTGAATATACATTTGGTGAGTTGTCTCCTAGTGCTGAGTACACTCCTTACATAACCATTACCGATAAAATGGGAAATGAGAGCACTTATTATTTCGCTACTGTTGATAATGGAAGCAAAGAAAGCGATATCGGTGAGCTGATTCTCGATGGAGAAACAGATGCGATCACGCTCATGCTCGAAGATAATATTGAGGTGCCAGTTATTTCTGTTCCTGACGGATTCAATGTAAACGGTGAAACCTGGTATCCGACTGGTATTGAGTATAAGGTTTCCATTACAGATAAGGATTCTGGACTTAATAAGGTTGTTGTTACTGAAAATGATAAGACAACAACAGAGAATGGTGTTCGTAACGGAAAAGCATTCGAGGAGGAACGCTATGTCACCGAGGCGGAATTCACATACCAGTTAAACGATGCAAATCATTATGATATCGGTGCAACTGCATATGATAATGCAGGAAACATGAGCGAGACTGCCAACATGACCGTTCATATAGATTTGGAAGGTCCTAATATCACCCACTTTGAATTCGGTGGACAGAACGGAAACGGTAGTACAGGTCCGAAGATCACAACTTATGGCTACTTCTTCCAGCAGGATACCGAAGCAAGAGTTTATGTGAATGACCCAGGCGTATCTTCTGGAATACGGTCTGTTCAGTTGTGGCTTGAAGGAGTCGAAGGCTCCTCATATAGCGGAGATAAAACAGTTAGCAGCTCCGATCAAGAGAATTATAATATGCCAGAAGGCTATGCAAAATTTACGATTCCGATGGGCTTTAAGGGCAAGGTTTATGCGGAAGTGGTAGATAATGTCGAGCATACTTCTGGGGTAATAAACGCAGACGGTAACATTGTAGAGGATTCTGATATACACGCTAGAACATCATCAATCGATATCCATGAAGACGTAGAAACTGATAAGGCGGATGCTGCACAGGTTCCGCTTTACAATAGAAATATTCCTCTCACAATTACTGTTAAGGACACATTCTCCGGTATTTCAACTATTGAATGGTCTATTGCCAATGATAATGAAAGCGGTACCATTTCTGTTAGCCCTAACGGTGATGTCAATGGCAACGGGGTAAATATCGGTGATACCGAGACAGACAGCAATTTGGTAACTTCTATTCAGTTTACTCTATCAGTAGACGATAACTCAAATGGAAATATCGTAAAAATTGTGCTTACAGATAGATCGGGCAATATTAGCGAAGCATCCAAGACATATAGTATCGACACAACAGCCCCGACTGTTACAGCCGGAATTGCAAACGGAACGGCACATAATGGCAGTTATTATAATTCCGACCTCACTGTTAATATCGCTATAACCGAGCGTAACTTTAATGGTGGAGAGGTACAGGTCACTTTGAACGGAAACACGCAAACCGTTCAGTGGGATGATGATGGTTCTACTGTTGGACAGGATGGAACTGTTCATCATGCATCGTTCCCAATCAATGGTGATGGAGATTATACTTACTCTGTTAGTTATACTGATAGAGCTGGAAATCCCGGCAATACTGTATCATCGGATAAGTTTACAATTGATAAGAAGGCACCGGAAGCAACAATAACCTTTGATGTTGGAGACGATACGAAGGATGATGCGTACTATAATAGTGTTCGTACAGCAACTTTCGCTGTTGAAGAGCATAATTATGGATCAGCTGTCATTAAAATCACCAAGGATGGAACAGATGTATCTGGTAGCTATGATCTAAACAATTGGAAACCGAATGATCATGCTGGAGATAATCACACGCAGTCGGTAACGCTGAAAGAGGAAAGCGGATACTATCAGGTTTCTATTACAGTCACCGACATGGCGGGCAATACATTCCAGACATCTTCTAAAAAGTTTTACATTGATTTAGCTGCGCCCGAGGTGCATATCAATGTTGAGAATGTCAAGAATGGCGCTCCTTCCAATGATAAAACAATCACCCCCAGTATATCCATTGTTGATCATGAGGGTAACTTAGACCCCGAATCGATTTCACTTAAAGTAACAGTTGTTAAGCTGACAGATGAGAACGAAATCAAATCCTTTACAGCACTGGACTATCATGGTTTATCGGCATGGAAAGACGGAGATGGTTCGATCAAGTTGGACAATGAGAATTCACCGAATGAAATCTCATTCAACATGAACAATCTTGAAGAAGATGGTATTTATACTATCACTGTGTCTGCATCTGATCTTGCAGGTAATACAGGCGGTCAAAGCAGTGAAGACAAGCAAAAAGGTTCTGAGTATAAGCTTTCAGTTAATCGCCTTGGTTCAACATACGAGGTGGATGATAAGATCATCAGCAAGGATCCTGAACTGCGGTATTATCAAAACAGCGATGGCTCTCCATTTGCATTTACTATTACAGAATACAATGTAAACACACTGAATCCTACTGATACCATTGTGAAGATTACTTGCGATGGTAATGTAGTCGATAACGAAGTAAAGGCAACTGAGGAAACCGGTGATAACACATGGAGTAAATATACTTATGAATTCCCTCCAGAGCTTTTTGAGAATAGCGGAAAGTACATTATAAAGCTCTACTCTGTTGATGCAGCCGGAAATGAAAATCCTCTTGAAATCAATGGCGATGACGAAAGAGCAACGGTAACATTCTTCATTGACAACATTAGCCCCGAAGTTCATTTCAGAGATGCAGATGACAAGACGGAATTCACGAATGAAGATCCTTATCGTACTGATCTAAAGCACATCGAGGTTGAAGTTTATGACAATTCGATGCAAGAGGCACAGGATGTTGTATTCAAGCTAAACGGAGAAGAACTTAGCGTTAACCATGATGCGGGTTCAATGATCTACACATTTGATATTCCCAGCAAGACATCATTGCAAACGCTTAATATGACTCTTAAAGATATTGCGGGTAATGAAACCGATACTGGTGTAGAAGATTTCCTTATAACTACTAATGTATTTATCCTGTGGTTTAAGAATACACCTCTGTTTATTGGAACCATTCTTGCTCTGCTTGCTGTAATTGGCGGAATTGTATTTGCTGTTGTACGGAAAAAACCGAGAGGATTCAATTAAGGAGACTAGATATGATTGAAATTATTACACTTATCTTATGCAGCGCAAACACAATTGTATCCCTCATTCTCCTGCTTCTCTTTACACGCAAGGGAATCGGTAGCGGTCAGGGTTCAAACAGCGATATGGGTGGGAAGGTCTATTGCCCGGAATGCTACCAGCCCTACTCCGCTAATCTCAAAATCTGCCCTAAGTGCGGTCATCCGCGAAAGTAAATAACACATGAGGACGGGATGAGCATTTCCGAAGATTATCGGTAGCGCATTCCGTCCTCTCCAAATACAACATAAAAAATGGAGAAATAGAAATGAAGTACAATCCTAACCCTATGCAGACAGACGATATCACACTTTCAGATGACCTTGTAGCTCTAACCGAACTTATCGCATCCTATGTACACGATGTGTGGGCGGCTGGACGTGTTAAAGAGGGATGGACTTATGGAGAGGTTAAAGATACTGAAAAGAAAACCACTCCTTGCCTTGTACCATATGACGACCTACCTGAATCCGAAAAAGAATATGATCGTAATACTGCGATGGAAACGCTCAAGCTGATTACCAAGTTGGGGTATGTGATTACCAAAAAGAATGGATGAGCTGTCATTCTGCACCCTCAAATGAAAGCTCCGCACTTTCAAATAATAGCTTTACCTTTCATTTGCATAGTGTTGTTTGTGGAAAACTTTGAAGTAACTCTGTAACGAAATTAACAGTTCATTTTCCGTATATCTACGGCATTGACTGCACAAACAACACTAAGAAAATGATTGGTGGTTGCACTCTCAAATAAAAGCCCCTACACTTTCAAACGAAAGCCTGACCTTTCATTTGCATAGTGTTGTTTGTGGAAAACCTTTCATTTGAGAGTGAGAGACTACCTATCAGCATCCGAAACGGAAACTTCTAATAGCAAAACAAGGTCAACTACCGAAAATGCCGCTATTCTGCGTGTTTTTCGGCGGTTGACCTTTTATTTGTTTGTATTCAATAGGGAGTCTAAGCATCGATCAGACCCTTTTTGCAGTCCTCGATCATAGCGTTGAATTGTTCTCTGCCTTTTGTCGAGGTCGCACTGATTCCTTCGTCAGCGTACACCTTTACCATTTCCCACTCAGGTTTTGAATTGATGTACTCTGTATAGTGCTGAATCTGGCTCTCATAACTGGAAGCCTGTTCCTCGTTGTCCGTGCTGACACGGCAGTACGCCGCCACACGAAGTTTTTTTATCTCCGTTTTAGCAGCAGTATTACCTTTCTGCGGTTTGGCAGGAATTTTGATAACATTCATTTTATCACCCCAATCAAGCTGTACATATATTCTGCCTGCGCAATCGGATCGTCATATTGCATTTCCGGTTCAGCAAGCGTAAATTCCGTATAGATCGTTGGTGCTTTCAGCCGCTTTCCTCTGCCATGCTTCTCAGCTCTGCGAATCAGTTCTGCATTTGCCTTTGAAAAAGTCTGTCGGCTGACGATTGCGGGATAATAGTCATCACCGATATAACAGAAATTTCGGATGATGCGTTTCACCATGCTATGAACCATCGAGCTTCCTGCATTCTCAGCAGCATCCTGAAGGCTCAATCCAGAAATATACCCGTTAAAAATCTCTCTGATCACACCAGCTTCTTTTTCGTCAATAACGGCTTTACCGTTAATTATTCTGTACCCGTACATAACTCCTCCTTCAGTGTTAGCCCGCAATTCAGTCGGAAACCGATGCAGATGCGTGAATATACGATGATGCTATCCACATATTCCGTGAAAACTTCATCGCTGAATTCGCTTTGTATTCCGAATGTTTCTATAAAGCGAATCAATTTTTCTGTTTCCTTGATACTGCCGTTTACCTCAGTTCTTTCCTGATTTTTCAGAGCTGTACGATATTCTTCATTCTGCTTTTCAATTTGCCTCAGTTCCTGCGTATACATTACACTGTCAAGAAAACCGCTGACTCGAAGATTTCTGAGGTCTTGCTTTCTATCCGTATTCTTTTGCAGTTCTGCCTTGATATCCAATATATTCAGGAGATTATTGTCAGCATCAGATAGCTTTAATGCATCCAGATACGGGAAAAGGATAAACTTGTACCCGAATATCAGTTTGTTCAGCATTGTTACAAATGCCGCTTTAATCGCAGCATCCTTTATGAACTTCATAGAGCAGGATGCCTTATCATACAAGTGGGCCGTACAAGCCCATGCAATTCCAACTGACTGCGTTTGCCGTTTGAACTTATCACCGCATTCACCACAGACAATCCTGCCTGAGAACGGATACTTCTTGTGATATTTTCCGATATTCTTTTCGATTTTCCTCTCTTCAGCGTGCTTTTGCAATAGTAGTTGAACCTTGTCAAATGCCTCTTTGCTTATGAGTGGTTCGTGATGTTCCTCTGCATAGAAACTATCAACTTCACCGTGATTGTGGTGTCGCTGGAAATTGCTGTCTGTATAAGTTTTCTGGAATGCTGCAGCACCGTAGTATTTTTCGTTCACAAGAATCCCCTTGACCGTTGATCCAGCCCATTTTCCACCCTTTCGGGTCGGAATCTTCCTTTTCTCTAGCATCTGAGCAATTTTGTATGTTCCCATACCGCTCAATGCATATGAAAAAATCAGCCGGATCACATCTGCTTCTTTCGGGTCAATAATAAAATTACCGTCAGCATCTCTTGTATACCCATACGGAGGATATCCAAATTTGAATGTTCCCGCTTCGATTTTCTGCTGTATCGTCCATTTCACATTCTTGGAGATTGATTCCGACTCATCTTGAGCCATGCTGCTTAATAATGACAGCATCAGCTCACTTTCCATTGAACTGGTATCAATGTTCTCCTTTTCAAAATAGATTGAAATATTGCAGGATAGCAATTCGCGCACTATCGACAGACAATCTGCTGTATTTCGGGAAAATCGGCTTACCGATTTTGTCAGCACATAATCTACGCTTCCGGTGCGGCAAACATAAAGAAGTGCTTGCAGTCCATCACGAGAGTCAGCTTTTGTTCCGCTGATGCC
>ERZ773194.191-NODE-191-length-83214-cov-11.374187_pt1 | contig 83214 bp, 71 predicted proteins | sample MGYA00511240_ERZ773194 | MGnify/ENA primary metagenome ERZ773194 (study PRJEB29015, sample SAMEA2737774) | human gut metagenome | biome: human gut; feature: human-associated habitat; material: faeces | place: China | collected 2012 ... | reverse complement strand
ACGTTGCCGTTGACTTTGCGGGATGCGCCGCGTGGGCGCAGCTCTTTACGCCCTGTGGAGACGTTGCCGAAAAGCGGTGCGAGCAGGCCTTTGGGTTTTGCGTTGGCTTTGGGTTTTCCGGCGAAAAAGCCGGATTCGATGCCTGAACGGGTGAACGTTCCGGTTTCTTGAACCAGCAACCCTTTGATCTGCTTCGCCATCGACGGGTCCTGCACAGAGGCGACCATCAGGGCGAGCATGGGAGGAAGGCCGGATGTATCGACTTGTCCGGCTTTTTGCAGCGCTGCAATCAGGGCTGAGGAACTTTGGTCGAGCAGGGCGTCCACATCGACGCGCCGCTCAAAGGCCGCCAGATCGCTGGCGTCGATGGCTGCCTGGATTTCCTTCAAGACAGCCTCCGGGGTCTGGCGGGCCAGGGCGGGGACCGTTACGAGCAAGAGCAACGGAAGGAAGAGAAAAAAGCGGAAGCAGCGGGAAATCATTGAGAGGCTCCTGGGTTGGCGGCCGCGGCGTCGAAGTGCCCCGCCAGATCGCGGAATAGGTTTGCGGCCTGTCCGGCAGCCGTGAGTTTTTCCGGGTTGTTGTGCGTGCGCCGATCGATCCATGAGGCGATGAAGAGCAGTGCGTCATCATCCAGATACCGGGCCTCCGGGGTCCGCTTGAGGGCCTGCACGAAAGCGCTCTTGGCCTGTTCGCGGGCGATGACGGCCGATCAGGGTTTTTCGACAGTCTGAGCCCTTTCCGTAATTGGAAAGGGCTCAGACGCACATTGCTATGTTTTCAAAGTTTTTTTCTTCTTTTGAGGAACAAATCCTCCAGCGCTGCCATTCCTTGGACCGCCAATGCGCAGAAAATCGGTACATTCAGGAATGTATACCTGGCACGGGTCTCAAACAGCATCATGAACAAAACTGCTCCCAGAACGGTAAGCTTCATAACATCTGTTCCCGGGTTATTCTTCTTCCCGGCAGAAATCAGTTCAAAAATCCCTGCAAACAGGAGTACACAGCTCCATGCCGCCTGTTCTGCAAGGGCAAGGAGCGGATATTTGGAGCCGGTGGAATAGAACAGAGCGCGAAGACGCAGGCTCATCCAGCCGTTCACTTCTTCCCGCATGTCCTTGTAAAAAGTGCCTTCCACCCCCCAGCTAAAGGTCCCATCGCTATAGCCGATCAGCAGCTTTTTCACAAGCTGTATACAATATCTGCCGGGCCCCATTTGCCGGATCCTATCCAGCGCTGCGGTCAGGTCCGCGCGGTTTCGCTCATTTGCCAGCACAAAGCTTTCCGAGAAACCCACATCCTTTGCGTCAAAGACACCGTTTGTCTTCTCGTCAAGCCCCATCATCAGGAAATGCGCGGCGCCGAACTTTTTTTCCGGATCCAGCACCGCTCCGTTTGACTCGTATTTCCAGGTAAGCAGGCTCCCCGTAAGGTTCATAGTCAGCAAGGCCACAGCCAGCAGAGGCAGCAAATTTCCGCCCATTCGGAGGCTCTTCTGCTGAAGCGCTCGAACAAGCTCTACACAGAAAATAGCGATGACGGGGATCACGCATTGCGGCTTCATATAATAGCCGATACACCCGACACAAACCGCCGCCGATTTCCCCCAGTAAGCCCCCCATTTTGTTTTACGGGGCGTGGAATAAAGGTACAGTGACAAAATGGGGAACAAGATCCCGAAGGAATCCGAATAGGGAACGCACATCCAGGGAGACAATCCCGCCAGAACCGTGCAAAGCAGGAACCCAACAACGGCATAGCGTTTTTTCGTCACCAGACACAGCTCCCGGTAGGTGAAATAGCAGGCCAATGTGATTGCCGCACAGTCCAAGGCAATGCAGGCCATAGGTGCATATTCCTTCGGCAGGATCCCCACCATGTTGTGTATCTTGATCAGAGCCGTCTCCAGAAGCAGCAGAAGCAGATTGTTGGGATATCTGGAAAAATACATTTCATTCCAGACTTCCCCCTCCACACGGGCCAGAGCAGTCGCCCAGATCGTTCCCGGATCCCAGCCGGTGACAAAGAAGATGTTGTAGCAGATATAGAGCTGCACGAAAAAAAGGCAGACACAGAGCCCCACTACTGCCCGGTCCACCATGTGTTGTTTTTCCCCGCCCTCTTCGTCGGAAGGCAGGCGCAAGTGCCTTTTTTCAGAAATAAACCGGCAAGCTCCCACAAAAAGTAGCCATCCGCCAACCGCAATGAGCACCAGAGTGCCGTTTGGCAGAAGAAAACTTTTCGAAATGTAACGCGGCACATTTGAGAAAAAAACGACCAAAATAATGACCGTCCCCAGCAGAGCCGCTGACAAATAATCAATTCCTTTTTGGAAAAAGTCACCCGGACGTTTCACCCGTATTTTCCTCCCCACTTGATTCCCCACAAAATTCGGCAGGAATATTCTTTGTTTTACACTCATTCCGCCGTTTTCGTTTCAAACAGCAGCAGCGACACCCAGGTGACCACATTCTGCCCGTACTGGAACTCCAGTCCGTTCTCCTCCAGCGTAGGAATGATGTTGATGCCCTGGCTTTCCACACAGGGATGCATTTTTTCCGGATGGCGGCAGGGCTTGCCATCCAGGATGGCGCAGCGGCCGCAGATGGCACAGGCCTCGGTAGAGAGAATATAGGGATCCAGTCCATGGGCCCGGAGAATATCCCCCACCTGATCCGTCAGGCGCTCATGGTCCCGGCGGGTGGCAAGGGTTGCCTCCAGATCCGCAATGTCCGCCACCTCCGTCAGGCTGGAAATCAGCAGGGCCTTATTGTAGCTCAGGCACTTGGCTCTGCATTCCGCCACCGTCCCCACCCCAGGCGGGCAGGCCCAGCTTTTGCCGTACATGGCACACTCCGTCTGGCAGATATGTCGCACCCGGTCTGAAAATTCCAGGCTCTGCGGGTCCACCCAGGCATAGATGTACAGGGGCAGCTCGGCAAGCTCCTGCTCAATCGTCTGGTAATTCACACAAATTCCTCCAATATGTCATGGCAAATCCCAAAAGCAGCTATTTTCAGGATATCTGAGCAGGCTTGGTCTTCTTCGCCTTCATCAGCACCAGCAGCACCGGCGCAGAATAGACCACTGGCCCTGCATAGCGAACAGCTCCGTTGATATGGGTCAGCAGCAGCCCAGCGATGGCCAGCAGTACCGGCAAGGCCATTTGCTTTTTTTCTCTGCTGCCCGCATACCAGGCGGCAAGTCCAAGCAGCAGCCCCAGCCAATTGTAAATGCCGGAAACCACAAAAATCCGCACAGGATAACTATGCTCAAAGTCCCAAAGCTTTGACTCCGCAGCACGCCTGGCGTCGCTTTCCAGCCATCTGGAGAAGCCGCTCAGCTGCGGTTCTACATGATCAAAGCCAATCAGCACCTCGCCGATGGTCTTCTCCACATCCCATGCAAAGGGACAGAAATACCAGTTTCTCGAATATACCACCGCTTCCAGCATGGTCAGCGGGTGCTTCAGCGCCAGCTTGCCATGCAGCAGCAAATAGCGCTGCACCTGCATAGGAGTATCCGCATGATAGGTAGCCTTGATCGCATCCACAATTTTGGGGTCGTACTGCGTCACCACCGTATCATAGTCCAGAACCTGGGAGATGATTTCCTTTTCCTCTTCCGTGACCCAATTGGGGTGGTTGCTGCAATAATAGCCCGTTAATTGATAGAAAAAGCTGTAGTTTTCCTTTTCCTCCGGGCTTTCGATGCCGACTGCCGGATAAAGCGCCCAGTTCACCAGACAGTGCAGCGCCACCAATGCCAGGCAGGCAGCCACCGCAAACCGGCGCAGCTCTTTTTTCCCCACCAGGCACAGCAAAATCAGCGCGGAAAGGTACATTCCGCCCTTTCTGGCAGCCCCGCACAGAAGCGCCAGAATAGGCAGCGGGACCGTGTTTCTTTTAGAGCCATCCTCCAAAGTCCGGCAGTAAAAGATAATCAGCAGCAAAAACAGCGGACTGTAAACAGAATCCTTCAAAGCCCCCTGGGCCATGGAGACATACATCATGGCGAGGCTAAAAAACAGGCTGAGCAAAAAGCCAATGTACTTTTTGCCGGAACGGGACGCAGCCTCTTCGCAGCCAAAGCTCAGCGCGTATAGCCCCAGGATAACCTGGAACAGGACGCAGAAAAACAGCCCCAGATTGTTTCCGCCCAGACGCTGTCCCAGGGTCATGAGGAACCCATAGACAAAGGTCAACAGCACAGGCGAGGAGGCCTGGATCGGCTGATAACCCTGGTACTGCAAAATCTGCACCGTGGTATCCAAATAAATAGACCCGGGAGACCGCAGAATCAGCAGCGGCAGCCAGCACAGCAGGATGATTCCTGCCCACAGCAGCTGCCACTTAGGCCGGAAGGACGTCCGCTCCCCCATGGGTACGGACATCCAGCTGCAAAACAGCAGAATCAGGCTGTAAAAGCTGGCAGTCATGGATATCCAGAACAGCAGATTTTCCAGGAGCCCAATCTGGGGCACCGCCACAAGGTTTACCAGCTTTTGGGTCGGTGACAGGTAAATGAGCGTATTCTGCGTAAAAAACAGGGCAAGTATCAGCGCCGGAGCCCGGAATTTCTTCTTTGCCCCCCGGAGGCCCCGCAGCTGCACCGCCGCAAGGGCAAGCATTGCCAGGAAGTGTACAAAAAGCAGGAGTTTTGCCCGTTTGCCACCATAGAGCAGCGTATAAACGATATGTCGAAAAATGCCGTCCTCCGGTGCCGCGCCGCGGGAAAGCGCCAGCCGCACCAGCTCTTCGGCAAACATCACGCAGGCCCAAAGGCAGACAACCAAGACTGTTTTCCAGGGAATACGGTTGGATTTTTTCATTTTGTCGCTCCTTTTTCCTCGCATTCCCAGGGGAAAGGCTTTCCTTTCAGCACAGAGGAACGTATGTAGCGGAAGGTCTCCGCTTCGCCCCGGTCCCGGAGCATTTCCAGCAGAAACGCAAGCTCCCGCTCCGTATCCGGGTGCATCAGCAGCCGCTCCCGGCTTTTGACAAAGTAATTGTAAGGGGAAGCCGACGTGTAGTTCTTCCCCTCGTAGGTCATGCAGGCGGCCCGGCGGTCCATAACCATCTCCACCAGGTATTTTCTGGGCATGGGCACCGGCTCATAGCGCTTGGTTGTAGGGCTCAGGTCCGTCCAGTATTCATAGTGATGCCGGTTGCGGCCCTTGTGGTGCATCCATGCCTCGCTGTAGCCCTTTTGCTCCCGTTCGGCGGCATTGGGACTGCGGTAGCCCTGGTAGTATTTGATGCCCTGCCGGAATTCCGTCGGGGAAAACTTACTCAGATCATGGGTAAGTCCCTGGCGGTATAGCCCCACCCGAAAGCAGCCTTTGCAGACCAGCCAGCGATGATGGGATACGGTTTTCAAATGCCCCCAGAAGTTCATGCCCTTATCCTTCCGATACCACGATCTCAGACACCTGCAGGCCCGGATTTCTCCGGCAGGTGAAATCGATGGCCCAGTAACTTGTGAATACCAGCAGGTTTCTACCCTTGTAGTCCTCCAGCAGCTCGGCATCGCTGCCCAGGTTCATATCCGTCAGGTCTCCGGGATAGCTGTCGATCAGGCGGATTTCCTCATAGGGCAGACCCTCCATGCGCAGCTCCACACCATACTCGTTTTTCATGCGGTACTGGAACACGTCAAATTGCAGCGTACCAACAACACCCACAATGACCTCTTCCATACCGGAATTGGGCACCTTGAAAATCTGGATGGCGCCTTCCTGAGCAATCTGCTCCGTACCCTTGACAAACTGCTTGCGCTTCATGGAGTCCTTGGCGGAAACTCTGGCAAAATGCTCCGGAGCGAAGGTAGGAATTCCGGAATAGAAGAACTTCTTGCCCGGAACGGTAATGGTATCGCCAATGGAGAAGATGCCCGGGTCGAAGACGCCGATGACGTCCCCGGCGTAAGCCTCGTCCACAATTTCCCGCTCGGCAGCCATCATCTGCTGGGGCTGGCTCAGGCGCATTTTCCGGTTGCCCTGGACATGGAAATACTCCGCATCCCGCTGGAATTTTCCGGAGCAGATGCGCATAAAGGCCAGCCGGTCCCGGTGGGCCTTGTTCATGTTGGCCTGGATTTTGAAGACAAAGGCGGAGAAATCCGGGCTGAAGGGATCAATGGTGCCGCAGTCCGCCACCCGTGCCAGAGGGGGCGGAGTCAGCTTCAGGAAGGACTCCAGGAAGGGCTCAATGCCGAAGTTGGTCAGCGCAGAGCCGAAAAACACCGGACTCAGCTGGCCCCGGCGGACCTCTTCCATATTCATTTCCCGTCCGGCGGACAGCAGCTCCACATCGTCAATGAGCTGGCGGTGCTTCTCTTCGGAATCCAGAAGCTGGGCAACCTGGGGATCGTACAGGTCTATGGCGTGCTTGCCCGCCTTGTTCTTGCCGGAAACGCCGGAGAAGAACAAAAGCTCACTCTTCTCCCGGTCGTAAACGCCCTGAAAGTCCTTTCCGGAGCCGATGGGCCAGTTCATAGCATAGGTCTCAATGCCCAGCTCCCGCTCCAGCTCGTCCAGCAGGTCGAAGGGATCCCGGGCTTCCCGGTCCATTTTGTTGATGAAGGTGAAAATAGGAATGTGCCGCATGGCGCAGACCTTGAAAAGCTTCCGGGTCTGGGGCTCTACACCCTTAGCGCCGTCGATGACCATGACGGCAGAGTCCGCCGCCATCAGGGTACGATAGGTGTCCTCAGAAAAGTCCTGGTGACCCGGGGTATCCAGGATGTTGATGCAGAAGCCTTCATACTGGAACTGCATCACAGAGGACGTAACGGAAATACCGCGCTGCTTCTCGATCTCCATCCAGTCGGAAGTGGCGGCACGGGAGTTCTTCTTTCCCTTGACCACGCCGGCCTGGGCAATGGCCCCGCCGTAGAGCAGGAATTTTTCCGTCAAAGTGGTTTTACCGGCGTCGGGATGGGAAATGATGGCAAAGGTCCGGCGGCGGCTGATTTCTTCTTGTAAAGTTGACATAGCTTTTCCTCCACGTAAAATTTCGTATTCTTCAAAACCGCAGAGGACTAATGGGGAATCCGAAAATGCATAATGGCCTCCATAGGTTTGCTCATAATAAATCAACTTATTTTATCACAGTTTTTCCCCATATACAAGCACATTTTTTACAAAGCGCAGCACAAAAAGCGGCCCGAATCCCATGTCTGGCGATTTGGGCCGCAAAAGCTATTGTGCCGATGTCAGGTACTGCTCCCACAGGAAGCGCTCCGGGGCATCCTCCAGGTCAAAGGCCTGCCGAATGCCGGTGCAGATTCGCTGCAGCTTGGCCTGGAGGATGGGCGACACGAAGTCCTCCTCATTGCCGGAGGTGCAGGCGCACTCAAAGATCCGGGCCCTATCCTCGGCCGGGAACGTCATGGCGTAGTTGTCGATAAACACCCGGTCCGGGCCGGTCAGCAGCGCCTTATAGGGAGTCATATCCGCGTTCAGGTCCAGACTGTAGGCAAAGTCCTGGGGATTCAGATCATTCCAATTGTCATAAGCTCCGGTCTTGGTCAGCACCCGGTTGTCGATCAGGTGGCTGAATTCATGAAAGAGGGTGTGCTTCAGGCTGTCCTCTTCCTTTGGCGCCAAAGCGATGTAAAAATGGCTGCCGTTCTGGAATTGCAGTCCCTCGGCAGAGTCCAGGCTTCCGGATTCCGCCGTGCCCTGGATGGTGTCCACAATGCAGACCGTCAAATCCTCCCAGTCCTGCCGGAGCTTTGTCAGGAACCCCTCCGGGAAGGCTTCCAGCGTGGCCTTCAGGTCTTCCAGGGCCCAGTTTGTCTTATCCACCCGGTATTCCGCCGTGAAAGCATAGTCCCAGGGTGCGCAGGCAGCAGCCTCGTCAAAAAGCAGCACCGAAATGCCGTACTGCGCCCCCAGCTCCCGGGCCAAGGTCTCACAGGATGCCTGCCCCTGCACATCCGGGAAATCCCGGGTATAATAGGGCTCCAGGCAGCTGTCCTCGGACACCGGAGAAAACGCCTCGTAATTCCAGCGCAGAATCCACCAGGCCGTCTCCTGGGTGCTGTGAGCCGAAATATAGAGCGTTCCGTCCGCGCTGACGCAGCCCGTTCCCACCAGGTCCACTTCCGGCAGCAGTACGCTGCAGCGCAGAATCCCCCGAGAGAGGGCATAGAGCCGCAGCGTCAGCCCTGCTGTGTCATTCCGGCAGGTAATTAGGCCCCCGATTTCCGGCAGAAATCCCACCATCTGTTCTCCCTCTTCCAGCGTCAGCTTCTGAGCGCCGTCGCCGTCCGGCAGGAGCAGGACCTGACCGTCCTCCAGCAGAATGCCAAGCCCTGTCTCGAACCGGCAGGCATCCGTGACTGCAAGGCTCGGGTACTGGGTGCTGCCGTCGGCTGCGGAAACCAGCAGCGTTTTCCCGATGCCGTCCTCATCCGTCAAGTGCAGCAGCAGCAAATCTCCCAGACACTGAACGGTGCCGTCGGTAAAGGCCATGTTGTCCCGCAGCAGGGAAGCCAACCCCGTAGACAGGTCCAGCACCTTCAGGCAGCCTTCGCTGAGGTAATACAGCTGACTCCCTTCCAGCCCGGGCACGCCCAGAACTACGTCCGGAATGGAGACCGTTTGCAGCAGAGCAAAGCTTCCGTCCAAGATCTGCACCGCGCTGCCGTCAAAGAGCCACACGCCGTCGCTTCCCGTTTGCAGCACCGTGTCAGCCTGCCGCGTACTCCCGGGAGTCAGGCTTGCGCCGGACAGGCACGTCAGTTTCCCGTCTCCGGAAAGGAGCACGTCCTCCCCCATGGCCCATATGCGGCAGAAGCCGGAGGTCTCTGTGGGAAAGACCTGCATCATGCCGCTGGTCTGGGTCTCCAGGCGGTGACCCGGGGTGTAGAGCGCATCGGCCGCAGTGGTCTCCGTAGTTGGGGTCGGCTGTGCGGCGCATCCGGCAAGCAGCAGCGCGAGCAGCAGGGCAAGAAATTTCATAGTCACTGTCTCCTGGCCAGGGTGTAGTCGTCCCCCTGGCGATAATAGGGGCACTGCTGGGACTGGGAAGAGAGAATGCGGTACACCTCATCCTCATCCAAGTCCATCATGCAGTAGTATTCATCGAACTCTTCATCATAATCATAATACCAGCAGCTGTCGCATTGGGTCGAATCCATTACGCTTCCTCCATGATCCGGAAAGAAAAGTTTCCGTCTTCATAAATAAGATAGCTGTGGCTCCCATCCTTGGGGATGGATACACTGCCCGGGTTCAGGCAACGGATCCCCGCCACCTCTTCGTCCAGCTTCACATGGGTGTGACCGAAGAGGAACACACTGCCCTTCGGCAGGGGCGGAAGATTCTGGGGATTGGCATGGTGCCCGTGGGTCAGATAGAAGGTCTTTCCGTCCATCAGCAGCTGGGAAAAATCCGCAAGGCAGGGAAAGGGCAGCACCATCTGGTCTACCTCCGCCTCGCAGTTCCCTCGAACGGCAATGATCTTCTCCGCCAGAGCGCTGAGCATGGGGATCACTTTTTTCGGGGCATAGTCCCGGGGCAGGTCGTTCCGGGGGCCATGATACAGCAGGTCTCCCAGCAAAATCACCCGATCCGGGTTTTCTTTTTCGATTTCCTCGCAAAGTCTGCCGCACCAATAGGCGCTGCCGTGGATATCGGATGCAATCAGAAGTTTCATAATCTTTCTCCTATTCAATACCAATTTTGTCTCTGCCCAGCTTCAAAAAGACGGTTGTCCCCTCTCCCGGGGCAGATGCTATGGAAATGCCGTGGCCCAGTCGGTCACATACCCGCTTGCACAGATACAGCCCAATGCCGCTGGCCTTTTTGTCCGAGCGGCCGTTGTAGCCTGTGAAGCCCTTTTCAAAGATCCGGGGCAGATCCTCCGGGGCGATACCAATGCCCGTGTCCCGGATCACCAGCGTGTCCGGCTCCTGCCAGAATATGGAAATCTCCCCGCCGGGGGTGTATTTCAATGCATTGGACAGCAGCTGCTCCAGCACAAAGCTCAGCCACTTTTCGTCCGTCAGCACCATCTGTCCGGTCTCCTGCAGCCGCAGCCGCAGTTTCCGGTCGATGAATTCCCCGGCAAACCGCCGGACCGCTCCCCGGATAATGGGGTCCAGCTCCTGGGTCTTCAATACATAGTCCCCTGTCTCGGCATCCAGGCGCAGATAGGTCATGGCCATTTCCACGTATTGGGCAATGCGATTCAGGTCCCCCCGGAGTCCCCGGGCCAGAGAAGAATCCTCGTTTTGCAGCTTCAGCCCCATGGCGGCAATAGGGGTCTTGATCTGGTGGGCCCAGGCGGAAAAATAATCCGTCTGGGTGGTGAAGCGGTCCGCGCTGGCGGTTTGCAGCCGGGCCATATCCTCCAGCTGCTTTTCCAGCAGTGCTGCACAGTCCCGCTCCGTCTGGCTTTTTCCCTGAGGCAGCTGCTCCCGGGTCAGCTCCGGAAGCTGTTCCAAACGCCGATAGGCTTCGTGAACCCGGCGGAACCGGCGGTAATCCCGCAGCAGGAGCAGCACGCCCAATCCCAGGCACAGCGCCGCCGGGTAGGCCGCCGCCTGCCAGGGCACATGGTACAGGAGAAAGGTCCCCGCAAAAATGCCTGTGAAAAGGCACAGGCAGGCAATTGCCTTGCCCCGCTCCCGCAGATACACAAAGAAAAGCCCTTTTTCAGTCTCCAAGCAAATACCCCACTCCGAATTTCGTTGTGATAAAGCCGGTGAGCCCTGCACCGTCCAGCTTTCGCCGCAGACGGTTTACATTGACCGTCAGGGTGTTCTCGTCCACAAAGCTGTCCGAAGCCCAGAGCCGCTCCATGAGCTTCTCCCGGCTGACCACCTGCCCCTTATTCTCCATCAGGCACAGGAGGATTCTGTATTCGTTTTTCGTCAGTTCGATTTTCTCTCCGCGGAAGCGAAGGCTGTTGTCCCCGGTGTTCAGCTCCGCGCCCCGGTGCTCCAAAATGGGGGCAGTGGGATGAAAATCATAGCACCGCCGGAGCAATGCCTGGACCTTGGCCACCAGCACCGTCCGGTCAAAGGGCTTGGCAATGAAATCGTCGCCGCCCATATTCATCGCCATGACGATGTTCATATTATCCGAGGCGGAGGACAGGAAAATGATGGGCGCATTGGAGCATTTTCTTATCTCGTTGCACCAGTGATAGCCATTGAAAAAGGGCAGCATAATGTCCAGCAGCACCAACTGAGGCTGAAATGCCTGAAATTCCGCCATGACGTCCCGGAAATTTTCCACACAGCGGCTTTCCAGCCCCCAGTGGCTCAGCTCCTCTGCCACAGCCCGGGCAATGGCTTGCTCATCCTCCACGATCAGGATGCGATACATGGCTCCACCTCCTTTGGGGGTATCTTACCGCAAATCCCGCAAAAAAGCAAGAGGAGCCCCCGGCAGGGATTGCTTTTTCCGCCGCAAACTGGTATGATAGAAAATCAGAAGCTCACAAAGGAGGCCACGCCATGCCGCAGGTTGGAACCATTCACAAGCTCGCAGGCAGCAAATATCTTTCCCTGTACCAGATGGATGCCGTTCAACGGGACGGAACGCACTTTGACTACTATATGGCTTCCCGAATCGGGGACGCGGCCCGCCTGAAAGCCGCCACAAAGGAAAACCACGCCGATGGCGTTGTGATCTTTGCGGCAGATGATCAGGACCGGATCGTCCTCATTCGACAGTACCGCTACCCTGTGGGCAGGTTTGTCTATGAGCTGCCCGCCGGACTGGTGGAGCCCGGAGAGGACCCCAGGCAGGCTGCCGTCCGGGAGCTTTTTGAGGAAACCGGGCTGACTCTGACCCCCGTGGAGGACCACGGCTGGGGCCGTCCCTTTTATACCACCGTGGGCATGACAGACGAGAGCTGCGCCACGGTTTTCGGCAGATGCACCGGCCCCCCCACCAGCAGCCATCAGGAGGACAGCGAGACAATTCAGGTGGTTCTGGCCGACCGAGCGGAAGCCGCCCGGATCCTGGGGGAAGAGGAGCTTGCCATCATGTGCGCCTATCAGCTCATGCGCTACGTATCCGGCTCAGGGGATCCCCTGGCCTTTTTGGAGGAACCGTAAATGTCACATACCATTGCCGCCGTCTCCACCGGAAATCAGGTTTCCGCCATCGGCATCCTGCGGCTTTCCGGGGAAGGGTGTATTGAAATCGCGGAGAAGGTCTTTTCCCGCCCCCTGCACGAAACCCCAAACCGGCTGCTGGTGCTGGGCGAGCTGCGGGACATCCAGGGGCGGACCATTGACCAGTGCATGGCCGTGGTCTCCCGGGCACCCCACAGCTATACGGGAGAAGACACCGTAGAGTTTCACTGCCATGGCTCCCCTGCCGTGCTGGCAGAGGGCTTAAGGAGTCTCTATGCCGCCGGGGCCAAACCTGCCCAACGGGGAGAATTCACCAAGCGGGCCTTTTTGAACGGGAAGCTGGACCTGACCCAGGCCGAGGCCGTCATTGATCTGATTGAAGCGGATACCGCAGACGCTGCGGCCAACGCCGCCGGGCAGGTAGGCGGCAGGCTGCAAAAGGTACTTCTGCCGGTGTATGATCACCTGACAGACCTGTGCAGCCACTTTCACGCCGTTCTGGACTATCCCGATGAGGACATCGAGGACTTTGGTCTTTCCAACTATGCCGCTTCCCTGCGCAGCGATGCCAAGTCCCTCTATGCCCTTCTGCAAACCTACGGCCAGGGGCGGATTCTGCGGCAGGGTGTGAAAACCGCCATTGTAGGCAGGCCCAATGTGGGAAAATCCAGCCTGCTGAACGCTCTGGTAGGCTTCGACCGAGCCATCGTCACCGATATCCCCGGCACCACCCGGGATACGGTGGAGGAGTCCGTCCTTGCAGGCTCCACCCGGCTGCGTTTGGTAGACACCGCCGGTATCCACCAAACCGCCGACACCGTAGAGGCCATTGGCGTTGACCGGTCCCGGAAGGCATTGGAAGAAGCAGATCTGGTTCTCTTTGTCTGCGACGGCAGCGTCCCGCTGATCGCCGAGGATCAGGCGATCATAGAGGCGTGCCTGGACGCGCCCCAGGCCATTGCTCTGATCAACAAATGCGACCTGGGCACCCAGGTGGAGCCCAGTGACCTGCCCTTTTTGAACGTCATCCCCATCAGCGCCGCCACCGGGGACGGTCTGGAGCTGCTGCGGGGCTGCATCGATGATCTGTTTGCCGGAGAAAGCAAGTGTGACGGCTCCATTCTCACCAATCCCAGGCAGTACGATGCCTGCCGCCGGGCCTATGAAAGCCTGCTCTCCGCCCTGCAGGGGCTAAAGCTGGGCGTGACTCCCGATGCGCTGCTGCTGGATGTGGAGGCCGCTATGGAGGCCATAGGGGAAGTCACCGGCGCCACCGTCCGGGAGGACATTACCAATCGAATTTTTGAACGCTTCTGCGTAGGAAAGTAAGGAAAAACATGATCTATCTCGATAATTCCGCCACCACCAAGCCCTGTGCCGAGGCTGTGGAGGCTGTTGCCCAGGCGCTGACCCAGGACTGGGGCAATCCCTCTGCACTGTATGACTTTGGCATCCACGCCGCCCGGCAGCTGCGCAGCGCCCGCCATGCCGTTGCCGCCGCCATGGGTGCGGAACCGGACCGGGTGTTCTTCACCTCCTGCGGCACCGAGGCCGACAACTGGGCCGTCTACGGCGCCGCCAAGCGTCTGGGCAAACGGGGGAAGCACATCGTCACCACCGCCATAGAGCACCACGCCATTTTGAATTGCATGAAGGACCTTGAAGCCCAGGGCTTTGAAGTAACCTATCTGCAGCCGGACAACTTGGGCAACATCTCTCCGGATTCCCTGAAAGCCGCTCTTCGGAAGGACACCGTTCTCGTCTCTATTATGATGGTCAATAATGAGGCGGGTTCCGTCATGCCCATTGCCCAGATGGCAAAGCTCACCCACCGGCTCTGCCCCGACGCCATTTTTCACACGGATGCCGTCCAGGGCTTCCTGAAAATTCCCTTCCAGGCCAAAACCCTGGGAGCGGACCTGATTTCCGTTTCCAGCCACAAAATTCATGGCCCCAAGGGTGCCGGAGCGCTGTACATCTCCCCCAGACTCAAGTCCTTCCCGCCCCTGATCCACGGCGGCGGGCAGGAAAACAATCTGCGCAGCGGCACGGAAGCAACCCCCGCCCTCTTTGGCTTCGGTGCAGCCGCCGCTGCCGGAGCCAAGACTTTCCGGGAGGACACCGCCCGGGAGCGGGCATTGCTGGAAGACCTCTGCGCCCGGCTGGAGGCCCTGCCCGGGGTGCAGCTGAACGGCGCCCATGAGGCCCCCCATATTCTCAGCGTATCCATTCCGGGAGTGCCCACCCAGAATTCCATCAACATCCTGCAGGACGCGCAAATTTGCGTCTCTGCCGGTTCCGCCTGTGCCAAAGGCCACAGAAGCCATGTGCTCACCGCCATGAATGTCCCCGAGCAGGCCATTGATTCGGCATTCCGGGTCTCTCTGAGCCGGGAAACCACCCAGGCCGAGATCGATGCGCTGGTGGAAACCATTCGGAAAGACATTCTCCCCCGGATTTGACAGATTCCTCCGTTACAAATTCCACAAAAATCGCCGCATTCCGGGAATTCTTCCGTGCAATGCGGCGTTTTTTGCAATTTGAAAAAATTTTATTGCAAAAGCAGTTGAAATCTGCCCTGCAATCTGCTACAATACCCATCAGAAAAAATGCTTTGAGAGGAGTACACTTGTCTATGAGCTATGTAAATGAAATCCTGGAGCGGGTTGCCGCTCAGAATCCTGGCCAGCCGGAATTCCTGCAGGCCGTAACGGAGGTCCTGGAATCTCTGCGGGTCGTCATTGAAAAAAATGAGGACTACTACCGGAAGAACGCCTTTCTGGAGCGTCTCGTCACCCCGGAGCGGATCGTCATGTTCCGTGTTCCCTGGGTGGACGACAAGGGCCAGGTTCAGGTGAACAACGGCTATCGTGTGCAGTTCAACAGCGCCATCGGCCCCTACAAGGGCGGTCTGCGGTTCCATCCCAGCGTTAACCAGGGCATTCTGAAATTCCTGGGCTTTGAGCAGACCTTCAAGAACTCCCTGACCGGCCTGCCCATCGGCGGCGGCAAGGGCGGCGCCGACTTTGACCCCAAGGGCAAATCCGACCGGGAGGTCATGGCCTTCTGCCAGAGCTTCATGACAGAGCTGTACAAGTATATCGGTGAAAACGAAGACGTTCCTGCCGGTGACATCGGTGTGGGCGGCCGGGAGATCGGCTACCTGTACGGCCAGTACAAGCGCCTGACCGGCCAGTACGAGGGTGTGCTCACCGGCAAGGGCCTGAGCTACGGCGGCAGCCTGGCCCGTACCCAGGCCACGGGCTACGGCCTGCTGTACCTGACGGACGAGATGCTGCGCTGCAACGGCAAGGACCTGGAGGGCAAGACCGTTGTGGTCTCCGGTGCGGGCAACGTCGCTACCTACGCCATTGAAAAGGCATGGCAGCTGGGTGCAAAGCCCGTCACCTGCTCCGACTCCACCGGCTGGATCTACGACCCCGACGGCATTGACGTGGCAACCCTGATCGACGTAAAGCAGGTCAAGCGCGCCCGCCTGACGGAGTACGCCAAGGCACGGCCCAGGTCCGTATACCACGAGGGCAAGGGCGTTTGGACCACCAAGTGCGATGTGGCACTGCCCTGCGCCACCCAGAACGAGCTGCTGCTGGACGACGCCAAGGCACTGGTTGCCAACGGGTGCTTTGCCGTGGTAGAAGGTGCCAATATGCCCACCTCTCTGGATGCCACCAAGTACCTGCAGGAACAGGGAATCCTCTTCTGCCCCGGCAAGGCTGCCAATGCCGGCGGCGTAGCCACCTCCGCTCTGGAGATGACCCAGAACTCCCAGCGCCTGAGCTGGACCTTTGAGGAAGTGGATGCCAAGCTGAAGGACATCATGGTGAACATTTTCCACAACCTGGATGCCGCTGCCAAGGAGTACGGCATGGAGGGCAACTATGTCGCCGGTGCAAACATCGCCGGTTTCCTGAAGGTTGCCGACGCCATGAATGCCCAGGGCATTGTGTAATTATCCAATACCGAAAAAATCACACCCACCGGTTTCGATGCCGGTGGGTGTCTTTTCCGTGCAAAAGGAGGACTGCCGCTGCAGTCCTCCTCTTTTCCTCATTTTTTCCGGATATCCAGGTGGTAATCGATGATACCCGCTTCTGTATTTTCAATACAGATCTCATAGACAAGATCCACCATGCCGCCGTCGGGTACCAGGTCATAGAAAACCCGGGTGGCCTTGACCGTCATCAGCAGTGCGCCAAATTCCAGCTGGTACAGGGAATCATGGGCCACATTTTCCTGGAAAACCATGGTGGAATTGAGCTTGCCCGTCCGCAGCAGCGTCACTTTCCCAGGCTCCACCCGGAAGGTGGTCGTCACGCCCTCCATACCGGTGAGCGCAGTCTCCTCATAGGAGATATCCCAGCCGCCGTCCCGGAACACCATAGTCCCTTCCGTGACCAGCTCAATGGTATCCGGCTCCTGGTCCCCATAGGTCTGCCTTCCCCGAACACTCAGAAGGACCTTCTGCTCCTCCATGCTCAAGCCTCCAGCGCCAGCCCCAGCAGCTGGTCGATGAGCTGACCGTAGGGAATCCCACTGGCACCAAAAAGCTTGGGATACATGGAAATAGAGGTAAAGCCGGGGATGGTGTTGATCTCGTTGAATACCGCCTTGCCCTCCTCCGTCACGAAGAAGTCCACACGGCTCAGGCCCTGGCAGCCAATGGCGCGATAGACCTTTACGGCCATATCCCGGACCTGCTCGGAAGCCTCCTCGCTGATGCGGGCAGGGATGTATGCTACAGAGGTATCGGTGATGTACTTGGCATCGTAATCGTAGAACTCCACGCCGGAGTCAATTTCGCCGCAAACAGAGGCCACAGGGCTTTCGTTGCCCATAACGGCCACCTCGATCTCCTTGCCGCGAATGAACTCCTCCACCAGCACCTTGTCGTCAAACTTTGCCGCATTTGCCAGCGCCTCTGCAAGGCTCTGCCGGTTCTTGGCCTTGGACACACCTACGGAAGAACCCGTGCCCGCAGGCTTGACAAACATGGGATAGGCAAAGCGCTTTTCCAGCGCGTCCAGGGTGCTTTCCAGGCGGGTATCCAGGCTCCCGCGGCGGACCAGCTGCCAGGCGGCCTGGGGAATGCCCGCATTGTCCGCCACCAGCTTAGTCAGGGTCTTATCCATAGCCACGGCGGAAGCGGCCACGTGGGGTCCCACATAGGGAATTCCCGCCAGCTGCAGCAGGCCCTGGATGGTGCCATCCTCGCCGTTTTCACCGTGGAGCACCGGGAATACCACGTCAATGCGCTCCCGCACCACGCAGTCACCCTCGAAGTTCAGCAGGCCCTGACCCCGGATGGGAGAAATGGCAGCCTGCCGGTTTTCCGGGCAGTGCTCCCACTCGCCGGTGGGCAGCTTGGAGTAGTCCCGGCTGCCATAGAGCATCCAGTTTCCGGACTTGGAAATGCCCACGGGGAAGATATTGTACTTCTCCGGATCCATATTATTGAGAACGGATTCGGCGCTCCGGAGGGAAACCTCATGCTCCGGGCTTCTGCCGCCGAACAGAACGCATACACTAAGCTTCTTCATAACATCCTCACTTTTTGCTGTCCTCGCCGGAAAGCAGAGCCTCTCCCGCGCGGAAAATATCGCCTGCACCCATGGTCAGCACAATGTCGCCCTCCCGCACAATGGAGCGCAGGCAGTCGGTGACATCCTGCAATGTCTCACAATAGATGCTTCCGGGGATCTGGGCAGCCAGATCCGCAGAGGAGATGCCGATGGTATTGCTCTCTCGGGCGGCATAGATCTCCGCCAGAACCACCACATCCGCCTTTTGCAGCTCCCGGATGAAATCATCCATCAGCAGCTTCGTGCGGGTATAGGTATGGGGCTGGAACGCCAGGACGATCCGGTGGTCCCCCATGCCCCGCACGGCCTCCAAGGTCGCGCGCAGCTCATCGGGATGGTGGGCATAGTCATCGTAGACCTTTGCCCCGCGGTATTCGCCCTTGTATTCCATGCGGCGGCCTGCCCCGTGGAAGGCCTTCACACCATCGGTGACCTTCTGGCCGGGGATTCCCATGACCCAGGAGGTAGCTGCCACAGCCAAAGCATTCATGGTATTGTGTCTGCCCAGGACCCCCAGGTCCATATGGCAATAGAATTTTCCATCGCACAGCACATCGAAGTGCCGCCAGTCGTCGCTGATGTTCTCCGCGCGGACCCGGTTGCTTTCTCCAAGGCCAAAGGACACATAGGGGATGCCCTCCAGGGCCTGGACCGTATGGGGGTCGTCACCATTGGCCACGACGGCATCCGAAGCCATGCCTGCGAACTTATGGAAGGACTTCTGAATGTCCGTCAGATCCTTGAAATAATCCAGATGGTCCGCCTCCACATTCAGCACCACCGCCAGAGTGGGGAAGAAATTCAGGAAGGAGTCGCAGTATTCGCAGCTTTCCAGCACGATGGTATCCCCGTGGCCCACCCGATGGCCTGCATGGAGCAGAGGCAGGTAGCCACCAATCATCACCGTGGGGTCCTTGCCCGCTTCCATAAGGATATGGGTCATCATGGAGGTGGTAGTGGTCTTTCCATGGGTACCGGAAATACAAATGGCATTTTTATAGGACTTCATGATCTCGCCCCAGGCCTGTGCCCGCTCGAACACGGGAATGCCCACAGCCCTGGCAGCAGCAATCTCCGGATTGTCATTATGGGCGGCAGCAGTACGGATGATGCAGTCCGCTCCCGCAATATTCTTGGCACTGTGGCCGATGTCCACATGGATGCCATGGGCAATGAGCTCATCCGTAGACACGGAGGCGCTCATATCTGAGCCGGAAACCTCCATCCCCATTCCCTTCAGCACCAGCCCCAGCGGCCGCATGGATACGCCGCCGATTCCCACCAGATGCACATGGCACCCTGGCTTTAAGTAGGCGGCTATCTCCTTATTCTTGTTCATGTATCTGTCCCCCGAACGAGAAAAAATTACTGACTTTTCCTATTATACTACGTTCCGGGAATTTTTACAACCATAATTTTTCCGCTTACCGTACAAACACCGTACTGATCCACACCAGCCCCGCAGCCTGGGCCGTTGCCAGCAGGAGGGTGACAAATTCATACAGGAACTCTTTCATATCGGTATTTCTCCCTTCTTTTTTTGGCTGTGCCCTCATTATAGCTGCGTATTTGGGTCGAATGAACGCGAAACAGCACAGGAGTACCAAAAAAAGGTAAGAATATCTTAATGTCTTTGTTCACACATCTCTGCAAATTTGTGCTATAATGTCACGGCAATAAAGAACCTAAGGAGACTGCATATGCGCGGAAAAAGTCATTGTCAGCTGGGCAGCTTTCTTGCCGCCACCTACTTTCCCCATATCCCGGCAGTGTACCGCCGGGCCTTTCTGCTGGGCTGCATTGAACCGGACAGAAACTTCGCCACCTATTTCAAGGGTTCCATCCGCGCCCAATGGCTGCGGGGGCATAATTTTGAGAACGCCAAACGCTACATGGCCAGGATTGCCAGGCGCCTGGAGAATAAGCCTCGCTGGAACGCCCTGGACTACTATACCGCCGGAAAGCTGATTCACTATACCACGGACGCTTTTACATACGCCCACAATTCCAGCTTCCCCATAGATCTGCGGGAGCACAAGGTCTATGAGGCCGCCCTGCAGGACTATTTCCTGGAATTTTTAAAATCCCACAACACCGCCCCCCGCAAGCCCTACCACTCCGTCATGGACACCATTCAAAAGAATCACTGGGAATACCTGCGCACCACCCCCGACATCTTCCGGGATGCAGCTTACGCCTTCTCTGTCAGCTGCTGCGTTGCCCAGATGCTCTCCTGCCGCACTGCGGCGGCAATGTAAAAGCAGCGCCCTGCCGCAAAAGGCAAGGCGCTGCGCTTATTTATATGGGAAAACACGACGTCGCTGAATCAGGCCCTTTCATACAGGCAGAATTCATAGGCGATTCCGTTTTCTTCCCCGCTGCCCAGAAGCTCGGTCAGCTTCCAGTCCGGGTCACTGTCCAGGTCCGGAAACCAGGTGTCGCATTTCACGACCGTGTTCAATTTTGTGACGTAGGCTTTCTCGCAATAGGGCAAAAGCTGCCGATAGACGCTCCCCCCGCCGATGACCATGGCTCGGGGAGCATTTTTTGCCTTTTCCAGCACCTGCTCCACGCTGTCACACAGGGTAAAGCCCGGATAAAGCCCACCACGCCTCGTTAGAAGCACGTTCTCTCTGCCGGGCAAAGGCTTTCTTCCGGGGAAATCCTCCACAGTCCGGCGGCCTGCAATGACCATACAGCCTTTTGTGATCTCCCGGAAGAATTTCCGGTCGGCGCTGAGGGCAATGGGCTGGGTTCCGCTGCAGCCAATGCCCCAGTCCGCATAAACCGCTACGATCAGTTCCATTCTCCTACCTCAGATCGCCATAGGGATCTCAAAATCAAAGGGATGGTACCGGTAGTTTTCCAGGCGGAAGGAGTCCTTGGTAAAGGCATAGAAATCCGAAATGTTTTCGTCCATGGAGAACTTCGGAGCTTCATAGCCATCCAATTCCAGCATGGCTTTCACGGCAGGAATGTGCCGGTCATAGATGTGGCAGTCGGCGATCACATGGACCAGCTCCCCCACCTTCAGCCCGGAAACCTGGGCCATCATGTGGGTCAGCACCGCGTACTGGACCACGTTCCAGTTGTTGGCCGTCAGCATATCCTGGCTGCGCTGGTTCAAAATGGCGTTCAGCGTATCCCCTGTCACATTGAAGGTCATGGAATAAGCGCAGGGGTACAGGTTCATTTCATGGAGGTCCTCAAAATTGTAGATATTGGTCAGGATGCGCCGGGAGGCGGGATTGTGCTTCAAATCATAGAGCACCCGGTCCACCTGGTCAAACATTCCCTCTTTGTACTGATGCTTGATGCCCAGCTGGTAGCCATAGGCCTTGCCGATGGTACCGTCCTCGCCGGCCCATTCGTCCCATACATGGCTGCCCAGGTCCGCAATGCGGTTGGATTTCTTCTGCCATATCCACAGCAGCTCATCCACGGCGCTCTTCCAGTAGGTCCGCCGCAGGGTCATGATTGGAAATTCCTCCGCCAGATTGTAGCGGTTGACCACGCCAAATTTTTTGACGGTATGGGCCGGAGTACCGTCCGACCAATGGGGACGGACCTCCAAATTTTCATCGGAAAAGCCGTTTTCCAGGATGTCCCGGCACGTGGCCTTGTAGAGTTCATCTGCTCTGCTCATAGGTCTCCCTCCAAAATTTTAACGTCCCAGCCCTTGAGCTCCAAGGGCTCTCCCTCGTCAAAGTGCTTTCCGGAAAACAGCTCCGTGCCCGTGGCCGGACTGGGAACGACCCGGGAAGCGGGGCTGTAGTGCAGCAAATAGGTGACGCTCTTCCCCTCCCGGTTGGTGCCCCGCTTCTGGATCACCGGCCAGGCGGATTCCGGGACGGGAATGTGCCACATAGCCAGCAGCCGCAGCAGAATGGGCTCAAAGCCCTCCTCGCTGTAGCAGCCGAAATAGGCAGCCTGTCCCCTGCCGAAGCGGCTGCAGCAGGCTGCGGGAACCCCCCGCCAGGCAGGGCTGTCGTAAATCGCCAGTCCCATGGCATCGTCAAGCTCCAGCAGCTCCATAAACTCCGAAACCTCGGAAACATACTCCGGCAGGCAAACCTCCTCCGGTACCGTGAACTCGGAATAGGACATTCCGAATACATCCGTCATGCCATAGGGCCGCCGGGCTCTGCGCACCCGCCCCTCTTCATCCGCAAAGAAGCTGCGGAAGGTGGACAGCAGGCAGCCGCCCTGGGCAACATAATCCCGCAGAGCTGCGATCAGCTCCTCCGATGCGCTGTACAGGCAAGGGGTCACCAGCAGCGAATAGCCGGAAAAGTCCCGCTTGCTATCCGGCACAAGGTCCACCTCAATGTTCAGCCGATAAAAGCTGTCGCAGACCCACTGCAGATAGTCGTCATAACTCTTTTCCCCCAGCTTTGGCATAAGCCGGGCGCTGCGGGGACTGACCATAACCGCCACACGGCTGCGCTTGCGCAGAAGGGCTGCATGGTCCCCCAGCCGGGCAAACTCCCCGCCGATCCGGCTGATTTCCCGGTAGGCTCTGCCGGGGATGCCATCATAGCCGATCACGCCCTGCCAATTTGCACCGGGGCAGCAATCGGAATGCCAGGGCCAGTAGCACAGGCCCTGGGCCCCGCAGGCAATATGGTGAAAGGCCGCCAGCCGCAGCTGGCCGGGGAACGGCAGCTGCCCCAAGGCCCCCTGGCACTGGGTCTCCGAAACCATAAAACACCCCTGCCGGGCGCTGCGTGCAACGTCCGCCTGAAAATTCAGGAAGGACCCCGTATTCTTCAGTCCTGCCGGATGAAAAATGCCGCAGCCCATGTGGTCTCCCGGGACGGGCGCGAAGGGATCGTCCGCACTGGAAAGCGGCGTCACCGCTGTGACGCTGCATCCCCTGCTCCGCAGAAAACGGGCCTGGAAGTCCGCCAAGGCTCTGCTGCCCTCGGGGCGGCTATCCACCTGATAGTCCCCCTCCCCTGCCAGGGAATACAACTGCTCCAAAAGCCCCCGGCCTTTCGCCAAAAGCTCCGCCTCAGAGCAGTTTTCCAGCCAGGCCGGTGCAGGCAGAGACGGCACGGCGATCTGAGGCCGAAGTCCCGCCTCTGCGCACTGTGCCAGAGCCCTGCCCAGCTCCTCCAGGGAATAGCGGCCCTGCTCCGGCTCCCAGCTCTGCCAGCAGCAGCCCTGCAGGCGGACAAAGTTCATCCCTGCCGCCTGCATGGCCGCAAGATCCTCCCGGATCTGCTCCGGTGAAACACCGTCTATATAATATGCCGCACCGAAAAACAGTCCGGAATGTTCCATATGCTCAGCTCCCGTATGCGCTCTGCGCGCCTTTAAAGGAAGTCCCGGAGAAGGCTCCGGCGGCAGGATATACACCCGCTGCCCCTTTTCCGGTCTTCCATAGAATTCCGCGCTACATTCTAGCACAGTTTTCCCCGTATTGCTATAGCAAATTTCAAAAAAACTTTGTTTTAGGCAACACTGCACAAAAAATGGTGCCGACGCACCCGAAGGTGCGTCGGCAAATGGAATGGAATGGATTGGTATGTTAGGGAGTGGGGATGGTGCCGTCCACCAGGACATACTGCATGGCAACCCAGCCCAGGCTGGTGCGGCCCCAGGTCTCGCCGCTGTAGTCCTTCCGCTCCAGGATCTCCACCCGGGAGTTGACCATGACCTTGCCTACCAGTGCATTGCCCACGCCGGGAGCGGAACGGACATTTGCAGTGTAGAAGCAGCGAGCGATGGTGCCGGCAGTGCCGGAACCGGTGACGCTGGTAGCGGTGTAGGTGATGTAGCTGGTGCAGATCCAGCCCTGATCACAGCGGCCCCAGATCATGCCGTCCTTCAGGACCTGCTCGTAAATCACCACATTGGTGTACAGTTTCAGAGTACCGGTCTTGGCATTACCCTGGCCCGCACCGCTGCGAACGGCCAGATTGGCGGTGTTGACAAAGCCAACGCCGATGGCTCCGGAGGGAACGGTGGTCAGAATGGTGTTTCCGGAGATGGTGCCGCTGGGAACGGTAGTGGTGGTCCCGTTATTGGCCTTGGAGCTCAGATCCACATACTGCATGGCGATCCAGCCCTGGTCGATACGGCCCCACAGGGCATTATCAACGGTCTTCTGCTCGTAAACGGTGACGGAGGTGCCCCGCTTCAGGGAAGTGACCTTGGCATTGGCAACGCCTGCGCCGCTGCGGACATTGACCTCGTCCGCATTGACAACGGTGCCGGTGGCAGTAGTCGTAGTGGTTCCGGTATTACCGGTGTTGCCGGTGTTGCCCGTATTACCGGTGTTGCCAGTGTTGCCGGTATTGCCGGTATTGGTACCGGTACCGGGATTCAGAGAATAGGTAGCCAGGCTGGTACCGGCCAGGTTGACCCAGTAGTCATTCTCGCCGTTGCTGTCCTTCACCGTGATGCGGCCCCAGACGGCGGAACCGACCAGCTTGCGCTCCAGAACACTGACGGTGTCCTTCTGGCGCTTGACCAGAGCGGTCTTCGTGGAGAGGTTTCCGGCCTCGGTGTACAGCTCCAGCAGATCGGAGGTCACGGTTGCGGAAACCGCATTCTGATCCACGTTCTCCAGCTTGATCCAGCCGGTCTCTTCGCCGACGGTGATCTTTGCCCAGGTGCCGGTGGTGGTGTAATACCAGGTATCAATGGTGACGGACTGCTTGGAAGCCAGCTTCAGCAGCGTTTCAGCTGTTGCGCTGGGGGTCTTCTTGATCTCGGTGGTGGTGTTGGTCTTGCCGGTGATGGGGGTCACGCCTACGGAGATGCCCTGGCTGCCGCCGCTGATCTGCACGTTCAGCGTCAGGTTGTTCATCTGCACATAGCCCTCACCGCTCTGGAGTTTGCCCCAGACATAGATGCCGTCAGTTACCTGACCGTTTTCTGCGATGGTGACCTTTGTATTCAGGACCAGCGTGTCCTTGACCTCGCTGTCCAGAGAAGCGGACTTGTAGACATTCAGGCTATTGACCTTAACCGTGCCGGTGATGGCGGGCAGATCGACGGTATCGCCCTTGACCCAGCCGGTGTAGCTGCCGACGGTAGCCTTATACCAGACGGTATTGTTGATGACGGTACGGTCGCTGACGGTGAACTCGCTCTTCTCCACCAGGGTCAGGATCTCCGTACCGGCCTTTTCCAGTGCGGCGGCGTACATGGTGGCTTCCTTGCCGCTCTGGATCTTGCCCACGACGGAAACATTGGTATAAGTGGTAACGGGGGCATCGCCCTTGCTGTTGCCGCCGGCATTGCTGCCATTCTTGATGGCTTCCTCAGCACCGGCATCCAGCTTGACGTACTGCATGTAGACCCAGCCCTTGCCGTCTACCAGGCCCCAGCCGTCCTGCAGCTTGGTAATGGCAACGCGGGTACCGACCTTAATGGTGGTAACGAGGCGGCCGGTGATCTTTGCGGCATCCCGGACGTTTACGGCCACGGAGCAATTGGCAACAACGCCGTTCTCCTTTGCGCCGGAGGCGGTCTCATTGGAGCTGCTGCTCTGGATCTGTACATAAGTCATGCAGACCCAGCCGGTCTTCCCGTTGAACTTGATGCGGCCCCAGCTTGCGCCGTTGTGGTTGCCGATTTCATAGAACTCCAGCTTCGTGCCGGTGGGCAGAGAGCCGATCTGATTCAGGACGCTGATCTTGGGTTCGCTGCGGACACGCAGATTCATGGAGCTGGTGACCGTACCGGTGGCGATAACGCCATTGTTGGCTGCAGGGACATCCACTGCACCGGTCTTCTTGCCGGAGGCCAGGGAGACATAAGACATATCGATGGTACCGGCACCGGACAGGCCCAGGCGGGTTGCCTCTTCTGCGTCGATGTAGCCCTTGACGATTCTGCCGTTCTCCTCGGTGAAGGGGCTGACCTTCTTGCCGTCAGTGCCCTTGGTATAGTAGAAATTGATCTTTGTGCCCTTGGGCAGACTGCCCACGGACTTATTGCCGCTGTCGCGGACGATGGTGCTGACCTGAGCCGTTACGGTGCCGACGTCTGCCAGCTCCTTGGCGGGAGCATCAGGGGTGCTCAGGCTCTGCTGGTCACCGCAGCCGAAGACAGGAATGGAACTCACTTCACCGTCAACGGTCTGCACCCACTTGTTCTCCGTGGCGCTGATGCGGCCCCAGTTGCCCTGGACCTCGTAGATATACAGGGTCTCGCCCTTGGCTACGGAACTCACCACGGCGCTGGTATCGGAGTGGCCGGAGCGGACGTTCAGGCGGCCGTCTGTGGTGACGGTCACGATCTTCTGCAGACCGGTATAGGCGGTGTAGACAGGCACAGTGCCGGGATCGACTTCCACGCTGTCAATTGCAACATAGTATTCGCCGCTGGCAGAAGTCTTGCCATATACATCCTTGAACGCAGACACCTTGTAGCGGCTGCCGTACTTCACATTGGCAAACTCAAAGGTCACACCCTTGGCCAGGTACATGACCACAGTATTGCCGCTCTCGCTGTTGTAGACAGGTGTCAGGTCCTTGGTGATGCGGCCCTGCTTGGAATAGGGCGTCAGCTTTGCGGTATGCACGGTCTCCGCCTCGCCGCAGACCTGGCAGTAATGCCTGGCGGTGCCGCAGGTGGTCTCCGTAGCATCCTTTACGATCTCCCACTCGCCGTAGGTGTGGGCCAGGGGCTGGCTGTAATCGCCATACTGCTCATAGCCGCAGCCGGGGATATTGCAGGTATACACGGTATAACCATAGCTCTTGCAGGTAGCGGTGTGGACCTCTGCTACCAGGTTTGCACTGGTGCCAATGTGGTCATGCTTGCCCGCGCTGGCGGAAAGGGTAAAGCTTCTCTTGCAGGTGGTGCAGGTGTACTTAATGTCGCCGTTGCTGAGGGTCTCCTCCTGGTAGTTGTGACCCAGCATCTCCTTGTAGCTGCCATAGAAAACCTGGCCGCACTCCTTGCAGCTGTACTCCGTATAGCCCGGAGTGGTGCAGGTGGGTGCCACAGTCTTCACAGCCTTGACCGTATCGTTGGTCGCAGCTGCGGTGTGATTGCACACGGAACTGACTTCCGAGACCGAATAGGTTGCAATGCCATCCTCTGCCGCAGCAGCCACCGGCATGGCCACGATCAGCGCGGCAGCCAGCAGGCCCGACAAAGCGCGGGTGAATGTCTTCTTCATGATTTGTTTCCTCCAATCCATTGTTTCCATTTTTCCATTATCCATTATCCATTGCTGTTTTAATTGCTTTCCATTTTCACATACTGCATACAGACCCAGCCCTGGCTTATGTGTCCCCAGAGGACACCGCCGACTCTTGTCTGCTCGGTGATCTTCACCCTTGCACCGGGCTGAAGCTGACCGACTCTGGAATAACTCGTTCCGGGACCGGAACGGATATTCAAAACGGTGCTGCTGATAACCGTGCCTGTTCCGGAAGAAGTCTCCGTATCAGACTGGCGGGAGAGCTGAACATAGGTCATGCAGACCCATTGGCTGGTGCCGATGCGGCCCCAACGGACACCGCTCACATCCTTGTACTCGTAAACGGACACCGCCGTTCCGGGGGCCAAGGTCTTGATTCTAGCATAGCCGGTGCCGGGACCGGATCGGACGTTCAGTCCCGTTGTACTGATCACCGACCCCGTATCCTGCACCGTTGTGCTGCCGTCTCCGTTTGTGGAGGCATTGGACTCGCTGCCGGGCTGCGGCGTCACCGTTTCCCCGGAGCCATCCAGCCGCACATAGGCCAGGCAGATCCATTGGTTGTCGCCGATGCGGCCCCAGTTCAGGCCTCCGGCGGTTTTTCGCTCATAAACGGTAACCGTATCTCCGGAGTTCTTCCGGCCCACGATTCCGTAGCCCGTACCGGCACCGCTGCGGACATTCACATTGCTGCCCGTGACGGTTCCGGAGGTCTGCGCAGCCCCGCTGCTGTCTGTCCCGCTCTGGGAACCGGAGCTCAGGGACACATAGTCCATACAGATCCAGCCGTTGGCCATCCGGCCCCACTGAGAGGAACCGACCCATTTGGTCTGGTAGATCTCCGCTTTGCTCCCGGCTGTGGCTCTTGCCAGGATGGTGTAGCCGGTGCCCGGACCCTTTCGAACGTTTACATAGGAGGTGCATTTCACGGTGCCCTCGGTGATGACCTTGGTGGTGCCGTCGCTACCCTCCAGCTCCGTTCCGCCGGTCCAGCCGCTAGAGCCGTTGGAAGAATACTGTGCATACAGCGTCACGCCTGCGGTGGAGCTGTCCAGAGTCGTGACCCTGGTGCCGCCGCTGCGCTGGGTGAACCAGCCCGCAAAGCTATAGCCGCTGAGGGTGGGATCCGCAACCAGAATCTGGGTGGAGCCGTCCCGGCGGTAGCCCTGCATCTTGTCCTCTCCCCCGCTGCCGGCCGTTCCGCCGTTGGCATCGAAGATGGTGTATGTATAGGTTCCGCTTTTCTTACCGTATACGCCGTTTAAGTAGATATCTGCCTCTGCCATGCGCCGTTGCAGCAGCCCCGGATCCGGGGACGTGCCGTTGTTGGCCCAGAGGCTCATGCCAAAGAGGAACTTAGCCTCTGAGGCCTTGCCCGTAATGGCATCCCGCAGGCGTCCGGAGGTATTCATCCATCCGGTGCCTACATTGTAGGAAAGGCTTGCCAGCGCATCGAACTGCTGCTGGGTAAGTTTCAGATTCCACCCTGCATCGAAGGCATTGAGCTTGTCCTCCACTGCCTTCAGGTGGTCCCGCAGGGCCTTGTCTGCTTCTGCTTCCGTAATGGTCTGTCCGGGGCTGCCGGCTGTGCCGTAGCCGATGCTCCATTGGCCGCCGCTGACATAAGCCTTGGCGCTGAAGCCCTCCAGCTGTTTCAGGACGGCAATCAGGTTTTCGCTGACCGTCCTGGTATCTGCGGAGGCGGTGATCACTGTGGCCGGAAGCATCGCCACAAGCAAACAAACCGCCAGCAAACCGCAGAGGAATCGATTCTTCATGGGACACTTCCCCTCATGGTCTTTAAATTTACTGGTATTATAACAGAGATGATTACAAATTGCAACCCCTATTTTCAAAATAATTACACTTTTGTTACTCTTTTGTTTCTTCGCTTTTCTTTTTCCACATTTTTCAGGCTGTTTTTTCCTGCTCACTCCCATTTTTCTCTAAAATAATGACAAAATTGTAATTATAAAAATTATTTTCTGTAATGAGCATGCCTTGACTTTTTCCCCTCCCCTTGCTATACTCCGAAAAAAGTCCTTAGGAGATTTGATCATGGAAAAAGCGCTTATCGGCATGAGCGGCGGTGTAGACAGTTCCGTAGCAGCCTTTTTGACCCAGCAGGCGGGCTATGCGTGCATCGGCGCCACCATGCGACTGTTCAGCAACGATGTTTTGGGGGAAGATCAGCAGAGCACCTGCTGCTCCCTGGACGATGTGGAAGACGCAAAAAGCGTGGCCCGCCGCATGGGAATGCCCCACTATACCTTCAATTTTCAGGATGCCTTCCGGAAGACGGTCATGGACAAATTCGTCCGCTGCTATGAGCGGGGCGACACGCCCAGCCCCTGCATTGACTGCAACCGCTACCTGAAATTCGGTACCCTGCTGCACCGGGCCCAGGAGCTGGGATGCCAATATGTCGTCACCGGCCACTATGCCCGGATCCGCCGGGATCCGGATACAGGCCGCTGCCTATTATACAAGGCCGCAGATAAGGCCAAGGATCAGACCTATTTTCTCTACTGCCTGACCCAGGATATGCTGGAGCACACCCTCTTCCCCCTGGGGGAACTGACCAAGCCTCAGGTCCGCGCCATTGCGGAAGAACACGGCTTTGTCACCGCCCGGAAGCACGACAGCCAGGACATCTGCTTCGTGCCGGACGGGGACTACACCGCCTTTCTGGAGCGCTACACCGGAAAGACCTATCCCCAGGGGGATTTTCTGGACGAGAGCGGCAAGGTTGTGGGCAAGCACCACGGCGCTGTACGCTATACCATCGGTCAGCGCAAGGGCTTAGGGCTTGCCATGGGCGAACCGGTCTATGTCTGCGGAAAGGATATGCAGGCCAATACCGTCACCGTTGGCCCCAACAGTTCCCTGTTTTCCTCTGCCTTGCAGGCAAACGACTGGAATTGGTTTCCCTTCCCGGAACTGACGGAACCTATGGATGTCACCGTCAAGATCCGCCACAGCCAGTTTGAGCAGCCGGGCCGGGTGTTCCCGGAGGCAGATGGCTTCGCCCGGGTGGAGTTCGCCCAGCCCCTGCGGGCCGTGACCCCCGGACAGGCCGTGGTGCTCTATCAAGGCGACATGGTCCTGGGCGGTGGAACCATTACCGAGGCAATCCGTTAAAAGCGAAAAAAATGCGGACACCGTCAAATTCTGGCGGTGTCCGCATTCAATATGTGCTGTTTTCTAAAGCGCACAAGTATTTTTCTCACACCCCAACAGACTGTGGGCTGTTGATTACTTAACGCCTCTTACAACCATTGTTATAGACACGTTTGTGTCCCATTGCTTGACGCCCTGGTCATAGAGCAGGATTCTCTTATCATACTTAGCGTTTACCAACCGTTTCAGTTCCTCAACCTCCGAAGCTGTCACAGCCTGGCCTGCGATTTGCAGCAGACTCTGCGCGTAATCAAGGTCATTTTGCCGGTTGGCATTTATCATGGCGTGGGCCATTTCCGCCGGGTAGCAAGGATCATCCGGCGTCAAGTTTACAGCAATATATTCTGTTGAAACATTCCGGAATCCATACCTTTCCATACAGAGCGGCAATTCCGCCTCGCTCTGCGGATACTTACCCACCCTGTATTTTGCGTGTATTTCCTTGAAATGCGCATCTGCCCGCCGCCAAATATCCTGTTCAAATTCCGTTTCTTCAGAGATACAGGATGCAGGAATATTGATTCCTCTGCGTGCGGACAAAACGAGGCATACGCCGTTTTCCTTCAGGACTCTATACTGTTCACCATAAAATACAGAAGGTTCGATATGCTCCGCGACTGTATTGGAAATGGTGACATCGAAGGAGCGGTCCTCAAAGGCCAGCGCCGTGGCGTCGCCCTCCAAAAAATCAACATCAGGCGCTTTTTCCCGGGCAAACGAAATAAAACTGCTGTCCCGATCAACGCCGCATATTCGAGCATGGGGATACCATCGCCGGAGGGACTGCGCCAAAGCGCCCGGACCGCACCCGATTTCAAGCATACTGCTTTTTTCATCAATTTCAAAAGCTTCCATATATCTTTCTTGGAAGTGGTCCGCAAATCTCAGAGAACGTGAAAGATAGAGCGTTCCAATATTTTGAATATACTGCGACCAAATCGTATTCATACGGTACCCCCCAAATTTCAATTTATCCTATATCCTGCCTGAAGCGAAGTATATCAGAAAAGCACGAAGAAAGCAATCGCATTCGCAAAAGTAAGCCCCCACCGAAAAAACGGCGGGGGCTGTGCATATTATCTGGTTCCCTTGTCGTAGGGGATGCCCTCGGCCTTGGGGGCCCGGGACTTCTTGGAGGTGAAAGCCAGAACCACCAATGTGACAAGATAGGGCAACATCCGGTACAGATGGGAGGAAATGCCCAGCTGCGCCAGCAGATACACGCCGTCACCGTTCAGGTCCAGGCTGCTGTAGGCCGCTGCGATACATTTGAAGAGGCCAAAGAGCAGAGACGCCCCGGCGATATTCAGAGGCGTCCAGTTGCCGAAGATCATAACAGCCAGAGCCAGGAAGCCGAAGCCCGCCACATCGCCGTTGGCGGTGCAGTTGGTGGTGGTCAGGGCATACACAAAACCGCCCATGCCTGCCAGAGCGCCGGAAATGGTAGTACCGGCATAGCGCATCTTATAGACGTTGATGCCCAGGCTGTCCGCCGCCTGGGGATTCTCACCGCAGGCCCGCAGCCGGAGGCCGAAGCGGGTCTTGTAAAGGATCACAGACAGGATAATAAACAGCAGGATGCAGACATAGGTTGCCAGGTACACCTTGTTCAGGAAGGTCGCCCCCAGGAAACCGATGTCCTGATTCTTGGGAATGCCGAAGGTGGATTTTTTCAGCATAAACCAGGAGGCCGCATCACCGGTGGCCATCTGCAGGGTATTCTGGTTGGCCAGAATTCGAATCAGGAACAGCACCAGAGCAGGGGCCATCAGGTTCAGGGCCGTGCCGCCGATGGTCTGGTCTGCTTTCAGGTTGATGGATGCGAAGCTCAGCAGCAGGGAGAACAGTGCGCCCAGGGCCGCCGCCACCAGCATTGCCAGCAGCTCCAGCCCCTGGAGAGTCAGCCACTGTTTATTGGCATAGGCATTGGCAATGGCCTGCACGCTCTGCATATTCCGAACAAACAGAACGCCGATAAAGGCGCCGAAGATCATAATGCCTTCCAAGGCCAGATTGATAATACCGCTGCGCTCGGCAAAGACACCGGCCAGTGCCACGATCATCAGAGGCACCGCGTACAGCAGCGTTTGCTGAATCAGAAAAGTCATGCTTCCTTGTCCCCTTTCTCTGTTTCCGGCTTGGGGGCCGTGGTGGCCGCAGGCTCGGCATTGGCGTTGGGCATTCCCTTCTTCTTCCACTTGGGAAGCATCATCTGAATCACCAGGGAGAAAGCACTTAAGTAGACGATCACGGAGATGATCACATCGGTGATGTACTCATTGTAAGCGGTATAGCCGGTGAGCTGCACACCCACGATATCCAGCATGGCCATAAAAATGCCGGTGAAGATCACGCCGATGGGGTTGTTCACCGCCAGCAGTGCCACGGGGATGCCATTGAAGCCGGCGCTGGGCAGGGTCTGGTAGGTGGACCAATAGAACTCCGTGTTGCCGGCCAGCCAGTACAGCGCTGCACCGCCGCCGGACAGTGCTCCGGCGATGGCCATAGACAGGACGATGTCCCGCTTGTCGTTGATACCGGCGTACCGGGCCGCGTGCCGGTTGGCACCGCAGGCCTTCAGCTCATAGCCCAGGGTAGTCTTGTTGATGAGGATATACACAAAGACGGCAATCAGAATGGCAACCAGAATGCCGCCATTAACCTGAGAGCCCGGGAACAGCTTGTCCAGCCCCATTTTGGCTGTGGCAACACCGTTGTAGGAGGTCTTGTAAATATAGCCGGACTTGGTGTTTTCCACCATGTTTTTGAAGTTGCTGGCATCGAAGGCCCAGGTGACAAGATTGGCGGCCAGCCAGTTGGTCATGATGCAGGCCAGAACCTCGTTGATGCCCAGCAGCGCTTTCAGCGCACCGGGAATGGCACCCCACAGCGCACCGGCAGCGCAGCCGCCCAAAAAGGCCAGCAGCCAGACGAGCCAGACAGGCACGGAGGTGGTGGGGATGGACAGGGCGATCATCAGAGATGCCATAGTGCCCATCAGGTACTGACCGGGTGCACCAATATTAAACAGGCCCGTCTTATAGGCCACGGCCACGGAAAGGCCGGTCATGATCAGCGGCGTTGCCCGGAATAGCATATTGCCCAGAGCCTGGGCATTGTAGCCCCAGGTCAGGTTGCCCGCCGCGTTCCGTCCGGTGGACAGGATGCCCGCGAAAATCAGCTTCACGCCGTCCCACATGCCCTGATTGGTAATGGTATCCTTGGACAGGCCAACGGCAATGACCACAACAGCACCCACCACCAGGCCGATCAGGATGGAGATCAGGGAAGCAAGCACCTTGCGGGTGCCGCTTTTGTTATAAAGCTCCTGCAATTTGTCTTTCATATTCAGGCCTCTCCTTTTCCGCTGCGTTTCGCGCCGGACATATACAGGCCCAGCTCCTGAACGGTGGTCTTCTTGGGATCCAGCTCGCCCACGATCTCACCCTCGTACATGACAAGAATGCGGTCGGACAGGTTCATGACCTCATCCAGCTCCAGAGAAACCAGCAGCACTGCCTTGCCCGCATCCCGCTGGGCAACCAGCTGGGCATGGACATTCTCAATGGCACCCACGTCCAGGCCGCGGGTGGGCTGAACCGCCAGCAGCAGGGGCGTACCCCGGTCGATTTCCCGGCCGATAATGGCCTTCTGCTGGTTACCGCCGGACATACTCCGGGTAATGGTCACGGGGCCCTGGCCGGAGCGGACATCGTATTCATCGATGATTTTCAGAGCATAGTCCCGGACCTCGCCGGATTTGATAAAGCCCATATGCTGGAAACGGGGATCCGTGTAGCTCTGGAGCACCAGGTTGTTTTCCAGGGTATCATCCAGCACCAGGCCGTGCTTGTGCCGATCCTCAGGGATATGGCTGATGCCGCTGAGATTCCGCTTGTGGATGCTCATCTTGGTCAGGTCCTTGCCGTCCAGGGTAATGGTGCCGGAGGTCATCTTTTCCAGACCGGACAGGCCGTAAATCAACTCCGTCTGGCCGTTGCCGTCGATACCGGCGATGCAGACGATCTCCCCCTCCCTTACCTGGAAGGAAACATCCTTGACTGCATTGTTCTTGTGGAGCTTGGAGGGAACGGTCATGTGCTGCACATCCAGCACCACCTTGCCCGGGTGGGCAGGGCCCTTATGGACTTCCAACTGCACGGGACGGCCCACCATCATGGCAGAGAGTGCTTCCTTGGTGGTATCCTTGGTGTTTACCGTTCCAACCAGCTTGCCCTTCCGCAGGACCGTGACCCGGTCGGAGACCGCCATGATCTCATTGAGCTTGTGGGTGATAAACAGGATGGACTTGCCCTCTCTGGCAAAGCCCCGCATGATCTCCATGAGCTCGTCGATCTCCTGGGGAGTCAGGACTGCGGTGGGCTCGTCAAAAATCAGGATCTCATTATCCCGGTAAAGCATCTTAAGGATCTCGGTACGCTGCTGCATGCCCACGGAGATATCCTCGATCTTTGCGTCCAGGTCTACGGCCAGGCCGTATTTATCGGACAGCTCCCGGACCTTTTTCCGGGCGTTTTTCCGCTGCAGAAAACCGCACTTGGTATCCTCCGCGCCAAGAATAATATTATCCAGCACGGTGAACACATCCACCAGCTTGAAGTGCTGGTGCACCATGCCGATATGCAGTGCCGTGGCATCGTTAGGGTCCCGGATCTGGACCACCTCACCGTTCTTTTTAATGACACCCTTTTCCGGCTGGTAAAGGCCGAACAGGACGCTCATCAAGGTGGATTTTCCCGCACCGTTTTCGCCCAGCAGCGCATGGATCTCGCCCCGCTTCAGCTGAAGGGTGATGTCGTCGTTCGCCACTATGCCGGGAAATTCTTTTCTGATATTGAGCATTTCAATTACGTATTCCGAATCCATAATCTACTTGCCCTCCTCCCTGCGTTTTCACCGAAAGAAAGCCGAAAGCCCCGATACATCCTATAGACGCACCCAGGCCCGGTATTTTCGTATGAAGTTATTGTAACATCGGCGCGGTCAAAATGCAATATCCATTCTTTCCCGTCCCGCATTTTTTCGGCATAAGCACTATAAAGAATGCCCCTGCGGTTGTTACCGCAGGGGCACGGGGTTATGCAAATTACTTGACGATATTGACAGTCACATTGTCGGTGCTGGCGGGTTCGGGAACGTCGGAGCCGTCGATTACGACCTTACCGGCCACGATGTCGGCGAGCATCTGCTCGTACTCTTCCACGGTCCAGCCGTTCAGAGACCAGGTAGCGGTGGGCAGGCCCACAGCGTTGTCCTTCGCGCCCAGGGTAATGGTGGTTGCACCATCGCCAATGAAAGCGTTCCAGGTGTCGTCAGACTCTGCAGCCTTCAGAGCAGTCTCAGCAGCCTGGCCGATGCCCTTCATAGCAGAGGTGATGACGGTATCAGACTCGAAGGACTGGTCAACGTCCACGCCGATGACACTGGCATCCTCAGCAGAAGCGGCAGCGGCAACGGACTGGAACATAGAACCGCCGCAGGCGAAGATGACCTCGGTACCGTTCTGATACCAGCCGGCAGCCATGGTCTGCAGCTCGTTGGATGCCTGGAAGGAAGCGCCGTACAGCCAGGAGTAGTTCATCTCAACCTTTACGCCCTTGGCAGCAGCAGCAGCGTCAGCGCCCTGCACGAAGCCGTAGCCATAGCGGTTGCAGGCAGCATTGGCACCGCCGCCGCCGCCGGTGAAGCCCAGCTTGGTGTAGCCGTCCATAACAGCGGCGTAACCGGCCAGGTAGCCGCACTGCTCTTCCTGGAAGGCGATACCGGCAACGTTATTCAGGCCCAGTGCCCAGCCGTCAATGAAGACAAAGCGGGTATCGGTAAATTCCTCAGCAGCCTTCTGCAGTGCAGTGCCCTGCATGAAGCCTGCACAGACAACAACCTTTGCACCGTTTTCGACAGCCAGCTTCATGGCATCGTAACGGTCGTCATCGGTAGCCTGGTCGCCGTTGGCGGGCTGATAGTACTTGTAGCTCAGGCCGTTGTTGGCAGCGTACAGCTTCACGCCGTCGAAGGTGCCCTGGTTGAAGGACTTGTCCTTCAGCTGGCCCACATCGGTGACGAAAGCAATCTCGTACTTGCCGTCGGAAGAGGTCATCTCATCGGGGACATCATCTGCATTCTCAGCGGCAGCGGGTGCCTCGGTTGCAGCAGCGGTGGTCTCGGCAGGAGCTGCGGAATTTCCGCCGCAGGCGCACAGGCCCAGGACCATCACGACAGCGAGAAGCATTGCAAGAATCTTTCTCATTGTTTTCATTCCTCCTAAGTAATTTGCGTAGGTTTCCCTACGGATTCCATTATTGCACACTCTGCCAAAAAAATCAACAGGGAAATGTGCGGTTTGTACCTACTTTTGCATATGGGTCTTGGGGCGGAAGCTGTCCGGCAGGAGCTGGGCCAGGGTCCGCTCCATATAGGTACCGTCCTTCCCCACAAGATAGATTTTGAAATCGTCCTCGCAGAATTCCCGCATGACCTGGCGGCAGATGCCGCAGGGTGGGAACACATCGGAAATAATCCCATCCTTTCCGCCGCAGACCGCAATGGCCGAAAAATCCCGGTGGCCATCGTAGACCGCCTTGAAAAAGGCCGTGCGCTCGGCGCAGTTCGTTGCCCCATAGGAGCCGTTTTCAATATTGCAGCCGCCATAGACCGTGCCGTCGGCGCACAGCAGCGCCGCGCCAACCTTATAGCCGGAGTAGGGCGCGTAGGCGTGCCCCATGGCCTCCACCGCAGCGGCAATCAAAGCCTTTGCATCCATTACTTCAGCAGCTCCTTGGCAAAGCTCTTTCCCGGCGTCTCAAAGGGCACATCCAGCAGCTCCGCCACCGTGGCGGCGATGTCCGCAAAGGAGGCCCGGGTCCCCAGAGAACCGGGGCGGACCTGACTGCCCAGGGCAATCAAAGGCACATACTCCCGGGTGTGGTCCGTGGTGGCCGTATAGGCAGGGTCACAGCCGTGGTCTGCGGTGATGAGCACCAGGTCGTCTTCCTGCAGCGACTTTTCGAATTCGCCCAGCCAGGTGTCAAACTCCGTCAGAGCGTTGGCATAGCCGTCAATATCCCGGCGGTGGCCGAATTGCATATCAAAATCCACCAGGTTCACAAAGCACAGTCCCCGGAAATCCCGCTTGGCATAGTCCACGGTGTGCTGCATTCCATCGGCATTGCTCTTATTGTAAACATGGTCCGTGGTGCCCCGCCCGGCAAAGATGTCGAAGATCTTGCCCACGGCCAGCACTTCCTGCCCGGCATCCTTTACGGCGTCCAGCAGGGTTCTCGCAGGGGGCTCCAGGGAGAAGTCGTGCCGGTTGGCGGTTCTGGTGAAGCCCGCCTCGGCAGTGCCCACATAAGGCCGCGCAATGACCCGGCCCACACCGTACTTGCCCCGCAGAATCTTCCGGGCCTTCCGGCAGGCGTCGTAGAGCTCCTCCAGCGGAATCAAATCCTCGTGGGCCGCCACCTGGAATACGGAATCGGCAGAGGTATAGACGATCCACTTGCCGGTTTTCAGCTGCTCCTCGCCGTAATCCCGAATCACATCCGTGCCGGAATAGGGCTTGTTGCACAGTACACCCCGGCCGGTCTGCTTCTCAAATTCCGCCAGCACCTCCTGAGGGAATCCATCCGGAAAGGTGGGCAGGGGCTCCGGAGAGACCACGCCCGCAATCTCCCAATGGCCAATGGTGGTGTCCTTGCCCATGGAGGCCTCGGTCAGCCGGGCATAGGCCCCCTGGGGCTGCTCGGCTTTTGGCAGATAGTCCACGCCGTCAATGCTGCCGATTCCGGCCTTTAAAAGATTGGGAATGGAAAATTTCCGGGAGGTGGAGCAGGAGCGGAGGGTATTGACCCCGATGTCCCCAAACTTCTCGCAGTCCGGCATCTGTCCGATGCCGCAGGAATCCAGAACGATCAGAAATACACGCTTCATATCACTAGTTCTCCATGGCGGCAGCCACATCCAGGGCTACCTTCATCATGGTGGTGAAGGCGGTCTGGCGCTCTTCGGAGGTGGTCTCTTCGCCGGTCAGAATATGGTCGGAAATGGTGCAGATGCACAGGGCCCGCTTGCCATACCGGGCAGCGTTCATATACAGGGCGGCAGCCTCCATCTCCAGGGCCATGACACCCATCTTTTTCAGGCCGTAAACGCTGTCCAGGCCCTCGGGCACCCCCACATGGTCCCCATAGAAGGTATCGGAAGAATTGATATTGCCCACATGGTACCGGGCTCCGTTGGCCTCGCAGGCTTTAACCGCCTCGCTGAGCAGCTCCCAGCTGGCAATGGGGGCAAAGGTACCGGGCAGATGGTACTGGCTGGCCCAATTGGAATCGGTGCAGGCACCCTGGCCCAGCACCAGATCATACAGCTTGATGTTCTCCTGGATGGCACCGGCAGAGCCAACACGGATGATGTTCTCCACGCCGTAGCCATTGAACAGCTCATGGGAGTAAATACCAATGGCAGGCATACCCATGCCGGAGGCCATGACGGACACCCGGACGCCCTTATAGGTGCCGGTATAGCCCTGGACGCCCCGAACATTGTTCACCAGCACAGGATTTTCCAAAAAGTTTTCCGCAATGAATTTGCTGCGCAGGGGGTCGCCGGGCATCAGCACAGTCTTTCCAAAATCGCCGGGTTTGGCGGAAATATGAGGGGTAGGGGTTGTGAGCATTGCAGTATCTCCTTCCTTAATAGCTGCCGTCGTTGGCGGCTGCTTCGTTTTTCTCCATGGCCTTGGCCAGTTTGACGATTCGGGAGGTGCCCAGACGGGAAGCGCCCAGGCGAATGAATTCTTCCGCGTCGGCCAGACTGGAAATGCCCCCCGCGGCCTTGATCTTTACATGGGGAGCAACGTTCGCCGCAAACAGCTCCACATCGTGGAAGGTGGCGCCGGCCTTGGAGAAGCCGGTAGAGGTCTTGATATAGTCCGCACCGGAATCGGAGACGGCCTTGCAAAGGGCGATCTTCTCCTCGTCGGTCAGCAGGCAGGTCTCGATGATGACCTTCAGGAGTTTGCCCTTGCAGGCCTTCTTCACGGCGGCAATCTCATCGCGCACCTGGTCAAAAAGCCCGGCCTTGGCCCAACCGATGTTGATGACCATATCCACCTCATCCGCCCCGTTGTCCACGGCATCGGCGGCCATAAAGCACTTGGCGGCGGTGGTATCGTAGCCATTGGGGAAGCCGATGACCGTGCAGATTGGCAGTTTCTCCCCCACGTATTCCTTGGCCTGTTTTACAAAGGAAGCGGGAATGCACACGGAGGCGGTATGATACTTCATGCCGTCATCGCAGAGGGCCTTGATTTCTGCCCAGGTTGCAGTCTGGGCCAGGAGGGTGTGGTCACATTTTGCCAAAATATCTTTCAGTTCCATGGTTTATCATTCCTTTTTCAGTGATTGTGTAGTTGGATAATTTTGTTTTCCCGGATGCCCCGGATATAGCACTTGTGGCACATGGCGATATAGCTGTCATTGCCCCCCAGGAAGACCTGGGCACCCTGGGTCACAATATGGCCCTGGCCGTCGATTCGGGCATTGACCGTGGCCTTGGCCCCGCAGTCGCAGATGGTTTTGATCTCCTGGATGGTATCCGCCACCTCCATGAGCCGCAGCGAGCCGGGGAACAGGTGGGTCTGGAAGTCCGTGCGCAGGCCGAAACACATCACGGGCACATTGTAGTCGTCCACAATGGCGCGCAGCTGGTCGATCTGGTCCACCGTGAGAAACTGGCACTCGTCCACGATGATTACGTCGCACTTTCCCAGATGCTCCTGCCGGAACCAGGCATAGGCATCTCTGTCCGGCGGCAGCACATCCGCCTTTGCGCTGAGGCCGATGCGGCTGGACAGGGTGTGCTCCCCGTCCCGCAGGTCTGCGCTGGGCTTTAGCAGCCACACCCGCAGATCGTTTTCCTCATAATTGTATTTGGTGATCAGTGCCTGGGCCGTTTTGCTGGAGCCCATGGCCCCGTACTTAAAGTATAGTTTTGCCATCGAACGGTTCCTCCCTCTCCTACTGTCCCCCCATTATACCGAAAACCGGGGGGCAATGCAAGCACAATTCCGTGAATTTTACCAAAACCGAAAATTGAAGTTTTCCTTAATTTCCCGGTGGTTCTCTTGCAATTTGGCTTTTCCCATGGTATGCTGAAATTGAAAATAAAAAAGGAGGAATGCCTTATGAAAAAAGGGATCTGTCTGCTGCTGGCCCTGCTCCTGCTGTTGACCGGCTGCGGCAGCAGCAGTATGAAATCCGACACCGTTGCCGAGACCTGGGCCGCTAGCTATGATTCCGGCTACGGAGAAGACGCTCTGGAAACCAACGGCTCCGAAAGCTCCCTGGACAATCTGCCCCAGGGCCGGAAATTCATTATCCGCATGGACATTACTGCCGAGGCCCAGGAATTGGAGCCTGCCCTGCAAACCGTCACCGACCGGCTCACCGCCCTGGGGGGCTATGTAGAAGACCAGTACATTTATAACGGCAGCCTCTATTCCGGCCGCCGCTACCGCAATGCAGACCTGACCCTCCGGGTGCCTGCGGAAAAGCTTTCGGAGCTGATCGCCGCTGTGGAGGAAACAGGAAATGTGGTCTCCTCCTCCCGCTCCACCGAGGATGTGACCCTGCAATACGTGGACACGGAAAGCCGGATCGCCGCCCTGAAAACCGAGCAGACCCGGCTTTTGGAACTGATGGAACAGGCCGAAACCATGTCCGATCTGCTGGAAATCGAATCCCGGCTGACAGAGGTACGGGGCGAGCTGGAGCGCTATGCCTCCCAGCTGAAGGTGCTGGACAATCAAATTGACTACGCCACCGTAAATCTGAGCCTGTCCGAGGTCACGGAATACACGCCCGTAGTGGAGAAGAGCCGTCTGGAAAAAATCCGGGACGGGTTCGTAAGCAGTGTCAAGGGCGTCGGGAATCTGATCCTGGACTTCATCAGCTTCGTGCTTATGAACATTCCCTATATTCTTCTCTTCGGCCTGATCCTCTGGGGCCTTCTCGCCCTGGTGAAGCGGCACAGGAGAAAGCATCCGAAGAAGCCAAAGGCAGAACCGAAAAAAGAAGACTAACCTTTCAGGGGGCTGTTAAATAACCCCAAAAGGAAATCGCAGACTCTTTCCCGAAATGGAAAGGGTCTGCTTTTTCTTACCCATCAAGGCTGTGGATAACTTTTCTCTCAAAAATGTGTACACCAACCACAACCGGAGAAAATTTGTTTTTCTTCGGCATTTTTTTGAGGGTATTCAGCCAGCAGCCTTGACCGGATTGGCCTTTGCTAATTTGCTCAAATGGTACTTGTGCAGGTTAAAACCGCAGCTTATCAGGGCAATCTCCAAAATTACCTTGTTTATGCCCCTTCTTCGGAACCGCTCGTATCCTCGGTTTGCCTTTATTTCGCCATAAGTCCCTTCGGATTGTATGGATCGGTTCATTCGGAGCAGCGCACCATGAATGCTGTTCAGGTTGTCGAGAACCTCCTTGTGGAAGGAAGTCAGTTCATAGTTCAGCCGAATGATCCGGTCAAATCTGCTTTTGTGACATTTAGATCGATGTGGGCAGCCGCTGCAATCCTCGCACTGGTGAAGCTCTACAGTTCTCCCATATTGGTTGCCCTTTACCGGTTCCGTCCGTAGGAAAAGAAATTCTTTGCCGTTTGGACAAACCAGTCGTCCTGCTTCATTTACTCGGAAATTCACAGCACGATATGGATCGTCACGGTATTTCTTGTCCTTGGTTTCCTTTTCGTACATGGGGAACTTCATGTATTTTTCCATTCCATGCTCTTGGCAGTACAGATAATTATTCAGATTGCCATAACCTGCGTCTGCCACAGGATATTTGGGATATTTGTGGTATCTTCTCTTAAATTCTTCTATTAACGGCTGAAAGCAGTCGGAATCTGAGGCATATTGGTAGACCCCGTAAACAGCGATATATCCGTCGCAGATACCCATTTGCACATTGTAGGCCGGGAGAAGCTGGTCATTGCCCATATAATCCTTTTTTACTCGCATAAAAGTCGCGTCATGGTCAGTTTTGGAGTAGCTGTTGCGCTTGTCTCCGCAGATATCCACCTTCTCCCGGTATTCCTTCAGCTTCTTGCGGCTATGATCTATCCGCTCATACAGGCGCTGGACGGATGTCTTCCGCCGACCTGACCCGTGGACAAATTCATCCTGGTTCATGCCTGTGACTTTTAGAAATTCTTCCAACATCTCAGTCAGGTATTCTACGGTGTATTCCTCCCGAACACCCAGTTTCAATCCAAGGTATTGTAAAACTGTTTCGTTTGCTTCCTGGAATATTTTCGTAATCTTCTCAAATTCCTTAAAAACGCTTGTTATACAGCTCTTTTTCCACACCCAGCTGTATTTGTTGGCGTTTGCTTCTATCTTGGTCCCGTCAATATAAACATGGTCTAGGTCCACGTTTTCCTGGGTAAAAATGTAGCTGTTGATCTCCCGTACGATTTCTTCCAGCGAACAGCTTAGTTCCTGATTTAAGAAGTCGCACAGTGTGGCATAACTGGGAGCTTTCATCTCATCCCGCAGCCAGATGAACCGAATATCCACTTTGCACAGCTTCTCAATCTCTCGTAAAGACGGATAGCCTTGCTCCATAAATGCAAACAGCAACACTTTCAAAAGTTTTTCGCGCTCATATCTTGGACGACCTGTGGCCTTATAGCCCTTCTCTACAAAGTATTTTTTCAGATCAATATGGGACACCACTTCATTGAAAGTATATACCGAATCATTTATTTCAATAATTCTTTCCATATCCACTGGTAATTTCAGTTGGATTGGTGTATAATTCATAAATGTAGTTTTCATTTTTGGTGGTACTTTAATGATACTACAAAACGGCTGCAACCTCAACTGGCTGCAGCCGTTTCTTAATACTTTTTGTAGCCAGTGCCGGGTGGCACTGGCTACTGTGCTGATAGGGGGAGTTTTCTAACAGCCCCTTCCTTTTGGGGCTCCCCTGAAAGGTATAGAGGATGTTGGCCGCTTGCGGCCTACATCCTTTTAATGCACAGCGTAAGCCATTGTGCAATCGGTGAAATAAAGCTTTGAATTCGCTCAAAAGTGTGATATAGTATTCTTCGAGGTGAACCATCCATGGAAAACGAAACCCAGGAAAATGGCTACGTTCCCCGCCCCGCCTGGCAGGTCTGGGCGGCACGGCTCGGGCTTGTTCTCGCCATTGCCTTTGTGATCTATCAGCTTCTGACCATTGCCGGAGGTGGGCTGTAATGCGCATTCTCGGCATTGACCCGGGCTATGGCATTACGGGCTTCGGCATTGTGGAGGCCCAGCGGGGGGCCTGCCGCCTGCTCCGCTGCGGTGCCATTACCACGCCTCCAAACACGGACTTCAACTGGCGTCTGGGGGAGATCTACAACAACATGACAGAGCTCATGCAATTGGCCCAGGCCGATGCCGTGGCCATTGAAGAGCTGTTCTTTGGCAACAATGTCACAACCGGCATTAAGGTTGCTCAGGCCCGGGGCGTCATTCTGCTGGCAGTCCAGCAGGCGGGTGTGCCTGTGTATGAGTACAAGCCCATGCAGGTCAAGCAAGCCGTGGTAGGCTACGGCAATGCCTCCAAGCATCAGGTCATGGACATGACCAAGCGCATTCTAAATCTTCCCGCCGTTCCCAAGCCCGATGATGCGGCGGATGCCGTTGCCATCGCCCTGTGCCACGCCCGTTCCAGCACCTCTCTGCTGGCCATGGCCCAGAAATAACGGAATTTTTCAAGCAAGGAGTTTTCTTAATGCTATACTACGTTTCCGGCCCGGTGACCGTGCTGGAGCCCGGTCTGGCCGTCATCGACTGCGGCGGCGTGGGCTACGGCTGCCGCATCACCACCTATACCGCTGCCCAGCTGAAATTGAACACCCCCGCCAAGCTCTATGTTACGGAGTCCATCAAAGAGGACGCTTACGACATCTACGGCTTCTCCACCCGGGAGGAGCAGCGCTGCTATGAGCTGCTCACCGCCGTCAACGGTGTGGGCCCCAAAGCCGCACTGTCCATTCTGTCCTCCGGCGGCCCGCAAAACTTCACCCTGGCTGTCATGACCGGGGACGAAAAGATGCTTACCGCCGCCCAGGGTATCGGCAAAAAAATTGCCCAGCGGATCATTCTGGAATTGAAGGACAAAATCGGCGGCTCCAATATGGAGCTGGACTTCTCCGGAGGGCCTGCTGCCGCTCCCGTGCAGAAGGGCAGCAGCGTAGGCCTTGCCACGGCGGCATTGCAGGAGCTTGGCTACTCTCCTGCCGAAATTTCTCTGGCCCTCAAGGGCGCGGACCCCAATATGACCACGGAAGACCTGATCCGCCATGCCCTGCGGGCTATGGTTATGAAGGGATAACAGGAGGTAACGCAAATGAGTTTGGAATTTTCCCAGGAGGCGGAAGCCCCCCTGGTGCTGCCCACCTACACCCCCCAGGACGCGGCGGAAATCGGTCTGCGGCCCAAGCTGCTCTCTGACTATACGGGCCAGGAGAAGGCCAAGGGGAATCTCTCCGTCTACATCGAAGCCGCCCGGCGGCGCAATGAGCCCCTGGACCATGTGCTGCTCTATGGCCCTCCCGGCCTGGGCAAAACCACCCTGGCCGGCGTCATAGCCAACGAAATGGGGGCGGGTATCCGGATCACCTCCGGCCCCGCCATTGAAAAGCCCGGCGATCTTGCCGCCCTGCTGACCAATCTGAACGCCGGAGACATTCTCTTCATCGATGAGATCCACCGTCTGAACCGGGTGGTGGAGGAAATTCTCTACCCCGCTATGGAGGATTTTGCAATCGACATCATCGTCGGCAAGGGTCCCAGCGCCAATTCCATCCGGCTGGACCTGCCGAAATTCACCCTGGTAGGCGCAACCACCCGGGCCGGTCAGCTCTCCGCCCCCCTGCGGGACCGGTTCGGCGTGTCTCTGCGGCTGGAGCTCTACACGCCGGAAGAGCTGGCTGCCATTGTCACCCGGTCCGCCACCATCCTGGGGATGGCCATTGAGCCGGAGGGTGCCATGGAGATCGCCTCCCGCAGCCGGGGAACGCCCCGAATTGCCAACCGCTTTCTGCGTCGGGTCCGGGACTTTGCCCAGGTCATGGGCGACGGAACCATCACCAAGGAGGCAGCCGACCTTGCCCTGCGGCGGCTGGAGGTGGACAAGCTGGGCCTGGACGCCATCGACCGCCGGATGCTCACCGCCATCATCCAGAATTATGGCGGCGGTCCCGTTGGCCTGGAAACTCTGGCCGCCACCATCGGCGAGGAGGCCGTCACGCTGGAGGATGTGTATGAGCCCTATCTGATGCAGCTGGGCTTTCTGACCCGCACCCCCCGGGGACGCTGCGTCACGCCCCTGGCCTATGACCACCTGCACATCCCCTACCAGGGGCAGACCCAGTTCTCGATCTAAAGGTCGGGTTTTAAGCCATCCTTATCCTTTTCACCAAAAACTTTGTGCAGGAATTGGAAAAAATGCATAAATCTCAAATAATTGGAGAAATATCTTTCATAAAGGATTGACAAATCCCTTTGGATTGTGTATAATCCAACAAGCGGTAAAAAAGTGCCGCGCATTTTATTCACCCTGCGTTACAACCATTTCCTGGTAGATTTTCACGGGGCAAAAAACCGAAGAGAGGTATTTCCAATGTACGAAGACAAGACTTTAGTTTGCAAAGATTGCGGCAAGGAGTTCGTGTTCACCGCCGGTGAGCAGGAGTTCTACGCAGAGCGCGGCTTCCAGAATGAGCCCCAGCGCTGCAAGGCCTGCCGTGATGCTCGCAAGAACAATGCCCGTGGCCCCCGTGAGTTCTTCACTGCTACTTGCGCACGCTGCGGCGGTGAGGCTAAGGTGCCCTTCCAGCCCAAGTCCGACCGTCCCGTGTTCTGCAGCGAGTGCTTCGCTCAGATGCGTGCCAACGGCTAATCTGTAGTCTTCCAAGAGGCAAGAGAAGTGATTCACTCCTCTTGCCTTCTTATTTTTTCAGGAGAAATCGTATCATGAACCATTTTTTCGCGCTCCTTACGCCATCCTCATTGCAGGGCAGCGAAGATAAGCGAGCTTCCCTGTTCAAGCTCTGTTTTTTCAGCACCTTTTTCTGGGGCCTGCTGGCCCACGGTGCGGCACTGGTGACCAAATTCACATTTCAGGATGAGGTTTCTTATTTGTTTGGCGTCGGCTCCACCGTCGCCTCCGGCCGTTGGTTCCTGGGTGTGTTGGGCTGGCTTGTGCGCACCGTCTTCGGCTCCCCGAATTTCAGCCTGCCGCTGCTGGGCGGCCTGATGATCCTGCTGCTTTGCTGCATTTGCAGCTTTCAGATCCTCTCCCTGCTGAACATCCGGCAAAGGGTCGCCTGTTTTCTATCTTGCGGTCTGGTCGTCACATTCCCCACCACGTGCAGCCTCTTCTTCTACAATTTCACCGCGCCTTATTACCTTGTCGGCATGTGTCTGACACTGGCCGGGACCGGCCTGCTGTGCAAAAAGCGCAGTGCCGCATCCTTCTGCCTGGGCGTCCTTCTTGTGGTGCTCGGAACGGCCACGTATCAGGCCTATATCGCGGTATTTCTGTGCCTGCTGCTGATGCACTTTATCCGGGATGTTTCCCAGCGCACCGCCTGGACCTTTGCAGACCTTTGGAAAGCAGTCGTATGGTACTGCGGGGCCAGCATTGTCATGATCCTGGTATACCTGCTTTCCGTAAAGGTCTCCACGGCATTGTGCGGTCAGGCTCTGGTCAGCTATAAAGGACTGTCCGACATGGGCAGTGTCTCCGTTTTGGAACTGCTGCAGCGGGCCAAGCTGGCCGTTTACCTGTTCCTGTTTCCGAAAAAATCCAACCCCAGCGCCTACCTGCTCCCCTACCGGATGATCTGGTGCTACTATCTGTGCCTTGCCGGTCTTGCGCTGCTGGGCGGTCTGCTGGTTCTGCGCAATTTCCGGAAAGCCTTTTGGAAAGGGCTCTCCCTGCTGCTGGCCCTTGCCTGTTTTCCCCTTGCCTCCAACTTTATTTTCGTCATGTGTGACCCGGAGGAGGTCTACAATCTGATGCAGGTCTCCTCCATGATGCCCTTCTTCCTGCTGCTGCTCCTTGCAGAGCTGCTTCTGCCGGAGGTGCAGGCTGCAAATTGGGGGAAGAAATGCATTCTGGCCCTGCTCGCCGTCTTCTGTATTTTCAGCCTGCGCGTCGACAATGCCGCCTATGAAAAGGGCGCGCTGATGCAGGACCGCATCCAGCAGTATTTTACGGTGATGATCGCGCAGATCCGGAGCACCCCGGGCTATACCGCCTCCACCCCCGTTGCCTACGTTGGAGATCCCGATGCCTTTGGCGACACCACCTTCCACCAGATCACCGGCTTTGCAGAGCTGCCCATCGCCCCCCTGCGCTACGACAGTACCCCCTTCAGCATCGGCAATACCTGGGAGAAATTTTTGGATCTTCGCTGCGGCTTTGCGCCGCCGAAGGCAGACCCGGAGGACTATGCTGACCTTCCCGAAGTGCAGGCCATGCCCTGCTATCCGGACTACGGTTCCATTCAGCTGATCAATGGCACCGTGGTCGTAAAGCTCAAAAACTAACTTCTTCCCTTCCTGTAAGAAACGAGGCTGTCCGTTCGGCAGCCTCGTTTTTTCAAATGCCTGGGATTCGGTTGCCCCGGGCGGCATCGCTCAATCGTCCAGCTCCAGGTCGCAGATTCGGAAAAATGGGATCTCTCTCCCGTCTGTTAGGACCAGGCCACCCAGATAGCAGTCGATTTTCTTGAGATTTCCCGCTACGGTCTCAAAGCGGCCGCCCGCCTTGTTTTCATCCTCGTAATAGACTGTCAGACGAACCCCCGGCTGCTCATCCAGCCGCGCCTGGGCCCGGCGCAGCTGGGCATTCAGCTCCTCCAGGCTTTCCTCCGTCAGGAACACGGGGTTCTGGGTCAGCCGCGCCGTCTCTGCCAGGACTGCGTCGTAGCCGGTCAGGGCTGCAAAGGGGGCAAACTGCGCCGCCCGGTCCTCCAGCGACATCCGGGCCCGCTTGGTTGGCCGGGGCCAGGGTGTATAGATGATGTCATCGTATTTTCCCATGACTGTCTCCTCATGCCTTGTGTCCGCCGATCTGGCTGTTGCGGTCCCGGGCCGTAGCCCCCTCCTCCAGATTCATACCGCGGAAAATAGCGTTCTTCCCAAATTTCTTTTTGATCTCCAGCATGGCCCGGAGTCGCGCCTGCTCTCGCTCCAGCTCCTCTTCCCGGGCCTGTTTTTCCACAGGGGCTGTGAAAAAGTCCAGCTGTTCCGTTTTCCCGGCTGCCGCCTCCGCTTCGGAAAACAGGTCCGCCGTCAGGGTGAGCCGTCGCTGCAGAAGGCGTTTGTCCACGATCGCATCGTACAGCGTCAAAAAAGCTTGGGTGATCTGCTTCTGAGAGGCGCAGGGAACAGGCAGATTGGTGGTACCGTGGGCGCTCTTAGGGATCTCCCGGCCGTAGCGGTCCTTCGCCAGAGGGCCCGTATAGGCAATGTCCGGCTTTTCCAGGCTCTCCCGGTCATAGCCCAGGGTCAGCGTCAGCTTCCGGGTCACCAGGCCCTTGGCCACCAGATCCATGGCCAGCTGGTCCGCCATTTCCCGGACGATGAGTCTTGCTTTCTCCCAGCCATAGGGGCAGTGCAGCACCTGGCCAGAGCTGACGCTGCGGTTTTCCGGGCGGTAGGCCTTGATCTGGGCAATGGTGCATGGCTCATAGCCCCAGGCGTGGTCGATCAGCAGCTCCGCATTGACCCCGAAGAGCTTATAAAGCCGCTCCTCCCCAAAGGGGCCGGGGTCCAGGGATATCCGGGCAATATCGCCCATGGTGAAAATGCCCTGCTTCTCCAGCTTTCTGGCAATGCCGCCGCCCACCCGCCAGAAGTCCGTCAGGGGCCGGTGGTCCCACAGCTCCCGGCGGTAGGTCATCTCGTCCAGGCAGGCAATCCGCGCCCCCTGGGCATCCGGCGGGATCCGCTTGGCCATGATGTCCATGGCCACCTTGCACAGGTACAGGTTGGTCCCCACTCCCGCCGTGGCCGTGATCCCTGTCTGGTCGTAGACCTCCTGCATAAGCATTTTTGCAAAGCCCCTGGCATCCACGCCATAGAGCTTCAGGTAGGCAGTGGCATCAATGAAGACCTCGTCGATGGAATAGGCGTGAATGTCCTCCGGGGCCACGTATTTCAGGTAGGTGCTGTAAATCCGGGCGCTGCACGCCATATAGTGGGCCATTCTGGGGGGCGCCACAAGATAACCCAGCTTCCAGTCCGGGTGACGCTGCAGGTCCCGGCTGTCCAGGGCCTCCCCTGCAAATTCCCGGACCCGATTCCGGTGCGCCCGCAGGGCGTTCACCTCCTGCACCCGCTGCACAACCTCGAAAAGCCGCGCTCTTCCGGAAATGCCATGGGCCTTCAGCGCAGGAGATACCGCCAGACAGATGGTCTTCTCCGTCCGGGAGGGGTCCGCCACCACCAGGTGGGCCGTCATGGGATCCAGCCCCCGCTCCACGCATTCCACGGATGCATAGAAGGATTTTAAGTCGATGGCGATATACTGCCTTGGCATAAGGGCACCTCCTATTTTGCTCTTTTCTATATTATAGAACATATGTTTTCGCCTGTCAATACATTGACGCTGCCCCTTTTCCCTGCTATAATGGTCAAAAAGGAAGGAGGCTATGCCATGGCCAAATATATCTGCCCCAGCTGCGGCGCTCCCTACAATGGGAAGAAGTGCCGGAACTGCGCCTACGAAAGCTTCTCGGAAGAGATCGCCCACAACCTCCACGTCCACGAGGGCGAGCCCCTGGTCATCCACGATACCACCCGCAGGCCGGTTCCCTATAAAGACCCCTTCGACTGTCCCCCGTCCCATCCGAAAAAAAAGAAAAAATCACGATCCGGCAGTCTGTCCAAGGTACTGCTGATCGTTTTCATTGCCATCTTCCTGTGCAATGTACTGCCGATCCTTTTTGCATCTGTGATCGATCATGCAGAATCCGACATACACTCCGAAACCCTTGAGGCGGTCACGCTGCCGCTGGATGGCAAGACCCTGCTGGATGACGAATCCTTCTCCATTGTCGCCCAGTGGCAGGACGGCAGGGATGACCGCACCGATATCCCCATCTACATTGTGAACCACACGGACCGGGAATATGAATTCAGCACACAGGATGTCACGGTCAACGGCTACTGCCTGGACGATTTCTGCTCCTTCTATGCCGACGTTCCCTCCGGGGAAACCGTAAAGGGCACGCTGTACCTGAGCGATACGGGATTGGCAACTGCCAACATTGCCCAGATCCAGCAGATTGAATTTTCCATGACGGCAACGGCCTACGATCGGAAAAATCACACCAGTGAAAGCCATTCCCTGCCCGCCTTTGTTCTGAGAGGGAATGCGGCCAAAGACTATGTCCAGACCGACCGCCCCGGCAGCACCATGCTGTATGCAGATGATGACCTGATCCTCTCCTATGTGGGCCTCTGGGCCGAGGACTATGACGAGGATCTGGAGGACATGGAGCTGATCCTCTGTGCCGAAAACAGCAGCGAGGAAGACCTTTCCCTCTATGACGACCAGATTTTTGTGAACGGGGAGGTCAGCGGCGTCAGCCTCTGGGCCAGGGTCCCCGCCCAGTCCAAGACCCTTTTCCGGGTCTATCTCTACGGCATCGGCGTTTCCCGGCCGGAGGAAGTGGACTCCTTCATCATGGACTTGCGGGCCTATGGCGACAGCCTGGATACCCAGCTTACAGGACTCTGTGTACCGATCAACTAAATCCGATTTTCGTCAAAGCGCCCGGTGAAGCCTTTCGGCCTCACCGGGCGCTGTTTTTGCGGACCTGCCGCCAAAAAAATGCCGCTGCGCAGCATTTTCGACTGCGCAGCGGCAAGCTTTATGTTCCGTCCCGCTGATTTCCAACGTTCAGGCGTTCTACATCGAATTCGCTTTTGGCAAGGGAATTTCCGGATGCAGAGGTGATCTCGATGACCACGTGGAATACGTCCTTCTCAGGAACGGTCAATTGGACGGAGGCCTGCATCCCATAGTGATAGGCTTTGGAGGGGAGCAGCTTATTGCCCTTCAGAAGGACCTGGCCGTCCTGATTCCGGGAGAAGGTGCTGTCCTCGCCGTAGGTCCGGCTGAAGAAGGACACCGTTCCCTCCCCCTCCGCCGGGGCCGTCACCGTGCCGCTGTAGCGAAGCTCGTCGGAGACGATGCTCGTCAGCGTAGACACCAATATCTGGGATTCCGAGGACATCAGCGACTGCTGGTAGCTCTTGACCGCCAGGGACATTCCGTTCACCAGGCCGACGCTGAACAGCAGCACGATGATCACGGTGCACAGCATCTCCACCAGGGTCAGGCCGGCTTTTGCTCTGTTTTTCACGGCGTGACCTCCCCATGGCGGTAATACACATACCCGTTCTCCGACTGATAGACCGAAATGGGCGAGGTGACCGTCACTTGATTGTCGGCTTCGACGGTCAGCGTTCCCGCCGAGGCGGTTCGAGTCCGGTCGGACTTGTAGGAGATGTCCGTATCCCGCAGCTGTCGATTGATTCGGGCCGCCGCAACAATGGCGGTACTCAAAAACAGCATGATGAAGGTCACCAGCAGGATGGACACCAGGGATTCGACCAGGGTCTCTCCCCGCTTTTGAAGCAGCTTTTTCATGGCGTCTCCTCCTCAAGCATTCCCTGGCGAAGGATCACCGCGGCATCCTTGTTCCAGGCTGCACGGTAGGTCAGCGTTTTCGTTTGATTGCTCGTGTTGGTAGTGGTATTCGGGCCAACCTCGCAATACATTTGCAGCGTCATCCGGCACAGGGCATCACTGCCCTCCTCCGTGGAAAATTCCGCGGTGAGCAGATAGCGCCTGCTCTGGGGGTCCGGCTCCACGGTGCTCTCGTCCCGCTCTTCCTTCAGGGTCAGGGCCATTGTCACCGGGGCCAGGTCTCCGTAGTTCAGCACATAGGTCTGGGTGGGGGTAATGCCCGAAACGAAGGGCTTTGCCGAGGGCCCGGCCATGACCTGGGCCAGAAGCCGGTCCACGGTCTCGGCGATGCTCTTTTGCTGCCGGTCCGTTGTGGAGCCAGGGACCTCCTGGTAAAAATTGGTCTCATTGTCAGGGTCTCCCCGATAGTAACGGATAAAGCTGCGGCTGTAGCCCTCCTGCTCCAGCAGAGAATCCCGGAGGTACTCCGCCGCAGAGCTCACCGTCAGGTAGGCCTGCTGGTTATCCCGGCGGGTCTTCAGGGAGGAGGTGGCCGTGTTGGCAGCGGAGATGATCACCGTACTGACCATCACCGCCACCAGCAGCAGCAGCAGTGCCATCAGCAGAGTGGCCCCGCTGCGGCTGTGAAGCTTTCTTTTCATTGCGCCCATAGGGCTCTCTCCTTTCCGGCCGGATTTTTATGCTTCCCCTTCGGCTCCGTCCGAGCTGTTCGGTTCCGCAGGCGGTTCCTGCTGGGGTTCCTTCCTGGGCTCCGTGGGCGGTTCCGGGGGTTCCGTGGTCAGGGGCTCCGAGGGCGCGGTGGCCGAGTTTTCTCCCCCGCTGGGGGGCAGGAGGACGGGGGCGTCCTCCTGGAGCTCATCGGACTGCTGGATCTGCTCCCATTCCGCCCAAACAGTTACGGTGCTGTCGTTCTCCGCCGGGAAGTCGGCGGGCCAGGGGGCCCCGGGCTGGAGGACCAGGCTTTCGCTTACGCGCCAGCCCTTAAAGTTGAAGCCTTCCCGGGTGATTCCCTGGGGCATGACATAGGTCGACTGGGTCCCATAGGTGAAGGTCTCATTGCAGGTGGGCAGCGAATCGGTGCTGCCCACGCCGTCAAAGGCGATGCGGTAGGTATTGACCTCCCAGCGGGCGCTGAGGGTCAATACCTGGCCGGGCTCGGTGGGGATGAATTCCTCGCCGCCCAGCAGGAGCTTGCCGTCAACCACCTGGGCCGTCTTGTCCGTGTCCGTTCCGTCGCTGAGATACCAGCTCACGAAGTGGTAGCCCGTCCGGGTCCAGGTGGACTGCGCCAGGCCGGACACCGGTTCTCCATAGGTCAGGTTGGTTCTGGGGATCTCGCCGCTCTCCTGCCAGCCTTCGAAATTGCCGTCGTAGGCGATGCTGTAGGAAATGGGGGTCTTGTCCGGCAGGACATTTAGGTTCCCGGTGACGTTGCCCGTCACGGTCCACAGCCAGTAGTAGCCCGTCCCGGCCTGGTCCTGGACCATCTGCCGCAGCTCGGCATTCAGGGAATTCAGGTCCTCCTCCGTGAAGGAGGCATCCTGCACCACCCGGAGCTCCTTCAGCGGGGCAGCGGTGGTCACGTCGGCACCCGGTGCGAAGAACCGGACCATATTGGGCCGCCGGTAGATCAGGTAATAGCTGCCCAGGGAATCCGTGCCGTCGTCGTTCAGGCGGCTCAGGGTCAGCTCCAGGGTCCATTGCTTGTCCGGGGCGGTGCCGTCCTTCTTCGTCAGGGTCAGCTGCCGGTACTGGGCGTTCCCGGCGGTATCCTGAATGGCCCCAACGGTGAGGACATAGTCCCCGTTTGCATAATAGGTTCCCTCGGGCAGGGCCTGGGCTTCAATGGGCTGGGGGTCGTTTTCCACGGCAATGCCGTCGGTGCTGCCCTCTTCCTGGGCCTGCGGGGTGTCTTCTCCGGCGGTCTGGAGCAGCTGGGGCGTCCATAGGGGCAGCTGGCAGCGGCTGCCGTCAATGGTCAGGTAGACGCTGTCCAGGCGGAAGTTGCTCAGATTTGCGTAATCCACGGTGGAATAGAGGTACAGCGGCACGTCCGCAAGCTTCGGGGGCTGCTGGTCCTCGGCGGGGTCCTTGCCCTCCACCTGCCCATCCACAGGGGTATGGGGGACGCTGACCTGGCTGAAGTCCGTTCCGTCGCCCAGGCCCAGGATGATGCTGGGCTTAACGGTGACGGTGAACTGGGCCGTTGCGGTAACGCTGCTCTCGGAATTGGCATCCGGCTTATATTCCACACGAACCACGGACTGGGGGCCGCTGAGGGTGCCCGCATGGACGCCCTCCACGGTCAGCAGGAACTTGCCCGCATTCTCCGGGTCCTCCGCCACGGACCATTTGGCCGTGCCGGTGCCCTGGATCTGGTCTCTCCAGGTGAGCAGCTCCTTGGCAGGCTCCACCAGGGTGCCCTTTGCATCCGTAAAGTACACACCGGCGGTAACGGTATCGCCCTCATAGACCTCCAGCGCGGTCTGCTCGATGACCAGCTTCAGGTCCATGGTCACGGTGACGGTCAGGTCCGCCGTGTAGGTCGTCCCGCCATAGGCATAGGATGCGCGGATGATCACGGTGCCGGGGGCCTGGGCCTTTACGGTAACATCTGTGGTGTATGTGGAATCATAGGCCGTCCAGGAGTCCACGATCGCCGCCGCCCTGGTCTGGTTGAGCTGCTGGGCGCCGTCCTCGGCATAATAGCTAAAGGAAATCTCCTGCGCGCTGTGCGTGACATTCGAACCCGCCGGGGGCACAAGCCGCAGCCGGAAGACCTTGGAGGCCTCATTGGGGCCAACCGCCTGGGGGGAAGCTTCCGCGTACTCCCGGGCCGTCTTGTCCGGGGTCTGGGTATTCTCCTGGGCTGCTTCGCCCGGGACTTCCGCGTTCTCCTGGGCTGCTTCGCCCGGGACTTCCGCGTTCTCCTGGGCCGCCTGGGGCGATGCTTCCGTATTCTCCTGGGCTTCCTGCTGCTCCTCGGAATCCGCCCCGTCGGTCAAAGCCGCCGCAGCTGCCTTGGTCTGGGGCAGGTCCTTGAAGAGGTCAATGGTCCCCTCGTTTTCCACCCAGTACAAGCCCAGCATAGGCCAGCTGCCATAGTGGACGTTGACCGTTTCGCCAAAGGAGTTGGTCTGGGTCAAAACTGTCGGGAAGGGATAGTTCAAACCGTTCAGCAGCTGCTCATTGCCCGGGAAGCTGTACTTGCCGTTGATGGCAAAGCCGTTTTCGGAGGTCGTCACCGTATGGAAGCGTTCCTGGCCCTTGGCGTAATACCGATTCAGCAGATTCAGCAATGTACCATTGGAAAGGTCGCCGAAGTTCATGTATGGGCTGCGATCGTTCTGATACCATATTGCTCGATTGTCGTCACGGCGATCATTATCCCACTGACCGTTCGGAGCCTCCCATGCGTTCATGTTCCACTTGGACCATGTGATTCTGTTATTGGTCGTCCAGTTTTTCGTCTTTTCGTAGCGTTTCCAATCTTCTGATTTCTTTGCCGTTTCTTCGTATGTATAGCAGTTCTCTATGGTGATAGAAGAGTTCGTAACCAGTTTGAAGCTCATCTGCATCTCACCATTGGAGGCTATGCTGTAGGTTCCCATAACCCAGGCCAACTGGCTCCATGCTGGAACATCCACAAAAGAATAGCTGTTTTTAACAACCACGGCTTTTGTTACGCTGCCAAGAAGCTTCATCAGACTGCCCTGATCGCGCATGACAATGCCGCCTACAATGCCTCCAACCCAGATAGATGTACGCCCTGCAAAATTGCCTGCATTCCGAACAGCTTCCGGTTTATCGGGGCTGACAATGGAGCCTCCTACATAACAGGCATCCACACTGCCGCGGCAAACACCGGCCAAACCGCCCACACGCAGGTTGCAATAGCCAATGCAGTAGCCGATATCCAGCGTAATATCCGTAACTGCTGTACAATTCCGGATGTCCATATTGGTTGCACCGACCATACCGCCAACGCAGCCGCCGCCCCAGCCTGGGCCATAGGGATTGGAAGCATAGTTTGCATAAGTCTGTTCGCCATACTTATAGTCCCGAGACCGCTTGTCGATGATTTTATAGCCGGATACCGTACAGTTTTCAAATACGCTACTGTCATCATCCCGGCTTCCCGCCAGGCCCACCAGGCCGCCCACGCAGTACCAGTTTTCACCGGTAGGCAAATTGGTTACGGTGTTTCCTCTCGTGGAATACATGATAATGTTTCTCAGCTTTGCACCACTGGTCAAGCCGAAAAGGCCAATCATCTGGGCAGTGCTCTGAATTTCCACATTCTTAATGGTATAAGCCTGTCCATTATAAGAGGAAGTAAACACAGCCGCATAAGGACTCGACTCAGCGGACGAGAATGCGGCACCAGTTTCGCCGTCCTTCATATCATACATACTACCGATGGGGGTAAACAGTCCGCCGCCCTGGGCCGTGTAAACAGCCCCTTTTTCCAGATAGGAGTCCAAATCATGGGACTGAACCCAGTATAGATTCTTAACCGTAACAGAAGTATCCGTATACGCAAAAGCAGACAGATAGGGGAATCTGTTCCAATTGGGATCGCCGGACTTCACCGTTCTGGACAGCGCATAGGTATTCGTCTTCGTGCCATAGTTCCAGTTGATGTTTTGCAGCTGGGCAATGGAGCGGACCTCGTAGCGCACGTTCGCGGCGTTGGAGCTGCCGGGCTCCGAATGGGGAATTATCCTGGTGCCCACTTTGTTCAGGCTCATGGCGTTGGCGAAGAAAGGAGTCAGGCTGAATTCATAGTCCGTGCTGTTATAGTGCAGCGTCCAGGTCCCGTTCGTAGCTGCGGACTGGAGATACATCTTCCCATCCTTACTGCTCCCCGTCTGGAAGGCCTTGAAGACGTACTGGGGCATCTGGGCGTGGAGGTTTTCGGCTGCGGTGTCGTTGACGGCGCCATCGGGGATATTCCAATAGTCTTCACTGTAAATGAAGCGGACATCGGAGATATCCGGGTTCACAATGCCGTCGCCCTTCAGGAAATAGCCGTAGCCATAGGCGGTGATGATGCCGCCGTCGTCGTGGGCGGTGCAGAGGGTGTTGTCCCGGAGGACGCTGGTTCCGTCGTAGCCCACATAGCTCAGGTGGTAGCCGGGGTTGGAACCGCCCTCCTCCAGCTCCCAATAGAAGACGCCGACGGAGCCCAGGTTCTTCTCGTGGTTGGGCCAGTTGCCCAGGTGCACGGGGGTCCCGGAGGAATCCCGGACGGCCGAGCTGTAGCTGAAGGTCTGGGTCTCGGTCTGGGGGTGCAGCAGGGTATGGGCCTGGTCCACAGCGCCAAAGTCCGTAATGGCCATGGCCTGAAGCTGCTCGGCGGTGATGGCCTCACCCTCGGCATCCGTATGGCCGCTGTTGGAAATATTGAAGCTGTAGAGCTTGTTGGCATAGCTGTAGGTACCGCCGTCCAGGTAATAGCCCCGGTTCACGGTGCCGCCCTGGGGGGCGAAGCCGTAAACGGCGGTATCGCCGGAGACGGTGAAGGCCACGCCGCAATAGCAGTCCGTAACGCTGCCCCGGTTGTTGGCAACCAGACCGGCCACGTTTGCCGTGGCCCGCTTGCTCTCCACAACGGTCACGGTGCCGAAGGCATAGCTCTGGGCAACCGCGCCGGTGGGGGTATTGAAGCCGACCAGGCCGCCCACATAGCCGGTGGAGCTGTTGAAGCGCAGGGTCACCGTGGGGGTATCGGCGCTGGAGGCCTGGACGATACCGGCATTCACGCCAACCAGGCCGCCCACATACATGGTGCTTCGGCTGTAGCCGGTGACCTGGAAGCTGTAGCCTGCGGCGGCGCAGTTGTAAACAACGCCCTCGTTATAGCCTGCCACAGCGCCCTGGCGCAGAACATCCAGGCTGCTGCTGATGGTGGTGCCGTTGACATCCCGCACGCCGCTGGACGCATACTCGATGCAGCCATAGGTATTGCCGGTGCTGCCCACCAGGAGCAGGTTCTCCACATCGCCCTCGGAGCCCACATAGCCAAAGAAGCCGGTATACAGGCTCTTGGACAGGATATCCGCATTGCGCACCTGGAGGCTCTGGCCGTTGAAGGCCGCATTGAAGGGGTGTGCGTCGCTGCCGATGGGTGCAAAAGCGGTGGGCTGCTTCTTACCGTCATAGTAGGTGCCCCACTTATAATTGGCATCAAAGTCAACGGTCCGCTCCTGCAGGAAGGTATAGGTCTTGTCGGCGGTATTGGTCAGCAGGTCCGGCAGGTCGTGGCGGCCCGCGTTGACCGTATTATTCTCCGCCGAATAGTAGTCGCTGAGGCTGTACAGATGCCGGGCATCCCGGATGGAGACGGTGCCGGGGTTGGCAGGCATCTGCTCGCTGCGGATGACCGTCTTTGCGAAATAGGGATTGAACCAGTAGGTTCTGAAGCTCGTATCCACGCCGTAATCATTGGCGGGCCGATAGTTGATCTCCGCTTTAGAATAGAAGCTGTCTGCCTCTCTGCGGATACTGTCCTGCACCAGCTTGCCATACGTATCATCATTTCTGGTGGACATGGGCAGCAGGTAATATATGCCCCCGCTTTCCGACGTTATGGTTTTCAGCTTGTCCTCGTATTCCCATGAGGAAAAAGTCAGCGTCCGCTCCGTATCGTTCTTATCGGTATACCGGAGCTGGAACTGCCATGTTCCCGTGGGTTTCTCCGCCAGCAGCAGGCCGTAGCCATCGCCTACAATGGGCTTATCGGTGCTGAGCTTCAGGCCGGAGCCGTAGACGCCGTAGGTGCCGTTGGCATACTCTTCGAAATAGACGAAGTTCCAGCCCTCGGCATTCTCCTCCCAGTCGCCATAGTGGGGAATGTTCTTGAGCATGGGATAGGGATAGGTGGTCAGGCCCTGGTCCAGCAGATTGTAGGGGGTCGTATCGCCGCCCACCTGGAACCGGAATGCACTGGAAAGGGAATTCGCGAATTCGGCAGAGGACAGCTCCTTGGAGGTGACGCTGCCGGTGCCGGGGATATCATAGAGAACTGCGGGGCTGCTCTCCCCCAGGGCATTCCTGGTGGTGGTATACACCCTGTTCACACTGCCATTTCCGGCGGTGGTATAGATGGAGCCACCGCCGGGGACGGTATAGCTGACGGCGGTGTAGCCATAGTGAAAGGAGCCCTCTTTCAGCGCTCCGGGCAGGATGCCCGCAGCCTGGGCGGTGGCCACCTGATAACCCGCGGTATAGAAGCCCGTGGCATAGATGCGGCCAACGGGGGCAGCGCCAACCAGGCCGCCGGTGCGGCGGGAATTCAGGTAGCAGTCCGTATAGGCGGTTTTCACATTCAGGGTGCCCCGGACCAGGCCAACCAGGCCGCCTGCGGCATTGGCGGCCGCAACCGTGGTTGCGGAGGCGCTGGAGATGACCTCCAAATCCGTGCCGGTATCCACCAGGCCGACCATGCCGCCGGCATAGGTGCCGTTGATGTAGCCCGGGACCTCCTTGGCGGTCTTATACTTGGTGACGGACAGGTCCGACAGGTAGACCCGGACGTTTTTCAGCTTCGTATTGCCGTCCATCCAGCCGATCAGCGCACCGGCATAGCCGGTGCCGGAGGCCACACGGGTATTGGACATGACCAGGTCCTTAACCTCGCCATTGTACTTGGCGAACAGGCCGCCATAGTCCGTGGTGCGGATATACATATCCTTGATGCTGAAAACGCCGCTTTCCGTGCTGTTGTCCCTGCCGCTGAAGCTGTGCAGATATTCGTTGGTAATGGGCTTGAAGCTATAGTAGCCCCCCGCGGGGTCCTTATAGGACAGGTCGTTCAGCAGAATGGCCGAGGTGACCTTGGGGTCTACGTTAGAAGTGGCGGTGTCCAGATTTTGCAGGTGCCGCCGGAAGGCGATCCGGGCGACGGTCTCGCTGCCGCCCTTTTCGTAGGCAAAGAGGCTGTTGGTATAGACGGTGTAATTCGCCTTGTCCACCCGGGAGTCATCCGCGGTGACGCTGAGGGTCACCGCAATGTTGTTGCCGGGGACCAGGTCCGGGAACTGCTGGGAAAACTTCTTGCCCGCGTCCTCCAGGCTGTCCAGGATCATGTCCGCCGTATACAGGCCGTTGCCTGCGGCGGTGGTGCTCAGCGTCCTGGTGACCTTCTTGGTGGGGTCCTTCTGGTCTGCAATGGTCACCTGGAAGGTCAGGCGGGGGGTGAAGCCGTTGCCCAGGTCCGGGCTCACGCAGCTGAACTTCGCCGTCAGCTTCTCGTTGTTCACGATCTCAATGGTGGGGTGCAGCAGATAGGTGCCGTTGATGCGGGTCAGGTCGCCGCCGTAATAGCCGATGCGGGCCCCGTCGGAGAGACGGTTGCTGCGGATGCGCATATTGTCCCGGTAGTCCTCGCTGCCGTAAAAGCTGTCGGTCAGGTAGCTGCTGCCGGTCCTCTCCTCCGAATAGAACACGGCGTACACCAGGCCCGTGTCAGCATTGTACTCAATGATCCACTGGCTGCCCCACAGGTCCCGGTCCACGGCGGTCTCCGTCAGCAGCAGTCTGGCTGCGCTGCTCTGGGTGGTCTTGTCCAGGGCCTTTACATAATAGAAGGTAGGCTCCTCCTGCTCGGCATCCTCCTGGATGTCGCAGGGGGGAATGGACAGCTTGGCAACGCCCCGGTCCGCATCCAGGGCGAAGGAATCACCGTAGCCCGCGGCCCGCAGCTCTGCCATGCGGTTCTGGGCCGCGGCATAGATGATCTCCGCCTTGGCATCCAGCTCCTTCTGCCGCAGATTCCTGCGCAGCGCCACAAAGCTCACCGTGGCCAGACTCATCAGGATCACCAGAATGGCCACGGTCACCAGGATCTCCGTCAGGGTAAAGCCCTTGTTTTTTCTGTTCTTCGGCAAGCAATCATATACCTGCTTCATGTTCCAATCCTCCATGGGGGAAATGCTTTACTGGACGACCCGCTCGTAATAGGTGATGACCAGGGAGACGGTGATATAGTAGTCGCTGTCATCGTCCTCATCCCAGTGGATGATCTCGTTGGTGTAGTCCAGGTTTCCGTTGTTGATCTGCATGGACAGGTCCGAGATGCAGTTCACATTGTCGCTGTCGTGGAGCTCGTTGATAATGGCCCGGGCCTGGGCATAGGTGGGGGCCTGGAAGGTCAGGCTCACGGGGCGGCGGACCAGGTACTCCACATCCATGGTGCTCACGCCGCTGAAATTCAGGCTGTAGTCCAGGGACTTGTCCAGAATCCGGTGGAGCTCCACCAGCAGATTGCCGGAATTGTCATAGACAGGGATGGGGGTGGGGTCGCCGCTGGCGAAGAGCTCCTCCAGCTCCGTCTCCATCTGCTTCTTCTTTTGCAGCAGGGCGGTATTGACCAGGATCTCGTCCTGCTCCGACGCCGTCATGTTCCGGTAGTTTTCAATGCTTGTATTGATGGGCTCCAGCAGGAGCTTGAAATAGCCGATGCCGATGATCAGCACTGCCAGGATCACCAGCAGGACCTTTTCCCGGGTTGTAAATGCACGATTCATTTTGCTTCCTCCTGTTCCGGCTGCAGGGCAATGGTGATGGTGAAGTCCAGGAGGGCGTTGGGGTCGTCCTTTTCCTCGGTAGAGGCCATGTTCAGGGATGCGGAGGCGACGATTTTCTCGGTTTGCAGCCGCTCAAACATGGCGGAGATCTGGCTCAGGTTCATGCCGGACATGGACACCACCATGACGCTGTCCCGCAGGGACAGTGTATTGATGCGCCCATAGGGCAGCAGCCGCGCCTCCACCAGGTCCAGCACGTCTGCCCGGTCCACCCGGGCCAGGCCGTTGGTATCCCCGGAGAGCATCCAGCTGCGGGAATAGGTGCGGTAGCGCTCCTCCACATTGGGATAGTCCGCAACCGCCTGCTGCATGGCCACATACTGCACATGCACCGCATTGTAGGCCCCTTCCGCCTGGGAGAGCCTGTCCAGCTGGTCGATGACCGCGAATTTGGCCACGGCGGCGGACAGCCCGGCGATCAGCACAATGCCGACGCCCAGGGTGATCATATCCTTCTTCCGGGATTCCCGCTTGGCCAGGTTAATTCTTGTTTTGGTGGGCAGCTTCATGGCATTGGAAGCCTTGTTCGTTTTAACTGCTGTGCTCATAGCAAGTGCCTCCTTGAATTCTTACAGGCCGCAGCCCACAGCCCGGGCAAAGAGCCAAGGCGTTTCCACATCGCCGGGGATGAGCGTGCCGATGTCCTTCAGCTCCAGGTCCGTCACCCGGGAGACGGTCTCCCGCAGGGGGGCGATGGCCGCGCCGCCGCCGCAGAGATAGACGGAGCGCAGGGACTGCTCCCGGTTGTTGTAATTATAGAAGTTCACGGCCTTCATGATCTCCACGGCCATGCGGTTGAAGAGCTCCAGGGTGCTGTCCTGGGTCAGGGCGCTTTCGTAGTCCGTCAGCAGGTGGGTGTGGGCCATATGGGGGTCAACACCCCGCTCGGAGGCAAGCTGCTGCTCCAAATCCCAGAGGCCCAAGTCCACCGCCCGGTGGGTGCGGAAGTGGCCGTCCCGGTAGATGAACATCCGGATACCTTTGTGGCCGATGTCCACAATGCACAGGTCCTCGTCCCCGGGAGCATTCTTTGCGTGGAGGGCCGCCAGGTTGCCGAAGGCCGCCTCCTCGGGCAGGGCCAGCTTCAGCTTGTAGCCCGCCCGGTAGAACATGGCCCGGTAATCCTCGACGGTCTTTTTCAAAGTAGCGCAGGCAAAAAGCCGCAGGCCGGTCGTCTCGCCGGACTCGTCCTTCTCCGTGCCCTGGACCGCATAGTCAAAGTAATAGCGGCTCTTCTCCTGGTTCAGGTAGTCCTTGAACTCGAAGGGCAGGTTGTAGTTCAGCTGGGCGTCGGTCATAGGCGGCACGGTAATGTTCCGGCAGAACACCAGGCTGTCCGGCAGGATCACCGCCGCGTCCTTCTTGATGGGCCCGGAAGCGCGCAGCTTCTCTTTCAGAAAATCCGCCAGCGCGTCCATAGACAGCACCGTCCCTCCGGACACCACATTGTCCGGCAGCTCCAGCGCCACCGCCTTCTTCACGCTCCCCCCGGAAAGGGTAACAACCTTCACCTGGGATTCACCGATATCAAATGATGTTATGTTGTTGGGCATGGTAAATACCTCCTGAATACTCCTCTCTAACCTTCCCCTACGGGGAAGGGGGACCGCCGCAGCGGCGGTGCGTCGCGCAGCGAATCTAATCTGCTATAGCTGCCTGTGGCAGCTATACCATATTTTATGGATGAGGGGCCTTGCGTAAGTGAGCGGTTCGTGAGACGCGCGTCTTTTCCTTACTGCTCTCGCCCGTAACGCCCCTCCTCAGTCTCGCTACCGCGAGCCAGCTCCCCCGGAGGGGAAGCTTTTTAACCTTCCCCCACGGGGAAGGGGGACCGCCGCAGCGGTGGATGAGGGGCCTTGCGCGAGTGAGCTGTGGAAAAAGCGTTTCAATCCACGCCCCTGCGGCTGCCACTCTCGCTCATTTTGCCCCTCCTCAGTCTCGCTATCGCGAGCCAGCTCCCCCGGAGGGGAAGCTTTTTGGGTTTTTCATTTCACTACTCGCACCTCATATCCAGCCCTCATGCTAAGGTTCTTCAATATGTCCAGGCAAACCCCTCGGAAGTTTTCTGCCATATCTCGGTTACTGTATCTCAAAACCATCAGCCCCAGCTCTCGCAGATAGGCATCTCGCTGCCTGTCATACGCTTCTCCGGCATCTTCAAAATGCTGAGAACCATCCAACTCAATCACTGTTTGGGCTGAATGACAATAAAAGTCAGCAATGTAATAGCCAATGACCTTTTGTCGGTTTACGCATACATTCAACCGGCGCAGAAACTGAAACCATAGCTTTCTTTCCTGCGGCGTCATTTCTTTTCGGAGAGATTGTGCATTTGCACGGAGTTCCGGCGAACGCGGAAGCTGCATATGTAATCTCTCCTTTCTTTAACATTCCCCTGCGGGGAAGGGGAACCGCCGCAGCGGCGGTGCGTCGCGCAGCGAACCGAATCTGCTATAGCTGCCTGTGGCAGCTATACCATATTTTATGGATGAGGGGCCTTGGACGATAGAGCGGTTGGTATTTCCTACCGCTCCCGCTCATTACGCCCCTCATCAGTCTCGGCTGCGCCGAGCCAGCTTCCCCGGAGGGGAAGCTTTTTACAGGAGGGAGAGGTACGCCTCCAGCAGGGGTTGACCGGCCAGGAGGGTTACGATGGCGGCGGCGGTGATGGCGGGGCCCCAGGGGAAGAGGGTCTGGGAATCCTTTTTGCGGTTGGCGATGAGGCCGAAGAGGATGCCCAGGATGCAGGCGAGGAACAGGCAGAGGATGTTCAGCTGCCAGCCCAGATACAGCCCGGTGACGAAGAGGAGCTTGATGTCTCCCCCGCCCATGGCCTCTACCTTGCGGAGCTTCTCATAGACCAGGACGACGAGCAGCAGGGCACCTGCCACGCAGGCTCCGCCAAGAATACTGTTAATCCATGCAGAGTTCGGTTCCTGCCCTAATAGCAGGAAGACCGGACGCAGAATTATCCCCGCAAGGATAAACCGGTCCGGAATCATATACCCCTCCAAATCCGCGAATGCGCAGCCCAGGAGCAGGCTGGCAAAGAGAATATATTCGAGGGTTTGGAGCGAAATATCATATTTCAGGAGAATCGCCGCATAGACGGCGGCAGTGGAAAGTTCCGCAACGAGATGACGAACCCCCAGCCTCTTGCCGCAATAGCGGCACTTGCCATGGGAGGCCAGGTAGCTCACCACGGGGACCAGGTTCCGGAAGGCGAGCGCATGGCCGCAGGCATCGCAATGGGAGCGGCCCTTCGCAACGGACTCGCCGTGGACAATGCGCCAGGCCCAGCAGTTCAGGAAGGAGCCCATGCAGGCGCCCAGAATCACCGCCAGGACCACACAGTATACGGTTATCACAGGGGCAGCATAGAGCATATGCAAAGACTTCCTCTCTTTTTGTTTGTGTGCATTCGGTCAGCTGCCGGCGCCGGCAGCGCCGCCGGCCTTCGTAATAAGGAGGCCGCCATTCAGCGAATACCGGACGCGGACACCGCATTTCCGAATTTTGGGGATACGGGGCGGGTTCCCCTGGCCCCCTTCCAGGTGGGCACTGCCAACCCAACAGTGTCCGCCTGGAAACGGGTTGAATCAGGGGGTGTGCTCCCCGTCAACTGTATACCGGAGACAGGGAGCGGGAGTAAACAATTTAGTTCTTCTCAGTAATGGTGCACTTACCAGTCTCTTCAGAGTAGGTAACAGTCCAGCCCTTCAGAGACTGAGCAGCAATGGGGTTGGTTGCATCATTCAGCTTAATGCCAGCAATCTCAGTAATAGAGGTATTCTGCCAGCCCTTCTGCTTCTGAACAACGCCAACATCCTTGGACCAGACAGCCTTACCGTCACTAACAGTCTTCTTAACGCCATTCGTAACCTCTTTATCGGCAGCGTCAGCACGATCAGTATCGGTCAGAGCAGTAGCCATAACCTCAGCGTAAGCGGAACGGATGTTAGCAGCGTCGGTAGCCTCGCGGGACTTCTCCAGCTGGTTGGTGAACACGGGGATTGCAATGGCGACCAGGACGGCAATGATGGCGACAACGATCAGCATCTCCATCAGAGTGAAGCCCTTGTTATTATTCTTCTTCATGATAAATCAGTTCTCCTTTCTTCCTTTGCGGAAGATATTTCTATATGTAGACCGCCAGTTGGGTTGAAACCCGGCGGTGAACACCGTACTTATTTCCCAACCTTCCCCTCCGGGGAAGGGGGACCGCCGCAGCGGCGGTGCGTCGCGCAGCGAATCGAATCTGCTATAGCTGCCTGTGGCAGCTATAGCAGATTTTATGGATGAGGGGTCTTGGACGATAGAGCGGTTTGTTTTTTCTTACCGCTCTCGCACGCTACGCCCCTCCTCAGTCTCGCTGTCGCGAGCCAGCTCCCCCGGAGGGGAAGCTTTTTGCGGGGAGAGCTTTTTTAGCCGATGCTGCCGTACAGGCTGAACATGGGCAGATACACGCCCAGAAGCAATATGACGGTGACCACGGCCAGGGCGATGGTGATGGCAGGCTCCATAACCGCCAGGAGCCGGTCCGTTGCGAGACTCACCTCATTGGTAAAGTAATCGGAGACCACGGTGAGGGTCTGCTCCATATTGCCGGACTGCTCGCCGACGCCGGTCATCTCCGTTAAAAGCTTGGGGAAATAGGGGCTCTCCTGCATGGCCTCGCTGAGGCCCTTGCCCTGCTCCACCCGCTGGCGGGCGGTGCGGATGGCCTCGGCCACCTGGCCGTTGGTGACCACACCGGCGGTGACCTCCAGGGCCTTGACAATGGGCAGGCCCGCAGAGATCATGGTCGCCATGGTGGAGGCGAACTGGGAAGCCGCGTTCATGGAATGGATCTTTTTCAGGGGGGACTTGGTGAGTTTCCGCCGGTCCAGCATGGCCCGGCCCCGGGGGTCCCGCTTGACCAAGACGCAGGCGGCGGCAATTGCCATGGCGATCAGGGCCATGGCCCACCATTTTTCAATCATAAAGTCCGAGACGGCGATCATGCCCTTGGTAATGCTGGGCAGGTCCGTGCCCAGGTCCCGGAAGGCAGTGGTAAAGGCGGGGACGGCCTTCACCATGACGATGATGAAGACGATGATGGCAACCACAATGACCATAATGGGATAGGTCAGGGCGCTGGCAACCTTTGCCTTGGTCTTGGCGGATTTGTCAAAATAGGTATAGAGCCTGCTGAAGCACAGCTCCAGGGTGCCGGATTCCTCACCGGCCCGGATGGTCTCAATAAAGGTGACCGGCAGGGTCGGGCAGTGGTTTTCAAAGCTGGTGGCCAGAGAATAGCCTCCGGACACATCCTCGGCAACCTGATAGAGAATGTCCCGCAGCTGCTTGTCGGCTGCCTGCTCGGCAACCATCTCCACGCAGCGGACAATGGGCAGGCCGGAGGTGAGGATGATGGAGAACTGGGAGCAGATCATGGCCAGATCCTTATCCTTGATCTTCACCTTGCCCAGATTCCGGTTCAGGCCCTTGGCTTCCTTGACCTCCTGAATGGAGGTGATGACGGAGCAGTTGCTCCGCAGCTGGGTCACGGCCTCGTATTCATTATAGGCCTTGACGACGCCGGAGACCTTCTGGCCGTCCGGGGACAGGCCCTTGTATTTGAATGTGGTCATTTCTGGAATTCACCTCAATAGCGGCGCATGGACTGGACGGTTTCCGGGTCCCGGGCATAGCGAATGGCTTCGGCCTGGGTGATGGTCCCCTCCCGGACCATCTTTTGCAGGGCGGCATCCATGAGGATGGAGCCGTTCTGGCTGTTCATGGTAATAAAGCTGTCCATCTGGGGGGTCTTGCCCTCCCGGATCAGATTTTTCAGGGCGGCATTGACCACCATGATCTCACAGGCGGCGGCCCGGCCGTGCCCGCCCTTCCGGGGCAGAAGCTGCTGGGACACCACGGCCCGCAGGGTGGTGGACAGCTGCAATCTTATCTGCCGCTGCTGGCCCTCGGGGAACACATTGACCATACGGTCGATGGAGTCGGCGGCGGAATTGGTGTGCAGGGTGGCAAAGACCAGGTGGCCGGTCTCGGCGGCGGTGAGGGCCGTCTCGATGGTGTTCAGGTCCCGCATCTCACCGATGAGGATCACATCCGGGTCTTCCCGAAGGATGGAGCGCAGGCCGTCGGCATAGCTATGGGTATCGGAGCCGATCTGGCGCTGGTTGATGATGCATTTATCCGGGTGGTACACATATTCGATGGGGTCTTCCAGGGTAATGATGTGGGCGCACCTTGTATGGTTGATGCGGTCCAGGATGGCGGCCAGAGTTGTGGATTTGCCGGAACCGGTCTCGCCGGTGACCAGCACAATGCCGGACCGATAGTCCGGAAAGGAGGCCACCACCGGGGGCAGATTCAGCTCCTCCAGCTCCGGAATCCGCTCTGCCAGCAGACGAATGGCGGCGGAGAGACTGCCCTGCTGCCGGAACAGATTGATTCTGGTCCGGGCTCCGCAGGGGAAGCTCTGGGCCAGATCTAATTCGCCCATTTCTTCAATTTCCGAAAACCGGGGGCCCGCCATGGCGCGGCCGTAGTTCTCGCAGTCTTCAAAGGTCAGGAGCTCCTCCGTCAGGTTCCGGATGCTCCCGTCCACCCGGCAGCGCACCGGCAGCCCGGAGACAATATGCACATCCGAAGCATTCAGCTCCTTGGCCATGGCGATGAGGGTGTTTAAATCGGTCATTGTTCGTTCTCCAAATTACTCTGCGGCGGAGTTGATTGCCTTGGCGGCCTCGGCCACGGTAGTAACGCCCTCCAGAACCAGGCGGCGGCAATTGTCCTTCATGGTGACGAAGCCGTTTTCCAGGGCGGTCTTGGTCAGCTCCTCGCTGGAGGCATTGTTCGCAACCTCCCGGCGCAGAGCGGCATCCAGGGTCAGAATTTCAAACACGCCCCGGCGGCCACGGTAGCCCGTGCGGCCGCACTCCTGGCAGCCCTCGCCCTTATAGAAGGTCACGTCCTCATTTTCGGCAATGCCCACCATGCGCTTCTCCTCTTCCGTGGGGGTATAGGCCTTGCGGCACTGGGGGCAGATTTTCCGGACCAGGCGCTGGGACACCACGCCCCGCAGGGCGCTGGAAATCATATAGGGCTCCACGCCGATATCCACCAAGCGGCTGATGGTGGAGACGGCGTCGTTGGTATGCAGGGTAGAAATGACCAGGTGGCCCGTAATAGCGGCCCGAACGGCAATGGAGGCCGTCTCGCCGTCCCGAATCTCACCAACGGAGATGACATCCGGGTCCTGCCGCAGAATGGAGCGCAGACCGGCGGCAAAGGTCATGCCGGTTTTCTCATTGATCTGGCACTGGTTGGCGCCGGGGATATTGTATTCCACAGGGTCTTCCAGAGTCATGATGTTGGTCTGCTCGTTGCACAGCTCCTGAATCATGGCGCACATGGTGGTGGATTTACCGGAACCGGTGGGGCCCACGATCAGGATGACGCCGGAGCTGTTTTTCAGCAGGCGGTCATATTTCTTCTCGTCCTCTCCTTCCAGACCGATGGTCTTCCGGTTGATATGGCCGGAGGACTTGTCCAGCAGACGCAGAACGATCTTCTCGCCGTAAATGGTGGGGATGGAGGAAATACGCAGGTCGATTTCCTTATCCTTGGCGGTGACCATGGCCCGGCCGTCCTGGGGGATCTTCCGCTCGGCAATGTTCATGCCGCCCATAATTTTCAATCGGGCGATGACCGTTGCCTGCAAATTGGCGGGGACGGTAAAGATCCGGCGCAGCACGCCGTCGATGCGCATCCGCACCACCATCTCCCCCTCCTGGGGCTCCAGATGGATATCGGAAGCGCGCTCGGTAATGGCCCGCTCGATGACGGAATTGACAAAGCGGATGGTGGGGGCTTCGGCAGCGCCGTTGTCCACGGCCTTGGACATCTGCACGGGAACGATATCCGCCTGATTAGAACCGGCCTCCCGCTTCATCTCCTCAATGGCCCGGGCAGTGCCCTCGTTGCCATAGAGGGTGGCAATTGCCTGCTCCACGGCCCGGCGGGTGGCGATCATGGGCACCACCTGCTTGTGAGAGGCGGACTTGATCTCCTCCTGGGCTTCGAAGTTCAGGGGGTCGCTCATGGCCACATACAGCTCGTCCTTCTGGAGCTTCACGGGGACGACGCAATATTTCTTTGCAATGGACCGGGGCACGAACCGGGCCAGCTCCAGGGGGATGGACACGGCGGTCAGATCCACAAAGTCCACGCCAAGCTGCATTTGCAGCGCCTCAATGAGCTGCTGCTCTGTAATGATGCCGTTATTGATGAGCACGTCGCCCAAGCGCTCTCTGGTCTTCTTCTGAATGGCCAGGGCATCGTTCAGCTGCTCCGGACGGATGACGCCTGCCGAGATCAGCAGGTCACCCAATCGCATATATGCCACAGGTAAAGCCCCTTTCTTTACGGTTGTAGAAACTCTGAACAAACCGTCGGCGGCTGCTGCCGATTTCTTCAGAGCCTCTACGGTTTCTGCCACCACGCAGTTTTGCAATTTGGAATCATACTTTTTGTATATTCCTTCCGCGTCCATTGTCATAGTGTTTTCATAGGTCATTCTAGCACAGACTTCCAAATTTTTCAAGGATTTTTTGCCGAATCTGCAATAAAAATGGCGAAATCCGCCTATAACTTTTTTTGTATAATTTTATAAGGAAAACCGGCGATCTGGGCAAGATCGCCGGTTTCGGTCACGCAATATCAGCCTTCGAAGTCACCCTCGTCGGCAATGGGCTCGTTGGATTCTGCAGCGGGCTCGTGGACCTCGGGGGCCTCTGCGGGCTCCTCAGCCTTGGGCTCTTCGGCAGCAGGAGCTTCCTCTGCGGGGGCCTCGGGGGCAGCGGGAGCTTCCTCTGCGGGCTCCTCCATTCCCTCGTCCCAGGGGCAGCAGCCGATCACGCGCTTGGCCCAGGCCACGATCTTATCCCCATAGGCCGCAACCAGATAAACCGCACCGGCCACAGCAGCCAGAGCAGTCAGAATCTTCACAAGAGTATTCAGGGTTTTCATTACAAATTCCTCCGTTTCGTAAATCACGCCGCCTAAAGCAAAGACGGACAGGGTCGAATTTCGCTGGATATAGTATAGCCAATCTGCCGCAAAAAAGCAAGAGAGATTTCCGAAAAGAGGGGGATGGGATTGTTAAATATTTGTTATGGTGAAAAAACACCCTGAGGGTTCTGTCTAAATCCCTGTTAAAAATTTCGGCTGGGCCCCTCCGGGGGATTCTTTCTTGTCCCGCCAAGAAAGAATGAAAGAATGCGGCTTAAGGGAGGCGCTGTCGGCAAAGCCGCCCTCCCTTAAGAATCCTTTCCGGCCTCAAAACCAACTTAGTCTGTGCTAGGGCACTTCCGGCGCGGAAAATGCGCCTATCTGGGCGCTATGAAACTGCGTGATCTGGCGTACCCATTGGGTTGGCCTTCTCAAGGGCGCGTTTCGTGAGAACTCTGAAAATCTGTAGCAGGCGATTGCCACCGGCAATCGTTCCAAAAGCCGAAGTGGTCCTCTATTCCGCGCCAGTGCGCACACTGGCATGGAATATGCTGGATGCGGGGATGCTTCCGTAGAAAGCGCCGAAACCCTGCTTCTCTATACCAAGTGCGGGCCGGAAGAATTCTTAAGGAGGACGGATTGGTTTGCGGGAGCAAACCTTTCAGTGCCTCCTTAAGCCGCATTCTTTCCCCCTTTCTTGGCGGGACAAGAAAGGGGCCCCCGGAGGGACACCCAGCCCAAATCTTTGACAGGGCTTTCGATAAGCCAAACTTAGCTCTTTTTTACCGCCGCAGGCCCTTAGGATAGTGATTTTTCAGCTGCCTTCCGTCTCCTTTTCCCCAGCCGATGCTGTAGCCGTCCACCGTCACCAGGCACCAGCCCTTTTCGGTGCAGGGCAGCACCTCGCCGTGAAGATATAGCCCGATCTCCGGGCCTTCCGACGGCAGGTCCATCGTCCGTTCCAGGGGCTTTGCCCACAGGGCCAGAGCGTGGGCAGGCTCCAGGCGGTCCCTTTTCAGCTCCCCCAGTTCCAGGCCCGGCCGCAGCACCCGCAGTCCCTTCAGCTCCGGGCAGCCCTGGGGGGCCAGATACAGCCGGTCTCCAAAGCCAAGGAAAATTCCTTCCGGCAGGTTCACGCCGGTCTCCTTTGCAAAGCTCTGCCAGGGTTTTGGCTTGGCAGTCCCCTTTTCCTCCGGAATGTCCCCCTCTTCCCCGTCCAGCTTACGCAGCACGGCGCCAAAATGTCCCTCGCCCAGCAGCTTGTGGGGCCACATCCGGTAGGTTCCCTGCTCCCCCGGCGTAAACCAGGGGGCATCCACCCTTTCCGGGGCGAATTCCGGGTGCCGGTCCAGAAACGCCGCTACGGTCTGCTCGTTCTCCTCCGGCGCGAAGGTGCAGGTGGAATAGACCAAGCGTCCGCCGGGCTTTAAAAGACGCGCCGCATTGTCCAGGATCTCCGCCTGGCGGGCGGCGCACATCTCCACGGTCTGCTGGCTCCAGTCCGTCACCGCAGCCTCCTCCTTGCGGAACATTCCCTCGCCGGAGCAGGGGGCGTCCACCAGCACCCGGTCAAAAAAGCCGGGCAGTTTGGCTGCCAGACGCTCCGTCTTCTCGTTGGTCACAATGGCATTGGCCACGCCCATGCGCTCGATGTTCCGGGCGAGGATCTTTGCCCGGGCGGGGCTGTACTCATTGCAGAGCAGGAACCCCTGTCCCAGCATTCTTCCCGCAATCTGGGTGGATTTTCCCCCGGGGGCGGCGCAGAGATCGCAGATCTTCTCCCCTGGCTTGGGGTCAAGCAGGGCCACGGCAGACATGGCGCTGGCCTCCTGCAAATAGTACACCCCCGCCTCATGGTAAGGGTGCAGCCCCGGCCGGGAAGCCGGGTCGTAGTAGTATCCCATGGGCTCCCAGGGCACCTGCTCACCCACGAAGGGCAGCTGATGGGTCTCCCCTTTCAGCGGATTGAACCGCAGCGCCACCGCCCGGGGCCGCTCCAGGCTCTTCAAAAATTCCGGGTACTCCGCCCCCAGCTGGTTCTCCATTCGTTTCAAAAAGGCTTCCGGAAGCATAGGCGTTCTCCTTTGGATAGTTTTTCCCTATCATAGCACAAAGGGCTGCATTTTTCCAGAGAGAGAAGAGAAATGCGGCACCGGCAAAAAAGGCATTGATTTTTTCTCCCCCATCTGCTATAATAGCGGCAATGCAGGGTTAGTTCATCGGTAGAATGGTCGCTTCCCAAGCCACAGAGGCGGGTTCGATTCCCGTACCCTGCTCCAAAACAAAACAGCATCCCATCGGGATGCTGTTTTGTTTTGGAAAAAAAGGAAGGGAATCGAACCCATCCAATGCAAGTGCCCGGTGGGCACTTGCCGTTCGGCAGCTGAATGCCGAACGCTCCCTACGATTTGCCCCCAAGGGTAAATCGGCCGCCGGTATCCGCTCCCCCGGCCGCTTGGGCATGGCACACACAAAGGCCCCCAGCATGGCGCAGTTGACGGCATTCGTTTTGAACCGATTCATCTTTTTTCCTCCCGTGCTTCCTGTTTTGGGCGATCAAAAAAGCAGGGCGCAGCTTTGTGGTTTTTGTCAATTGCGCAATTGCGCTGCGGCGCGTATACTAATCGTATCCAAATTGAACACAAAGTGAGGTCCTTCCTATGAAAATCGGTTTTATCGGCCTTGGCATCATGGGCAAGCCCATGGCAAAGAATCTGCTGAAGGCGGGCTACGAGGTGTGGGTCCATAACCGCAGCCGGGCTGCCATGGACGAGCTGGCGGCCTGCGGGGCCCATCCGGGCTCCCGGCAGGAATTGGGGCAGAACTGTGATGTGATCATCACCATGCTGCCCAACGGCCCCCAGGTGCAGGAGGTCATGCTGGGAGCGGATGCGGTGGCTTCCTATATGCACGCCGGGCAGATTTTTGTGGACTGCAGCTCCATCAGCCCTGTGGTCAGCAAGGAGATCGCCGCCAAGCTGGCCGAAAAGGACATTGAGATGCTGGATGCCCCTGTCTCCGGCGGAGAGCCCAAGGCCATCGACGGCACCCTGAGCTTCATGGTGGGCGGCAAGCAGGCAGTTTTCGACAGGTGCAGGGACATGCTGCTGACCATGGGCGCTTCCGCCGTTCGCTGCGGCGACGTGGGCGCAGGCAACACCACCAAGCTGGCAAACCAGATTATCGTCGCCTGCAACATTCAGGCCGTAGCCGAGGCCTTCACCCTGGCCCAGAAGGCCGGTGTAGACCCCGAGCTGGTGTTCCGGGCCATCCGGGGCGGACTGGCCGGCTCCACCGTTCTGGATGCCAAGGGGCCCATGATGCTTGCAGGGAACGACAAGCCCGGCTTTAAGATCGACCTGCACATCAAGGACCTGAACAACGCCCTGGACTGTGCCCACGCCGTGGGCGCCCCCGTCCCCATGACCGCAGCCGTACAAGAGATCCTGGAGTGGCTCCACCACCACGACTGCGGCGGCAGCGACCACAGTGCCATTGCAAAATACTATGCGTACCTGACCGGTATCCAACTCGGCAGGTAAAGCGAGGCAGACTGTCCATGCGGATCACGAAGAAAAGCGCCCAGCAGATCGTGGAAGAGATCGGCAAGCTGGTCCGGCAGAATATCAATCTGATGGACGAGACCGGGCACATCATCGCCAGCAACGACCCCGCCCGGATCGGCAAATTCCACGAGGGGGCCTACCGCATCATCTCCCAGCACCTTCCGGAATTTTACATCACGCCGGAGCTGGAAAACGAGCTGCCCGATGTGCGCCGGGGCATCAATCTGCCCATTGTGGTGGATGGGCAGCTCCAGGGAGTCATCGGCATCACCGGCGACTACGACGCCGTCATCGAATACGGCCAGATCGTCAAGAAAATGGCGGAGATCCTCATCCGGGAACGGTCCGAGCTGGACAACCGGCAGCTGGACCTGCGTGTGCGCAGCCGCTTTCTGGAGGACTGGATCCTGGGCTCCGGCCTGAGCAACCCCAGGACACTTTCCGAGCGCGGCTTCGCCCTGGGCATCGATATTCGCAGTCCCAGGCGCTGCATTGTTGCCTCCGCCATGGACCGGGAAAAATACACGGACTCCCTGGACGGCCAGATGATCCTGGAGAAGATCGACAGGGCGCTGAATGCCCGTATCGGCCAGCAGGGCGGCATCCTGCTGCGCAATGCCGCCCGGCAGATCCTGTTGGTGCGCAAGCAGAGCACGGAGAAAATGGTCGCCCTGTGCCGGACCCTCAGCCGGGAGATCCGTCAGGAGCTGGATGTGGAGATGATCTTCGGCATCGACGGCCCGACGGAAGACCTCCACGAGGCCTATTTGCAGGCCAACCGGGCCTGGCACACCACCGCCTACAGCAATACGGATATCCGCTGCTACGAAGCGCTGAACATAGAGCTGTTGATGGACGACGTATCCCGGGACCGGAAGCAGGCCTACCTGAAAAAGGTCTTTCGGAACTGCGGCAACGGCGAAATTGCCGAGCAGATCAGCCTTCTGGAGGCCTTTTTCAGTGCAGAGGGCTCTGTTCAGGCCATTTCCCAGGCGCTTTTCATCCACAAAAATACGGTCCAGTACCGCATCAAGCGCCTGGCAGAGCTGACCGGGCTGGATGTACGCCAACCCAGTCAGGCCCCGGCGCTGTACCTCGCCATGCTCTTCTATCTGGAGCTCAGCCGCAGCGAGGAAGGGCGCACTTTCTGACAGAACTTGTTACCCGTAACAGAAAGCGGTTTCTTTTTGCGTCCCCGGTACCATTGCAATTTTTCCTCCGGTCCTATAATATATTAACAGCAGAGCAGTTGCGAAGGCGCAGAGTCTTGTGCAATCTGCTCAAATATAGAAGGAGGATTCTACTATGACTGGCGTACCCCTTATCATTACATTCGTGCTGGCAATCATTGTTATGATTGTAGCCATCTCCAAGTTCAAGGTCCATCCCTTCCTGTCTATCATGAGTGTCTCTCTGATTCTGGCACTTCTGGCAGGCATTCCTCTGGGCGATATTGCCAATGTCATCGGCGCGGGCTTCTCCGGAACCTTCAGCTCCATCGGCATCGTCATTATCCTGGGCGCTCTGATCGGCACCGTGCTGGAGCAGACCGGTGCTGCCCTGAAGCTGGCCGACATGGTCGTCAAGCTGGTGGGTCAGAAGAATCCCGAGCTGGCCATCGAGCTCATGGGCTGGGTCGTCTCCATCCCCGTGTTCTGTGACAGCGGCTTTGTCATCCTGGATCCCATCCGCCGGGCTATGGTCCGCCGGACCAAGACCTCCAGCGTGGCCATGACCGTGGCCCTGTCCGCCGGTCTGTACATCTCCCATGTGTTCATCCCGCCCACGCCCGGCCCCATCGCCGCCGCCAACACCCTGGGCATCGGTGACAATCTGCTGCTGGTCATGGGTCTCGGCGTTGCAGCTTCCATTCTGCCCCTGATTGCCGGTCTGCTGTTTGCCAAGTACATCGGCAAGAAGGTCCAGAGCGCCGACGAAACCGCCGATTCCGCTGAGAACGTCAAGACCTACGAAGAGCTGGTTGCTTCTTACGGCAAGCTGCCCGGCGGCTTCAATGCACTGGCTCCCATCATCGTCCCCATCATCCTGATGGCTCTGGGTTCCATCGCCTCCATGGCCGGCTGGACCGGCATCGCCTTTGATCTGTTCAACTTCCTGGGCAAGCCCATCATCGCCCTGGGCGTCGGCACCATCTGCGCCGTCATTCAGCTGGCTACTACCAAGAAGCTGGATAAGTTCTACGACATGACCAACGACACCCTGAAGGTCACCGGCCCCATCCTGTTCGTCACCGCCGCCGGCGGCGTGCTGGGCAAGGTCATCGCCACCAGCGACATGGTGAACTTTATCACCGCACACGCCACCGTGCTGGGCACCGTGGGCATCTTCTTCCCCTTCCTGCTGGCTGCCATCCTGAAGTCTGCACAGGGCTCCTCCACCGTGGCCATCACCACCACCGCCGGTATTGTGGCTCCTCTGCTGGGGGCTATTGGCTTCACCTCCCCGGCTGAGATCGCTCTGGTCGTTATGGCCATCGGCGCCGGCGCCATGACCGTTTCCCACGCCAACGACTCCTACTTCTGGGTCGTCACCAACTTCGGTCAGATGACCCCCGAGCAGGGCTATAAGACGCAGACCATGCTGACGCTGGTCCTGGGCCTGTCCTCCATGGTTGGCATCTTCATTCTCTCCCTGATTCTGTGATACAATAAGCTTTCGGGCAGGGCGGCACAGCTGCCCTGCCCTTCCCTAATTTCAACGTGAGGTGATCATGAATGGATACGGCAATGCGTACCCACGCAAATCAAATCATTGCTTCCTCCATCCGGGCTGTGCAGCCGGACGATGCGGTAGCCCGGGCGCTGAAGGGTGCTTCCTTCCCAGGCCGGGTGATCCTGGTTGCGGCAGGCAAAGCTGCCTGGAACATGGCAAAGGCCGCCCGGAACTGCCTGGGCGACCGGATTGAGAAGGGCATCGTCATTACCAAATACGACCATGTGAAGGCCCCCCTGGGGAAGATCGACTGCCGGGAGGCGGGGCATCCCGTCCCCGACGAAAACTCCTTCGCAGCCACCCAGGCCGCCATCGACCTGGTCTCCGGCCTGACCGGGCAGGACACGGTGCTGTTCCTGCTGTCCGGCGGCGGCAGCGCCCTGTTTGAGAAGCCCAAGGTCAGCGGAGAGGAGCTCCAGGATATTACATCGCAGCTGCTGGCCTGCGGAGCGGACATTGTGGAGATCAATACCATCCGCAAGCGGCTCTCCGCGGTCAAGGGCGGCCGGTTTGCCGAGCTCTGTGCCCCGGCCCGGGTGTTCTCCATTGTGCTGTCCGATATTCTGGGTGACCCGCTGGATATGATTGCCTCCGGCCCCGCCGTTCCGGACAGCACCACCTGTGACCAGGCCCTGGCCATCGCGGAAAAATATCACCTGCGTCTGACCCCCGAGGCCGAGGCATGCCTGCACACGGAAACCCCAAAGGTGCTGCACAACGTCACCACCCAGATCACCGGCTCCGTCCGGGAACTCTGCGCCGCAGCAGGCGCAGAATGTGAAAAACTGGGCTATACTCCGGTCCTTCTGACGGATCAGCTGTGCTGCCAGGCCAAAGAGGCGGGCAGCTTCCTTGGTACCGTTCTCCGGAGCCATGCCGGGAAGGGGCAGAAGCTGGCATTCCTGGCCGGCGGTGAGACCGTGGTCCAGCTCACCGGTCACGGCAAGGGCGGGCGAAATCAGGAGCTTGCTCTGGCCGCAGCACCTCATCTGGAGGGGCTGCCCGGCGTCTGCGTTTTCAGTGTGGGCAGCGATGGCACTGACGGCCCCACGGATGCCGCCGGCGGCTATGTGGACGGCGAATCCAACGCCGCACTCCGGGCCCAGGGACTGTCCGTCTACGATGTTTTGCAGGAGAACGATGCTTATCACGCCCTGGAAAAAATCGGCGGTCTCATCATCACCGGTCCCACCGGCACCAACGTCAATGACGTAGCCGTAGCCCTGGTCAACGGGTAAGCTTCTCCGTATTCAAAAGGCATTGCGGGCCGCAAGGCGCGCAATGCCTTTTTTCAATTCACGGATATCCCGAAAGGACAATGGAGAAGCCTTCGAAGGGATAGCAGTCGTGGCCATAGTGCATGTCCCCGATGCCCATGCCGGAATCAAACAGCATGGCGCTGTCCGTTCCCTCAATCAGGCAGCTGATGACCTCCTGGAAATAATTCCCCCAATGCCGGTGGAGGCATTGGGGGTACTATTCAGGCGGATCGGGATTATTCCAGCTCGAATGCGCCGGTGTAGAGCTGATAGTAGGTGCCCTTCTGGGCAATCAGATCGTCGTGGGTACCGCGCTCGATGATGCGGCCATGGTCCAGGACCATGATGCAGTCGGAATTACGGACCGTAGACAGCCGGTGGGCAATGACGAACACCGTGCGGCCCTTCATCAGCGCGTCCATGCCGGCCTGCACCAGGGCCTCCGTGTGGGTATCAATGGAGGAGGTGGCCTCATCCAGAATCATAACGGGGGGATCGGCCACAGCCGCCCGGGCAATGGCGATCAGCTGCCGCTGGCCCTGGGACAGGTTGCCGCCGTTGGCAGTGAGCATGGTGTCGTAGCCATCGGGCAGGCGGGTGATAAACCCGTCTGCATTGGCCAGCTTGGCCGCCCGGATGCACTCCTCATCGGTGGCATCCAGCTTGCCATAGCGGATGTTCTCCATAACGGTGCCGGTGAACAGGTTGGTCTCCTGGAGCACGATGCCCAGGGAGTGCCGCAGATCGGGCTTGGCGATCTTATTGACGTTGATGCCGTCGTAGCGGATCTTGCCGTCGGCAATGTCGTAGAACCGGTTGATGAGGTTCGTAATGGTGGTCTTGCCGGCGCCGGTAGCGCCCACGAAGGCGATCTTCTGGCCGGGATGGGCATAGAGGGTCACGTCATGCAGCACGGTCTTCTCCGGCACATAGCCAAAGTCCACGTGCTCCATGGTGATGTCGCCCTTGAGCTCCGTATAGGTGACGGAGCCGTCCCCCTGGTGGGGGTGCTTCCAGGCCCAGTGGCCGGTGTGTTCGGGGCACTCGTGGACGGTGCCGTCCGCATCCACATGGGCATTGACCAGGGTCACATAGCCCTCGTCCTGCTCGGGCTCCTCGTCCATCAGGGCGAAGATGCGCTCGGCACCGGCCAGAGCCATGACAATGGCGTTGATCTGGTTGGAGATCTGGGAGATGGGCATATTGAAGCTCCGGGAGAGCACCATGAAGGCCATCAGATTGCCCAGGGTCAGCAGGGAGTTGTTGGACTTGATGCACAGCAGTCCGCCTATAACGGCCAGCACCGCATACTGCACATAGCCCAGGTTATTGTTGATGGGGCCCAGCATATTGGAGAACTTGCCGGCGCTGTAGGCGTTCACCCGCAGCTCCTCATTGAGCTTGTCGAAGTCCTCCTTGCAGACCTCCTCGTGGTTGAAGATCTTGACCACCTTCTGGCCGGAGATCATCTCCTCGATATAGCCGTTGACCGCGCCCAGAGCCCGCTGCTGGCCAATAAAGAAGCCCGCGGACTTGCCCGCCAAAATCTTGGTGACATAGATGATCAGTCCCACCGTGAAGAACATGACAATGGTCAGGATCCAGGAGGTATCAATCAGATTCCACAGCACCACCACCAGCGTCACCGCAGAGGACACACACTGTGGGATAGACTGGGAGATCACCTGCCGCAGGGTATCGATATCGCTGGTGTAGCGGGACATAATGTCACCGGCGGCATGGCTGTCGAAGTAGCGCAGGGGCAGGCGCTGCATCTTGGCAAACAGGTCGTCACGAATGGTCTTCTGCACACCCTGGGTCACGCCGACCATCAGATAGTTGAAGAGGAAGGTGCCCACAATGCCGAAGCCGAAGATGCAGGCAAGCTTCACAAGATAGGCTTTCAGAGCGCCAAAATCCGTAGAGCCGGTGGCCACCATGGGCAGGATATATTCGTCAACCAGAGGTCCCAGGGCACGGCTGCCCTGAGCCTGGGCCACAGAGGTGGCAATGATACAGAGGAAGACGAATACCAGCAGCGGAGTATAGTTTTTCATATAGCTGAGCAAACGCAGGAGGGTTTTTCCGGGGTTTGCCGCCTTGCGGCCATCGCCGCGCATTTGTCCGGGACCGGGCATCAGTCTTCACTTCCTTTCTGCTGAGATTCATAGATGCCCCGATAGAAGTCGGAATTCTTCATCAGGGTCTCGTGGTCACCCACACAGGCAACCTGGCCGTTTTCCATGACAATGATGATGTTGGAATCCTGAATGGAGGAAATACGCTGGGCAATGATCAGCTTGGTGGTTCCGGGAATTTCTTCCTTGAAGGCCTTGCGGATCATAGCGTCCGTATGGGTATCCACAGCGGAGGTAGAGTCGTCCAGGATCAGGATCTTGGGCTTTTTCAGCAGGGCACGGGCAATGCACAGCCGCTGCTTCTGGCCGCCGGAAACGTTGCTGCCCCCCTGCTCGATGTGGGTATCGTAGCCGTCCGGGAAGGAGGCGATGAACTCATCGGCACAGGCCAGTTTACAGGCATGGACCAGTTCTTCATCCGTGGCGTTGGCATTGCCCCAGCGCAGGTTTTCCTTGATGGAGCCGGAGAACAGGGTGTTCTTTTGCAGCACCATGGCCACATTGTCCCGGAGCACCTCCAGGTCGTAGTCCTTGACATCAATGCCGCCCACCTTGACGCTGCCCTCGGTCACATCGTACAGTCTGGGAATCAGCTGCACCAGGGTACTCTTGGAGGAGCCGGTGGAGCCCAGGATGCCCACGGTAGCGCCGCTGGGAATATGCAGATTCACATCCTGCAGCGCGGGCCGCTTGGCCTTCCGGGAGTAGCGGAAGGAGACGTTCTCAAAGTCGATGGAGCCGTCGCTCACCTCCTCCACGGCGTTCTCAGGAGAGGTCAGGTTGGGCTCCTCCTGCAAGATCTCATAGCAGCGGCGCAGGGGTGCCTGGGACATGATGACCATGACGAAGACCATGGAGAGCATCATCAGGCTGGAAAGGATCTGGGTGGTGTAGGTGAACATGGAGCTGAGCTCGCCGGTGGTCAGGCCCAGGGCGGCATTGTTGCCGGAGGCAACTACCATCTTGGCGCCCACCCAGGAAATGGTCAGAATGCAGGCGTAGACGCAGATCTGCATGACCGGGGCATTGAGGGCCAGGATGTGCTCTGCCTTGCAGAAATCATCGTAGATAGCTTTGGAAATGGTCTTGAACTTGCTGACCTCCTTGTCCTCTCTGACGAAGCTCTTGACCACGCGAATGCCATGGACGTTTTCCTGCACCACGGTATTCAGCCGGTCATAGGTCTTGAACACCCGGTCAAAAATCTTGAAGACCAGGGGCACAATGCCCAGCAGCACGGCGGCCAGAATGGGAATGGCAATGAAATACACGGTGCTGAGCTTGGGGCTGATGCGCATGGAGGAGACCATGGCGAGGATCAGCATCATGGGGCACCGAATGGCCATACGGATCATCATCTGGAAGGCCATCTGGATGTTGGCCACATCCGAGGTCAGCCGGGTGACGATGGAGGCCGAGGAGAATTTGTCAATATTGGAGAAGCTGAAATCCTGCACCCGGTAGTACATATCGTGGCGCAGATTCCGGGCAAAGCCCGTAGCAGCCTTGGAGGCATAGTTGGCGGACATAACGCCAAACATCAGCGACACAATGGCGCAGATGAGCAGCTGCAGAGCCTTCTGCCACACCACAGTCATATTGCCCACAGCAATGCCGTAGTCATACAGGTCTGCCATAACCAGGGGGATGGTCACTTCCATGGCTACCTCGCCGATCATGCAGACGGGGCTTACCAGTGCCGTCCATTTATACTCGCGCAGGCACTGGGCGAAACGTTTTATCATTTTCGAGATTCCTCCTTTTTCACTTTCTCGATGTCAAAATCCGGAGACACGTTGTGCAGTGCCCGGAGCAGGTACTCCCGGAACTGCGCCTCCTCCTCCGGCGTGAAGCCCTCCAGGAGCTTCTTGTCGCCGCTCTGGATGACGGCGTACATGGTTTCGTTGCATTGCTGTCCTTTGGGCAGAATGTAGACGAGCTTTCGCCGCCGATCCTCCGGATCTTCCCGCACTTCAATGAACTCCTTCTTTTCCAGACGGGCCAGCAGGCCGGAGACCGTAGGGTGGCTCAGATGAAACCGGTCCTCAATGTCCTTGGCGCAGGGCGGTGTATCCCGGTGGGCGAGGTAGCCCATGATGTGGCCCTGGGAAAAGGTAAGGTCCATACCGGACAATGCCTGATCCATCCGCTGCCCCAGCGCACAGTCCAGGCTGCGGAAGATGCGGCCAAAGGTTAACATGCCACGATCACCTCCCTTGATTTACGTAGCAAGCTACGTAATATTTTAGCAATTTTTTTTGAAATTGCAAGAGGGGGTTCTATGATTTAACAATTCATTCAAAAATACCGCCTGCCGACTTCAATCGGCAGGCGGTAAACGTCTGTTAAAGAACCCCTGCTTTCAGGGGAAGCTGGGCTCACTCTGCCCCTCGTGCGCCAGATGGATGCTTATCAAAATCTTATCAGAGGTGATAAGCGTTGAAACGATTATACGGAAATTATTCTTCTTTTTTGTGCCACTTTTTCAGCACATTTTCTACCTGACGAATCAATTGCTCCTTGTTCGGCATATACAGCACATACCGGGACGCAAAGATGTTGTTTGACAGCCCACCCAAGGCGTACTCTGCGGTAATGCTGTCCTTTTCTGTGCAGAGAATAATGCCAATGGGCGGGTTATCGTCCGGGTCGTTGACCTCACTGGCGTAGTAGTTCAGATACATATTGATCTGCCCTGCAGCTTCCGGGGGCAGTTTTGTAGTTTTCAGCTCGATCAGCACATAGGCCCTAAGTATTTTGTTGTAGAACACCATATTCACATAGTAGTGGGTATTATTCAGTGTTACACGCTGCTGTGTTCCTACAAACATAAATCCCCGACCCAACTCCAGCAGAAATTTCTCAATCTGCTGTACCAGAGCCTTTTCCAGGTCGCTTTCCATCATGGGTCTATCTTCCGGAATACCAACAAACTCAAATACATAGGGAACTCGCAAGATGTCCTCCGGTTTGGCGATTTCTATGCCGTTCTGAGCCAGTGCCACCCGGCGCTGGCTACAAAAAGTATTAAGAAACGGCTGCAGCCAG